>Ga0308164_10000646_pt1 | contig 51116 bp, 46 predicted proteins | sample PhyTR2_FD_201031 | JGI IMG/M metagenome (GOLD analysis project Ga0308164, IMG submission 201031) | Phyllosphere microbial communities from UC Gill Tract Community Farm, Albany, California, United States - DLSLT.R2 | ecosystem: Host-associated > Plants > Phyllosphere > Unclassified | place: USA...
CGGCCTCAGCCCGGTAAGATGCCGGATATCTTTTTCACCTCGCTATTCAGGACACCGCCATGAGCATCAAATCGGACAAGTGGATTCGCCGCATGGCGCAGGAACACGGGATGATCGAGCCCTTCGTAGAGCGCCAGGTACGTGGCGAAGGCGCCGATCGGGTGATCTCTTTCGGGGTGTCCAGTTACGGCTACGACGTGCGTTGCGCCGACGAATTCAAGGTGTTCACCAACATCAATTCGGCCACGGTCGATCCGAAAAACTTCGATGAAAAAAGCTTCGTCGATATCAAGAGCGACGTGTGCATCATCCCTCCCAACTCGTTTGCGCTGGCGCGCACGGTGGAATATTTCCGTATTCCGCGTAACGTTCTGACGATCTGCCTGGGCAAGAGCACCTACGCGCGCTGCGGCATCATCGTCAATGTCACGCCGCTCGAGCCAGAGTGGGAAGGCCATGTAACGCTGGAGTTTTCCAACACCACGACACTGCCGGCCAAGATCTACGCCAACGAAGGCGTGGCGCAGATGCTGTTCCTGGAGTCCGATGAGGAGTGTGAAGTGTCCTACAAGGATCGGGGTGGCAAGTACCAGGGCCAGCGTGGCGTCACCCTGCCACGCACCTGATTTGCGCTTCAGGTGACTAGTGGAATTGAATTAATACTCTATTCCGCACTCTATCTGCTCACATGCTTTCGCATCATTCATTACGTGCGAAGGCCTTTGATCTGGAGTGCCCTATGAAGACTACTTTCAAAATCTCTGAACAGGTTCAATCTCCGCTTAACGAGATCGGGCTGCTCGCCTGGTCATTGATGGCTCATTCCGATCTCAGCCCGGAGCTGAACATGGTCGGTGGCGGGATCCCGGGCGATCCAGGCCCCGACACTCCGTTTCAGCCTACCGAGCCAGGCGGGCCTACTGTTCCGGACGAGCCGCCACCTGCACCTGTGGCCTGATTATCACAAGACTGCCTGCTGCTCTCGCGAGCAGTGGGCAGTTTTTTATAGGGCGACCGGCTACGTTATGCCACTCGCCACACCGCATCACCGCCGGTCACATAGACCGTGCTGTCCTGCGCGGGACGAATCTGAAAACCACCGGTGAATTCGCCGAAGGCTGGCAGCAGACTGACTTGCCGGCCCAGGTAAAAACACGCCAGCCGCAAGCTTTGCCGGCCGCGCCCGTGTAGCCGATACACAGGATGAACGTGCCCGGCCAGTACGTGCAGGTCAGGGTGCGGATCGGGCTCGTGCTGCAGTGCAAATGGCCCGAGTGCCAAGGGCTCGGGGACCACATCGATGCCCAGATAAGCGGGCGGATCGCCAGCCCGTTTGTCATGGTTGCCGCGGATCAGTGTGATGCGCAGCGTCGAGCGTTCTGCCCGCCATTGTTCCAGCGCGGCCAGCGTGCCGACCGCGTGAGATTCCGGCGCGTGCAGGAAATCGCCCAGAAAGATCAGATGATCGCAGGGATAGGCATTCAAAAGGCTGTCCAGGCGGCGCAGATTCTCCTGTGTAGTGCCGTGCGGCACCGGCTGGCCGAGCTTGCGATAGGCGGCCGCCTTGCCAAAGTGCGCATCGGCAATCAGCAAGGATCGTTCGGCGGGGTAGTAGATGGCCTTGTCGGCCAGCAACCACAGCTCTTCTCCTGCCAGCGTGACAGCCAGATACGGGTTCATTGTTCAGTCTCCGGGCCGGCGGCTTTCTCCAGGTCGCGGACCATTCGCGCGATGCGGTCGGCAAGTTTCTCCGAACTGAGGCTTTCGCGAAAGCGTTCGACCAGCAATGGAAAGGCCAGCGGGGTCGCGCGCTTTATTGCGTGCAGGTCCAGCGTGCGGCTGTTGATCTGGCGCAACGTCAGTTCCAGACGCTGCAGGTCCAGTTCCTGACGCAGGACTTCCTGTTCGGCCTGGGTCAGCAGCATGTTGTCCGCGTCGTACTGCTTGAACACCTCGAAGAACAGTCCGCTGGATGCCTGAAGCTGACGATTGCTCTTGGCCGCGCCAGGGTAGCCGGAAAACACCAGACCGGATATACGCGCGATTTCCCGAAAGCGCCGCAGGGCCAGCTCGCCAGCGTTCAGGCTGGCGATAATATCGGCTAACAGATCCGTTTCGCTGAACAGGTCAGCCTGCAACGCTTGCGCCCAGTCGATCTCGCTGGCACTGAGCAACTCCAGACCGTAGTCGTTGACGGCAATGGAAAAGGTCAGCGGCCGATGCCGGCTCAGGCGCCAGGCCAGCAGGCTGCCCAGTCCCAGGTGCACGTGTCGGCCGGCGAACGGGTAGAGGAACAGGTGCCAGCCTTCGCGGGATTTGAGTGTTTCGGCCAGCAATGTGTCGCGTCGTGGCAGCCCTGACCACTGCTGCTGTACTTCCAGCAGGGGTTTGATGGCGCGCATTTCCGGGCTGTTGAATTCGCCTCGTGCAGCGGCATCGAACTTCTCCACCACGGCATCCGCCAGTTCGCTGGACAGCGGCATTCGACCGCCATTCCAGCGTGGCACGGCGGCTTTTTTGCCGGTCGCGCGCTTGACGTAGGCCGTCATGTTTTCCACTCGAACCAGCTCCAGCAAGCGTCCGCCGAACAGAAAGCCGTCACCGGGTTTGAGTCTGGCGATGAAGCCTTCTTCGACGCTGCCCAGCGAGCCACCGCCGCCACCTTTCTTCCAGTATTTCAGGTTGACGGTGGCCTCACTGACGATGGTCCCCACGCTCATGCGGTGACGTCTGGCAAGACGCGCATCGGGGACGCGCCAGACGCCGTCCTCGTCAGGTTCGGCACGGCGATAATCAGGGTAGGCGGTCAGCGAGTGGCCACCGTTGCGGACAAACGCCAGCGCCCATTGCCATTGCTCGTCGCTGAGGTCCCGGTAAGCCCAGGCGCTGCGTACCTCGGCGAGCAGCTCATCAGGCAGGAAACCACCGCCCAGAGCGATGCTGACCAGGTGTTGGACCAGCACGTCCAGCGGCTGGAACGGTGATTCGCGGGGTTCGATCATCCGTGCTTCGACGGCGTCGTGAGCGGCAGCGGCTTCGACCAGCTCCAGGCTGTGGGTCGGCACCAGCGTCACGCGCGAGGGGCGACCCGGAGCGTGGCCTGAGCGCCCGGCGCGCTGCATCAGGCGCGCGACACCTTTGGGTGAGCCGATTTGCAACACGCGCTCCACCGGTAGAAAGTCCACGCCCAGGTCCAGACTGGAGGTGCACACCACAGCCTTGAGTGCGCCTTCTTTCAACGCGCGCTCGACCCAGTCTCGGACCTCTCGCGCCAGCGACCCGTGATGCAGGGCAATCAACCCGGCCCAGTCGGGGCGGGCTTCCAGTAGCGCCTGATACCAGATTTCCGATTGTGCCCGAGTGTTGGTGAACACCAGACAGCTCGCGCTGCTTTCCACCTCGGCGACGACCTGCGGCAACATGCGCAAGCCCATATGCCCGGCCCACGGGAAGCGTTCGATGGACGGCGGCAACAGCGTATCGACCTGTAAGTCCTTGACGATCTTGCCTTGCACGGTCACGCCGCCGTCGCCGATCAGCACCTGCTGCGCATGTTGCTGATTACCCAGCGTCGCGGAAATGCCCCACACGATCAGTTGCGGATTCCAGCGCCTCAGACGCGCCAGGGCCAGTTGCAACTGCACGCCGCGCTTGTTGCCGATCAGCTCGTGCCATTCGTCCACCACCACCATCTTCAGTGTCGACAGGGCGACCTGAGCGTCGGCACGGGTCAGCAGCAGCGTCAGGCTTTCAGGGGTGGTGATCAGGGCAGAGGGCAGCCGCCGGCTCTGCCGGGCCCGTTCGCTGCCGCTGGTATCGCCGGTGCGCAAGCCGACCGACCACGGGATATCCAGTTCAGCCAACGGGGCCTCAAGGGCTCTGGCGGTATCGGCGGCCAAGGCGCGCATGGGCGTGATCCACAGGACACTCAGCGGTTCAGCGGGCGGTTTGCGTTTGCGGGGTTTGTTGTCAGCGGTGAGCGTATTGGCTTTGGCGAAGCGGTTGAGCGCAGCGAACCACACGGCGTAGGTCTTACCCGAGCCGGTGCTGGCATGCAGCAATCCGGACTCGCCGTTTTTTACCGCTGCCCAAACCTCCTTCTGAAACGCAAAGGGCTTCCAGCCCCGGGCGAGAAACCATCGTCGAGCGAAATCGGTGGGTCTGCTCATCCGTTTGAGTGTGCTCTGAGTGGCGTTAAGTCAGAGACAGCAGAGAAAGGGTAATAGTTTTAAATGGTTATGTGGCTGATCGTTCCTGGATTACCCATCGTGCCGATGCTCCGCGTCGACATGCCGTTCTGGACGCTCTGCGTCCTGTTTATGACGCGCAGCGTCATGAAGGCCATTCCCACGCTGGAGCGTGGGAACGAGATTTGAGGGGGGGGCCAGACGTGTGTACGCAGCAATCGGTGCTACTTCAGATTGCCGCTCAAGAACTGCTGCAAACGCTCGCTTTTCGGATTGTTGAGTACTTCGTCCGGGTGGCCGGACTCTTCGATCTGGCCCTGGTGCAGGAACACCACCTGGCTCGCCACCTTGCGTGCGAAACCCATTTCGTGGGTCACCAGAATCATCGTCCGGCCTTCTTCAGCCAGGCCTTGAATGACTTTCAGCACCTCACCGACCAGCTCCGGGTCCAGCGCGGAGGTAGGTTCGTCGAAGAGCATGATTTCCGGCTCCATCGCCAGCGCACGGGCAATGGCCACGCGCTGCTGCTGACCACCGGAAAGAAACGCGGGGTACTGATCGGCAACACGCTCCGGCAGACCGACCTTTTCCAGGTATTTGCGCGCGCGCGCCTCGGCTTCGGCCTTGGGCACGCCCAGGACCCGGCGCGGCGCCATGGTGATGTTTTCCAGCACGGTCATGTGCGCCCACAGGTTGAAGTGCTGAAACACCATCGCCAGCCGCGTGCGGATACGCTGCAGCTCATCCGGGTCGGCAACGCGCATGCCGTCCTTGTCGCTGACCATGCGCACTTGCTTGCCATCCAGGCTCATCGCCCCGTCACTGGGTTGTTCGAGAAAATTGATACAGCGCAAAAAGGTGCTCTTGCCGGAGCCGCTGGCCCCGATCAGGCAGATGACGTCACCGCTGCTGGCCTTGAGCGATACGCCTTTGAGCACGTGATTGTCGCCATAGCTTTTGTGCAGGCCATCGATGGTCAGTTTTTGCATGACAGGTCCTCAAGGAGAAAGTAGATAGCCGCTGCGATAGGCCTGGGTGCCGGCGATGTGCGCAATGACCATGCCGGCAGTCGCCATGCGGCGCAGCGAACGCGCATACAGCAGGCCTGCGTTGAGGGCATGGATGCAGGTCACGGTGTCGCTGATCGGGTCGATGACCTCGGCAATCAGCTGGCCGGCCTCGACGTGTTCGCCAGGCATCGCACAGAACACCAGCAGGCCGCCGACCGGCGTAGCCACCGGTTCGACCGCTGCCAGTGGCGTAGCGGGGTAGAGCAGTTCAGGCAGCGGCTGCAGATCGCCGTCGATGATGCCGGCGTCGATCAGGTAATGGATGATCGCCTGACAGTCGCGGCTGGCCAGTGCATGGTTCACATCGCCTTGTCCGCGCAGCTCCAGAGTCACTGAAAAGCTGCCCATGGGAATCGGAAAACGCTCGCCAAAGCGTTGCTGCAATTGCCACCAGACCAGCGTAAAGCACTCATCGAACGACTGCCCGCCTGAGTCGGTTGCCAGCAGGCTGGCTTGCGCGCCCAAGTAGCGTGATAGCGGTTCGACTTTTGGCCAGGCCTCGGGCGTGGTGTACAGGTGCTCGACCGACTCGAAATCACAATGCAGGTCCAGCACCATGTCGGCGTCGCAGGCCAGGCGCTGCAGGGTCAGGCGCAGCGATTGCAACTGGGTGGTCGCCGACAGGGCATTCAGCGCCGCCAGCAGGCTGTCTCTGACCAGTGCGCGGTTGTGCTCTGCGTCGGCAGTCAGTCGGGCTGCAATGTCATCACCGACCTGAGTGCCGAGATCGCTGAACCAGCGATTGAAATTCTGGCCGCTTTCCAGCTCGTAGCGGCCCAGCGGGGTGTCCATCAGCACCTGTTCCAGACCGATCGGGTTGGCGACGGGCACCACAACGATTTCGCCCAGCAGGCGCCCGGCATTTTCCAGTTCGGCCAGACGCTGCTTCAGGTACCAGGCCACCAGCATTCCTGGCAGCTCATCGGCATGCAGCGACGCCTGGACATAGACTTTGCCGGTGCCGTTTTGCGGACCGTAATGGAAGCTGTGGATCTGCCGGCCAGTGCCGGGCACTGGCGACAGCAAGTCATGGGTGTGGTGGCGCATGTTCAGTCCTGATTAATGGGCCGGGCCGAGAAAGGCCAGCCAGCGGCGTTCGGCAAGGCGGAACAGCCCGACCAGAATGAACGTCACGGTCAGGTACATGACGGCGGCGATACCGAAGGACTGGAAGGTCATGAACGTGGCAGAGTTGGCGTCCCGCGCCACTTTCAGGATGTCCGGCACCGTGGCGGTAAAGGCCACGGTGGTCGAGTGCAGCATCAGGATCACTTCGTTGCTGTAATACGGCAGCGAACGGCGCAGCACCGACGGCATGATCACGTAAGCGTAAAGCTTCCAGCCGGTCAGGCCGTAGGCCTTGGCCGCTTCGACTTCGCCGTGTGCCATGCTGCGGATCGCCCCGGCAAAGATCTCCGTGGTGTAAGCGCAGGTGTTCAGAGTGAAGGCCAGGATCGTGCAGTTCATCGCATCGCGAAAGAACGCATCAAGCATCGGCTGTTCACGCACCGCAGCAATGCTGTAAATGCCGGTGTAGCAGATCAGCAACTGTATATAGAGGGGCGTGCCGCGAAACAGGTAGGTGTAGAACTGCACCGGCCAGCGCACCCAGCGGTTTTTCGACACCCGCGCAATCGACAGCGGGATCGACACGCAGAAGCCGATGGCGATGGAGGCGCTGAGCAGCCACATGGTCATCGCCAGGCCGGTGACGTTGACGCCATCTGTATAAAGGAAGGGCTTCCAGTATTCCTGCAGCAATTCGATCATCGCTGTGCCTCCCGGCTGCCTGCGGCGTAATACCGCTCAGCCCAACGCAGGGCGAAGTTCGAGGCGCTGGTGATCAGCAGGTAGATCAATGCCGCCAGCACCAGAAAGTAGAACAGCTGATAGGTGCTCTTGCCCGCGTCCTGTGACGCCTTGACCAGATCGGCCAGGCCGATGATCGACACCAGCGCAGTCGCTTTGAGCAGCACCTGCCAGTTGTTGCCGATGCCCGGCAGCGCATAACGCATCATCTGCGGGAACACGACGTAACGAAAGCGCTGGCCGCGTTTCAGTCCATAGGCTGTCGCTGCTTCCACCTGACCGCGAGGCACGGACAGAATCGCGCCGCGAAACGTCTCGGTGAAATACGCACCATAGATGAAGCCCAGGGTGATGACGCCTGCGCCGAACGGGTTGATCTCGATGTATTCCCATTCCATCGCGTCGGTCAGCATGGTGAGCCAGGTTTGCAGGCTGTAGAAAATCAGCAGCATCAACACCAGGTCCGGAACACCACGGATCAGTGTCGTGTAAATTTGCGCCGGCACGCGCAGCAGCGCGGAGCTCGACAGTTTGGCGCTGGCCCCGATCAGTCCGAGCAGAATGCTCAGAGCAAGCGACAGCACAGCCAGTTTGACGGTCATCCAGGTGCCTTCCAGCAACAGCGGGCCAAAGCCCTTCAGGCTGAATGCCGAGAGTCCCAGGTTTTGCATGAGTGCATCGAGCATGGATAGGCCTTGTTACCAACAAAAACGCCCACCGATCGGGCGACGAATCATCGCCGAAATCGATGGGCGTCGGGGTGTTATTTACCGCTATAGAGATTCAGGTCGCCAAAGTGTTTTTTCTGGATTTCAGCGTAGGTGCCGTCGTCGTGCATCGCCTTGATGCCTTTATCCAGCAGCGCTTTGAGTTCCTTGTTGCCCTTGGCAATGCCGATGGCGGTTTTGGCTGGCAGCAGTTCGCTGTCGACAGGCTTGCTGACTTCGTAGTCGGCACCGGCTGGCGATTTGAGGAAGCCCAGTTCGGCCTGGAGCATGTCCTGGATAGAAGCGTCCAGACGGCCCGAAGTCAGGTCGGCGTAAACCTGGTCCTGGTTGGCATAGGCCTTGGTGGATACACCAGCCTTGTCCAGTACGGCCTTGGCGTAGGCTTCCTGGATGGTGCCTTGCTCATAGCCCACGGTCTTGCCTTTCAGGCTGGCCGGGTCGGCGGTCAGGCCTGCACCTTTCTTGAACACCAGCGAGGTCGGGCCGGAGAACAGTTCGTTGGAGAAGTCGATGACTTTTTCGCGAGCCGGGGTCACGGTCATCGAGGAAATGACGCCGTCGAATTTGCGTGCCTTGAGGCCAGGGATCATGCCGTCGAAGTCGCTTTCGACCCATTTGCAGGTGACTTTCAGCTCTTTGCAGATCGCGTTGCCCAGATCGATATCGAAACCGACCAGGCTGCCGTCGGCCGCTTTGGACTCGAACGGTGCGTAAGATGGATCGACGCCGAAGCGCAGTTCCTTGTATTCCTTGGCCATGGTGTTACCGGCGGCGATGCACAGAGCCAGTGCAGAAAGAGTCAGCCATGCTTTTTTCATTGTTCAGTCCTTAAAACCTTAAATGGGGCGTTGGGAATACGCGAAGCGTGCTACCGGCAAGTGCCAGACAGGCATTGGTTAGCAATTTCCGAACCAGAGGAACGAACGTGCGTTTGAAATATAAGGGGTTGTCGCTATTTCATATAAACGGCTGGCAATAGGCCGCCCATGCGCGCTTACAGGGCTGGTGTTCATCGCCCGGTCCGACACAAGATGCTTTTTCAGGTAAGAAAGAGCGGAAGATTGGTAACGAATCGGGAAGTTTCCTGCGTTGAGACGGGATGATTCGTTCGTCGGTGTTTCAAAAAGGTGCACGGTATTTGTCGTGCGCCTTTTTGGTGCTCTAGTTCAGCAGGTCCTGCAGCGTCGCCAGACTGTCGGCTTCGGCGACCGGCTTGTCCTGCCGCCAGCGCAGCATGCGCGGAAAACGCACTGCGATGCCGCTCTTGTGGCGCTTCGACAGCGCGATACCTTCAAAGCCGAGCTCGAACACCAGCGTCGGGGTGACGCTGCTGACCGGCCCGAATTTCTCCACCGTCGTCTTGCGAACGATGGCGTCGACCTTGCGCATTTCTTCATCGGTCAGCCCCGAGTAGGCTTTGGCGAACGGCACCAGGGTGCGTTCACTGGCGTCGGGCGGGCCGTCCCACACTGCAAAGGTGTAGTCGCTGTACAGGCTGGCGCGTCGTCCGTGACCGCGTTGCGCGTAAATCAGCACGGCGTCGACACTGAACGGATCGATTTTCCATTTCCACCACACCCCCATGTCCTTGGTGCGACCGACCCCATACAACGAGTCGCGAGCCTTGAGCATCATGCCTTCGACGCCCAGGCTGCGCGAGGCTTCACGCTGGGTGGCCAAGTCGAGCCAATCCTTGCCGGTGAGCACCGGGGAGGGCATCAGTACCTCGCTCTGGCAGGTTTCGATCAGGGCTTCCAGTTGCGCACGGCGCTCATGTTGCGGGCGACTGCGCCAGTCATCGCCTTGCCACTCCAGCAGGTCATAGGCGAGCACCACGACCGGAACGTCGGCAAGAATCTTTTTGCCGAGCGTCTTTCGGCCTATGCGCTGTTGCAGCAGGGCGAACGGTTGAACCGAGGGCGCAGCCGCAGGCGCATCGCTGTTCAAGGCAAACTCCGCATCGGCATCGGGGTTCGCATCGGGGGCTTTCCAGACCACGATTTCGCCATCGATCACCGTGCCGTCCGGCAGGCACTGCACCAGGCTGTGCAACTCTGGAAAACGGTCGGTTACCAGCTCCTCGCCGCGCGACCAGATCCACAAGCGTCCGTCACGTTTGACCAGTTGCGCGCGAATACCGTCCCACTTCCATTCCACCTGCCAGTTCTGCGCCGGACCGAGCAACTCCTCGAACTGATCGGCGGGCTGTTGCAGGGAGTGGGCGAGAAAAAACGGGTAGGGCTGGCCGCCGCGTTGGGCGTGCTCATCTTCGGATTCAGGCGCGATCAGCTTCAAATAGCGTTCGGCGCTGGGTCGGTGCGACAGGTCGGTGTAGCCCACCAGTCGTTGTGCGACACGCTTGCTGTCGATGTCTGCCAGCGCTGCCAGCGCACGGGTGACCAGCAGCTTGGACACGCCGACGCGGAAGCTGCCGGTGATCAGCTTGATACAGACCATCAGGCTGCTGCGATCCAGCTGCGACCAGAACAGCGGCAACCGCTCGGCGAGTTCTTCAGGCGGCAGGCCGCGCAATGGCAACAGCTTGTCTTCCATCCAGGTGGCCAGGCCTTCGTCATTACTGTGGTCGGCCTGGGGCAGTAACAGCGACAGGGTTTCCGCCAGGTCGCCGACCGCCTGATAGCTTTCTTCGAACAGCCATTCCGGCAGATTTGCCAGGGTCATTGCCTGCTCGCGCAGCACACGAGTAGGCACCAGTTGCCGTGGACGTCCGCCTGACAGAAAGTACACCGCCCAGGCGGCGTCTTCTGCAGCCGCCTTTTCGAAGTAGTCGCGCATGGCGGCAAGTTTGGCGTTGCTTGACGTAGTCGCGTCCAGTTGTGCGTAGAGTTCAGCGAAGGCTTTCATGACTGAGCCTCACCCGTGCCTGCCGCCTCGGGTTCGCTGGTTGCCGGGTTGCTGTCTTCTTCATCGCCGTATTCGGTGCTGAAGCCTTGCGCATCCAGGCCCAGTTCACGCAGGTAGCGCACCAGTATGCCGACCGAACCGTGGGTCACCATGACGCGTTCGGCGCCGGTCTGTTCGACAGCCCATAGCAGGCCCGGCCAGTCGGCGTGATCGGACAGCACAAAACCACGATCCACACCGCGCCGGCGTCGTGTACCGCGCAGCATCATCCAGCCGCTGGCAAATGCATCGCTGTATTCCCCAAAGCGCTTCATCCAGCTGCTGCCGCCTGCCGAAGGCGGGGCGAGAATCAACGCCTGGCGCAGTGCGGGATCGGTCTTTTTGAAATCGCCGGCGTATTGGGTTTCGGGGATGTAGATGCCGCCCTCGCGATACACACGGTTCAGCGGTTCAACGGCGCCGTGGACCAGAATCGGCCCGATCTGCGCGTCGATGCCATGCAGAATGCGCTGGGCCTTGCCGAACGAATAGGCGAACAACACGCTGGCCTTGCCCTGGGCTGCATTGGCACGCCACCACTGGTTGATGCCTTCGAAGATCTGCGCCTGCGGTGCCCAGCGATAGATCGGCAGGCCGAAGGTCGATTCGGTGATAAAGGTATGACAGCGCACCGGTTCGAAGGCCGCACACGTGCCGTCCGGCTCGACTTTGTAATCGCCGGAAGCAACCCAGACCTCGCCTTGGTACTCCAGTCGCACTTGCGCCGACCCCAACACATGCCCGGCCGGATGCAGGCTGAGTTTCACGCCGTGATGGGTGATGGTTTCGCCGTATTCCAGGGTCTGCAGATTAATGTCCTGCCCGAGGCGCGAACGCAGAATGCCCTCGCCACTGGCCGCCGACAGGTAATGCTCGTTGCCGGTACGGGCGTGGTCGCCATGCGCGTGAGTGATGACTGCCCGTTCGACAGGACGCCATGGATCGATGTAGAAATCACCGGGTGGGCAGTACAAACCTTCGGGGCGTGCAACGACAAGATCCATGGGGCAACCGTATGGATGGGCTTGTTAGCTATGAGCCGGTAAGGATCTGGAAGTTCGGGGAGTTTGCGTGAGGGCTGCGGAGCGTGAGGTGCGATAAATGTCCAAAAGAACACTATCGTGCATAAAAGCGCTTTTTTGTCGCGATGGCACAGACGACGCCGAGTGCGACGTAAGTGACAGGGCGAAGGAACCCGACGAAGTCGGGCCGGAAACCGGAGCGAAAGGCGTTGGTTACTTTGGCCTCATCAAAGTAACTCGCCGAGGGGCGAAAAGGTGACTTGAGTCGAGCCTAAATCCACCTGACACCACAGAACCGCTGTGTGACGCGGAACGTCACGAAAGGCATTACCACGCTGGAGCGTGGGAACGATAGGTGTCCTGGAGAACACCCTCGTGCCCATGCTCCCTTTCGGCACTTACTTGCCCGGCGTCAGCGTCAGGCGCTGTTTGCCGTAGCCCTTTTCGTAGTTTTGTTGTTGCACCGGAATCGACTGGTACTGGCCTTTCTGCCACGGCTCGATGCTGTTGGCGTAATACGGGCTGGCCGGGTTGCCGGATTGGCCGGTACTGATCAGGCCGGTCATCGGTTCGACCAGGCTGAAGTCGACAATCATGCGCAGACCGGGTGCCATGCGGGCGTCGAAGCCCTTGCCCCACTCGAAGCCGGACACGTTCAGCGTCGTGTGATCACCCCCCGCTGCTGTGGCGCCACGGTTGAACTCGCCGCCACCCAATTGTTTGGCCAGCGGGCTGGTAGAGGCCCAGTTGTCGCGGTGCAGTTTGCCCCATTGCCAGGCCTTGTGATCGCTGCCCAACAGGCTGTCGCCGCTGGTGATGGCGGCCGCCAGACTGCGCGCAAGGATGGCCGGTTTATCTTCCTTCTGCGCGGTTTTGACGTCATCCCAAAACGGACTGTCATCGCGACCCAGCAAGTGGTCGGCCTGTGGCGAGTAGGATGAACTGGCGTTGGCCACCAGTGCCTGCCAGGCAGGGCTGGTTTCCGGGCCCAACTCATCAAGGAAAATCTGCTTGGCGCTTTCCTGCAGAAACAGCTCGTACAGCGCCGCATCAGCCGAAGTCGCACTGAGCTTGCCATCGAACGCCATCAGGCGCGTGAGCGCTTCGCGGGCCTTGTTGCGCTCAGCTTCGGGCAGAGCATCAATGGCCTGTTTGAGCGGCTTGCTCATGCCCGGCGCCTGGAACATGGTCTTGAGCTTGGCGGCGAACGTCGTGGTCTGGTCGTATTGCATGGCGATGGTGCTGCGCAGGTCCTGCTTGCCGCCGTTGGCGAGTTCGGCAATCCGCTCGGCGCGCTCCGGGTAGCCCCACGAGTTGGAGAGCTGCATGCCGTAGCCTTTCGGAATCGTGCGTTGGTTGGCCGCTGCAAGCCAGCCTTGGCGCGGGTCCTGATCATAGGGGTGGAGCATCGAATCGGCGAAGCCGTCCCAATCGTACTTGCCATCCCAACCCGGCGAAGGCAGCAGGCCCTGGCCTTCACGGCGGTTCGGGAAGCGGCCGGTGACCTGCCAGCCAATGTTCGAGGCGTCGGCAAAGATCATGTTCAGGGTGATCGCCCGAATCTCGCGGCTGGTATCGAAGGCTTTCTCGACGTTAGGCGCACGGGACAGGTCGAAGAACGCATCCAGGCTCTTGTCGTCCTTGAAGTTCGGAACCTGCAGCGCCAGGCTCAAACCGTTGCCGGGCGGGGTTGCAGAGGCGTTGAGCAGCGCGCCGTGGCGGGTTTCGTACACAGTTTCACGCAGCGGGCTGCCGCCCTTGACCAGAAAGGTTTCCTGATGAGCCGCCGCTGGCAGCCATTTGCCGTCAGCCATATAGGAGACGCGGTTGCCTTCGCGCTTGATCTTCTCCAGAAACAGGTCCTGGTTGTCGCCCTTGACGTTGCTCATGCTCCACGCCAGTTTGCCGTTGAAACCGCTGAGCACCAGCGGCATACCGGCGATGGTGACACCGGACACCTGATATTTCGGTGCGCGGATCTGCACGAAGCTCCAGGCAGAATTGAGCCCGGCAGGCAGCTGCATGTCACTGGCCAGCAGGCTCTTGCCGTTTCGGCTGCGTTGTGGCGCGATGGCCCAGTTGCTGGAGGCCGCGACGCCGAGCATGTTCAGGTCCGAGAGCTGCAGGGCGATCCTGTTCAGATCGCTCAGGCCGGTGACCTGATTGTTCAGGTTCAGGCCCTTGAGCTTGTCGGCTTCGGCGAATGGCAACTCTTCGTCAGGGTAGGTCGGCAGCAGCCAGGCAAGCTTGTCCGCGCTGACTTTCTGCGCCAGAACCAGCGCCGACAGCTCTTCCTGCAGGTTGACCGACAGGCTGAAGTTGAGCAGGCTGAAGATCAGCGCCGAGTCTTCCGGCTTCCAGTATTCCGGCTTATAGCCCGAACTGGCGATATCGGCAGGCAGCTTGTCGCGATAACGGAACAGGTAGGCGTTCACGCCGCGCGCATAGACATCGAAGAAGCGTTTCAAGCGTGGCGATGCGGCGTTGTACAGGTCGCTGGCATTCTGCTTGAGGTTGACCGAGCGCATCAGGCGGTCGACGTCCAGCGCATCGGCGCCGGCCATTTCCGACAAACGGCCCTGCGCCAGCAGGCGCATGCCGAGCATCTGACTGATCCGATCACCTGCATGAACGTAGCCCAGCGTGAACAGCGCATCGTGGTAGCTGCTGCTTTCTATCAGCGGCATGCCCATCGTGTTGCGGCGCACCGAAACATTTTGCGCCAGCCCTTTGAGCGGGAACGTCCCGGAAACAGGCAGCACGGTCTCGGGATCGCCGCTGCCCAACTGGCAGCCGGCAAGGCTCAGGAAGCTCGCCGCAGCGGCGGCAGCGCCGAATCGGGGTAGAAAATGACGAAGGGCTGGCGAGGCCATGGGCAAGCTCCTGGAGGGGTAACGTACAAAAGCCGCTACGTTAGAGAGCAGGCAAGCCGCACGCAAGCGGCACGGACTAGTTTATTTCAGGATTTTGCAGAGGCTGACCAGACGCCTTTAGTTCGCAACGCTCTGCGCTACATGGCAGCCAGTGGCTACATGCCTTAGGTCCCTAACTGAAGGCATGCAGCACACTCAAATGAAAACGACCTGCAATGCAGGCCGTCGTCAGAATGCTCCGCGCCTTACGCGCCGTGGCATTTCTTGAATTTCTTGTCGCTGCCGCATGGGCAGGGATCGTTACGACCGACATCCTTGAGGGTATTGCGCACTGGCTCCTGATGGGCGTGACCGCAGTTCGGACCGTGTACATGGCCGTGCTGGTGGTCGTGGTGATCGTGATCATGGTCGCAATCGGGGCCATGCACATGGGCTTGCTGGTTCATCGGTTTTACTCCGCAATTAAAACTGGCGCGCATTATCCCGCAAATCATGGCAAAGCAGTATCGCCATATCAGGATTCGCATAGCATCGATTTTTAAGTATGCTTAGTTTTAGTCGAGCGTTTTTCAGCGTTCTTTATTCCATGAGCAGAGCCGACTCCATGACCCGACAGGAACGCATCGCCAGGGCAATCGCCGCCAGTGGCCTGAAGAAAGGTGAGATTGCCGCCCTTTGCGGCGTGGCAAACTCTGCCGTCACCCAGTGGATCAGCGGAGAAAGCAAGAGCCTGAGGCCGGAAAACCTTTACGCACTGGCTCGTGCCACGGGCTTTCGTGCCGAGTGGCTGGCGATTGGCGAGGGGCCGGAAAAGGCGCCTGCCTTCGACGCCAACGTTGCGCTGATCGATCAGCCGAAAATGTCCTTCCGTTATCCGGTGATCAGCTGGGTCTCGGCAGGCTCGTGGGAAGAGGCGGTTCAGCCTTACCCCGACGGTTTTTCCGACCGCTATGAAATCTCCGACTACGACTCCAAGGGGCCGGCGTTCTGGCTGGAGGTCAAGGGCGATTCGATGACCGCACCCACCGGCGTCAGCGTGCCGGAAGGGATGCTTATTCTGGTGGACACGGAGGCCGACGTGCAGCCTGGCAGGCTGGTCATCGCCAAGCTGCCCGCCAGCAACGAGGCGACGTTCAAGAAGTTGGTCGAGGATGGTGGCACACGCTACCTGAAGCCCTTGAACCCGGCGTACAAAATGATCGAGTGCGGTGCCGACTGTCGCATTATCGGCGTGGCCGTGAGGATGACCGGCAGGCTGTAAGCCTTGCGTGGCAGGGCGTGCGGGCATTTTTGTCCAAGATGCTCGGCAGGACACGTCCTACGAAATGCTTGCGAGGTTCATGCAGCTGGAATACTGTATTTATATACAGTTATGCCTCGGAGGCTATCATGGCTGGCAGTGATAATGGATCGACAGGCAGGTCTTCCTACGAACAGATCGGCAAGCGCATTCAACGGCTGGTCTCCGCGCCGAATGTTCAAAAGACCCAGTGGGTCATCGTCGTCCGTCGTGATGATGAGCCCTTGGACAGCTGGAACGTGGTGCTGCAGGAAATCGAAGAGACCGAAGGCATCGAGATTGACCGTCAGCCAGACGGTTCGATAAGGATCGGCTGGCAGCGCTACATCGATAATTGACCTCAAGCCTCTGATGCTCGCCCGGTCGCGCGGTGGGTTGATGGCATATGTTTGCCTGTTTTTTTAAGCATGCTTAATTTTCTGATTTTTGAACGGTGCCGACGCCGCAGCATTTCCCGGCAGGTCCCCCAGTGTCTGAATTTTTCTGTGTTCGTGAACGGCTGTATTTCTTGAACGGAGTCAGAAGCGATGGATATCTTGAATGGTTTGGCAGACCGAGGCGAATGGCTGGTAGCCGGTCTGGTGGGTGCGATCATTTCTGGCTGGTGGCATAAGGCAGGTCTGCTTGACTGGCGTGCCTGGCTGGTTTTTCTGGTGACCGGTGTGGCTTGTGCTGTGTTTCTCACCGGCATTGCCAGTGATTACCTTGGCGTGGCAGACCCGCGCAACACCACGGGCGTGGGGTTTCTGCTGGGATCGTTCGGCGGTGCGCTGATCAGTGCCGTCAATCGGGCATTGTGGGCCGCGGACATCTGGAAGTTTCTTCTGGAACTGATCAAGGGCAAGCTGGGCGGATAGCCGGAATGATCATCGGCGCTGGATCAGGTCGTGCGGCAGCACATCGCCTGATGTGCCGATGCGGACGTTGTGCCTGAACACGATGCCGGTCTTGAGCTTGCCGTCCAGCCGATAATGGATCGGCTCATCAGGCTTTTTCAGCAGTTGAGCGATGTACCGTGCGTAGCGCCAGAGGTTGGTGCGAATCGGCACCACAAAGGTTTTGCGGCTATTACCGTCGACGACAAACCAGTCGCTGAACGTGTCATCGACGAGGACCACGTCATTGAGGGTGATCTTGTACTTCAGGCCACGCACCAGCAAGCTGTCTTCGTTGGGGTTTTCAACTTCGAAGTACAGCTTGAAATCCTGCTGTGTCAGCCTTGCCTTGACCACCTGGACCTTCAGCAAATGCACTTCCGGTTCCTGAGTGCGGTCAAAACTCAGGAGTGAGCATCCGCCGAGCCCGAACAGGATCAACGCAAGGCTTATGATTCTTGTAATGTGCGCCTGAAAAAACATGGATGTGCTCCCTTTGACGCCTGAGTCTACCAACTCGACGTTCAACGGCAACGCGCTTATTGCGCTGTACCACGCTACGCCATACTTTTACTGACGTGCATATCGGTGTCTTCTTCCATGAATCTCTACGAAATTGTCTTCAGCGCTGAACTCGTCGCCGGAGCACAACCCGAGAAGGTAAGGGCTAACCTTGGCAAGCTGTTCAATGCGGATGCTGAACGTCTGGACCTCCTGTTCTCGGGGCGCCGACTGGTTCTGAAAAACAATCTCGACGCCGCAACCGCAGAAAAATACCGCGCCACCCTGGAGCGCGCAGGTGCTCTGGTGCGTGTGCTGGAAATGAATACGCCACCGCCCATGGAAGAAGTCGAACTGGCGCCGCCGCCCGACGCACCGACCTGGTTGCGCAAGACCTCGGTCAGTCCGGGGCGTTTGCAGATCAAACCGCGCGACGCTTACATGGCGGCTTTTGTGGACGTCGATGCGCCGGACTACTCGGTTGCAGAAGCGGGCGTCGAGTTGCTGCCCGGCAAGCCTCAGCCTGTTGCGCCGCTGCTGGATCTCTCGCGTTTGAGCCTGGCCCCGGTGGGCAGCGACATGGGACAGGTGGAAAAGCCCGAGTCGCAGGAGGCGCCCGATACGTCGCATCTGAAGATCATCCCGGAGTGATGCTGCGAGCCCGCTGAATCCTGAAACGGAATTATTTTCAATCAGCCCTGTTACTTTCGAGCGTTCGTCCGGCTAACAGGCATTGAGAAGTATTCCATCAGGAGTTGCCCGATGTCCCGTTCGTTAGACACCCTTCTGCGTCCCAGTCTGTTGGCCGTGGCGATCGCCCTGTGCACGCCTCTGACCAGCCCGCTGTCGATGGCGGCGCAGCAGGCCAGCGTGGTTGCCTATGATCTGCCCGCAGGCCCGATGGCGACCACGCTGAATCGGATCTCCAGCCAGGGTGGTCTGGCACTGAGTCTTGACCCGGCGTTGGTCGCCGGCAAAACCAGCTCGGCGGTGAAAGGCAATTTCGATGCGGCGACGGCCTTGCGCGAGGCCCTGCGTGGCAGCGGTCTGCAACTGGTGCAGAGCAGCGCCGGCACCTACACGCTGATGGTCATGGAACAGAACGCCTTGAACCTGTCGGACGTCAACATCAACGCCAATAGCACGCCCCTCGAAGGTTCGGAAGCAGCGGGTTATCGCAGCGAGACCGTCAGCAGCGTCGGCGCGCTGGGTGGCATGAGGCTGCAGGACACGCCTTATTCCATCAGCGTCACGCCTCAGGCATTGCTGAAAAACATCCAGGCCACCTCGCTGGACGATGTCATCAAGCACAACCCGTTCACCCAGATGTACTCGCCGACCAGCGCCGGCTACGCCAGTGCCGTCAACATTCGCGGTTTCAGCAGCGCGGGCAGCCTGAACATCGCCAATGATGGGCTGCGTTTCACCAACGGTGCCGACGGCAGCAACTACATGGAAGAGATGGAACAGCTGGAAGTCATTACCGGGCTGACCGGCTTTCTGTATGGTCCGGCCTCGCCGGGCGGGCTGGTCAATTACGTGCTCAAGCGCCCGACCTATCAACGCTACAACAGCGTCACCCTGGGCAATGCCGGGGGTGAGAATTACTACCTGCACGGTGATTTCGGCGGGCCGATCGACAGCGAGGGCAAATTCGCCTATCGCCTCAATGTGCTGACCCAGGATGGCGAAACGGCCGTCGATCTGAACAAGCGGCGTCGCGAGATGATTTCCCTGGCGCTGGACTGGAACGTGTCCGACGACCTGCTGGTGCAGTTCGACGCCTCGCACAAGAAGACCGAGATTCGCGGCCTGACCAGCTACTGGTATTTCGGTGACCAGTCCCTGCGTCCCAGCGCGGCATCACTGGACAACGACAAGCTCTACAGCCAGAAGTGGTCGTTTTCCGATTATGAGTCCGACAAGGCCGGTGTTCGCGCCAAATGGCGCTTGAACGATACGTTCACCTTGCGCGCAGCCTTCGCTGCCCAGCAGTACACCTCGGAGAACACCTACACCGGGCCGACGGTCTACAGCGCGGGCCTTTACTCGCAGCCGCTGTATGCCTTCGCCCCGATTGAAACCGAAGAAAAGACCGGCTCGTTGTTTCTCGATGCGGCGTTCGATACCGGTTTCATCGGTCACAAGGTCACCGTGGGCTATCAAGGCAATACCTCGCGCCAGAAACAGTACGAGGATCACATCCCGTACACGCCCGATCAGCCAGGCCCGCAATACACCTCGCCGGTGGGCACAATACCGCTGGACCAGACGCCTCAGGTCGGTAAACCGTCGTACTCGATCGGGCATGGCGACCAGCGCCTGGCCAACAGTTCGGAAAGCAACAATGTCCTGATCGGTGACGTCATCACCTTCAACGAACAATGGTCAACGATCCTGGGGGTGACCAACACGCAGATCAAAACCTACGCCAACGAGTTCGTCTATGCCAAGGCGTTCGGCTCGGCGGAAACCGAGACGAAATACAATGAAAGCAAGACCTCGCCAAACATCTCACTGGTCTATAAACCACTGCCGTGGCTGACCACCTATGCGACGTATATAGAAGGCCTGCAATCGGGTGGCGTCGCGCCTAGCGGTACGCTCAATGCCGGCCAGGCGTTTGCGCCTGAAATCAGCGAGCAATACGAAATTGGTGCCAAGGCGACGCTGGGCGAAACCCTGCTGACCCTGGCGCTGTTCAACATCGAAAAGCCCAACGGCTACACCACGGGTGGCAACATTTACGTGGTTGACGGACGTCAGGAAAACAACGGCCTGGAATTCAGCGTCACCGGCAAGGTCATTCCGGAACTGACTGTGGTTGGCGGCTTCACCTTACTGGACCCGAAAATCAAGAAAACCGGCGTCGCCGCGGATGAAGGCAACGTGCCGACCAACGTCGCCAAACAACTGGCCAAGGTCTATGCCGAGTACGACATCAACCCGGTACCAGGCTTGGCCATGACTGGTGGGGCGTTCTACACCGGCAAACAATACACCGATCAAAGCAACGAAAACGACCTGCCGTCCTTCACCACCTTCGACGCCGGAGCCCGCTACCGTCTGCGCCTCTCAGAAAACGACCTGACCCTGCGCGTCAACGTCAGCAACCTGACCAACAAGGAATACTGGCTCAACAGCAGCTACCTGGGCGACCCACGCACCGTCGCGTTCTCGGCGCAATTGGAGTTTTAAGGTGAGCCCAATCCACCTGATAAGGCAGACCGCTGTGTGACGCAGAGCGTCACGAACTGCATTCCCACGCGGAGCGTGAGGAACGATAGTCAGGGGGCGAAAAGGTGACCTGAGGCGAACCTCAATCCACCTGACATCACAGAACCGCTGTGTGACGCTGAGCGTCACGAACTGCATTCCCACGCGAAGCGTGAGGAACGATAGTCAGGGGGCGAAAAGGTGACCTGAGCCGAACCTCAATCCACCTGACATCACCGAACCGCTGTGTGACGCAGAGCATCACGACCATCGTTCCCACGCGGAGCGTGGGAACGATGGTCAACCGCAGAGTTCTCGACGCTCAAGCAAAGAGACGCAACTCAGTCCACATAAGCCGAGCAGCACTTCTTGAACTTCTGCTCACTGCCACACGGACACGCATCATTACGCCCAGCCCTCAACGGCACGGTAGAGTCGATAAAATACCAGCGGCCCTGATTCTGCACGAACGACGAACGCTCCTTATGACTGTGCTCACCATTGCCGTCATGCCAGCGAGCGGTAAAGGTCACGAACGCATGCTCCGGCTTGCCGCCGAACACCTCCGAGCTTTCCACCTCCAGCCCCAGCCAAGTGCTCTGCGCACTCCACTGCGCGATAGCCTCACGGTCCAGCCCGTCTTGCTGCACCGGCAAAGTGGTCTGTACCAGATAGTCGGTCAGCCCCAACACATAGGCGCTATAACGCGAGCGCATCAGCTTTTCCGCGCCGGGTGCAGGCTGACCTGCGTGATAGCGACCGCAGCAGGCCAGCAACAGATCGCCGCTGCCGCAAGGGCAAATGGCACTACTCATAGGTCACCACCAATACTTCCCAAAATTCTCCGGGTTGGCCCAGTACTTCGCGTTCAGCCAGTCGGGCACCTGTTTGTACTCACGCAAGTCGTACGTAAACAGGTTCAGTACCTGCTCGTTGCGGGCGAAGCGTTCGCTGGACTGCAGCGCCAGCGAGAAAAAATCCGTCTCCTGCCAGCCGCAGGCCTGCAAATCGGCGAGCACCGCGATGCGGCTGGCGTTGAGGTTGCGGATGCCACCCAACAGTTCCAGGCCGGTACGCTTGGGGATGTGCTCAAGGCAATCGACCACCAGCGCCAGATCGAAACGTTGCGCAGCCAGATGGGCAGGCAGCGCACCGGGTTCGGCCAGCGCGACCTCGGTCTGCGGATGGGCCTCCTGAAAGGCCTGCAACGCCGGGAACGCCTGAGCGCCGATCAACAGCAGGCGCTGCGGCGCATAGCGATCGAGCAAGGCAGCCAGCGCTTGTTGGGGCGTACGGTTCGAGTAGCCGACGGTCATTGAAAGTCCTCTGGTTGGCTGACAAGACTAGCCTGCCCGGCGAGGTCTGGAAAGCGTCGTTCACGGGCCTTCAGGTGCAGCGACTGGTTCATTAAGCCATTTGGCAGATACTTAGATTATAAAGTTACTTGCAAGCTGTTTTAAGAGGTATTAGGATCCCCGGCACAAATTGGATCCCAAGAGTGACTGCATGGACGCGACGCCTAAACACCCCCAATGTAACTCAATTGTATTTTCTGCGATGCCTTGATAAAGGCGTGGCACTCACTGTGTGTCCGGCGGGCATGCAGAATATTCTGACCACGGGCTATTAGGCGTGCGGCGTTCATTATGATGAACCGCTTTTCTGTGCGCGTTGAATACGCAAAGCAATGATATTGCCCGGGTCATTCGGGTGCGTGCCGGTGCAGCTATTAAAAACGCTGGTTGTTCAGCTGCCGCATCTGGCAATAGGCTGGGGCGCCTGTTTGACGTCATTTTTTGTTTTACGCAATCGCTGTTTGACCACTCGATCAGCTTTTGCTCTCGGTTCAGGCCGTCGGTCATTTGTTTTGTTGTGATACGGATAACACGGTTCAGCATGGCGCTGAACATTAAATGTCATTAAGCCATTAATGATTAACATGGAGAGAAGCAAACGATGATATCCACCGCTGAGATGCTAAAGACGCTTGAAAGCACCGTTGACGCCTGCCTGGAAGCAGAATTCAAAAAAGACACTGTCATGGGCGAGTTCCATAAAGGCGACTGGTTCAATGAGTCTTATTACAAGCGTCATATCCTGGAGTGCGTGATCCGCATTCACATGAACAACGAACTGGACGCACGGGCTGTACAGGTTGCGGCGGTCGATAACATTTCCGCGGCCAAACAATTGTCCTACTATTTGTATGATGAGTTCGGCCACGACGAAATGTTCGGTCAGGACCTCGCTACGTACGGCTATTCCCCTTCCGATATTCAGGCGCAGTTCGCCTTTCCGGAAACCTGGAAACTCATGGGTTACCTGAACTTCTGCGTCAGCAAGTTCGGGCCATTGTCCTCGATCACCTGGGACTGGTTCCTCGAATACTACGGCGACAAGTACAGCTCGTTCATCACTCAGAAGGCCAGCGCCAGCATGGGCCAGCCAGCGGTCAGCGGAGCGGCTTCGCACGTGGCTTTCGACGAAGCCGAGGACCACAGCGGCATGATGAACAACATGCTGGCGTCGGTTATCAAGGACGAGAAGGATCTGCAAAAGGCTGTCGTTCATATCAAGGCATTCGTGCCGATGGTCGGTGAGTACTTCCAGGCCCTGCGTGCAGCAACGCTTTAATACACCTTACTCAAGGTCGGTGTAATGGCAATCTACAGTGTTCGTATTGGAGACCAGACTTACACCGCCGAGAGTCAGCACCCCCTTACCGATGCCCTTCCTCATGAAGCGTTGGTAAGGGGGTGTCTCAAAGGGGTGTGCAGAGTGTGCAAGTGCACACTTGTTTCGGGTCGCGTTCTGGAACAGGGAAAAGTCGTTGCCTTGAATGAAGCCTTTTTGCCATGCGTCAGTCGTGCTGAAACGGATATTGATATCCGCGTTGCGATCAGCACTTTTCATAAGGCCAGGCTGAAAAGCAAACGGATTCTGTCCGGGCAAATCATGGAAGTCGTGCTTGAGGTCAAAAAGGTTTTTTATAACGCCAAGTCGGTCATCAGCTTGAAATACCCCGAGGGTTCAGCGGTACGAAGTTATTCCGTGGTCACCTTGGGTGGCAAGGATTACGACAGCCTGACCTGCCATGTGAAGTTGCGTGAGGGTGGCCTGTTCTCGGGCTTATTGGTGCAGTGGCCAATTGGCGAACCGTTGGAGTATTCAATTGCAAGTCCTGCCTTGCCGGTCTATGAACAGTCCCTGAGTCGTTTGAATGTCGTGAGCGGTGGAAGTGGAATGGGGGCGGCACTGAGCCGTGCGCAGGAACTGGTGGCGAAGTACGGAATTAGTGAAGTTGCCATTTACGCCGTCAATCGTGCAGGCCTAAGCGATTATCACGCGGGGTGTATAGAGGTCTTCCGCAAGACGGTTGGATGCGACGTTCAGGTCACCAACTTTCCATTTTCCGAATGGACCCACCCTGACTTCGCCATTGGCGAACACTTGATGAACGACACGCTCACCATCGGCGTCGGGTCGGATGGGGTGATCGGCAAGTTAAAGAACCTTCCCTTGTGTGAACTTGAAAGTTTTGGATAGTCGGAGACTGAGCCATGTCCATCGTTGTCATTGATCCTGTTTCATCCGGCATTAACTATATCAATGCGGCGCAGCAACTGGGCGTCGATGTCTATGTGTTTTCCTGTGACGGTGGCGAGCAGGAGCTCAACGCTGAGTTGCGGGCCAAGGTGCGTCAGGTCATCAAGATCGACACCGGTGATTTCGATGCACAGCTAGAGAAAATCAATGAGTTGGGAAACATCCGCGCCGTTCTTCCCGGTGTGGAGTACGCCGTGCCCATGGCCGCGCGCCTGGGGGCAGCGTCAGGCACAACGCATCTGCACGACAGTGCAGTACAGAAAGTGCGCAACAAATTCAATTTCCGCAGTCGGCTGACTGACGCGGGGCTGAGCACTATCGGCTTTTTCCTTCTGGATGCCCACGCCCCGGTATCGGTGCCGGAGGGCTTCAGCTTTCCGGCGGTGGTCAAGCCGATCGATATGGCGGGCAGCATCGGTGTGCGCAAGCTCTACAGCCATGAAGAGTTGATCGAAGCGGTGGAGACATTCCGTCAATCATTGCCCGACGACATCGGCTTTACTGCCAGTGGCCGGCTGATTGTCGAAGCGTACATTCCCGGCACGGAATACAGTGTCGAAGGCATCGTGCGCAGCGATGGCAGCGTCACCCTTGCGTCCATCACGGAAAAACTGCTCGGCTCGGAGCCGTACTTCGTCGAAGTCGGTCACATTGTGGGCCAGGGCTATGACGAAGGGTTTCGCAAGGTGCTGACCGAATACTCGCTGGCGGTGCTTGAGGCCATAAAGCTCAACGTCGGGCCGTTCCATCTGGAGTTGCGTGTAACGCCACAAGGCCAGCCGGTGGCGGTTGAACTGGCGGCCCGCCTTCCAGGCGACAATATCGTCGAGTTGATCAGGCGTGCCAGCGGCATTGACCTGGCCAAAGAGACGCTGTGTGAGTACCTGGACATCGACAGTCGCACCGTGCCATGTGCGAACGGCGTCAGTGCCATCGCCTTCATTCCGCGAGGCGAAAAGAGCGAATTTACCGAACTGCAGGGGCTCTCCGACATTTTCGACAGTCCGTATTACCTCTCGCATCAGGTGTATTACCGGGCCGGAGATGCTCTGGGCTCCGATCAGGACTGGACCTCAAGAATTGGCTACGTCATGTTCGGCGGCGCCGACGAGGCGCTTGTAAGAAGCCTCGTCGGGCGGGTACACACAGAGGTTGGAATCGTATGAAGCATGTCCTGATCATCAACCGCTATGACGACGAGCTTTCGGACTACCGCAACTACATCGATCACTCGCAGGTCGATGTCTCCTACATATCACTGGCAGGGCACTCGCGACTGATTGATCCGCAGGTCAGCGCCAATGTGGTCGAAGTCAGCGTACTGGACGCCGATCTGATACTTCATGAAGCGCGGGCCATTCATCGTCGTCAGCCCGTCGATTTCGTGATCGCCTTTTCGGAATACGATCTGGATGCCGCTGCGCTGGTGCGTACCGAATTCAACATACCCGGTGCCAAGGTCGCCGATAACCTGCTGTGCCGTAACAAGGCGAGCATGAAGGAAGCCTTGACCGGTTCTTCGGTTCGTTATCCTCAGTACCGGAGTGTAGCGTCGCGCAGCGGCGTCGAAGCCTTCTGTCGCGAGCACGGCTTTCCGGTCATCCTGAAACCCCAGGTTGGCGCCGCCTCGGACGGCGTGGTGAAGATCGAACGCCTGGAAGACATACCCGACCTGCCGGATTTCAATGGCTACGAAGTCGAAGAATATATAGAAGGCGATATTTATCATGTCGACGCGATACTGGCGGCCGACAGCATGCCGTACTTCAAGGTGTCCAAGTACCTGAACACCTGCCTGGACTTTCGCAACGGTCTGCCGCTCGGCTCGGTCACAGTCGATGACCGGGCATTCATCGCGCGGGTTCGCGCGTTCACCGAAGAAGTCTGCCTGCGTCTCAACCTGCACAACCAGGCCATTCACCTGGAAATCATCGAGCGTCGTGGCGAGCTGGTGTTTCTGGAAATCGGCGGTCGCGTCGGTGGCGGCGAGATTCCGTTTGTCGCGTTGCGCAGCGAGGGGATCGACCTGTATGAGCTCTGGACCCGCGCCGCGCTCGAAGTGGCTATCGCTCCGCTAGACACCCGAATCACCGGTTTTCTGATGATGCCCAATCCGTTCCCCGGCGGGTTCACCTTCGATCCGCAGATGGAGCTCTCCCATCCGCTGCTGACGTATAGCAGCGTGCAGTCTCAGGGCGATTCAAGTGCGTTCAGCTACGAGGATATCCCCGCCAGACTGCACTTCGCCGCCGACAGCCAGGCTGCGATAGAGCAGGCCATTGTGCAGTGCATGAATATTTTGCAGACGTCGATTCGCGCAACCTGATTTCTGGAACCCTGGATGAAAGTGCTCCTGCAGCTTCCCTCTGTCGTGCAGCCTGTTTCCATGTCGGTATTCATGGAATCGCAGCAGCCGTATTCGCTTCGGCAGGCAGATGCCGATGTCATGGCTATGGCCAGTTCGTTCAATGCAGCGGGTTTCCCGACCGTCTTCCTGTCCGATGCGCTGTTCAGCGAGGACGGTCCGCATGTCGCCATCGAGGATATGCGGCGGTTGGCAAGGCATGCATTGCGCTTTGCCGACAACGTCGAACACGGGCGCCAGCAGCTTGCTCACCAGCAATTGTTCCGCTGCAGTCGGCAGGAGTTGGCCGAAATCATCATCAACCAGCCTGAGCTGCGGCTGCATGACGATGACGAGTTGGGCCGGATCAGTCCGGACGCTACCTACGAGAGCTACCGGATTCAACCGCTGTACGGACTTCTGTTTCCGCGTGACCACTTCATGAACGTAGGTGGACAGCCGGTTTTCGGGCGTCTGAAGCGTCAGGACAGGGCGCGTGAGGTTGATGTGGTGAAGCAGGTGGTCGCTGCACATGGTCACGTTCCCGTCGAACTCGATCAGGTGCTCGAGGGCGGCGACTATCTGGAAAATGAACGCGTATCCGTGATCAACACCGGCTTTCGTACCGAGCTCCCGGTGCTGGAGTTCTTGCTGGCTTCAAACCTGCTCAAGGGGGAAGTTGTGCTGGCGGTGCAGGACGTATGGCGCAATCCGGAACAGTTTCACCTGGATCACTACGCCTGCCTGCTGCGCGACGCCCTGCTGGTCGACGCGAAAAGAGCGGACGCAGCCGACCGATCCCTGGCCAACGTTTATCGGCGCGTGTCATCGGGCTGGCAACTGACTGACAAGGACCTGACGCTTCGCCAGGCAGCACAGGTCGCGGGTATCGGGCTGATACCGCTGGACGAAGAAATGATGGCTGCATGGTGCGCAAATGCATTGTCATTGGGCAACCATGTCTGGATCGATCAGAACGCACCGGTGCGCCTGCTTGATCAGTTGGCTGAGCATGACTGTCATGTTCATCTGATCGCCTGTATAGAGCATCAAAAGCAGTTCGGCGGCATTCATTGCGCCACTCAACTCCTATAACTTCGAGGGACCGTCATGAAGGTGGGTAATAAGGCGTTTCTGCCCGTTCTGGCACTGATCATAAGTACCATCGGTGTGGCCTCCGCCATTGCGTTCGTCAAACTCAGTGAAGTGGATGCCACGTCTACCCTGATGCTGCGAATGTTCATGGCGGGCGGTATGGCCTCTGCGCTGGCTGCCTGGCCAGCAGGTAAAAACACTGAGACCGGGACCATCGGTACGGCGCGCAGCCGGCGGGCGATGCTCTGGTTGCTGGTGCTGTCGGGCGTGGTGTCGTGTGTGGATCTGCTGTCCAATCACTGGGCGGTCAAGCTGACCAGCATGGCCAACACGTCGGTCCTGATGAACCTGTCCCCGGTGTTCGTGGCGCTGCTGTCCTATCTGTTCATGAAGGAAAAAATCGGCGTCTATCAAGTGTTGGCGCTGGCCCTGAGTATCGGCGGGGCGTGTCTGCTGGTGTTTGACGGCAGTGCCAGCGTGGCATTTTCCAGTCAGAGCGTGACCGGCGACCTGCTGGCCCTCAACTCGGCGCTTTTCTATGCGATCTACCTGATCATGATCAAGTCGTTGCGCGACTGCTTCACGTCTCGCAAGATTATTATCTGGAACAGCTTTACCTGTGCAGTGCTGTTACTGCCCATCGCTTTGCTCACCAGTCCGAAGGTTCTGCCGGACACCGTGTACGGCTGGGTGGTCATTGCGTTGCTCGCGCTGATCAGCCAGCTTCTCGGCCATGGCCTGATGGCATATGCACTCAGGCACGTCGATGTGGTACTGGCCTCTGTTTCTGCACTGGCCCGTCCGGTGGTGGCGATTTTGATCGGTTTCTTCTTTTTCGATGAGCAGCTCACGTTCGTGCAATGGGTTGGCGTTGCTGCGGTATTGGCAGGTGTCTGGTGGTACAAGCGTCCGGTGCCGGTGGTACGTCCAGTCGTCCAGGCCAAGACTCCCAGCGAGGCCTGACAGGCTCGATACACATCAGAGGTCCTGCAAAAAGCCCTGCATCCTTTGTGACAGGGCTTTTTGGTGTCCGCTATCCTTGATTGCAGTATTGCCGAACACAAACATTGTCTTGCGTCGAGATCATTGCGGATCTTTTTCAACACACCGCTGGCATATTCGGCGTACAGCACGTCTACTGTGCGGCGACGAAAAGCATGCGAAGACTGCAATTTCGTAATGGATCATGACAAGGGGTGGGCAGGCAATGAAGGTGTTTTGGGGGCTGGGAAAGATATTGATGCTGGGCTTCTGGCTGGTGGTGCTGGTCAACGCGGCGATTGAGGCGCCCAGCCCGTTTGGCGTGATGATCGACATGGCAGGCGCGGTGCTGTTGTTGACTCATTTGCTGGAGCTGATTCTGTTCAACGGCAGCCTGCGCGGTCGCCGGCATCCGTGGCGCGACCGGGGCAAAATCATTCTTTTCGGCATCTTTCACGTTCAATCCATCGGCCGTTCGGTCAGGGGGCACACTCATGCGTAAGCTCGTTCTGCTGGCGGCACTGTTCAGCCCTCTGGCCATGGCCCAGGCAATCATCGTTGCGCCACACTCGCTGATGCGTCTGCCTGGCAACAGCAGCGTTCTGCAGGTCGAGCGCCTTGAAGTGGCCGACTACGGCACTCTGCTGATCCCGGCCGGGATCGATGATGTGAAGATTGGCGAGCTGGTGCTGGGGCACGAAGCGCGAATCGCCATCGTCCCTGGTGTGCAGGCGTTCAATATGGTCGTGCTGCACGGTGAGTTCGGCACCGGCAGCCAGATCACCGCGCGGGGCGCGCCGGGTACTTTCGAGAAACCGGCACGGCCAGGGCGCAACCTGACCCTGCGCCTGCAGAGCCTGAATGCCGAAGAACTGTCGATTGACGCCCGTGGTGGCGCAGGCAGCCCAGGCTATGCCGGGCTGGACGGCGGCACGGGCGAAGACCCGGGCTGTACCTGGGGCCAGGCCGGGCGTGGTTATAACGGCGACAGTGGCGGTAATGGTCACGATGGCGCTGCGGGCGCACAGGTGCGTCTTGAACTGCCACAGAGCTATCCGGCCGAGCGCATCAAGGTGAATGTCGCGGGTGGTGCGGCGGGCAAGGGGGGCGAAGGCGGCAAGGCAGGCAAGGGCGGTGCGTCCAAAGGCTGTATCGTCTACCGCGCTGAAGGCGGCAAGGCTGGCAGACAGGGTGAGCCCGGTCTGCCAGGTGCTCCGGGACCGGCAGGCGCGTTGATTCTGCAACGTCTGTAATCTGCGAGAGCCCGTCCGGATCAGGTGCAAGGCCATGATCCGGACAGTCGCGGCCCGCTTCACATCACATTATTGCGGTACGCCTTTCTCCCAATTCTTCCAGTCGCCGACAATCGCCTGAACCAGCGGGTTGCCGGTGCGGTAGAGGTTTTCCAGCGCCGGGACGAAGGCCCCCTGATCGGCGTATTTGAGCAGGTTGTCCACCTCGCTGTAACCCGGATACGGACGATCGAAGTCGGAACCCGCGCGCACGACAGCCAGGCGATTGACATCGACCTTGCCGGCCTTGCTCGCTCGCAACAGAGCCTCGTAGGTGGAGTTATCCTCCTGCTGGGTGGTGCAATACACGCCCTTGCCGTCGGTCAGCAGCTTGGTCCAGACTTCCGCACGCTCGCTCAGACGCGTGCCGGAAAACCAGGTATTGCCTGCCAGCGTGTCGCACTGCGTGACCTGCGGCGGCTGGTTGGCAGGCGCATAAGGGTATTTGACGCGCCAGGCTGCTGATTCCTTGCTCTCGCTGAGCGTCACTTTGTGCGACAGGGCAAACGCCTTGGCCTGCAGCTTGGGGTTGAGCTCGAAGACTTCGGTCTTGTAATCCAGTGGCGGCTTCTCGTTCGGACCCTTGGTGTTGATGCCCAGATAACCGGTCGGCCATTCCTTGGGCACATCGCGGGAGTCGATTTCCCACTGCGTGCCGAATTCCACCAGATAATGCGCCCAGGCCGTGGTGCCGAGTGTGCCGTGGTGCGGGTTGATGCCGGCAATGCCCGCGACGATGAAGTAAGTCTTGCGCAGGTCGAATTGCGGCGACAGGGCCAGGGCCAGAGTCGATGCTGCGGCATTGGTCTGACCCATGCCGGTGACCAGCAGGCAGACGTCCTGATCATTGCAGCGGATGGCCGGGTACTCGGCGGCAAGGCCGGGCACCTGGATCTCCTTGGTCAGATGCAGCCGGTCGATCCAGTTCTGTGCTTCGGGCGCAAACATGGCGACCAGCATGACCTTGGGCGTAACCGGTGCCACCGGTGCGGTAGCCGCCCAGACAGCCGGGCTAAGCAGTGCCAGCGTGGCGCAGAGGGTATTGCGAGTAGTGTGTTTCATGAAAACTCCTGTCGTCATAATAAGGTTCAGAACTGGTAACCCACGCCTGCGTAATAGCCCCAGCCGTCGGAGCGCGCGCGGAAGTTGCCATCGCCGAAGTTCAGCTCGCTGCCGTCCTGCCAGTTGCCGCCGTTGTGGAAGTAGCGGCCAACCAGGGTGAAGCGCAGGTGCGTGAAGGCGTAAAGCAGCACATTGGTGGCGACCGTGGAGTTGCCGGTGCGTGCCGGATCGTTTTTGAGGTCCGAGCCGAAATCGAAGTTGGTGAAGCCGATGTAGGTCAGTGAGGCGCCGTTGTCGAACGTGCTGATCGGTACGATGTATTTGAGCTGGGCGCGATAGCCGTCCCACGAATATTCGTTGCTGGCACCGTAGTTCTCCCACTGGTAGCGGCCATAGAAGTTGGCCGACAGATTGACCCGCGAGTGGGTATCGATGTCAGTGCCCAGGCCGCTGTACAGGGTGTTGGCCCGGTTCGCCGTATTGCTGCCGTGGTCATAGATCCAGTCGAAGGCGACGTACCATTCCTTGAACGGACCAATGGCCAGACTGCGCCCGGCGAGGTAGTCGATCGAGACGCGTGGCTCGTGCTCCATGAACAGCGGCGAGCCATGGTCCCAGACGCCTTTGTCATTATCATTGCCGATGCCGAGAATCTTCGGTACGTCGACATAGCCATACAGCTCGAACGGCCCTTTGCGGCCGAAGTATTCGTACTCCAGGTAGATGTCATCGTTAGGCTTGGGGCCGAAGCTGATGTCCTTGCTGCCGATCAGCGTCAGGTCCTGGTTGAACCAGTCTGAAAAATACGCGCCTTTACCTTCCTTGGGCGAGGCAGGTGGGCTGAGTGCTTCGCCCTGCGCCGAGTCTTCGGTAGCGGCGGGCTGTGCCAGCGCGCTGGTGCATGGCAGCGCCGCAGCGGCGGCGAACAGCAGAGGCATGAGAAATCTTGAGGGCGTTGCGGGTCGAGTGAACGGCGGCTGTGGCATTGAAGCTCCTTTTCGTGGGCGCGTACTGCTGATCGCAAACGTTTGCACAGCCCATGCCAAACTGTTTCAAGATGTTGAATGCCTTGGATATCAGGCGCAGAAGATGACCGATCGGGCAGGAAAACGCCCGCAAGCTGTGCGCGGTGTCACCGCAAGTGCCCCGCAATGTTCCGTTTTACCTCAAAGGCCCGGACGAGCAGCGGCGAGCATGACCACGGCCAGACCGATAATCAGATTGATGCCGACCAGGCGGCGGATATGGCCCAAAGCCGCGGCGCCCTCGGCCCACTGTTCGGCTTCCACGGCACGACGCAGCTCCGGCAGTTGCAATGACTGGATACGCAAAAACAGCGCAACCATGACCACGTACAGGCCCATCATGATCTGCACATAACGCGGCGCGGTTTCAAAGCCGGTGAAGTTGAGCTGAATCATGCCGATGCCGGTGATCGGCAGCAGCACCACCGCAGCCCAGACCCAGGCGAAGAAGCGCGGAAACACCTGGACCCACACTTTCAGGCGAGAAGGGCCTTCAAGTGCTGCAATGACTGCTGGGCGCAACACCATCCAGGCGAAAAACATCCCGCCAACCCACACCAGGGCAGCCAGCAGATGCAATGTATAGACAGTAGAAAAAGCGGTCATCGGACACTCCGTTCTGCGCGGATGGATTTAGCGCGCTATGATAGCGCCCACTCAGAACTACTGAAAATTTATCCAGCCTTTTTAGCCGTGCCCCCGAACCGAAGCCAATGATCAGTACCGAACTCAAAACCCAGATCCAGGGCGCTTACTCGCGTTTCCTCGAAGCCAAGAGCCTCAAGCCGCGCTATGGCCAGCGATTGATGATCGCTGAAGTCGCCAAGGTGCTGGGGGACATTGACACCGATGAAGAGGGCCGTCGTTCGGGCGATCCTGCGGTAGTGGCCGTCGAGGCCGGGACGGGTACCGGCAAGACCGTGGCCTATGCCATCGCCTCGATTCCCACTGCCAAGGCGGCAGGCAAGCGGCTGGTAATCGCCACCGCGACCGTCGCCCTGCAGGAACAGATCGTCTACAAGGACCTGCCGGACCTGATGCGCAACAGCGGTCTGAATTTTACCTTCGCCCTGGCCAAGGGGCGCGGGCGTTACATGTGCCTGTCCAAGCTCGACGCATTGCTGCAGGAAAGTGACGCGACCAACGCGACCGCGCAGCTGTTCGAGGAAGAAGGCTTCAAGATCGAGGTCGATGAGGCCAGTCAGAAGCTTTTCACCAGCATGTTGCAGAAGCTGGCGGGCAACAAGTGGGACGGCGATCGCGACAGCTGGCCGCAGGAACTCGCCGATCAGGACTGGGCGCGTCTGACCACCGATCACAGCCAGTGCACCAACCGGCATTGCCCCAACTTTCAGCAGTGCGCCTTCTACAAGGCGCGGGAAGGCATGGGCAAGGTCGATGTGATCGTCACCAACCACGACATGGTACTGGCTGACCTGGCACTTGGCGGCGGTGCAGTGCTGCCGGACCCGCGTGACACCTTGTATGTCTTCGACGAGGGTCATCACCTGCCGGACAAGGCCATCGGCCACTTTGCCCATTACACCCGTTTGAAATCGACCGCCGACTGGCTGGAACAGACCGCCAAGAACCTCGCCAAGCTGCTGGTCCAGCATCCGCTGCCCGGCGATCTGGGCAAGCTGATCGAGCAGGTGCCGGAGCTGGCCCGCGAGATCAAGGGTCATCAGCAGTTCATGTTCGGTGCCTGCGAGCAACTGGCGGATTTCCGCGCTGGTGAAGACATGCAGGGCCGCGAGCGTCCACGTCACCGCTTTGTCGGCGGCGTGATTCCCGAGCACATCCGCGAGATGGGCATCGAGCTCAAGAAGGGCTTTGCGCGCCTCGACGACCTGTTCACGCGCCTGACCGAGCTGCTCAAGGAAGGCATGGACGGTGAGGTCAACATCGGCATCGCCAGCCATCAGGCCGAAGAATGGTATCCGCTGTTCGGCAGCCTGCTGGCCCGCGCGCATGGCAATTGGGAATTGTGGACAGCCTTCACCGCCGAAGATCCGGAAGACAGCCCGCCAATGGCGCGCTGGCTGACCCTGGCCGACAGCGGTGCAATGTTCGATATCGAGGTCAATGCCAGCCCGATCCTGGCGGCGGAAATGCTGCGTCGCAACTTGTGGAACATCGCCTACGGGGCGCTGGTTACCTCGGCGACCCTGACCGCGCTGGGCAAATTCGACCGCTATCGCATGCGTGCCGGCCTGCCCAAGGGGGCGGTGACCGCCGTGGTACCAAGCCCGTTCCATCACGCCGATGCCGGTGTGCTGCGCGTGCCGGACCTCAAGGCCGACCCGCGTGACTCGGTGGCCCACACCGCAGCGATCATTCGCGACCTGCCGGGTCTGGTGGAAGGTTCGCGAGGCACGCTGGTGCTGTATTCGTCGCGCAAGCAAATGCAGGATGTCTTCGACGGCCTGGACCGTGACTGGCGCAAGCAGGTGTTCATTCAGGGCAATCTGTCCAAGCAGGAAACCCTCAACAAGCACAAGGCACGCGTCGACAGCGGCGAGTCCAGCGTACTGTTCGGGCTGGCCAGCTTTGCCGAGGGTGTGGATTTGCCCGGCGCCTATTGCGAACACGTGGTCATCGCCAAGATCCCGTTCGCGGTGCCGGATGACCCGGTCGAGGCCGCGCTGGCCGAGTGGATTGAAGCGCGTGGTGGCAACCCGTTCATGGAGATCGCCGTGCCGGATGCCTCGTTGCGTCTGGTGCAGGCCTGTGGCCGCTTGCTGCGTACCGAAGAGGACCGCGGCACCATCACGCTGCTGGACCGACGCGTGGTCACCCAGCGCTATGGCAAGGCGATTCTCAATGCGCTGCCACCGTTCCGCCGGGAAATAACCTGAGCCAAAGATGAAGAGCGTTTCACATCTGTTCCCAAAGCGCTCGATCGCTGAAACAATACGCGCCATTTAGCCTGTCGCCAGGCTCATGTTGCCAGTCAGGAGTCAGCCGTTGCAGATCCAGGGTCATTACGAACTTCAATTCGAAGCAGTACGTGAAGCCTTTGCGGCGCTCTTTGAAGACCCGCAGGAGCGCGGTGCTGCCTTGTGCATTCAGGTCGGCGGCCAGACCGTCATCGATCTGTGGGCGGGCACTGCCGACAAGGACGGTGCCGAGGCTTGGCACACCGACACCATTCTCAACCTGTTCTCCTGCACCAAGACCTTCACCAGCGTGGCGGTTCTGCAACTGGTCGAAGAGGGCAAGTTGAAGCTGGACGAGCCCGTGGCCAGGCTCTGGCCCGAATTCGCCGCGGCGGGCAAGGCCTCCATCACCCTGCGCCAATTGCTCTGCCATCAGGCCGGCCTGCCCGCGTTGCGTGAGCCGTTGCCTGCCGAAGCGCTTTACCAGTGGGACACCATGACCGCCGCCCTGGCAGCCGAAGAACCCTGGTGGACACCGGGTCAGGGGCATGGTTATGCAGCGATCACCTATGGCTGGCTGGTGGGCGAGATGCTGCGCCGCGCCGATGGTCGAGGTCCCGGTGAATCCATTGCTGCGCGTATCGCCCGCCCGCTGGGGCTGGATTTTCATGTGGGCCTGGCGGATGACCAGTTTCATCGCGTGGCCCACATCGCGCGTGGCAAAGGCAATGCCGGTGACGACGCTGCCCAGCGCGTGCTTCAGGCGACGATGCGCGAACCGGCTTCGATCACAGCCAAGGCGTTCACCAACCCGCCGTCGATCATGACCAGCACCAACAAGCCGGAGTGGCGCCGCATGCAGCAGCCAGCAGCCAACGGTCACGGCAATGCGCGCAGTCTTGCCGGTTTCTATAACGGTCTGCTCGATGGCAGCCTGCTTGAAGCAGACATGCTCAATGAGCTGACCCGTGAACACAGCCTCGGTCAGGACAAGACATTACTGACCTCGACACGTCTGGGACTGGGGTGCATGCTCGATCAGCCGGGCGTTGCCAACGCGACTTACGGCCTGGGGCCAAAGGCCTTTGGCCATCCGGGGGCGGGCGGCTCGGTGGGTTTCGCCGATCCTGATGGCGAGGTTGCCTTTGGCTTCGTTACCAACACCTTGGGGCCGTACATTCTGATGGACCCACGCGCTCAGAAACTGGTCGGGGTTCTGCGTGAGTGTTTGCAGTAAGTATCGGCTATAAGTGCTTGTTTCATACCGACTGTCAGTTAAATGGCTGTAACAGGAACCGTACGACGGTTTCTTTTTCCAACTGCATCTTTATGCATGTTATACCGGCGTAGTTACGTCCTTCTGTCTGATCAAAACCGTTGCGGGTTACCCATGTCGTCTAATAAAAGCCTCGTTCTCGCCCTGTGCATCGCCGTGACCGGCTGTGCGCAAACCCCACAATCCGACTCTGCTGCAACCGGAGGCCATTGGTGGCAGTTCGGTTCCGGCAGCGACTCCGCTGACGCAGGCACCGCTGCCAAGGCTCCGGCACCGAGCCCGGCGCCCGCTCCGGTTGCCAAGGCTGCTGCAACGCCGGCACCTGAGGCAGGTGCTGAAAACAGCGCGCGGTGGTACTGGCCGTTCGGCTCGAACGATAACGCGCAGGCCAAACCTGATGCCGTGGCCGACAAGCCTGCTGCACCGGCGATGGTTGCCAAGTCGGAGACCGACAGCAAGTGGTGGTGGCCGTTTGGCAATGACTCCGCCAAGGACGAGCCGAAAGCGCTGCCGATGCCTGATCCGAAAGTGACCCAGGCCTGGCTGGACGAATACGAGCCGCGCCTGCGCGCTGCAATCAAGGACAGCCCTTTCCAGCTGGAGCGTCGCGAAGACCTGCTGGCAATCACCGCGCCCGTCGACAGCTCGTTCAACCCCGACCGTCCGGCCATGCTGCTGCCGAACACGCTGGGGCCGATCACCCGTCTGGCCAAGGTGGTAGAAGGCGATCAGAAAACTGCTGTGCTGATTCTCGGTCATGCCGACACTTCGGGTCCTACCGAAGCCAACCAGAAGATCAGCCAGGAGCGTGCGCAGTCGGTTGCCGCGATTTTCCGTCTCAGTGGCCTGGAGCGTAATCGCCTGAGCCAGCGTGGCATGGGTGCGGTGATGCCGCGCGCCGCCAACGACAGCCTGCAGGGGCGTGCGCTCAACCGCCGGGTCGAGATCCTCATGACGCCGCAGGACACCATGCGCGCGCTGATGAGCCGCTACGCACTGCCGCCAGTTGCACCGACCATGGTCGCGACCCAGGACGTCAAGCCAGTCACCCCGGCACCTGCCGCCGCACCTGCGAAGAAAGCCACTGCGAAGAAAGACACCGCCAAGAAAGCTGCACCGGCCAAAGCCAGCACCGCCAAGAAGGCCGCGCCAGCCAAGACCACCGCAGCGGCCAAGAAGCCGACAGCGACCAAAACCACCGCCAAGGCCCCGGCCAAAACCGCAACGCCCGCCAAGAAGGATGACAGCCAGGCCAGTAACTAAGCCTGTCAGCACCCACGCGGATCGTCACTGACGCTTCGCGTGGGGTCGATCCGTGACCTCGCAGGAACCAGACCATGACCCAGACCCTGGCCGATATGCGCCGTGATTACACGCGCGACGGGTTGACCGAAGCGCAATCGCCGGACGAGCCCTTTGCACTCTTTCATGCATGGTTTGCCGACGCGGTGAACACCGAGCAACCGCCGGTCGAGGCTAACGCCATGACATTGGCGACGGTTGATGAGCAAGGACGTCCACATTGCCGCGTCCTGCTGCTCAAGGGCCTGGACACTCAGGGCTTTACGTTTTTCACCAACTACGAAAGCGCCAAGGGCCAGCAGATCGCTGCACGTCCATTTGCCGCGATGACCTTCTTCTGGCCGACACTGGAGCGCCAGGTGCGTATCGAGGGTCGGGTCGAGAAAGTCTCTGCGCAAGAATCCGACGCCTATTACCAGGTGCGCCCTCTGGGCAGCCGTCTGGGTGCATGGGCCTCGCCACAAAGTCGTGTGATCGCCGATCGCGACGAACTGGAAGGTCTGATCAGACAGACGGAACAACGCTTCGCAGACACCCAGCCACACTGCCCCGAGCACTGGGGTGGCTATCGTCTTTTGCCCGAGCGGATCGAGTTCTGGCAGGGTCGCTCCAGTCGACTTCACGACCGTTTGAACTATCGTTTGATAGACGACAGATGGACACGCGAGCGCCTTGCACCCTGATTGAATTATTCGTCTGGCCAATCGTCTGAGCGTTATACGGGCCGTGGCTGTATGAGGCCTGAATCAATTTAATTTGCGGGCTCGGGGCCGTGACAGCGCCTTTGTCGGGTAGTCTAATGGCCACTGATTCCTCTGGAGATTCCTTTTATGCGCAAGTCTGCTCTTCTGGTTGCTTCGTTCACTGCCATGGCACTGATGATGGGCGGCTGTACCTCGAATCTGACCGGTGATTCCTACTCCCGTGACGAGGCCAGGACCGTACAGACAGTTCGCATGGGAACGATCGAATCCCTGCGTCCGGTCAAGATCGAGGGCACCAAGACCCCGATCGGCGGCGCGGCAGGTGCAGTCGTTGGTGGTGTGGGCGGCAGCGCTATCGGTGGCGGTCGCGGCAGTATCGTGGCAGCGGTGATCGGCGCAGTGGCCGGCGGCCTGCTGGGTTCGGCGACCGAGGAAGGCCTGACCCGTACGCAAGGTGTCGAAATCACCGTGCGTGAGGATGACGGCAGCATGCGTGCCTACGTGCAGCAGGTTCAGGAAAACGAGATTTTCCGGGTCGGCGAGCGTGTGCGCATCATGAGCGTCAACGGCACCAGCCGCGTTACTCACTGATCCGCAACACCGCACAGCAAAACCCCGAGCCGCAATGCTCGGGGTTTTTTATTGCCAGGCGTAAATGGGCGTGAATACCATGCCCATTGCTCACGAAGACGATGTATCGAACGCCCTGTTTCCTGGGGTCAGCCCTCGATCCCCAGCATGTCGCGCACCAGCGCTTCAGCCACCCGAATGCCGTCCACGCCAGCCGAGAGAATCCCGCCCGCATAGCCAGCGCCTTCACCGGCCGGGTAAAGGCCTTTGGTGTTCAGGCTTTGCAGCGCCGGCCCGCGGGTAATGCGCAGCGGTGCCGAGGTACGGGTTTCGATGCCGGTCAGCACGGCGTCGTGCAGCGAGAAGCCTTTGATCTGCTTGTCGAACGCAGGCAACGCTTCGCGAATAGCTTCAATGGCAAAGGCGGGCAGGGCCTCGGCAAGGTCCACCAGCTTCACGCCCGGCTTGTAGGACGGTTCAACACTGCCCAGAGCGGTCGAGGCCCTGCCTGCAATGAAGTCGCCGACCAGTTGCGCCGGAGCCTCGTAGCTGCTGCCGCCGAGCAGATACGCGTGGGATTCCAGACGCTCCTGCAACTCGATACCGGCCAGCGGGCTGCCAGGGTAGTCCTGTTCCGGCGAGATACCGACCACGATGCCCGAGTTGGCATTGCGCTCGTTGCGTGAGTATTGGCTCATGCCGTTGGTGACCACTCGGCCGGGCTCTGATGTGGCTGCCACGACCGTGCCGCCAGGGCACATGCAGAAGCTGTAGACCGAGCGGCCGTTGCTGGCGTGGTGCACCAGTTTGTAATCGGCTGCGCCGAGCTTCGGGTGACCGGCATATTTGCCCAGTCGCGCGCGGTCGATCAACGATTGCGGGTGTTCGATGCGGAAGCCCACCGAGAACGGCTTGGCTTCCATGAACACGCCACGGCCGTGCAGCATGCGGAAGGTGTCACGGGCACTGTGGCCCAGCGCCAGAATCACGTGCCGGGACTCGATCTGCTCGCCGCTGTCGAGCTGCACGCCCAGCAATTGGCCATCCTCGATCATCACGTCGGTCACGCGCTGCTGAAAGCGCACTTCGCCGCCCAGTGCTTCGATCTGATGGCGCATGTTCTCGACCACGCCCGTCAGGCGGAACGTGCCGATATGCGGCTTGCTGACATAGAGGATTTCTTCCGGCGCGCCGGCCTTCACGAACTCGTGCAGCACCTTGCGGCCGATGAATTTCGGGTCCTTGATCTGGCTGTAAAGCTTGCCGTCGGAAAAGGTCCCGGCACCGCCCTCGCCAAACTGCACGTTGGATTCGGGGTTGAGCACGTTTTTTCGCCACAGTGCCCAGGTGTCCTTGGTGCGCTGGCGAACTTCGGTGCCGCGCTCGAGGATGATCGGCTTGAAGCCCATCTGCGCCAGCAGCAGCCCGGCAAAAATGCCGCAGGGTCCGAAACCCACGACGATCGGACGCTCTTTCAGGCCCTCGGGAGCGTGACCGACGACTTTGTAGCTGACATCAGGTGCCGGGCCGACGTGGCGGTCATTGGCCAGCTTGCGCAACAGTGCCTCTTCATCCTTGACCTGGAAGTCGATGGTGTAGATGAAGCACAGCTCGGAAGACTTTTTGCGCGCGTCGTAACTGCGTTTGAAGAGGGTAAAGTCCAGCAGTTCGCCGCTGTCGATACCCAGGTGCTTCAAGAGCGCAACGCGCAGGTCTTCTTCCGGATGATCGATCGGCAGCTTGAGTTCGGTGATTCGTAACATTAAGGGGTCCAGTTTTCGGGCCGCAGGTTCAGCCCGACAGCACTACAAGAACCGGCGATTATAAGCGCTGAACCCCTTTGGCGGCGAGCCTGGGCGATCAGTCGTCGCGCGAACCGCCGTAATAACCGCAGCCACGCTGGGCCTGGCCGTTGATGCGCAGCTCTGCGGTGAGGTGTTGCACCGAGCCGTCGACGCTGTCGACGCAGCGCTGTGGCGCGACCCAGATCTCGATGCGCTGGTTGTTGGCTTCACTGCTGATGCTGAAACTGCCGTCCGGCAGCTTCTCTTCCACGTAGGGCAACGCCAGTGGGGCAACGCCCTCGCGCTCCAGAACCATGCCCTTGCCGCTGACATTGACGTTCCAGGCGGGTTTGTTGCCATTGACGTGCAATGTCAGGCGTTTGAAATTGAGGTCTTCACAGGCCTGGCCGGGACGTTCGACGCGGTACAACTGATGCAGGTCCAGCTGTCCGTCACTGTTGGCCGCCTTGCTCGCAGCAAAACTGCCGCGCAGATCGGCAAACACCGTGCCCTTGCTGTCCGCCAGCGAGGCCGCTTCCTGCAGAATACCGGTGTTGCCGCGATCCTTGACCACGTAGCGACGCTGCTCGTTACACGGCTTGAACAGCAGCTGGCCGTTTTCTCCGGTCAGGTCGCCCTGCATACGGAGCATGCCCGCCGTGGAAACCTTCGGTTCCTCGGCCTGTTTACCGAGCAACTGACACCCGGCAAACAGCGGTAGAAGAGCAAATACGAGGACGGAACGGGCAGCGAACATGATGTGGTCTCCAGACAAGTGCCGCCACGTTACTCAGACTGGAGGTGCATCACAAGGGTCGGGATGCTTATCGCGCGAGCAGTGGCTTTGACTATCGTTCAGGTTTGACGCTGACGGTAGGAGCGAACGTGTTCGCGAAAGGGCCGTTTTGTTCGACGAAAATACATCGTTTAAACGAACGCCTTCGCGAACAAGCGAAGCGTCACCCGATTCGCTCCTGCAAAACCGTTTCGGCCTATAGGGGCGTGGCGTGCGCTTACCCGCCCAGATACGCGTCCCGCACTTTCGGATCGACCAGCAGTTCTTCGCCTGTGCCTTGCATGACCACGCGGCCGTTTTCCAGTACGTAGGCGCGGTCGGCGACTTTCAGGGCCTGGTTGGCGTTCTGTTCGACCAGAAACACCGTCACGCCATCGCGGCGCAGCTGTTCGACGATCTCGAAAATCTGCTGGATGATGATCGGCGCCAGACCCAGCGAAGGCTCGTCCAGCAACAACAGCTTGGGCTTGCTCATCAGTGCTCGACCGATGGCCAGCATCTGTTGCTCGCCACCGGACATGGTGCCGCCGCGCTGATTGAAGCGTTCCTTGAGGCGTGGAAAGAGCTGCAGGACCTTGTCCATCTGTTCCTGATAATCAGCCTTTTCCGTGAAGAAGCCGCCCATCGCCAGGTTCTCTTCAACGGTCAGACGCGCAAACACCCGACGGCCTTCCGGCACCACGGCAATGCTCTTGCGCATGATGATCGACGACTCCAGCCCGACCAGTTCCTCGCCCATATAGCGAATACTGCCGCTGTGGGCGCGTGGTGAGCCGCACAGGGTCATCAACAGGGTGGACTTGCCGGCACCGTTGGCACCGATCAGGGTGACAATTTCACCCTGACGCACTTCCACGTTGACGCTGTGCAGCGCCTGGATCTTGCCGTAGAAGGTGGAAACGTTTTCGAACTGCAGCATTTACGCTTCCCCCAGGTAGGCTTTGATCACATCGGGATTGTCACGAATCTGTTCCGGCGTGCCATCGGCCAGAGGCGTGCCCTGATTGATCACCACGATGTGGTCGGAAATGCTCATTACCAGTTTCATGTCGTGCTCGATCAACAGGACCGTAGCGTTGTGCTCGCTGCGCAACACGCCGATCAGCGCCTTCAGATCATCGGTTTCTCTGGGGTTCAGACCCGCCGCCGGTTCGTCGAGCATCAGAATGCGCGGGCGCGTCATCATGCAGCGGGCGATTTCCAGGCGGCGTTGCTGACCGTAGGCCAGCGTCCCGGCAGGGCGGTTGGCGAACTCCCGGAGGTTGACCGCCTCAAGCCAGTGCTCGGCGTAGTCCATGGCTTCACGTTCGCTGCGGCGGAACGCGGGCGTCTTGAACAGGCCGGACAGGAAGTTGGTGTTCAAATGCCGGTGCTGGGCAACCAGCAGGTTTTCCACGGCTGTCATTTCCTTGAACAGGCGCACGTTCTGGAACGTACGCACCACGCCCTTGCGCGCGATCTGATGGCCAGCCAGGCCCTGGATCGGCTCACCGTCCAGCAGAATCGTGCCCGCGCTTGGCCGGTAGAAACCGGTCAGGCAGTTGAAAACTGTCGTCTTGCCGGCGCCATTGGGGCCGATCATCGATACGACCTGCCCCTGATTGACGGTCAGGGCAACGCCATTGACCGCCAGCAGGCCGCCAAAACGCATGCTCAAGCCAGTGGCTTGCAGTAATGGGCGGCTCATTTCGACTGCTCCGCTTTCAATTTCATTTCGGGGCGCTGCATCGGCAGGAAGCCTTGTGGGCGCCAGATCATCATCAGCACCATCAGCGCGCCGAACATCAGCATGCGGTAGTCACTGAACTCACGCATCAGCTCGGGCAACAGGATCATCACGATGGCTGCCAGGATCACACCCAATTGCGAGCCCATGCCACCCAGCACGACGATGGCCAGGATGATTGCCGACTCGATGAAGGTGAACGATTCCGGGGTGATCAGGCCCTGACGTGCGGCAAAGAAGCTGCCTGCGAAACCTGCGAACGCAGCGCCAAGGGTGAACGCCGAGAGCTTGATCACGGTCGGGTTCAGACCCAGTGCACGACAGGCGATTTCGTCTTCGCGCAAGGCTTCCCAGGCCCGGCCGATCGGCATGCGCAGCAGGCGATTGATGACGAACAACGCTGCCAGTGCCAGCAGCAGGGCGATCAGGTAGAGGAAGATGACCTTGTTGATCGAGTTGTACGGCAGGCCGAAGAACTCATGGAAGGTCTGCATGCCCTCAGCGGCCTTGCGCTCGAAGGTCAGACCGAAGAGGGTCGGCTTTTCGATGTTGCTGATGCCGTTCGGGCCGCCGGTGATATCGGTCAGGTTACGCAGGAAGATACGGATAATCTCGCCGAAGCCCAGCGTCACGATAGCCAGATAGTCGCCGCGCAGACGCAACACCGGAAAGCCCAGCAGGAATCCGAACAGCGCCGCCATCAACCCCGCGATCGGCAGGCAGATCCAGAAACCGAGTCCATAGTAGTGCGACAGCAGGGCATAGCTGTAGGCGCCGACCGCATAGAAACCGACATAGCCCAGGTCAAGCAGACCTGCCAGGCCGACTACGATGTTCAGACCGAGGCCGAGCATCACGTAGATCAGGATCAGCGTGGCAATGTCCACCGCACCGCGCGACCCGAAAAATGGCCAGATGAACGCAAGCACGATGAGCGCCGCAAGGCCCCAGCGCTGGGTTTTCGGCTGGGTCAGGAAGTCGCTGGTCTTTTGCGGGATCAGCGGCTTGTCGGAGCCGCGACGCAGGCCGCTGATCTGCTCGGCAAACAATACGCGCAGAAACAGTAGGACCGAACACACGGCAATGATGGTCAGGGTCAGCGGGCTGGCGTTCTGCACTTGCAGGGTGACGCCGGAAAAGGCCAGTTTCAGACCGAACACCGGATAGGCCACGGCCCAGACCAGTGCGGCGCTGAACAGCGCCTGTTTGAAGGACTTGCTCATACTTTCTCAACCTCCGGACGACCCAGAATGCCGGTCGGTCGGAACAGCAGCACCAGGACCAGCAGGCCGAAAGCCACGACGTCCTTGTACTGATCACCAAAAATGTCGGCACCGAAGGCTTCGGCGACGCCCAGCACCAGGCCACCGAGCACGGCACCCGGGATCGAACCGATACCGCCCAGTACTGCAGCCGTGAAGGCTTTCAGGCCGACGAGGAAGCCGGCGTTGGGGTTGATCACGCCATATTGCATGCTCAGCAGCATGGCGGCGACAGCGGCCAGTGCCGCACCGACCACGAAGGTCAGGGCGATGATGTTGTTGGTGTTGATGCCCAGCAGATTGGCCATCTTCATGTCCTCGGCGCAGGCGCGGCAGGCGCGGCCCATTCGCGAGCGGGAAATGAACAGGGTCAGGCCGGTCATGGCCACCAGGGTGACGAGGAACACCACGATCTGCATGTAGGAAATCAGCACTTCCTCTGCGCCACCGGGCCCGAACGAGAGGCTGCCGGGTAGCAGGTTGGGGATGGCGAAGTTGCCCGAGCCCTGGGAAAGCTGGACCGAGTTCTGCAGAAAGATCGACATGCCGATGGCAGAAATCAGTGGAATCAGACGGTTGCTGTTGCGCAACGGACGGTAGGCCACACGCTCGATGCTGTATCCATAAGCACTGGTCACGATGATCGCAGCGGCAAAACCGGCAATCATCAGCAACGGCAGGCTGTGAATCCCCAGCATCGCCAAGCCGGCGAGTGCCATGAAAGCTACATAGGAACCGATCATGTACACCTCGCCATGGGCGAAGTTGATCATTCCGATGATGCCGTACACCATCGTGTAACCGATGGCGATCAATGCATACGTACTGCCAATGGTCAGGCCATTGACCAGCTGCTGCATGTAGTGGAATAACTCGGGCATTTACCGCGCTCCTAAAAACCTGATCTGCATTTCTCTGACCTGCGCCGGGGTGGCATTCTGTGGATGCGTAGCCTGTTGCGCTGCCAGGGAACCGCTGTTGACGGTTTTAAGATTTTCAGGGGGCCTCGTGCACGCCGTTCGGGTCGCCGAAACGTGCGTACGGGCCTGGATTCGTAAAACAAAGCCCACTGCGCTGGCAGTGGGCTTTGAGGGTTGATGCAAGCAGCTTATTTGGCGGCTTCGGTCTTGGGTTTGCCGAAGTGCCACTCGTAGACCACGAACTGGAAGTTCTTCAGGTCACCTTTTTCGTCGTAGCTCAGCTCGCCCATTGGCGTCTTGAAGGTACCGGCATGGATGGCAGCGGCCACCTTGGCGGTGTCTTCGGACTTGGCGGCAGCGATGCCGTCAGCAATGACCTGCACGGCGGAGTAGGACGGGTACACGAACGGGCCGCTCGGATCCTGGCTCTTGGCCTTGAAGGCTTCGGTCAGCGCCTGGTTGGCCGGGTCCTGGTCGAAGGATTTCGGCAGGGTGACCAGCAGGCCTTCCGAAGCATCGCCCGCGATTTGCGAGATCGACTCGTTGCCGACGCCTTCAGGGCCCATGAATTTGGCGTTCAGGCCTTTTTCCTTGGACTGACGCAGGATCTGGCCCAGCTCAGGGTGGTAGCCGCCGTAGTAGACGAAGTCGACGTTGGCCTGCTTGAGCTTGGCGATCAGCGACGAGAAGTCCTTGTCGCCAGCGTTAATGCCTTCGAACAAGGCAACCTTGACGCCTTTTTTCTCCAGCGTCTGCTTGACGGCTGTCGCGATGCCTTCACCGTACTGCTGCTTGTCGTGGATGACTGCAACGATTTTCGGCTTGGCGACGTCGGCAATGTAGTTGCCAGCGGCCGGACCCTGGGCGCTGTCGAGACCGATGGTGCGGAACACCAGTTTGTAGCCGCGCGCGGTGATTTCCGGGCTGGTGGCAGCCGGGGTCACCATGATGATGCCTTCATCTTCGTAAACGTCGGACGCTGGCTGAGCGGAGCTGGAGCAGAGGTGGCCGACCACGTATTTAACGCCGTCGTTGACCACTTTGTTGGCGACCGCAACGGCCTGTTTCGGATCGCAGGCATCATCGTATTCGACGGCTTCGAGCTTTTTGCCATCCACGCCGCCTTTGGCGTTGATCTGCTCGATGGCCATCTTGGCGCCATTGAACTGCATGGTGCCGTATTCGGCGACAGGGCCGGTCTTGGGGCCGGCGATGCCGATCTTGATGGTGTCAGCTGCGAACGAATGGCTGGCAACCCCCGCCATAACCAGTGCGGCAAACAGCCTTGAAAGCTTATTGGTACCCTTAGTCATGATGCTCCACTCTTGCGTTGTAGTTTTTATAATCCTGATGGCCAAGGCTCCAGGACCGATTCGATCACCGGTTGTCCCACGCCGCCAACTGTACCGGAACAGTTTAGAGCGCGGTTCGCTGGCTTGGAAAGCCGGGCGTCTGGGGACAAACCTGTGGGTGTCGCTTAATCGAAAGAAAGTTACAGAATCGAACCGCTTGAGTGTCTGAAATCACTTCAGATCCATAAGGTTATCTGCACTTCCCTGCGATAAATCGCCTGCTTCTGGGCTTGCCGGTGGGAAAGTCAGCGGTATGATTGCGCCGATTTTCTTTTTGGTGAAACCCATGACGCAAGAACCTAGCACCCTCTATGCCAAACTGCTTGGCGAAACGGCCTCAATCACCTGGACTGAATTGCAACCATTCTTTGCCAAGGGTGCCCTGTTGTGGGTCGAGTTGCCTCTGGATTTGATCGAAGTCGCCGAGGCAGTGGCCGAAAATGATGCAGCCAGGGTGTCTGCGTGGCTGGCAGAGGGGCGGGTTGGCAAGGTGTCTGAAACCAAGGCGCTTGAGCTGGTGGAGACAGATCCGCTGCTCTGGGCTGTGGTAGTGGCACCTTGGGTTTTGATTCAAAACAGGGCGCAGGATTGATTTGCGCACCAGTCAGGTGCCTTGCGGTTTTCCGGAGTGAGTGGGAAGGTAACTCTTCGGCAGCCCGCGTAGCGTAAAACCACACCGTTAAGGTGGCGGTTTCTGCGGGCTGCACTGTTTCTTTTGACGATGGAGCCTTGCGCTGCTCCTTCAGGTACGAACAGGTCTGGGACTGGCGAAGTCGTCATTTTCAGGCAGTTCGGCAAACACATCCGGAATGTCTGGTGTTTCGCTGTCTTGCCCCTGGCTGTGCTGTTGTGGCAGGGCAGACCAGCGGGTCGTGGGCTCGCGCTGGTTCATCTGTCTGGCAAGAGGCAGGATGCGCTCCAGCGGCTGGGGCCTGTTGAACAGATAACCCTGTACGTAATCACTGCCAAACTGCCTGAGAAACTCCAGTTGATCCTGGGTCTCGACGCCTTCGGTCACGACTTTCAAGCGCAGCGTATGCGCCATGACAAGGATTGCCTGAACGATTTCCATGTCCTGCGGGGACTGGGGGATGTCGATAATGAACGATCGGTCGATCTTCAACGTGTCCAGCGGCAGCCGCTTGAGATAGGCGAGCGACGAGTAACCGGTGCCGAAGTCGTCGATCGACAGGGAAACACCCAGGCTGCGAATGTGTTTGAGCATCAGGATAGTGTTGCTGATGTTGCCCATCAGGGCATTTTCGGTCACTTCCAGTTCCAGCCGTCCAGGCGCTGCGTCAGCATCGGCCAGCGCCCGCTCAACCTCTTCGACCAATTCGTTGCGGCCCAGCGTCAGCGCTGAGCAGTTGACGGAGATGATCAGCTGTTCCAGCCCTTCCTGATGCAGAGTGCGCAAGTCGTGACAGGCGCGGCGCAGCACCCAGTTATCCAGTTCGGCAATCAGGCCGTTGGCCTCGGCGATGCCGATGAAGCGTGCGGGCACCAGCAAGCCGTGCTGCGGATGATTCCAGCGTACCAGCGCCTCGAGCTTGGCAACGTGGCCGGTGCGCATGTCGACGATAGGTTGGTAATACACCTGCAGCCCCGTTCCCTCGCGCAGGGCATTGCGCAGTTCTTCTTCCAGTTGCAGCTCCAGACTGGCCTTGGTCTTGAGGGCCGGATTGAAGAAGTTGACGCCGTTGCGCCCTTTGTCCTTTGACTGGTACAGCGCAAGGTCTGCGTGCTTGAGCAACTCATCGCAGGTCTCACCGTCACGCGGGAATACGGCAATGCCGATACTGGTGGTCATGACCATGCGCCTTCCTGCCAGCGCGATGGTCTCCTTCATCTTTTGCATGACCCGATGAGCCAGATGGCGGGCCTCTTCGTAGTCCGGAATGCTCAGCAGGATGCAGAATTCATCGCCGCCGAAACGCGCCACCACGTCCTGGGTACGGGTAGCACTGCGGATACGCTCGGCGATCACCTTGAGCAGCTCGTCACCCGCATCATGGCCCAGGCTGTCGTTGATGCGCTTGAAGTGGTCGATGTCCAGAAACATCACCGCAAGCATGCCTTTGTTGAAGATATGCTCCTGCAGCTTCTCGGCGAAGATCTGATTGAACCCGCGGCGGTTGATCAGGTTGGTCAGCGGGTCGTAATGCGCAACCTGCTGAAGCGAAACGCGTGCCTGATCCAGCTGGGTAAGCAGTGCATTGACCCGCTGCAGATCATGCTCCTTGCCTTGCAGTTTCTTGTCGGCCATTGCCGCGCTGATGCTGCCGGCGATGGTCAGCAGGGCGATGGCCGCGATGGTAAGCCCCAGTTGCTGGCTGTTTTCAGTGCTGGGGACGTGCAGCTCAATGCCTTCGGGTATCACCAGCCGCAGCGCCTTCATGCCCATCAGGTGCATGGTCAGCAGGCCTGCGCCCAGCAGAAGGCTGACCGCATAACGGAACATCTGATGAAACATGCCGTGGTACTGGCGCAAGTGCCGGGACAGGGTCAGCAGCGCAATGCTGGAAAGAACCGCGACCAGGATCGACAGGGCGAACATCCGCGGCTCGTAGTACTGCGTAGCGGTAGAGCGCATGGCTGACATGCCGAGGTAATGCATGACGCTGATGCCGATCCCCATCACCACCGCGCTGGTCAGGCAGCGTCTCAGGGTCAGCTCCGGGATGGTCAGCGCCCGCATGGCCACCAGTGCGGTAACCAGTACGATCAGCAGGGAAATCAGCGTGATGGAAAGGTCATAAGTGATTTTGAGCGGCGCCTGGAACGCCAGCATGCTGATGAAGTGCATCGCCCACACGCCACCGGCCAGGCATAACGCGCCCAGCGCCTTCCAGAGGCGACGGCTTTTAAGGGCGTCGACCTGGATGACACGGTCCGCAATGTCCAGCGTGGCAAAGCACGCAGCACAGGCCACGCCGTAAGCCAGCGCGACCAGAAACAGGTTGTGACTGCAGTCGATCAATAATTGCACGTCCGCTGGTGGGCCAGCGAATACGTTCAAACCCAGCCAATCCATAGCTTGCCCTTATCTCACTGCAAGGCCGCCAAGGCCGAAAGCCTGGCGTTCAAAGCTGAGTATAGAAGCTGTTTACAACCTGCAAATGCACGAGGTGCCAATTTGGCATCAAAGTGATGGCTGGCGTGTTTGGTGCTTATTGTTTAGAGGACGCAGAGCGTCCGGAAAGGCATGCCTACGCGGAGCATGGGCACGATAGGGGTTGTTGCGGATATCGCGGAGCAGGGGCGTGGTTACGGGACACATCGTTCCTCACGCTCCAGCGTGGGAATGCCTTTCATGACGCTCCGCGTCATAGCGTGAGCAAGAGCGTCATGCCCATGCGGGGCATGGGCATGACGGGCGGGTGTGTGACCAGCCCTCAGCCTGCGACCAGTACCCGGATCGCTTCCAGACGCAGGGCCGCTTTTTCAAGCATGGCCAGACCCTGTTCACGTTGCGTGCGCAGAGCCACCAGTTCACTGTCGCGCACGGTTGGGTTGACCGCTTGCAATGCCGTCAGGCGGGCCAGTTCTTCTTCGGTGTCGGCTGCCAGGCGACGCTGAGCTTCGGCGACGCGCTCTGCGTGTTTCGGCGTGATTTTCTCTTCGCCCGCGTTGATCCTCGGGGTCAGTTGGTCGCGTTGTGCCTGGATGAACTTGTTGGCGCTGGCACGGGGCACGCTTTCGAGCTGATCGTTGAGCGTATTGAACGACACACGGCTGGCCAGATCGTTGCCATTGGGGTCAAGCAGGCAGCGCAGCGCAGCAGGCGGCAGATAACGCCCCAGTTGCAGCGAGCGAGGCGCAACCACTTCGCTGACGTAGATCAGTTCGAGCAGAACGGTGCCCGGTTTGAGCGCCTTGTTCTTGATCAGTGCCACGGCGGTGTTGCCCATCGAGCCGGACAGCACCAGATCCATGCCGCCTTGCACCATCGGGTGCTCCCAGGTGATGAACTGCATGTCCTCGCGGGACAGCGCCTGATTACGGTCGTAGGTGATGGTCACGCCTTCGTCGTCGCCCAGCGGGAAGCTGGCGTCGAGCATCTTTTCACTCGGCTTGAGGATCAGGGCGTTTTCCGAGTGGTCCTCGCTGTCGATGCCAAAGGCGTCGAACAGGGTTTCCATGTAGATCGGCAGGCTGAACTGATCGTCCTGGTCGAGGATCGCTTCGACCAGCGCTTCGCCTTCGCCTGCGCCGCCGGAATTGAGTTCCAGCAAACGGTCGCGACCGGTATGCAGTTCGCTTTCCAGGCGCTCGCGTTCGCTGCGGGCTTCATCGATCAGGGTTTGCCACTCGTCGTCATCACCGCTTTCCAGCAACGGCAGCAGGCGCGGGCCGAACTGATGCTGCAGGGCGTTGCCGGTCGGGCAAGTGTTGAGGAATGCATTGAGCGCTTCGTGATACCACTGGAACAGGCGGGCCTGCGGACTGGTTTCCAGGAACGGGACATGCAGCTCGATGGTGTGCTTCTGGCCGATCCGGTCCAGACGCCCGATACGCTGCTCCAGCAAGTCCGGGTGCGACGGCAGATCGAACAGGACCAGATGGTGGGAGAACTGGAAGTTGCGGCCTTCGCTGCCGATTTCCGAACAGATCAGCACCTGGGCGCCGAACTCTTCGTCTGCAAAGTAGGCCGC
>Ga0308164_10000647_pt1 | contig 51048 bp, 45 predicted proteins | sample PhyTR2_FD_201031 | JGI IMG/M metagenome (GOLD analysis project Ga0308164, IMG submission 201031) | Phyllosphere microbial communities from UC Gill Tract Community Farm, Albany, California, United States - DLSLT.R2 | ecosystem: Host-associated > Plants > Phyllosphere > Unclassified | place: USA...
CGTGGCGGCGTCGGGCGTTAATTTCTTAGACATAGTCACTCAGGTTTCAAGGCAAAAAAACACGTGCCAGCGCAGTGTAGCCCGTTATTTTAGAACAAACCACCCACTCCGGTGGAACTATAGCGGCTGCAGCGGCAGCGGATCATGGATTTTATCGCAATCATCCGCCGCTGCGGGAAACGCATGTATTTCTTGCAATTCATTACAAAGTAGCGCACCGGACCCTCTGCCCTTCCTGGGAGAAAGACGGTATAATTGCCGGTTCTGTCCGAAATACTATTTTCAACTTACTTGAATTCAGGAATTTGCGGATTCTGTCTCTTCTTGGTTTGCTGTATTTTAATTAAGGGGGGTTTGGATGTCCGATCTGGGTACCCACGCCAAGCTGGCGCGTCCACACGCGCAACTTCCGGTTGACGTCTATTTTGACGAAGCGCTGCTGCAGCGCGAAATGAAGCAATTGTTCCAGCATGGTCCGCGCTACGTGGGCCATGAACTGATGGTGCCCGAGGTGGGCGACTTCGCGACCCTGCTGTCGGAAAACGAAGGTCGCATGCTGGTGCGTAACGCCAACGGCCTGGAACTGCTGTCCAATGTCTGCCGCCACCGGCAGGCACTGATGTTCAATGGTCGCGGCAATGCCAACAATATTGTTTGCCCGTTGCACCGCTGGACCTATGACCTCAAAGGTGAGCTGATCGGCGCTCCGCACTTCGCGGATACGCCGTGCCTGAACCTGCCCAAGACCACGCTGCAAAGCTGGAACGGCCTGCAGTTCGAGCAAAACGGCTACAACGTGATGGAAAAGCTCAAGAACCTGTCGGTCACCAAGGATCTCGATTTTTCCGGCTATATGTTCGACCGCGCCGAAGTGCAGACCTGCGACTACAACTGGAAGACTTTCATCGAAGTCTACCTGGAGGACTACCACGTCGAACCGTTCCACCCCGGCCTGGGCGGCTTTGTCAGCTGCGACGACCTGCGCTGGGAATTCGGCCAGGACTACAGCGTTCAGACCGTGGGCGTCAACAAGGGCCTGCTCAAGTCCGGCTCGGAAGTCTACAAGCGCTGGCAGGAACAGGTGTTGAAATTCCGTGGCGGCGAAGCGCCCCCGTATGGCGCGATCTGGCTCACGCTGTACCCGAACATCATGGTCGAGTGGTATCCGCACGTGCTGGTCGTGTCCACCTTGTGGCCGGATGGTCCGCAGCGTACCCGCAACGTGGTGGAGTTTTACTATCCCGAAGAAATCGTGCTGTTCGAGCGCGAGTTCATCGAGGCCGAACACGCGGCCTACATGGAAACCGTGTCGGAGGACGACGAAATCGCCCTGCGCATGGACGCCGGCCGCAAGGCCCTGCGCGCCCGCGGCGAAACCGATGCCGGTCCTTATCAGTCGCCGATGGAAGATGGCATGCAGCACTTCCACGAATGGTACCGATCTAGAATAGATCTCTAAACACAAAGGAAACTGGATGCAATCGCTTTGGATGTTATTCGCAAGCTTCATGTTCGCAGTCATGGGGGTATGCGTGAAGCTGGCCTCCGAAGAATTCTCCACTTCCGAAATCGTGATGTACCGTGGCGTGGTTGGCGTGATCGTGCTGTCCATCATCATCAAATCCCAGGGCGACAGCTTCCGCACCACCATGCCGCTGGCCCACCTGTGGCGTTGCATCATTGGCGTGGTCTCGCTGTGGCTCTGGTATTACTCGATTGCCGAACTGCCGCTGGCCACGGCCATGACCCTCAATTACCTGTCGCCGATCTGGATTGCCGTCTGGCTGTTCGCGCTGGGCTGGTGGCATGCCAAGGGCGACATCAAGTGGCCGCTGATGCTGGCCGTGATGATGAGTTTTGTGGGCGTGATCCTGCTGCTGCAACCGGCCTTCCATGCCAATCAACTCACGCCGGCACTGGTTGCCCTGTTCTCCAGCCTGCTCACGGCCATGGCCTACATGCAGGTACGCAAGCTGGGCCTGGCCGGCGAGCCGGAAAGCCGCGTGGTGTTCTACTTTGCCATTACCAACATCGTCGCCGGCCTGCTCGGCAACCTGCTGCTCACCGGCGGCAAGCCGGTTGAATGGCACCCGATCAACAGCTGGCACGGCGGCTTGCTGCTGCTGGGCATCGGCATCTGCGCCACCAGCGCCCAGATCGCCATGACGCGCGCCTACCGCCTGGGCCAGACCCTGGTGGTGGCCAACCTGCAATACACCGGCATCGTGTTTTCCAGCATCTGGGGCGTGCTGGTCTTTGGCGACGTGTTCAGCTGGATGAGCTGGACCGGCATTATCATCATCCTCGCTTCGGGCGTGGCCGCAACGTTCTACAATACCCGCAATACCGAACGTGGCAAGGCCATCGACAAGGCCGACCCGATTTCCAGCGAAGTATAGGGAGAGTAGAGATGCATACCACCTTGATCAGCGCCGCCGGACTGGCGCCGCACGTCACCGATGCCAACTGGGTGATCCTCGATTGCCGCCACGACCTGATGAACCCGGACGCAGGCCGCGATGCGTTTGCCGCCGGCCACATCCAGAACGCTCAGTTTGCCAATATCGATACCCACCTGTCCGGCGCCAAGCTGGGCGCGGACGGCAAGTTCCGTGGCCGCCACCCGCTGCCCGAGCGTGCCGCGCTGCTCGACACCTTGCGCGGCTGGGGCATCAGCGACAGCACGCAAGTGGTGGCCTACGATGCGCACGGCGGCATGTTTGCCGCCCGCCTGTGGTGGCTGCTGCGCTGGATCGGCCATCCGGCCGTGGCCGTGCTCGACGGCGGTCTGGCCGCGTGGCAGGCCGCCGGCGAGCCGCTGGTTACGCCGACCGCGCCGCGTGCGCGCGGCGCCATCACCGAACGGCCGTCGCTCACGCGCACGGTATCGGTGGACGACGTGGTGGCCAACCTCGCTAAGCAAAACCACACCGTGGTCGATGCACGCGCGGCCGACCGCTATCGCGGCGAAAACGAAACCATCGACCCGGTGGGCGGGCATATCCCGGGCGCCCGCAACCGCTTTTTCAAGGATAATCTGGCAGCTGACGGCCGCTTCAAGGATGCGGCGCTACTGAAGGCCGAGCTGGCCCCGGTGGTGGGCACTGCCGCGCACGCGATCATGCAATGCGGCTCGGGCGTCACCGCCTGCCACAACCTGCTGGCAATGGAAGTAGCGGGCCTGCCCGGCGCGGCGCTGTACCCGGGTTCGTGGAGCGAGTGGTGCGCCGATCCGGCGCGGCCGGTGGCGACCGGTGCGGGCGCTTAAAGGCCTGTTTCACGCCATCACACAACGACCACCGTCGCCACCTGTAGAACTGGAAGCTATAGAAAATTCAAGTTTTTCTCGTTTGTCGAGCCTAGCGAATGATTCTGATCCGATTCTGAATCACCTGGTACTCAATGAGATGTCCGGTCTTCGGGATGGCACATCTTCTGCGTCCTCGCGCGCCGGCTCGAGTACCAATGCCCGGTTGGGAGGCTATCAAAACCAGCGCCGCGTTTACCCTCTGGATAAGCAACGTGGCCGAGCGTTGATCTTGCGCAGCGATGTAATCCACCGATTCCGAGTAAGCACGCTCTGCGCTGGGTAACCGCAAGCAAGCGCGGCTGTTGGACTTAGCGGTGACTGGTAAAGAACACCACGATCGCCACGCCGGTGGCGATCAAGAGCACTTGCGGCACCGATTCGCGCAAGGTGGCGCGGCGTTGCATCTGCGGCATCAGGTCGCTCACCGCGATGTAGATGAAACCCGACGACGCAAACACCAGCACGTACGGAATCAGGCTGCTGGCGCGGTCGAGGAAGTAGTAGCCGAGCAGACCGCCGGCAATCGACAGCAGGCTGCACAGCAAGTTGTAGACGTAGGCGCGGGTGCGCGAGAACCCGGCATTGAGCAACACGATGAAGTCGCCGATTTCCTGCGGAATTTCGTGGGCAATGATGGCCAGGCCGGTTACCAGGCCCAGCTTCGGGTCGGCCAGGAAGGCAGCGGCAATCAGGATGCCGTCGGTGAAATTGTGCATGCCGTCGCCGACCAGGATCATCCAACCGGCCTTGCCCGCCTCGCTCTTGTCGTGACCGTGATGGTGGTGGTGGCCGTCGTGCTCGTGGTGGTGCGAGTGGCGCATGATGGCCAGCTTTTCCAGCACGAAGAACGCCAGCAGGCCCGCCAGCAGCGTGGCAAACAGGCTGCGCGGGCTGGCGGTGGAATCGAAGGCTTCGGGTAATGCATGCAGCAGCGACGTGGCCAGCATCAGGCCCACGGACAGGCTGACCATGCGCTCGACCACCTTCGACAACAGCGTAAACGAGAACACGGCAGCGGCCGATATGCTGACGACACCGGCGAGCGTGGTCGCCAGGATGATGGAAATGAGTACGGGATCGATGGTATAGCCTCTTATGACCAGCCCGTCCACAGAGGGGGCCGGGGCGTTATTTTACCGCCCGGCACGCATTTCTGCTCATTTTTGGCTAAAAACAGGCTTTATGGCCCATCGCCCTCCCCTTTGGACGGGTTTGCGCCTTGTTACGCCACGCCGTTCTGCTGCAACCACGCCAGCATGCGGCCCCAGCCATCCTTGGCATCAGCCTCGACATAGCTGGGGCGGTAGTCGGCGTGGAACGCGTGGCCCGAGTTCGGGTACACCACGAACGTCGACTTGTTCGGCCCCTTGGCCAGCGCCGCCTTCATCGCCTCGATCGACTCCTGCGGGATGCCGGTATCTTTCAGGCCGTACAAGCCCAGTACCGGCACGTTCAGCGCTGGCGCAATATCGACCGGATGCTTGGGCGTGTTGGCGGTAACGGTACCGACCAGTCGCCCGTACCAGGCCACACCGGCCTTGATGGCCGGATTGTGCGCCGCGTACAACCACGTTACGCGGCCGCCCCAGCAAAAGCCGGTGATGGCGATCTTGTCCGGGTTGCCGCCGTTGGCCCTGGCCCACGCCACCAGCGCGTCGAGATCGGTCATCACCTGCTGGTCTGGCGTTTTGGAAATAATGTCGCGCTGCAGGTCGGCAATCGACGCAGCTTTCTGCGGGTCGCCCTGGCGTACGAACAGGTCCGGCGCCAGCGCCAGGTAGCCAAGCTTGGCGAAGCGGCGCGCAACGTCGGCGATGTGCTCGTGGACGCCGAAGATTTCGGAAATTACCAGGATCACCGGCAGGTTGGTCTTGCCTTCGGGCTGGGCGCGATAGACGGGCACTGCCTGTCCCTGCACATCGAGGGTGATGGTACCGGCTGCAAGACCGGCGGTATCGGTCTTGATGACGCTTTGCGCGACCACCGGCATGGCCGCCACGGCAAAGCCGCTGCCGAGCGCGACCTTGATGAAGTCACGGCGGTCGAGGCCGTCGGATAAGGGGGTTTTGGTCAACAAACTCTCTGCGTCGCGCTGCAAGTCATCCATGCGTATCCTCCGTTAGTGAAACACCTGAAAACCATTGAAATTTGTTGACTCAATTAACATCGTTAGCGGCAACACCGTCATCCCCGCGAAGGCGGGGATCCAATTTTTGCGCGCAGCGTTGGCTGCGATAGGTGCCAACACTGCGCAAGCCACAATTGGATTCCCGCCTGCGCGGGAATGACGGATCGCCCGCCAGCGATACGTTTTAATGCGCCTCTTCCCAGTTTTTACCGACACCCACCTCGGCCAGCAGCGGTACCTTCAACTGCGCCACACCGGCCATCAACTCCGGCAGTTTGCGCTTGACCAGTTCCAGCTCGGCGTCCGGCACTTCCAGTACCAGTTCATCGTGCACCTGCATGATCATGCGGGTTTGCAATTGGTCGGCTTCCAGCCAGCCCTGCACCGCCACCATTGCCAGCTTGATCAGGTCGGCGGCCGTGCCCTGCATCGGCGCGTTGATCGCGGCGCGTTCGGCGCCCTGGCGGCGCGGGCCGTTGGGCGAATTGATTTCTGGCAGCCACAGGCGGCGGCCGAACACGGTTTCCACGTAGCCGCGCGCCTTGGCCTGCAGGCGCGTGTCTTCCATGTACTGGCGCACGCCGGCAAAGCGGGCAAAATAACGGTCGATATAGTTTTGCGCGGCGGCCCGCTCGATGCCGAGGTTGGCCGCCAGGCCGAACGCGCTCATGCCGTAAATCAGGCCGAAGTTGATCACCTTGGCGTAGCGGCGCTGCTCGCTGGTCACTTCGCCCGGGGGTACGCTGAAGATTTCAGCCGCGGTGGCGCGGTGGATGTCCTCGCCGTCGGCAAACGCGCGCAGCATCGCTTCGTCGCCCGAGATATGGGCCATGATGCGCAGCTCGATCTGCGAATAGTCGGCCGACACGATATGGCTGCCCGGCGGCGCAATGAACGCTTCGCGGATGCGGCGGCCTTCCTTGGTGCGCACCGGGATGTTTTGCAGGTTCGGGTCGTTCGATGCCAGCCGTCCCGTCACCGCCACCGCCTGCGCATAGTTGGTGTGCACGCGGCCGGTGTCCTGGTTGATCATCTTGGGCAGCTTGTCGGTGTACGTCGACTTGAGTTTGGACAGGCTGCGGTATTCGAGCAGCACTTTCGGCAGCGGATAATCTTCCGCCAGCTTTTGCAGCACTTCCTCGTCGGTGGACGGCGCGCCGCTCGGGGTTTTTTTCACCACCGGCAGTTGCAGCTTCTGGAAGAAGATCTCGCCGATCTGTTTCGGTGAACCGAGGTTGAACGGCTGGCCGGCCAGCTCGTGCGCCTGCGCTTCCAGTTCGACGATGCGCGCGCCCAGTTCGGCCGACTGGGTGTCGAGCAGCGCGGCGTCGATGTGCACGCCATTGCGTTCGATTTTTTGCAGCACCACGGCCGTGGGCAGCTCGATCTGGCGGTAGATGTAGCTGAGCTTCTCGTCGTTTTCCACTTCGGCCGCCATCACGCCGTGCAGGCGCAGCGTGATGTCGGCATCTTCCGCCGCGTACTCGGTGGCGCGGCCGATTTCCACCTTGTCGAACGTAATCATGTTCACGCCCTTGCCGCACACGTCCACGAACGGAATCGTGGTGTGGTTCAAGTGGCGCAGGGCCAGGTCGTCCATGCCGTGGGTGCGGTGCGATTCGAATACATACGATTGCAGCAGCGTGTCGTGGTGGATGCCGCGCAGCTGCACGCCGTGGTTGGCGAAGATGTGGGCGTCGTACTTGAGGTTCTGGCCCACCTTGAGTTTTGCGGCATCTTCCAGCCACGGTTTGAGTTTTGCCAGCACGTGCTCGCGCGCCAGCTGCTCGGGCACACCGGCATACGCGTGCGCCACCGGGATGTAGCAGGCCACGCCCGGCTCGGTGGACAAGGAAATGCCCACCAGCTGCGCCGTCATCGGCTCCAGCGACGTGGTCTCGGTATCGACGGCGGTGAGCGCCGCGGCGTCGATCAGCGCGATCCACTTGTCCAGCTGCTCATCGGTGAGCACGGTTTCGTAGTTGACATTGACCTTGGGCGCTTCGCCGAACATGTCCTGCGTGGCGGACACGGCGCCGCCGGCCGGTACCGGTTTCGCTGCGGCCGTGACCGACGCGGCCGGCGTTACCGCGCTCAGGTCGCGCAGCAGGGTTTTAAAGCCGTACGTGGTGAAGAACGTGATCAGGGTGGCGTCATCTTCCGGGCGCGCCACCAGCGATTCGGTAATCGACATCATGTGCGCGGCCAGGTCGCAATCGGTTTTTACGGTGATCAGCTCGCGGCTGCGCGGCAGCCAGGCCAGCGCCGTGCGCAGGTTTTCGCCGACCGCGCCGGTAATCTTGTCGGCATTGCTCATCACGCCGTCGAGCGAGTCGTACGCGGTGAGCCATTTGAGCGCGGTTTTCGGACCGCACTTCGAGACGCCGGGCACGTTGTCCACGGTGTCGCCGATCAGGGTCAGGTAGTCGATGATGCGGTTGGGCGGCACGCCGAACTTGGCCAGCACGCCCGCTTCGTCCATCTTTTCGTTGTTCATGGTGTTGATCAGCATGACGCTGGGGTTGACCAGCTGCGCCAGGTCCTTGTCGCCGGTGGACACCACCACCTTCATGCCGGCCTTGACGGCGTCCACGCACAGGGTGCCGATCACGTCGTCCGCTTCCACGCCATCGACCATCAGGATCGGCCAGCCCATGGCCTTGACCGCCTCGTGGATCGGTTCGATCTGCAGGCGCAGGTCGTCGGGCATCGGCGCGCGCGTAGCCTTGTATTCAGGATACATATCGTCGCGGAAGGTTTTACCCTTGGCGTCGAACACGCAGGCGATGTAGGCCGCCGGGTAATCGGCACGCAGGCGGCGCAGCATATTGACCATGCCGTGCATGGCGCCGGTGGGGTGGCCGGCCGGGCTGCGCAGGTCGGGCAGCGCGTGGAAGGCGCGATAAAGATAACTTGAACCGTCGACTAACAGCAGGGTATTTTGCATATAAAAGATCAAGGTGAGGTGCGTGCAGGCGGCAGGAACGGCGGCCTTTGCGGGAATGGCGCATTATCGCAGGTTTTAAGCGCGCGCTTGCCAGCGTCACAGCATTTCCAAAAGTGAAAACATTTCTTAAGGAAACCTTACTGATGGGGCGGAAATGGGGTTTTTAGCGCAGGGAATGGTGCACGTTTGTTACAATGGATCATACATAAAAATTAGCACCAGCTCACACCCGGTTGGACTGAAGTTGGACTTTAGTTGGACTCTATAAGGCGATCCATCATGACGCGCATTTCTTCCCTGTTCACTGTTCTGTTGCTGACCCTGGGCGCCCACGCCTACGCGCAAACGCCGCCCAGCGACAAGCCGCCCAAGCTGGAAAAACTGGAGGAAGTGTCCGAGGATGCCGTCAACGTCAAGTCCAACCAGTCGCAGCAGGGAACCCAGATCCAGGACCATCGCGACAACAGCGGCAACCTGATCAACACCACCGTTACCGCCGGCCCCAGCACCTACACGGTAAGCCCGGCGCACCCTGCCGGCCCGGTGCCGGTCGGTGAAGGACCAGGCCCTACCCTGCGTGGCCCGCAATGGAAAGTGTTCGAGTTTGGCGGCCCCAAGAAGAAAACCACCACCGAAGACGACAGCGCGAACGACGCTCCGGCCCCGCCGCCACCCGCGGCACCTGCGGCCAAATAAGCACCAGACCAAGCACCTGGGGCTGCGCTGCGGTGCGGCCCCGGGCTTTCGACGCGTACCCGCCCAGCGGTGCGCCCGCTCACCGAACCGATCAAGCTTTCTCTCATGGCAGTGTTTACTCCGGTCACCCTGGATGATGTCACCCAGTGGATCACGCAATTCCCCCTCGGCAAGCCGACCGCCTTGAAAGGCATCGCTTCCGGCATTGAAAACAGTAACTTCTTTCTCCACACCGAAACGGGTGAGTATGTACTCACTATCTTCGAGAACCTGTCGTTCGAACAGCTGCCGTTCTACCTGCAACTGATGCGCCACTTGGCCGACCGCCAAGTGCTGGTGCCGGCGCCGATTGCCAACGACCAGGGCGAGCTCATCGTTGCCCTGCACGGCAAGCCGGCGGCGATTGTCACCAAGCTCGAAGGCAGCTCGCAGATGGCGCCGGAGCCGGTGCACTGCGCCGAAGTGGGCGCCATGCTGGCGCGCATGCACCTGGCCGGCCGCGATTACCCGCTGGCGCAGCCGAACCTGCGCGGCCTGGACTGGTGGAACGAGACCACCCCCAAGGTGCTGCCGCACCTGTCGAACAGCAATGCCCACTTGCTGCGCGCCGAAATGCACTTCCAGGAAGCGTTTGCCGGTTGCGATACCTACAAGCAATTGCAGACCGGTCCCGTGCATGCCGACCTGTTCCGCAATAACGTGATGTTCGACGGCGAGCGCCTGACCGGCTTCTTCGACTTTTACTTTGCGGGCTGCGACACCTGGCTGTTCGACGTGGCCGTCACCGTCAACGACTGGTGCATCGATCTCGATACCGGGGTGCTGGACGCAGCCCGGGTACGGGCCCTGCTCGACGCCTACCATGCCGTGCGGCCGTTCACCGAAGCCGAACAAACCGCGTGGCAACCGATGCTGCGCGCAGGCGCGCTGCGGTTCTGGCTGTCGCGGCTGTATGATTATTACCAGCCGCGTGAAGCCGAGATGCTCACGCCCCACGATCCCACCCACTTTGAGCGCATCTTGCGCGAACGTATCGCCACGCTGGCGCCGAAGCTTTTCTGATGAATAAATTCCCCGCCCGTACAGGTTTGCAATGGGTTAAACAGGGCATGCAGCTGTTTCGCAAGCAACCTGGCGGCCTGATGGCGCTGTTTTTCTGCTGCATGTTCCTGTCCATGTTCATCATGGTGATTCCGGTCGGGCAGCTGGCGGTGTTCATCCTCACGCCGCTGTTTACCATCGCCCTGCTGGAAGGCGTCAAGCATGCGGAAGAAGGCAAGCGGGCGTTGCCCAACCTGTTGCTGAGCGGCTTTCGCAAGCCGGCGCGCGGTCCGCTGCTGACGCTCGGAGCGCTCAACCTGGCCACGCTGCTGGTGGCTGCGGTGGTGGTGTACAGCATGTCGGGGGATACCCTGGCACGGATTGCCGAGCGTCCCGACAAGGTCGATCCGGCCCTGATCGAGTCGATGATGGTGCCGATGTTTATCGCCTCGACGATGTACACGATCAGCTGGATCCTGACCTGCCTGGCCGCACCGCTGATCTACTGGAAAAAACTCACGGTGGGCAAGGCGCTGTTTTTCAGCGTAGTGTCGGTGATCCGGGCGATCAAGCCGTTTTTGGTGGCAACCGTGGCGCTGCACCTGATGTACTTCGTCGGTTGCAAGATCGTGGCGCTGGTGTTTGGCGCGTCGCAGTTGTCGATGGCCGGCATCTTTACCCTGTTCCTGCTGACTCTTGTGCTGGTGCATTGCACCTTGTATGCGGCATACCGGGAGATTTTTGCGGAGCCGGAGGTGGTGGCGCCGGTCGATCTCGATAAGCACGATACGCCGGATCCCCGGTTATAAGCCGCAGACTCGAAATCCGTCATCCCCGCGCAGGCGGGGATCCAATGTCGTCAACACGGAGCGTAAAAATTAGATTCCCGCCTACGCGGGAATGACGGCATAGCGATTATTCCCGCGTAGGCGGGAATGACGGCATAGCGATTATTCCCGCGTAGGCGGGAATGACGGCATAGCGGTTAGCGGTATTGTGGTTGCAATGCGGTACTCATTACCGCGCCAATCGCTCCAGCTTGGCAATACTCAAATCCAGCACCTTCATCCCCGCGCTGCCAAAGTTGATCTGCGCCCGCGCATTGGCGCCGCTGCCTTCGATGTTGACGATCACGCCTTCGCCGAACTTGGCGTGTTCGACCGATTCGCCGATGCGCCAGCCCGAAGACTTTTGCACCATTTTTTGCGCAATGGCGTTATCCGACCCCACCAGCGCCACATCGTCCCACGGGGTTTTCTTGGCAAACCAGCTCGGTTGCGCCTTGGCCGACAGCCACTTCAGCGAGTCTTCCGGCAACTCGTCGAAGAAGCGCGACTTCATGTTGTAGCGCGTCTGGCCGTGCAGCATGCGGGTTTGCGCAAAGCACAGGTACAGGCGCTGGCGCGCACGCGTGATGGCCACGTACATCAGGCGCCGCTCTTCTTCCACGCCGCCGTCTTCGCGCGAGCTGCTTTCGTGCGGGAACAAGCCCTCTTCCAGCCCGGTGATGAACACGTTGTTAAATTCCAGCCCCTTGGCCGAGTGCACGGTCATCATCTGCACCGCCTGCTGACCGGCCGTGGCCTGGTTGTCGCCCGCTTCCAGCGATGCGTGCGACAGGAATGCCGACAGCGGCGACATCACGGTGGCCAGTGGCGCATCGGCGTCGAGGATTTCCACGCCATCGTCGTTGACGATGGCCGCGCCTGCCTGCGCCTGCGACTGCGGTCCCAGCTGCGCCGGGGCGCCGAGTCCATAACCTTCTTCGCCCACGAACTGGGTGGCGGCACTGACCATCTGCTCCAGGTTCTCGATGCGGTCGGCGCCTTCTTTTTCGGTCTGGTAATGCGTGAGCAGGCCGCTCGCTTCCAGCACCACGCGCACCAGCTCGGGCAAAGCCATCTGCTGGGTTTCAAACCGCGCACCTTCGATCAGCTTGACGAAGCCGGCCAGCGACGTGCCGCCCTTGCCCGTCATGTACGGCACGGCCGCGTACAGCGACACACCGTACTGGGCGGACGCCCCCTGCAAATTCTCGATGGTGCGGGCGCCGATGCCACGGGTGGGGAAGTTCACCACGCGCATGAAGGCCGAGTCGTTGTGCGGGTTGTCCATCAGCTGCAAATACGAGATCAGGTGCTTGACCTCGGCGCGCTGGAAGTAGCGCAGGCCGCCGTACACGTGGTACGGAATCCCGGCCGAGAAGAATGCATGTTCGATCACGCGCGACTGCGCGTTGGACCGGTACAGCACGGCGATCTCGCTGCGGGCGGCGCCGTCGGCGATCAGGTTCTTGGTTTCTTCGATGATCCACTGCGCCTCGCCCAGGTCGGACACGGCTTCGTACACGCGTACCTGCTCGCCGTGGCCGGCGTCGGTGCGCAGGTTCTTGCCCAGGCGCTTGCTGTTATTGGCGATCAGCACATTGGCGGCGTCCAGGATGTGGCCATGCGAGCGGTAGTTCTGCTCCAGCTTGATCAGGTTCTTGACGTGGAATTCGCGCTCGAACGCGCTCATATTGCCCACGTTGGCGCCACGGAATGCATAGATGCTCTGGTCGTCGTCGCCGACGGCAAACAGCGCGCCGCCTGCCGTCTCGCCGTGGCCGGCCAGCAGCTTGAGCCACTTGTATTGCAAATCGTTGGTATCCTGGAACTCGTCGACCAGGATGTGCTGGAAGCGCTGCTGGTAATGCTGGCGCAGCGGCTGGTTACGGCTCAGCAGTTCGTACGTGCGCAGCAACAGTTCGGCAAAGTCCACCACGCCTTCGCGCTGGCACTGGTCGTCGTACAGCTGGTACAGCTCGACCTTCTTGCGCTCGTCGGCATTGTACGGCTCGATCTTGTCGGCGCGCAGGCCCTGGTCTTTCGCGCCGTTGATGAAGTACATCACCTCTTTCGGTGGAAACTTTTCATCATCGACATTATTCGCCTTGAGCAGGCGCTTGATGGCCGACAGCTGGTCTTGCGAGTCGAGAATCTGGAACGTCTGCGGCAAGGCCGCGTCGCGGTAATGGGTGCGCAGCAGGCGGTTGCACAGGCCGTGGAAGGTGCCGATCCACATGCCGCGCGTGTTAATCGGCATCATTGCCGACAACCGCGTCATCATCTCCTTGGCCGCCTTGTTGGTAAAGGTCACGGCCAGGATGCCGGACGGCGAGACTTGCCCGGTCTGGATCAGCCAGGCGATGCGGGTGGTCAGCACCCGGGTTTTACCGGACCCGGCGCCCGCCAGGATCAGGGCGCTCTGGGCCGGCAGCGTGACGGCGGCCAGTTGTTCGTCGTTCAGATTATGGAGAAGATTTTGCATCCCGTGATTATACCGGGATGCTCACTTGACCACCGCCGACGGTACCGTCAAGCCGACGGCGTGACGGGGATGGCCTTGCCGTTTTTCAGCGCTTCGTTGAACAGCGTGCGCATGGCCAGTTCGGCCTTGCGCTGGGCCTGTGCGCGTTCGCGGCCCAGGGCGCCCATGCGCGCGCCCATCTCGCCCATCGGCTTGCTCAGTGCGGCGAGCGGCTTGGTCTGTTCGGCCATGCGGCGGCCCACGTCGTGGCCGAGTTTTTCCGAGTGCGCCGTCAGATCGCGCTGGTACTCGGCCATTTTCTGATTCAATGGCGCCAGTTGGGCTTGCAATTCGGCACGCTGACGGATGGCCTCCGCGTCCAGTGGCTGGCCGCCCGCTTTCAGGGCAAGCTGCGCAAGCTGTTCATGGATGACTGCCTGCTGGCCCGCTACCGCGCCGATCAGGCGCGCGTGGCGTTCGATGTCGAGGGTGGCGGCTTGCGGCCGGGCTTGCTCAGCGCCGATTTTTGCTGCCGCCGCTTCGATCACCTTGCCCTGGGCGTGCATCTGGTCGCCCTGCGCCTTCAGTTGCGCATCGATGCGGTCCACGGCCGACCACTCGGCCGCCGCCCGGGCATACAGGGCGGGATCCTCGATCACATAGCTTTTCTCGTTGTCCTTGAACCAGACGAACGCGCCCTTGACGGTGTTGCGCAGGTCCGCCACGGTGAGCAGGTCGCCGGTGCTGCCGGCCACCGTCATCCGTTCGCGGTCCACCGGCACCACGGCATAGGCGCCGCCGTGGCGCGTGCCCAGCATGGTGCGCCCGGTAAAGCTGACGTCCGCCGGGTTGCCGTCCACGCTGATTTTCGGCGCCGGCCGGGCAGCCGGGGCGGACGATGCAACAGGTTCAACCGGTGCAACGGGGCCAACCGCCGCAACCGGGCCTGCCGGCGCTGCAGCGCCTACCGGCGCAACCGGACCAACCGGTGCAACAGCGCCAACCGGCGCAACCGGATCGACTGGCGCCACTGGCGCTGCCAGTTCCGCCATGGGCGCCGCTTCAGCTGCCGGCGCCGGTTCGGCCGCAACTGCCGCAGCAACTGCTGCCACGGCTGCTGGCGGCGCGGCCTGCACATACATCACGGCGCTGGCCGCGCACAGGCCCAGCAGCGGTATGGCCGTTTTCCAGCCGATCGGTTCTACATCGGGGCGCAACAAGCGTTTGATACGAGACATGAGATTTCCTCCGTGGGCCGCATGGGCCAGTTGTATGGTATCGAACTGGAATCGATCCAGCTCGGACAAGGCCCTGGCCAGCATCTGCGGTTGACCCAGCATGGCAACTGCTGTGTCATCGGCGATTTGTTCTCGCTCTATGCGGATGCGGCGCGACAGGGCCCAAACACTTGGGTGATAGAACAGCACGATTTCCACCGCGCTTTGAATCAGGTTGACCAGGTAATCGCGGCGCTTGATGTGGGCCAGCTCGTGCGCCAGCAGTGCTTCAAGCAGCTCGGGCGGCATGCCGGTGATCAGGGATGCCGGCACCAGCACGATGGGCCGCCAGCAGCCGGCCGTGATCGGGCTGTCTAGCCCCTCGGCCACGCCGAGCCGCACATGGAAGTCGAGACCGGCGCGCCGCGCCAGATCGGACAAGCGGCGCTGCCAGTAATGGTTGACGGTGTAATGGTCGCTGCGGGTGCGCTCGGCCACCCATTTCAGGCCGATGGCCAGGCGCAGCGACATCAGCGCCGCGCCCGCCAGCCACAGTGCCACCACCCACGGCAACTGGCTGCGCAATACGGTTTCCCAGCCGGCCAGCATATCGGCGCCCGGCAGCGGCGCGGATGTGCCAGCCACAGCGGCGCCGGTATCGGCAGCAAAAACGGGAATCAGGGAAGTGGCGCCAAGGCTGGCGCCAGCAGAAGACGATGCAGCGGAACCGCCGTCGGCGGCATGCAGTTGAGAGAAGATGCTGGCCAGCGGCAGCGCCGCGCACAGCAGCAGGCCGGCGCAGGCCACCGCGTAGCGGGTGTGCGGCCGGGCGCGGCGCAGCAGGTGCATGGCCAGTGCCACGCCCCAGCCGATCAACAGGCCCTGCCAGATAAAATGCAACAGCGCCCAGCCGACGGCAGGCACCAGAGTTTGCAATACGTCCATGCCGCACTCCCCTTGTGATGGAATGTAGAATAAATTATCTAGATCGTTAAGTCTAGAACTTTTTTTCTACATGCCCCACGAGGTCAGGCGGCGCAGAGCATTAATAAAGTACCACGGAGCGGATCGATTCGCCCGACTTCATCAGGTCGAAACCTTCGTTGATACGTTCGAGCGGCAGGCGGTGGGTGATCAGGTCGTCGATATTGAGCTTGCCTTCCATGTACCAGTCGACGATTTTCGGCACGTCGGTGCGGCCCCGGGCGCCGCCGAACGCGGAACCTTTCCACTCGCGGCCCGTCACCAGCTGGAACGGCCGGGTGGAAATTTCCTGGCCGGCCGCCGCCACGCCGATGATGAACGACTGGCCCCAGCCTTTATGGGTGCACTCGAGCGCTTCGCGCATCAGCTGGGTGTTGCCCACGCACTCGAAGCTGTAGTCGGCGCCGCCGTCGGTCAGCTGGACGATGGTGTCGACCACGTTGGCGGTTTCTTTCGGATTGATAAAGTGGGTCATGCCGAACTTGCGCGCCATGTCCTGGCGCTTCGGATTGATGTCGACGCCGATGATCTTGTCGGCACCGACCATCTTGGCGGCTTGAATGACGTTCAGGCCGATGCCGCCGAGGCCAAATACCACCACGTTGGCGCCCGCTTCCACCTTGGCCGAGAACACGACGGCGCCCACGCCGGTCGTCACACCGCAACCGATGTAGCACACTTTATCGAACGGCGCATCTTCGCGGATTTTGGCCAGCGCAATTTCCGGCACCACGATGTAGTTCGAGAAGGTGGACGTGCCCATGTAGTGGAACAGCGGCTTGCCGTCGAGGGAAAAGCGGCTGGTGGCGTCGGGCATCAGGCCGCGACCTTGCGTGGAGCGGATCGCCTGGCACAGGTTGGTTTTGCGCGACAGGCAGAATTTGCACTGGCGGCACTCGGGCGTGTACAGCGGAATGACGTGATCGTCTTTTTTCAGCGTGGTCACGCCGGGCCCCACATCCACCACCACGCCCGCGCCTTCATGGCCGAGGATGGCGGGGAAAATGCCTTCCGGATCGGCGCCGGACAGCGTGTAGTAATCGGTGTGGCAGATGCCGGTGGCTTTCAGTTCGATCAGTACCTCGCCGGCGCGCGGGCCTTGCAGGTCCACTTCCTCGATCGTCAACGGCTGTCCCGCGCCCCATGCTACGGCTGCTTTGGTTTTCATTGCTGGTCCTCTGGCTGTTATCTGGAATACGCCATGATAACAAGCCGAGGACGATCCGGGGCGCGCTTACTGCGGTTCGGCCGGCATGGCGTTGCCGATGCTTAAAAGATCGGCGACGGTGCGCCACAGCTGGCGCGGCGACGTCCACGGCTTGGGCAGGAAGGCGCCGCCCACGATCGTGGTCTCGGGATGGCGCGCCGAATACACCAGCACGCGGGCGTCATGCTGCCAGTGGTGCAGGTTGTCGAGCAGCAGGCCGGCATCGCCGTCGCGCAGGTCGGGGTCGATCACCACCAGCGCGAACTGCTCGTTTTGCAGCAGGTCCTGGGCGGCGGCCAGCGTGGACACGTGGGTGACCCGGGTTTCCGGCACCAGCAGCGCCGACAGCACCAGCGCGGTATCGGCGTCGCTATCGACGTGCAGCACGCGCGGCGCCGTCAGGTAAATCGAAAAACCGATGGCGTGGTGGGGGTCCTGGTCGCTGAACGAACGCTGGGTATTATTGGTGGTGGTCATGGCAAGCTCCGCAAAAAAATCACAGCCGTCAGGAGTGCTGACGGAAACGATCGGCGGAGCTGGGCCGAGAACTGGGGGACAGGGCGCAGGGAACAGGCAGCCCGGATAGCGGCAGGCGGGACAGACATGGCCGGCGGCATCGTCACCGGTCGGCGCGATGCAGCGACCGGTGACAAGTCACAGTGTACAACAAAAATGCCGTAGAGCAAGGAGCTCGGCAGTTTTGCTGTTTACTTTTTCAGACGCTGGCTGAATGCAGCATGCAAGCCATTCAGGGTTTCTTCGGCGGCCAGCAGCTGGTCCGCCACCTCGTTGACCTTGCGCCGGCTCGAGCGTGCATGGTCGCGCAACACCTCGAACGCGGTGTTGCGGTCGGTCTGGAACTTGCACATCAACAGGCCCACGGCCAGGCTGGTTTCGCGACCGGCGGCCAGCGCCGCGTTCAGATTGAGTTCGGTGCGGCGCAGCTGGCGGATCTCGTCGGCGCGCGCCAGGCCGGCGGCAAACGCCGGCATCAGCTGCTTCTCGTCCACCGGCTTGACCAGGAAACCGACCGCGCCGTACGAAGCGGCCTGCTTGCCGGCATCGGCGTCGCCCCGGCCGGACAGGAACATGAATGGCACCGAGCTGGTCGCGTGCAATTGCTTGGCCAGTTCCAGGCCAGTCATGCCCGGCATGTGGATGTCGAGCAGCGCCATGTCGGGCTCGCGCTGGCCGATCAGTTGCAACGCTTGTTCCGCCGACGAAGCCTTGAGGATGTCGTAACCGGCATGGCCGAGCACTTCACCGAGGAAATCGAGCAGCAGGGGGTCGTCGTCGACGATCAGGATCGGACGCTTCTGGGGCAGGGAATTGGGCATGAGGGCGGCAACCTTGGGCTATTGCTAACGACCCCATTATAAAGCCGAAAAGGTTCCATGATTCAAGCATTTCCTATCGAGAACGGCTGACACCCGCCGCCGGAAAACAACGCCGCAAACGCGTGCACCGCTGGCGCCGGGTTTTCCGCACCGTAGACGCTGGTAATCGCTGCCACCAGGTGGGCGCCGCGCGCCACCAGCGGCGCGGCATTCTGCGGTGTCATGCCGCCGATGACCACCAGCGGCAACTGCAGTGCGGCGCGCGCTGCATCGAGCATGGCCGGCGCCGTGACGAAGTCGTATTTTTTAACCGTGGACGGATAAAAGCCGCCGAACGCCGCATAGCTGGCGCCGTCGCGCTGTGCCGCCTGCGCCAGCGCCAGGTCGCCATAGCACGAGGCGCCGACGATCTTGTCCGGGCCCAGCTGTGCCCGCACGGCCGCCACGCCGGCGTCGGTGCCGCCCAGGTGCACGCCGTCGGCGCCGATGTCCTGGGCCAGCGCGACAAAATCGTTGACGATGAACGGCACGCCGTACCGGCGGCACAGCGCCAGCAGCGCCGTGGCCTGGGTCAGCCGCAGCGCCGGCTCGGCGTGCTTGTGGCGGTATTGCAGCAGCGCGATGCAGTTGCCGCCGCCCTTGCCCGCGTCGGCGCCGGCCAGCAGTGCCTGTTCGGTAACGGCCAGCAGGCGGCCGGTGTCGTCCCAGTTGGGCGTAACGAGATAGAGTCCTTGCATGGTGGTTTCCTGAGGTAGATGTCAGCGCAGCGGCAGGCGCTGGCCGGGGGCGATGGCATAGGCGCCGCGCAGCGTGCCATAACAATAATGCTGGGCGTTTTCCAGTGCGGCCAGCATGGGCACTGGCATGGCTAGCTGGCCGGCAATGGCGGCGGCCAGGGTGCAGCCGCTGCCATGAAAGCTGCCGGCCAGCCGCGGCCAGCGCCATTGCCCGCAATGGCGGCCGAAGCAGCGGTTGACCACGTGCCGGCCATCGTCATGGCCGCCTGTGATCAATACCTGGTCGCAACCGCGCGCGTGCAGCATTGCAGCCTGGTGCGCCACGTCGGCGCTGCCGGTCAGCTGCCGCGCCTCGGGGCCGTTGGGGGTGAGCACCGTCACCAGCGGCAGCAACGGCGCCAGCGCCGCCACCGCGTCGCCCTGGGTGAGCAGGTCGCCGTGGCCGCTGGCCAGTACCGGGTCCAGCACCACCGGCAGTTGCGGCCGGGTGCGGCGCAGGTCACGTATCAGGCCGGCAATCGCTTGGGCGTTGGCGGCGCTGCCCGGGATGCCGATTTTCACCGCCCCCACCGCGATCCTGTCGACCAGTGCGCGGGCCTGGCGCAGCACCAGTTCGGCGTCCACCGGCTGCACGCCGTACACGCGGTCGTTGTCCTGCACCGTGAGCGCGGTGCAGACCGCCAGCGCATGCGCACCCTGCGCCGCGATCGCCTGGGCGTCGGCAATCAAGCCGGCGCCGCCGGACGGATCGAGGCCGGCAAACACCAGCACGCACGGCCTGGTACTGTCCACGGCAGTGCCGGTCACGCCAGCCGGCCCGCCATCGGCGACGACGGCGACGCCGCAAACTTGCGCGCGATGCGCCCGGCCAGGAACGCTTCGCGGCCCGCCTGCACGCCGAGCCGCATGGCGCGCGCCATGCGCACCGGGTCGACCGCGCCGGCAATGGCCGTGTTCATCAACACGCCGTCGCAGCCCAGCTCCATGGCAATTGCCGCATCCGACGCCGTGCCCACGCCGGCATCGACCAGCACTGGCACCCTCGCCTGTTCGATGATCAGCGACAGGTTCCACGGATTCAAGATGCCCATGCCGGAACCGATCAGCGAGGCCAGCGGCATCACCGCCACGCAGCCGATGTCTTCCAGGATCCTGGCCTGGATCGGATCGTCGCTGCAATACACCATCACGTCGAAGCCATCCTTGACCAGCGCCTTGGCTGCAATCAAGGTTTCCGGCATGTGCGGGAACAGCGTTTTTTCGTCGCCCAGCACTTCGAGTTTCACCAGCTTGTGACCGTTCAGAAGCTCGCGCGCCATCTGCAAGGTGTAAATGGCATCCCTGGCCGTGTAGCAGCCAGCCGTGTTGGGCAGGATCGTGTACTGCGACGGCGGCAGCACGTCGAGCAGGCTCGGCGCGTTCGGATCCTGGCCGATGTTGACGCGGCGAATCGCCACGGTAATGATTTCCGCGCCGGCCGCATCGGTGGCCGCACGGGTTTGCTGCAGGTCCCGGTACTTGCCGCTGCCAACCAGCAGGCGCGAGTTGTAGGGTTTGCCTGCGATGGTCAATACGTCTTGAGTCATGTCTTACCTTTCTGTTTAGCCGCCGCCGATGGCGCGCACGATATCCACTTTGTCCCGCGGCTGCAGCGCGCGCTGCGGCCACTGCTGGCGCGGCACCACCGCGCGGTTGACCGCCAGCGCCAGCGCCTGGCCCGTGAGCGCCAGGCCAGCCACCAGCTGCTCCAGCGTGTGGTGCGCCGGCACCGCGTGCGGCGCGCCATTGAGTTCAATCTCGATCATGGCTGCGCTCCTTCACAGCTTGCGATACAGCTCGCCGCCCTGCTTGACGAATTCCACGGCCTTGACCTGCATGCCCTGGGCCACCGCCGCCCCATCGCTCATGCCGTTGGCGGCCGCGTACTCGCGCACTTCCTGGGTGATTTTCATGGAACAGAAATGCGGCCCGCACATCGAGCAGAAATGCGCGACCTTGGCCGAGTCTTTTGGTAACGTCTCGTCGTGGAATTCGCGCGCCTTGTCGGGGTCCAGGCCCAGGTTGAACTGGTCGTCCCAGCGAAACTCGAAGCGCGCCTTGGATAACGCGTTGTCGCGGATCTGGGCGCCGGGGTGGCCCTTGGCCAGGTCGGCCGCGTGGGCGGCAATCTTGTACGTGATGATGCCGTCCTTGACATCGTTTTTATCGGGCAGGCCCAGGTGCTCCTTCGGCGTCACGTAGCACAGCATGGCGGTGCCGTACCAGCCGATTTGCGCGGCGCCGATGCCGGACGTGATATGGTCGTAGCCGGGCGCAATGTCGGTGGTGAGCGGCCCCAGCGTGTAGAACGGCGCCTCGTGGCACTGTTCCAGTTGCAGGTCCATGTTTTCCTTGATCAGCTGCATCGGCACGTGGCCCGGGCCTTCGATCATCACCTGCACGTCGTGCTTCCAGGCGATTTGCGTCAGTTCCCCCAGGGTTTTCAGTTCGCCCAGCTGGGCCTCGTCGTTGGCGTCGTAAATCGAGCCGGGACGCAGGCCGTCGCCGAGCGAGAACGAGACGTCGTACGCTTTCATGATCTGGCAGATCTCGTCGAAATGCGTGTACAGGAACGATTCCCGGTGATGCGCCAGGCACCACTTGGCCATGATCGAACCGCCGCGCGAGACGATGCCGGTGAGTCTCTTTGCCGTCAGCGGCACATAGCGCAGCAGCACGCCGGCGTGGATGGTGAAGTAATCGACGCCCTGCTCCGCTTGCTCGATCAGGGTGTCCCGAAAAATTTCCCAGGTCAGGTCTTCGGCCTTGCCATGGACCTTTTCCAGCGCCTGGTAAATCGGCACGGTGCCGATCGGCACCGGGCTGTTACGGATGATCCATTCACGCGTTTCGTGGATGTGTTTGCCGGTGGACAGGTCCATCACGTTGTCGCCGCCCCAGCGGATCGCCCACGTCATTTTTTCCACTTCCTCGCCGATCGAGGAGGTCACCGCCGAATTGCCGATGTTGGCGTTGATCTTGACCAGGAAATTGCGGCCGATAATCATCGGCTCCACTTCCGGGTGGTTGATGTTGGCGGGGATGATGGCGCGGCCGCGCGCGATTTCCTCGCGCACGAATTCCGGCGTGATTTCAAGCGGGATGCTGGCGCCGAACGACTGCCCCGGGTGCTGGCGGCCCATGACGTCGGCCAGGCGCTGTCCCATCGGGCCCGAGGTTTTCAGCTCTTCCAGGTATTCGCGGCGGCGCAGGTTTTCGCGGATCGCCACGAACTCCATCTCGGGCGTGATGATGCCCTGGCGCGCGTAATGCATCTGCGTGACGTTGCGCCCGGCCCGGGCGCGGCGCGGCAGCCGGTGCAGGTTGAAGCGCAGTTCGGCCAGCGCCGGATCGGCCAGGCGCGCACGCCCGTAGTCGGACGTCGGACCGGCCAACTCCTCGGTGTCGTCGCGTTCGAGGATCCACGGCAGGCGCGGCGTGGCGGCCAGGCCCGAGCGGATGTCGATGGTGGCGTCGGGATCGGTGTACGGGCCCGACGTGTCGTACACGTACACCGGTGGATTGGCTTCGAAACCGAACGAGGCGGGCGTGTCGGACTGCGTGATGCGGCGCATCGGCACCCGCAGGTCGGGCCGGCTGCCTTGTATATAGACCTTGCTGGAATTGGGCAGCGGTTGAATGGCTGCCTGGTCCACCGTGGCGGTGGCGGACAGGAATTTCGGGTTGGCGTTCATTTGGCTCCTTGGTTGGCTACAGGAGCCAGCAAAGGAGGTAGGACGACGGCCCGCGCCCATGACATGGTGGCGGCGTTATCCTGAGCTTCCCTTCGCTGGCATTATCCAGATCAGGTTCGGAGGGTATTTCTCACCCGCGCACCACCGTGATGCGATGCGCAGGACCCCTAGCGTGTGCCCCCGCGACGAACAATCCTCGCGGTGGCGCGCCGATTATAACCGCATCCACCGGCCCTGCGTGGCAAAAATCCGACATTTCAGCACGGCCACTCAGGTATAGTTAGTTCATGCCATACAGCAATTTTCATCGTCGATACCTCGCGTTGATGCACGGTCCGCGCGTCGTGGTCGCACTGTGCGCGCTGTGCATGCTTTGCCTGCTGTGCCTGGCCGGCAGCGCGCGCGCCGACGACCGCTGGTCGGCCCTCACGCACACCGCGTTCCGCCATACCGCCCATCCCGATACCGGCAGCGGCCTGTGCTTTGCCCAGGACCGCCAGGGCTTCCTGTGGATCGGCACCCAGGCCGGCCTGGTGCGCTGGGATGGCAACCGCCACGTCAAGTACGTGGCCAACGCCGCGCGCGACGACGCCCTGCCCGACAGCTACATCCTGAGCCTGCACGTGGACCGCCGCGGGCGGCTGTGGATCGGCATGAATTCCGGCGGCCTGGCGCGCTACGACGCCGAACGCGACACGTTTGTCCGCTACCGCGTGGGGTCGAGCGGCCTCAGCGATGCGCGGGTCAGCGCCTTGGCCGACGATGGCGCGGACGGCCTGTGGGTGGGCACCGGCAGCGGCCTCGATCACGTGGACGCCAGGGGCGTCATCGACCGCGCCGGCAGCACGCCCGGCGCCACGCTGGCCACCGGCGATGCGCTGCCGGACGGCGGCATCGACGCCGTACTGCGCGACCGCGACGGCGTGCTGTGGGCCGGCATGCGCCAGGGCCTGTTCCGGCTCGACGCCGGGCACCCGGCGCGGCGCGTGGTACTGGAAGGCGCCCCTGCCGCCGCGATCCAGGTGCTGCGCCAGGATAGTACCGGCACGCTGTGGATCGGCACCCGCACCAACGGCGCCTTCACGCTGGCCGCCGGCGCCGCCAGCGCGGTGCAGGTGGCGGAAAGCGGTGCGGCGCCCACCCTGCAGGACGAGCGCGTATCATCCATCATCGAGGCAGTACCGGGCGAAATCTGGCTCGGGACCGATGGCTACGACGGCGGCATCGTTGCCGTCGATACCGTTCACGGCGGCACCCGCCGCATCCGCCACCATTCCGACACCCCGGACAGCCTGACCGACAACAATGTGATGGCGCTGTTCCGCGAACGCAGCGGCATCGTCTACGTGGCCACCATGACCGGCCTGAGCCAGCACGATCCGCTGCCGCGCGCGGTCACCACCATCCGCCACCTGGGACCGCGCCAGGGCGGCGTGCTGAGCGTGACGACCATGCTGGCCGCGCCCGACGGCCAGCTGTGGCTGGGCATGGTCAGCGGCGGCGTGCAGATCATCGACCCGCTGCGCGGCCAGACCGGCAGGCTGGCGCCGGGAGTCGACCTGCCCAAGGGCCGGGTACTGACAATGACCGCCGGCCCCGATGGCGAAGTGTATATCGGCACCCAGAAAGGCCTGTACCGGGCCGACGCCGACGGCCGCCATGCGCGCCTGGTAAAGCTGCCGCAACGCGGCAACGACGAGGAAGTGTGGGCGCTGGCGGTCATCGGCCGCAATCTGTGGGTCGGTGGACTGGACGGGTTGCGGGTGCTGGCGCTGCCGGCGCCGGGCCAGCCCGGCCCGTGGCGCGAGCTACGGCACGAAGAACACAGCCTGGGCGATCCGCGCGTGACCGCCTTGCTGGCCGTGGGCGACGACGTCTGGGTGGGCACCCGCACCGGCCTGGCGCGCGTGAGCCCCGGCACGGTGGAAGCGATACCGACCGAGCTGGCCACGCCCGACCGGCTGCCGCCCGGCTACGTGTCGTCGCTGCTGGTCGACGGCCAGGGGCGGTTATGGCTGTCCAACTTCGGCACCGGCATCGTGATTCTCGAACGCACAGATGCTGATGGCAGGCGCCGCTTTCGCCGCCTCGGCATGCAACAGGGTTTGCCCGACAGCGGCGCCAACACCCTGCTGCACGACGGCGCCGGCATGATATGGGCCAGCACCGACGCCGGCCTGGCGCGCATCGATCCGCGCTCGCTGGCAATCCGCACCCTGGGCATGGGCGAAGGCGTGCACATCGCCACCTACTGGACCAATTCGGGCGTGGTGACGGCGGCCGGCGAACTGGCGTTCGGCGGCTTGAGCGGCGTGACCGTGGTGCGGCCGCAGGCGCAGCCCGGCTGGCACTATACGGCGCCGGTGGTCGTCACCCGCATCCTGCTCAACGACAAGGAACAGCCCAGCGGCCCGTACAACCTCGGCGCGGGCCGCAAGGCGCCGCCGATCACGGTCACGCCGGCCGGCCGCGAACGCGGGTTCGCGCTCGAATTTGCCGCGCTCGACTATTCCGCGCCCGAACGCAACCGCTATGCGTACCAGCTCAAGGGATTCGATTCGGGCTGGGTGGAAACCGACGCCGTGGCGCGGCGCGCCAGCTATAACAATTTGCCGCCGGGCGACTATGTACTGCAACTGCGCGGCTCCAACCGCAACGGCGACTGGTCCGCGCCGCTCGAGGTGCCGGTGCGGGTGCTGCCGGCGTGGCACCAGCAACCGCTGGCGCGGCTGGCAGTCGCCATGCTGGTGCTGGGCATGATCGCCGGCCTGATGCATGCGCGCACCGCCTACCTGCGACGCCGCCAGCGCGAGCTGGAAGCAATGGTCGAGGCGCGCACCGCCGAATTGCGCACCACCCAGGCCCAGCTTGAAACGCTGGCCTACAGCGACCCGCTGACCGGGCTGGCCAACCGCCGCCTGTTCAACGACGAACTGCGCCACCTGGTGGCGCAGGCCGAACGGGGCGGTCCCGGGTTCACCCTGCTGTTGATCGACCTCGACCGCTTCAAGCCGATCAACGACACCTATGGTCACGATGCCGGCGACGCCTTGCTGGTGGCCGCCGCCGACCGCCTGCGGGCCGCCGTGCGCGAGGCGGACCGGCCGTTCCGTCTCGGCGGCGACGAATTTGCCGTGCTGCTCTGCCAGACCACCGAGCACGACACCATGGCGCCCGTGTGCGCGCGCATCCTCGACAACCTGGCGCAGCCGCTGCCGCTCAGCTCCGGCGGCGCCGCCATCGAAATCAGCGCCAGCGTGGGGGCCGCCGTGTATCGGGCCGGCGACAGCCACGAACAGCTGTACAAGCAGGCCGACCTGGCGCTGTACCACGCCAAGGGTGCGGGACGCAACACCTGGCGCCTGGCGGCCTGACCTGGCAGGCGCCGCCGGGCCAGCCGGCGCGTGCTAAGATCGCGCGCTGTCCACTACTTTTTGTTCGCCGCACGTGATCCCGTCCAAACTCGATTTACGCACCGTTAGCCTGGTCTGCGTGGAAACCCGCTACCCCGCCCTGGCGCAGTATGCGCTCGACCGCTGCCTGGCCGCGGCCGACTTCAAGGAATGCCTGCTGCTCACGGCCGTGCGCCACGATTTGCCCGACTATATTACCCAGGTGGAGATTGCCCCGATCGGCAGCATCGAGGCCTATTCGGACTTCATGCTGCGCGACCTGGGGCGCTACTTCAGCGGCGCCCAGGTGCTGGTGGTGCAGTGGGACGGCTTCATCGTCGATGGCAGCCGCTGGGACCCGCGGTTCCTCGACTACGACTACGTCGGCGCGCCGTGGCCGCATCGTCCCGTGGCAGTGGGCAATGGCGGCTTTTCGCTGCGGTCGCGGCGCCTGGTCGAGGCACTGGCCAGCATGCAGTTCGACGTGGTGCACCCGGAAGACTACGTGATTTGCGAACTGCGCCGCGACGAACTCGCGGCGCGCGGAATCCGCTTCGCGCCGGCCGACCTGGCCGGCCGCTTCGCCTTCGAAACCGTGCGCCCCGCCACGCCCAGCTTCGGCTTCCACGGTTTTTTCAATTTCGATCGCATCCTGACCGATGCCGAACTCGACGCCTACACGGCCCTGTGCGACCGCGCCATCCTGTGTTCGGTGCAGGCGCGCCGGCTGGTGCGCCAGTTGTACCACGACGGCCGCCACGATGCCGCCCTGCGCCTGTTGCGGCGGCGCCTGGGCGGCACCCCGGGCCAGGTGGCGGAAACGCTGCTGCTGATGGCGCGCTGCTGGTGGAGCCGGCGGCGCCGCACCGCAGCGCCAGCGCCCTGACCCGCCGTCAGCGCACCAGTGCGGTTGGCGCCGGCTGGCGCCGGTCGCCAGCCCATGCCGCGCTGCGTCATCTATAATGGCTGTTTTCGCAAATTACTCTGCCCAATCATGGAATTAGCCAAGTCTTTCGAGCCTGCCGACATTGAACAATTCTGGCGCACCGAGTGGGAATCGCGCGGTTACTACACCGCCACCCTCGACGCCGGCAAACCTTCTTTCAGCATCCAGCTGCCGCCGCCGAACGTCACCGGCACCCTGCACATGGGACACGCGTTCAACCAGACCATCATGGACGGCCTGACGCGCTACCACCGCATGCTCGGTCATAACACGGCCTGGATTCCGGGCACCGACCACGCCGGCATCGCCACGCAAATCGTGGTCGAGCGCCAGCTCGACGCGCAAAAGATCTCGCGCCACGACCTCGGTCGTGCCGAGTTCATCAAGAAGGTGTGGGAGTGGAAGGAAAAATCCGGCTCCACCATCACCGGCCAGATGCGCCGCCTGGGCGCCTCGCCCGACTGGCAGCGCGAATACTTCACCATGGACGAGCCGCGCTCGAAAGTCGTCACCGACGTCTTCGTGCGCCTGCACGAGCAGGGCCTGATCTACCGCGGCAAGCGCCTGGTCAACTGGGACCCGGTGCTGGGCACCGCGGTCTCCGACCTGGAAGTGGTATCGACCGAGGAAAAAGGCTCGATGTGGTACATCAAGTACCCGCTGGCCGACGGCTCCGGCCATCTGACCGTGGCCACCACGCGTCCTGAAACCATGCTCGGCGACGTCGCCGTGGCCGTCGATCCCACTGACGAGCGCTACCAGGCGCTGGTGGGCAAGATGCTCAAGCTCCCGCTGGTGGGCCGCGACATTCCGATCATTGCCGACGAATACGTCGACAAGGCATTCGGCACCGGTTGCGTGAAAATCACGCCCGCGCACGACTTCAACGACTACGCCGTGGGCCAGCGCCACAACCTGGCGCTGCTGTCGATCCTCACGCTCGACGCCAAAATCACCGACGACGCGCCCGCAGCGTACCGCGGCATGGACCGCTTTGCCGCGCGCAAGCAGATCGTTGCCGACCTCGAAGCGCAAGGCTTGCTGGAACAGGTCAAGCCGCACGACCTGATGGTGCCGCGCGGCGACCGCACCGGCGTCGTCATCGAACCGATGCTCACCGACCAGTGGTTCGTCGCCATGAGTAAACCTGCGCCCGAAGGCACGTTCTTCCCCGGCAAATCGATCGCCGAAACCGCGCTCGACAAGGTAGCCAGCGGCGAAATCAAGTTCGTGCCCGAGAACTGGAGCACCACGTACAACCAGTGGCTCAACAACATCCAGGACTGGTGCATCTCGCGCCAGCTGTGGTGGGGCCATCAAATCCCGGCATGGTACGACGACGCCGGCAACATCTTTGTCGCCAAGACCGAAGCCGAAGCGATCGCCCAGGCAGCCGCCAAGGGCATCACCACGCCGCTGCGCCGCGATGACGACGTGCTCGACACCTGGTTCTCGTCCGCGCTGGTGCCGTTCTCCACCCTGGGCTGGCCCGAAGAAACCCCGGACATCAAGGCGTTCCTGCCGTCGTCGGTGCTGGTCACCGGCTTCGACATCATCTTCTTCTGGGTGGCGCGCATGGTCATGATGACCGCGCACTTCACCGGCAAGGTGCCGTTCGAAACCGTGTACGTGCACGGCCTGGTGCGCGATTCCACCGGCCAGAAGATGTCCAAGTCGAAAGGCAACACGCTCGACCCGATCGACCTGATCGACGGCATCGGCATCGAAGAACTGGTGGCAAAACGCACGACGGGCCTGATGAATCCGAAGGACGCCGTCAAGATCGAGAAGGCCACGCGCAAGGAATTCCCGGAAGGCATTGCTGCCTACGGTACCGACGCCGTGCGCTTCACGATGGCGTCGTACGCTTCGCTGGGCCGCAACATCAACTTCGACCTCGGCCGCGCCGAAGGCTACCGCAACTTCTGCAACAAGCTGTGGAACGCCACCCGCTTCGTGCTGATGAACACGGAAGACAAGGACTGCAGCGCCAGCCCGGCCGATTTGTCGAACGCCGACAAGTGGATCATCTCGCTGCTGCAAAAGGCCGAGCAGGACGTGGCCAAGGGTTTCGAGGACTACCGCTTCGACAATATCGCGTCCACCATCTATAAATTCGTGTGGGACGAATACTGCGACTGGTACCTGGAAGTGGCCAAGGTGCAAGTGCAGCACGGCACCGAAGGCCAGCAGCGCGCCACCCGCCATACGCTGCTGCGCGTGCTCGAAGTGGTGCTGCGCCTGGCGCATCCGGTCATTCCGTTCGTTACCGAAGCGCTGTGGCAGGCCGTGGCGCCGCTGGCCGGCAAGACTGGCGCGTCCATCATGATGCAGCCGTACCCGATCGCCAATACCGCGAACATCGACGAAGCGGCCGAAGGCTGGATGGGCCAGTTGAAAGCGCTGATCGATGCCACCCGCAACCTGCGCGGCGAAATGCAGCTGGCGCCGTCGCTGCGCGTGCCGCTGATCGTGGAGCCGGCCAATGCCGCCGACAAGGCAGCGCTGGCGCTGTGCGCACCGTACATCCAGGCGCTGGGCAAGCTGGCCGAAGTACAGATCGTCGACGCCCTGCCCGATTCGCCGGCCGCAGTGGCGATTGTCGGCACCACCAAGCTGATGCTCAAGGTGGAAATCGACGTCAAGGCCGAGCGCGAGCGCCTGGCCAAGGAAATCACCCGCGTCGAGGGCGAGATCAACAAGGCCAACGGCAAGCTGTCGAACGAGAGTTTCGTCGCCCGCGCGCCGGCCGAGGTGGTGGCGCAAGAAAAGGAACGCGTCGCCAACTTCTCCGCCACGCTGGACAAGATGCGCGAGCAGCTGGCCAAGCTGCCGGCGGCCTGATACCGCGATTCCGGGTTCCGGCACGAAAGCCGCCTGCGGGCGGCTTTTTTTTCGCCCACGCGCCCAGGCTTCGCTGCTAAAATAAGATGATATTTCTTTAACAAGGCTAGCGATGACGCAGTGGACCGGTGGCTATGTGGAAGGGATCGATTACACCCACGGCTACTATCGCGAACTCGGTCCGCTGCACGCGGCGATGGCGCTGGCGCATGCCGGCGTGCGCATGCCGGCAGTGGGCAATGCGTGCGAACTCGGCTTCGGCCAGGGCCTGTCCACCAACATCCACGCTGCCGCCGGCAGCGCTGCCTGGTACGGCACCGATTTCAATCCATCCCAGGCAGGCTTTGCCGCCCGGCTGGCGCAGGCTGCCGGCAGCGGCGCGCAACTGCTGAACCAGTCATTTGCCGACTACTGCGCCCGCCCGGATCTGCCCGACTTCGACTTCATCGCGCTGCACGGCATCTGGAGCTGGGTCTCGCTTGACAACCGCGCCCTGCTGCGCGACTTCGTGCAACGCAAGCTCAAGCCCGGCGGCGTGCTCTACCTGAGCTACAACTGCCATCCCGGCGGCGCGCCGATGGTGCCGGTGCGCGATCTGCTGAGCGGCTATGCCGCGCGCATGACTGCGCCGGACGCCGGCATCGACCAGCGCATCGACGCCGCGCTGGCGTTTGCCGACAAGTTGCTGGCCACGCGCCCGGCCTACCTGGAAGCGCATCCGCAACTGGCCGAACGGCTGGCGGGCCTGCAGCAGCAGGACCGCCGCTACCTGGCCCACGAATATTTCAACCAGGACTGGCAACCGGTCAGTTTTGCCGAGCAGGCCGCCACGCTGGGCGCCGCCGGCCTGGAATTTGCCTGTTCGGCCCACCACCTCGACCAGATCGGCTTGCTCAACCTGAGCGCGCCGCAGCGCGCGCTGCTGGCGCAACTGCCCGATCCGGTGCTGTGCCAGGGCGTGCGCGACCTGATGATGAACCAGAACTTCCGCCGCGACTACTGGGTCAAGGGCAGCGGCCAGCCGCGCATCGATCCTGCCGAACACGACGCGGCGCTGCGCGGCCTGCGCGTGGTGATGGTGATGCCGCGCGCCGATGTGGACCTGCGCGTGCGCACCAGCACCTTCGACATTGCACTGAACCAGGCCATGTACACGCCGCTGCTCGACCTGCTGCAAGACCACCAGCCGCGCACCGTGGCCGAGCTCGAACACGCGGTGCCGATGCGCGGCGGCCTGCGCCAGTTGTACGAAGCCATCTTCATCCTGTGCGGCACAGGCGTGCTGGCGCCGGCCCAGGCGCCGGCCGCGGTAGCCGCCGCGCGGGCCGCCTGCCGCCGGTTGAACCTGGCGTTGTTCGACCGCGCGCGCAGCAGCGACGATATCAACTACCTGGCGTCGCCGGTGGTCGGTGGCGGCCTGCCCATGCCCCGCATTCCGCAACTGTTCCTGCTGGCGCAGGCGCAGGGCGTGCGCGGCGCGGCGGCCTGGAGCGAGTTTGCCTGGGCCATCCTGGCCGGCCAGCAGCTGCCGCTGCAGCGCGACGGCCAGCCGCTGTCCACCGATGCCGATCAACTGGCCGAACTGCGGCGCAAGGCCGATATTTTCGAGCGCGCATACCTGGCCATGTACCAGCTGCTGGGCATCGCCGACACTGCGTAACGTGTGCTGACTTGACAAGGGAATCGCACTATGACCGACTGGACCGGCGGCTATATCGCAGAGATCAACTACACCCACGGCTACTACCAGGAACTCAGTCCCTTGCGGATTGCCATGGCGTTTGCCAGCGCCGGCCTGCAGGCGCCAGCCAACGGGGTAGCCTGCGCACTGGGTTTCGGCCAGGGCATCGCCGCCAATCTCCACGCGGCCGCCAGCGTCACGCGCTGGCACGGCACCGATCTCAACCCGGCCCAGGCGGCGTTTGCACGCGACTTGGCCCAGGTGTCGGGCAATGGCGCGCAACTGGTGGACCAGTCGTTGGCCGAGTTCGTCGGGCGCGACGACCTGCCCGACTTCGACTACATCTGCGTGCACGGCATCTGGTGCCGGGTGTCGCCCGAGAACCAGGCGCTGATTGTCGACTTCGTGCGCCGCAAGCTCAAGGTGGGCGGCGTGCTCTACATCAGCTACCACTGCCAGCCCGGCTGGGCGCCGATGGTGCCGGTGCGCGGCTTGCTCACCAGTTACACCAACACCATGACCGCGCCCGGCGCCCAGCGCATCGACAGCGCGCTCGACTTCACCGACCGCCTGCTGGAGACCACGCCCGCTTATTTTGCCGCCTATCCACGGGTGGCGGAACGGCTGCAGTCGCTGCGCGCGCAGAACAATCAGTACCTGGTGCACGAATACTTCAGCCGCGACTGGCAACCGGCCAGCTTTGCCGAGATGGCCGCCATCCTCGGTGTAGCCAAGCTCACGTATGCCTGCCCGGCCCGGTATCTCGACCACATTGTCGAACTGAACTTGAGCCGTTCGCAGCATGCGCTGCTGGCCGAGCTGACCGACCCGATGTTGGCCGAAAGCGTGCGCGACTTCATGGTCAACCAGCATTTCCGCGCCGACTACTGGGTCAAGGGCGCGCGTGCGCTGTCGCTACTGGAAAAGGCCGAGGCCATGCGCCGCCAGCGCGTGGTGCTGGTGGCGCCACCGCACTTGTTCGCGCTGACCATCACCGGCCGCGCCATCGAAGGCCAGTTGAGCGCAGCGATTTATGTGCCGCTGCTGCAACTGCTGGCCGACTACCAGCCGCACACGGTGGGCGAACTGGAAGAAGCGCTGGCCGACCAGGGCTTGAATCTGGTCCAGATATTCGAAGCGATGCTGGTGATGATCGGCAAAGGCAACCTGATGCTGGCGCAGGAACCGGCCGCCATCGAAGCCGCCACTGCCACGGCCCAGCGCCTGAACCTGGCCCTGTTCGAGCACGCGCGCAGCCGCGAGGACATCGCCTTTGTCGCGTCGCCGGTGCTGGGCGCGGGGGTGTCGGCGCCACGCATCGTGCAGCTGTTTTTGCTGGCGCACGTTGAAGGCGTGCGCGGCGTGGCCGCGCTCACCGACTTCGTGTGGGAAACGCTGTCGTTGCAGGATCACCGCGTGGCAAAGGACGGCGTGCGGCTTGATGCGCCGGCCGACAGCATTGCCGAAATCACCGTGCAGGCCGAACGCTTCGAAACAGACTTCCTGGCGATATACCTGGCGCTGCGCGTGATTGCCTGATTACTTCGCCAGCAACTCGGCGTAGCGCGCCACGTCCACGTTGCCGCCGCTGATGATGATGCCCACGCGCTGGCCTTGCAGCCGGTCTCTCATGGCGCGTGCGGCGGCCAGGCCCAGGCAGCCGGTCGGCTCCACCACGATCTTCATGCGCGCAGCAAAAAAACGCATTTCGGCGCGCAGCTGCTCGTCGGAGACGGTCAGAATATCGTCCACGTCGCGGCGGATGATGGGGAACGTCAGGTGGCCCAGGTGCTGGGTCTGGGCGCCGTCGGCAATCGTCTTCGGCGTGTCGATGTGGACGATGCTGCCGCTGCGGAACGATTGCTGGCCGTCGTTGCCCGCTTCCGGCTCCACACCGTACAGCTTGGTCGCGGGCGACAAGGCGCGCGTGGACAGCGCCGAGCCGCTGAGCAAGCCGCCGCCGCCGAGGCACACGAACAGCGTGTCGAGCGGGCCCACTTCCTCGAACAGCTCCTTGGCTGCCGTACCCTGGCCCGCAATCACGTCGGCGTGGTCGTACGGCGGAATGAGCGTGAGGCCGCGCTGTTGCGCCAGGTCGCGGCCGATCTGTTCGCGGTCCTGCGTGTAGCGGTCGTACAGCACCACCTCGGCGCCGTAGCCACGGGTGGCGGCAATTTTCGACGGCGGCGCATCGTGCGGCATGACGATGGTGGCCGGAATGCCGGTCAGTTGCGCCGACAAGGCAATGCCCTGCGCATGATTCCCGGACGAAAATGCCACCACGCCGGCACGGCGCTGCCCGGCATCGAACTTGGCCAGCGCGTTATACGCCCCGCGAAACTTGAACGCGCCCATCCGCTGCAGATTTTCACACTTGAAAAACACCTCGGCACCGAGCTCGCTGTTGGCAGTGCGCGACGTCAGCACCGGCGTACGGTGCGCAATACCGGCAATGCGCTCCGATGCAGCAACCACATCAGCATAAGTAGGCAAGTTCTGTTCACTCATCATCATTCCTTATAGTTGTATTTCCTTACTTCGGGGTCAGTGCCGACATTCGGACACAGCCCCATCCATTTCCCGTTCAGCCCGTGTCTAAATGTCGGCACTGACCCCGAAGTTAGCGGGCGTCGTTGTAGACGGTGGCGCGGGAGACGTTGAGGTAGGCGGCGACGATGTCCATGGCGCGGCGTACGTCGGACAGGCCGGTCTCCTTCAGTTCGCGCATCAGGGCGCGGCGTTGGTCGGTTTTCAGCGCGCGCGGCGTGCTGCCGTGGCGGGCGGCGAAGTCGTCGATGCGCAGGCGGATGGCGTCGGCGCCGGGGGGCGCGATGGTTTCGTTGACGGCGGCCGCCGTATCGACGCTGCCGAATTGGGTGAGCATGGTGTTCAGGCTCCGGAACACGGTGAGATCGACGTTCAGGCACAGCGCAGCCACGTAGCGGCCGTCGCTGTCCTTGATGCCCACCGATGTGCTCTTGGCCAGGCGGCCATCGGGAAAGGTATTGGGGTAGTTGGCAAGCACCTGGTCGAAGCCGGGGTCGGCCGCGCGCGCCAGCCCCAGCTCGGTGGCAGGCGCGCCCACGCTGCGGCCGGACAAGTTGTTGTGGATCGCCAGGATGGCGTGGTCCGGCTCGGTCAAGTCGTGCAGCACCACTTCGCAGAATGGCGCCAGGGTCTTGCCCAGGCCGTCAGCCACGTGCTGCAGCTGGGCCAGCAGATTCTGTTGTTCGGATGTTTTCTTCATCTGAACATATTATCTTGTTTTAGACTGTTTGTGCAATATCGGGGTTGAACGGTGACGCATCGAGGTATTCCCATTCCAGCGCCAGCGGCAGGTCGCGCAGCAGCCACTGCTCCACCTTGACGTCCCAGTGGCGGCCGGTGCCGCCGGTGGGGTTGGCCGCTTCATCGCCGTTCCATTGCAGCGTGGCGGTGCCCGTCAGTTGCAGCAGCTGGCCGTGCTCGAAGTCGGGGATCCACAGGCCGGCATGGGGATCGACAGCGAAATTGCCGAGCGTGTTGAACAGGCTGTTGCCATGGTAATCGGGAATGCGCAGCGTGCTGTCGTCGACTATTTGCACGAAGCCCCGGTTGCCGCCCCGGTGCGACGCGTCGGCGCCGCTGTCGGCATGGCGGCTGGCGACAAACACGGTGTCGGCCTGGCGTACGATGTCCGCCACGATACCGCGCAGCACGGTGCCGCGCGCCGCCTGTCCCGGCAGTGCCGGCGCCGCAGGTTGCGGGCGCTGGCGCAGCTGGCGGCGCTGGATGTACTGCGGGCAGTTCGGATAGGCTTCGCGCACATCGACGTCGATATGCCGCCCGTTGATATGGCGCACCGTACCGTTGACGCGGTACCGGCGGCGCTTGCCGAGGTCGATGAACAGCATGCCCAGCTGGGAACCGGCGCCCAGGTTGGCCCACAGCGGATCGGCGTCGTCACGCTCGGCAGCGGGCACGTCGATCAGCACCGAGTCGCCTTCCGCGTGGGCAAAGCCCGGTTTGCCGAACAGCACCGACGACCACATGCGGCCGGCGCCATCGGCGCTGGCCAGCACCACCATGAACTGGCCGGCAATGAAGGGACGTGCGCCAGCCATCACGGTGTCCGCGATCAGTCCCGTGCGCTGCTCGGCGATATGGCTTTGGCCGGCGCGGTGCTGCACCGCCAGTTCGCCTGCATGAAAAATTCCGTGGTCCATGGTGTGTTCCCCCATCAATGCATTGCTGATGGTGCCATTTTGCGAAATAATCGACCGAACGAGAATACCCGTGCTGCGTAAATCACCGTTTCGCCTGGAGTAAGAATGGACCAGTTCCACCTGATGAACGTTTTTGTCGCCACGGGCGAGGAGGAAAGCTTCGCGCGCGCCGCGCGCCGGCTCGACCTGTCGCCGGCGGCCGTCACCCGGGCCATTGCCGCGCTCGAGGAACAGCTGGGCGTCAAGCTCCTGCAGCGCACCACGCGCCACGTGCGCCTGACCGAAGCGGGCCAGCGCTACCTCGACGACAGCCGCAACATCCTGGCCAGCCTTGCGGAAGCGAACCAGGCCGCCGCCGGCGTCAATGCCGCGCCCAAGGGCAACCTGTCGGTGACGGCCTCGGTGCTGTTCGGTAAGTCGTTCGTCATGCCCGCCATCGTGCAGTTTCTCGACGCCTACCCCGAGGTCGATGTGTCGGCGTATTTTCTCGACCGCGTGGTGAACCTGGTGGACGAAGGCATCGACGTGGCCGTGCGCATCGGCCATCTGCCCGACTCGAGCCTGAAGGCGTTGCGCGTGGGCCAGGTGCGGCGCATGCTGTGCGCGGCGCCTGCCTATCTGGCCAAACACGGCGTGCCGCAGCACCCGGCCGACCTGCTGCGCCATACCATCATTGCCGCCAACGGCATTTCGCCGCGCGTGGAATGGAAATTCGGCGCGGTCGATGATCCGACCATGGTGCGCATGCACCCACGCCTGATGGTCACCAGCAACGACTCGGCCATCGCGGCCGCCGTGGCCGGTCTCGGCATCTGCCGTCTGCTGTCGTACCAGGTGGCCGACGAGCTGGCCAGCGGCCGCCTGACCGCCATCCTGGCGGACTACGAAGAGGCGCCATGGCCGGTCCACGTGCTGCACCGCGAAAGCAAGTTCGGCTCGTCGAAAGTGCGCCACTTCATCGACCTGCTGGCCGCGCACCTGCGCGCGCACCAGCACCTGAAGTGATCATTGCGGCTGGCGTAACGATGAATTGAGGCTGGCGTTGTTTTTCCGGCATGCTTAACTGCCTAGAATGGCTGCATCCGCTCACCGGCGGCCACCATTCGAAAGGAAATCGCCATGCCTGCCTCCCGCCTTCTTGCCCGCAGCGCCACTGCGCTAACACTGGCCTTGCTGACCCAGTTCGCCCCATCTGCCACCGCCGCTGCGGTCGCCAACGATGCGCCCAATGTCGCCAACACGGCGGCCGTCAGCTACCGCACCATCAAGGTCGATGGGGTGAATATTTTCTACCGCGAAGCGGGCCCGAAAAATGCGCCCACGCTGCTCTTGCTGCACGGCTTCCCCACGTCGTCGCAAATGTTCCGCAACCTGATCCCGCTGCTGGCTGACAAGTACCACGTGATCGCGCCCGACTATCCCGGCTACGGCCAGAGCGACATGCCCGCCATGTCCAGCTACACCTACAGCTTCGACAACCTGGCCGCCACCATCGACAAGTTCACCACCGCCGTGGGCGTGAGCCGCTACGCGCTGTACGTGCAGGATTATGGCGCACCGGTCGGCTACCGCCTGGCCGCGGCGCACCCGGAGCGCATCACGGCCATCGTGGTCCAGAACGGCAATGCGTACGACGAGGGACTCGACAACGCATTCTGGCAACCGATCAAGGCGTACTGGGCAGACAAGAGCGAAGCCAACGCCGCCAAGCTGCGCCCGTTGGTGGCGCTGGAAGCGACCAAGTGGCAATACCTGGAAGGCGCGCGCAACCCGCAGCGGGTCAGTCCCGACGCGTGGACCACGGACCAGGCCTATCTCGACCGTCCCGGCAACGGCGCCATCCAGCTCGAACTGCTGCACAGCTACGGCACCAATCCGCCGCACTATCCCGCGTGGCAGGCGTATTTCCGCAAACACCAGCCGCCGATGCTGATCGCCTGGGGCAAGAACGACAAGATCTTCCCGCCGGCCGGCGCCCATCCGTACCTGCGCGACTTGCCGAAGGCCGAGCTGCACCTGCTGGACACGGGCCACTTCGCCCTGGAAGAAGACAGCGCCGAAATCGGCCGTCTGATGCGCGATTTTCTCGGCCGTACCGTCAAGCGGTAGGCGCGTGGCGGGCCGGGGGTGGGATGGATTGCGGTTTTCGACACCGCCCTCTAATTCAGCCGTGCCGGCGCCCGGCGGTGCGGCACTGTTCGTATAATGGTTCCACAACAACCTGGAGACCGATATGAAACTGCTTGCTGCCACCGCTGCCGCCGCCACTGCCCTGTTGGCGTTTGCCTCCCCTGTCGCCCTTGCCGCCGACCTGACATCCCCGGTGGGACTGTGGCAAAACATCGACGATGAAACCAACAAGCCGAAAGCGCTGATCCGCATCACGGAAACCGGCGGCGCGCTGCAGGGCCAGATCGAAAAACTGTACCGCGAACCGGGCGAGGAACAAAACCCGCTGTGCGTGAAATGCGAAGGCGCCAAGAAAGACCAGCCGATCACGGGCATGGTCATCCTGTCCGGCCTGAAAAAAGACGGCGATGAATACACGGGTGGCGAAATCCTCGACCCCGCCAAGGGCAAGACCTACAAGAGCAAGATGCACCTGATCGACGGCGGCAAAAAGCTCAACGTGCGCGGTTACATCGGCACGCCCATGCTGGGCCGTACGCAAACCTGGGTACGCCAGGACTAACGCCAGCCGCCGCGCGGCCTTCGATGCCAGTATTGAATTTTTAATAATACATCGGAGGTTGACATGGTACGCACCGTTCGTCGCTCGCTGGCGTTGTTCCTGTTATCGCTGTCGTGCGTCACGGCGACCGCCAGCGCCATCTACAAGGAGAAACCCGGCGGCAAGGACCACCCCATGGTCAGCCGCTACCAGGGGTCGATGCTGGCCAACTACGGCGTCGTCAATTTCGACCAGGTGGAAATCCCGCTGGGCAAGGACAAGACCGAGAAGCTCGAGGGCAAGGTCTACAATTACTACTACCTGACGCCGCAGGACCGCAGCGAGCTCGAAGTGTTCCGCAACTTCCAGCAGGCGCTGGCCGCCAGTAATTTCAAAATCATTTTCCTGTGCGACGCGCCGCGCGAGTGCGAGAAAATGCAGCTGGGACGCTACGCTTCGGACTGGACCCGCCGCTCGTCGAGCTTTGTCAACTACTCGGCCGTCACCACCATGGGCCAGAACGGCAGCTACCCGCCGCGCTACCTGGTCGCCCGCCTGACGCGCCCGCAAGGCGATGTCACGGTCGTGCTCACGATTCTTCCGCCCACCAGCACCCAGAAAGACAGCAAGATGGGCGCGCTCGATGCCAACCAGGCGCTGTCGCAAAAACGCGCCGAGGCCGTGGCTGCCGCGCTGGTTAAAGATTACAAGGTGGACGGCAAGCGCCTGCTCGCACGCGGCAACGCCAACTACGCCCCGGTGGCCAGCAATCACGCCGAAGCGGGCCGCGCGCTCAACCGCCGGGTGGAGCTGGTCGAGCAGTAATTATTCTGCAATGCCTTTACCGGTGGCGGTCCAGTAAATGCCGCCCAGCAGGTGCGCCAGGTATTGCGGGTCGCGGTACATGGCGCCGTCGTGGCCCAGCGATGTCACGAACACCCGCCCCTTTTCTACGGTGTGATACCACGCCACCGGGTGGTCGCGCCCCATGCCATGGGTAGTCTGGCCGGGCCAGATCTTGGTGGGGTCGTACGTGCTTTCATCGACGTTAAGTACCGGGTGGATCGTCACATTGTGCGGATTGTCGAAGATGTACCACTCGTCGCTCCAGATCCAGCGGTCGGGAATGCCGAACGTGGCCGGGAATTTTTTATCGACCACGTACGCCACCCCGGTTTGCAGCATCGGGTGGTTGCCCACGCGGCGGCCGATCAGCTTTTCGAACCACGGCCAGGTATTCGGGGCAATGATCAGCGAGCGGTGCACCAGCATGGCATTGCCGCCGCTGCGCATGTACTCCTCGAATTTCTTGCGGCGCGCCTCGTTCAGTTCCTCGCCCGGGGTGTTGAGGAACACCACCGTCGCATACTGCTTGAGGTCGCCATCGAAGGCTTCCGGGCGATGCGTGTACACCACCTCGAACGCGTGCAGCTTGCCCAGTTGTTCCAGGCTGTCGCGCGCGATGGGAATGTATTCGTAGTGGTATTTGCCGGGCATGGCAAACACCAGGATTTTGTACTGGGTATCGGCGCGGCTGGGAGCAGCGAGCAGCAAGGTGGCGATGGCCAGCAAGGCCAGCAGGATTTTTCGCATGGTTGGTCTCGGTATTTGTATTGGTCTAGTTAGCGCTAACATGAGCCTGTCAAATATACACGCATCCACGGCGGTGATACGATGCGCGACGATGAAAATATTTCTAATCCTGGTGGGGTGGATCGCGGTGGTGCTGGGCGTGCTGGGCATTTTCCTGCCGCTGCTGCCCACCACGCCGTTCCTCCTGCTGGCCTCGGCGTGCTTTGCGCGCGGGTCCACGCGCATGCACAACTGGCTGCAGACCAACCGCGTGTTCGGCAAATACCTGCGCATTCCTGCCTCCAATCAGAACATACTTTTTGCTAGCGGGCCATCGGCTCTAAGAGTGGCTAATCTGGGAGCAGTTTTGAAACAATGAAAGTAATTCTCAACTTTATAGGTATTGTGGCGGTGATTCTAGGTATCCTTGGCATTTTTTTACCCCTATTGCCAACCACACCATTCCTACTGCTAGCTTCCGCTTGCTTCGCACGTGCGTCAACTCGAATGCATAATTGGTTGCAGACCAATCGAATTTTCGGCAAATATCTGAGCAGTTATGAGAATGGTTACGGCATCCCTTTAAGAGGGAAAATCTGGACACTTATTTTCATGTGGGGATCAATGAGCTACTCGATCTGGCGCAGCGACCTTCTATGGGCCCGCATCTTGATCGTAATTATTGGCACCAGCGTGACTATCTACTTGACTCGATTCGTGCCTACTACCCAGATTCCGAAATCAATTAAGCACCTTGACCAGTAGATGAATCGCCCAGGTTTAAAGGGGGCTCCAAAATTTGAGAAAATGGGGCCATCAGAAAAAAGGGTCGGATATTAGCCAAAAGTGATGGAACCGGGCCGTTTTCGCATCCCACTCAAAACCAACAAGCCATTTCAGTTCAAAACCAGCGTGCAATGCTGGCCATTGATCCAGATCGATACCGAAACACTCGAAGTCACCAAGTGAATTGGGAGTAATGGATTTTATATGGTCGGCAGCTTCCGCCCTAGGCTGTGTAAAAACGCAAAAACCTGAAATTTTCATGGGTGGGATCACCCTTCCCATACCCCAGAAAATCGCGTAGCGGCCGTTCTGAGAGGCCGAAATTTTTGTTATCAGATTTTCTTCGCGTTTTTACACAGCCTGGCCCCGTTGCGGACCTTCGTACCTATTGCCAAAAATAGGCCAGAGGAGGAAACGCGTTCATAGCTCTTTCCACGTAAGCGGCGCGCCAGCTCCGTCTTCCATTGAGTGCAGTGCGTCGCCATGATTGAATTTGGGACGCAAATTGGTTGTGTCCAAAAATTTATTTATGGACACAATAATTCAACCAGTCACCACCAGGGCGAAACGCGGCCCGTATCGCCAACATAGCGATGCATTCAAGCGCGCCTCCGTGGCGCGCACCTTGGTCCTAGGCGCATCGGTGTCGCTGATCGCCCGCGAATTAAAGATCAATACCAATCAGCTATTCAGTTGGCGCAAGCGTTTCGGTACCGAGGCGAGTGCCGAAATCAATGCTCCGAGCCAGTTGTTGGCCGTCACGGTAGTCGATACGCCACCGGTGCCGGCCGCTCTCGCCAGCGGCCCATCTGGCGTCATCGTACTGAGCGTGGGCCAAGCCCAGTTGCGGCTGGAAGGCGAGGTCGACGCGGCCACGCTGACGCTGTTGTTGGCCCGCCTGCTGCCATGATCGGACTGCCAGCAGGCACCAGGATCTGGATGGCCGCCGGCGTCACCGACATGCGCGCTGGCAGGAACGGTTTGGCGGCGGAGGTGCAAACGGCGTTGGCCGAAGACCCCTTCAGCGGCCACGTGTTTTTGTTCCGTGGCCGGCGCGGCGACATGATCAAGGTGCTGTGGTGGAGCGGCGACGGCATGTGCTTGCTGGCCAAGCGCCTTGAGCGCGGCCGCTTCATCTGGCCGCAGGCCGCCGACGGCGCCGTGACGCTGACCCAGGCGCAGCTGTCGATGCTGCTCGAAGGCATAGACTGGCGCCGGCCGGAGCGCACTTGGCGGCCGCAGTTGGCCTTGTAAACATCAGGCCACTCGCGTAAACTCGGGCCATGCTCAACCACGCCGACCTGCCCGACGATATCGACGCCCTGAAGGCGCTGCTGCTGGCGAGCGAACGTCGTGTTCAGGAGCGCGATGAGCGCGTCGCGGGACTGGAAGCACAGCTGAACACGCGCGCCGCCGAGATCGATCATCTGAAGCTGCAGATCGCTAGGCTGCGGCGCATGCAGTTCGGCCGCAAGTCCGAGAAACTGGACCACCAGATCGAGCAGCTCGAACTGCAGCTCGAGGACTTGCAGGCAGACTACGCCGAGGCCGAGCGCGAGATGTCGGCGGCCGATCCGGCGCCACGTCAGCGGGCGCCGCGCAAACCATTACCGGACCATCTGCCGCGCGACGAGAAGGTCCACCTGCCCCCTGGCGATGCTTGCCAAGCCTGTGGTGGCGCACTACGCAAATTGGGCGAGGATGTGGCCGAGCAGCTCGAGTTCGTGCCGGCCAGCTTCCGCGTGATCCGCCACGTGCGCCCGAAACTAGCGTGCGCCTGCTGCGACGCCATCGTGCAGGCACCGCACCGAGCCGACCGATCGCGCGCGGCATCGCCGGCCCCGGCCTGCTGGCGCATGTGTTGGTGGCCAAGTTCGCCGACCACATCCCGCTATACCGCCAATCGGTGATCTACGCCCGCGAAGGCGTCGAACTGGAACGCGCGCTGCTGGCGAACTGGGTCGGCGCCGCCAGCGCACTGCTGCGGCCCCTGGTCGACGTGATCCGGCGCCATGTGCTGGCCGGCCGTAAGCTGCACGCCGACGACACGCCGATTCCCGTGCTGGCACCGGGCAACGGCAAGACCAAGACGGCACGGTTGTGGACCTACGTGCGTGACGACAGCACGTTCGGCGACGCCACGCCGGCGGCCGTCTGGTTTGCCTACACGCCGGACCGCAAAGGCATCCATCCGCAAACCCACCTGGCCAACTTCAGTGGCGTGCTGCAGGCCGATGCCTACGCCGGCTTCAACGCGCTCTACGTCGACGGCACGATCCATGAAGCGGCCTGTTGGGCGCACGCGCGCAGGAAGTTCTACGATCTGCATGTAGCCAGGCCGTCGGCCATCACTACCGAGGCGCTGCGACGGATCGCCGAACTGTATGGGATCGAAGCCGAGATTCGAGGCAAACCACCGCACGAACGACAACTGGTGCGCCAGCAGCGAGCACGCCCATTACTCGACGACTTCGGCAACTGGCTGCGCGCCACGCTGGAAAAACTGTCGCGCAAGTCGGACATGGCGGCGGCGATCCAGTACGCGCTCAACCTCTGGTCGGCGCTGCTGCGCTACTGCGACGACGGCATCATCGAGATCGATAACTCGGCCGCTGAGCGGGCCCTGCGCGGCGTCGCCATCGGCCGCCGCAACTACCTGTTCGCTGGCGCCGACAGCGGTGGCGAACGCGCTGCCGCCATCTACTCGCTGATCGGCACGGCCAAGCTTAACGGCATCGATCCGGAAGCCTGGCTGCACCATGTGCTGGCCAACATCGCCGATCATCCCGTCAACCGGGTTGATGATTTCTTGCCTTGGAACTGCAACTTACCAGCAGCTCTCTGAGATTACGCCGCTTCCCAGCGGTGTGATGCCATCATCAATTAAATCGCCAAACCATTCAAGACGTGACTGAGCAGAAGCTTACAAGCATGCCGAAGCCGGCTCTCCGATCCCGGAGCTATGCCGCGAGCATGGCATGAGCACGGCAACGTTCTACAAGTGGCGCGCCAAATTCGGCGGTATGGATGCGTCCCTGATGGCCCGCATGAAGGAGCTTGAAGAGGAAAATCACCGCCTTAAAAAGATGTATGCCGATGAGCGCATCAAGGCCGAGATCGTTGCCGAGGCTTTAGCAAAAAAGTGGTAGCGCCATCTCGCCGACGTGAGATGGCTCGCTGGTACGTCGATGCTGGCCGAGCGACAATTCAGAACGCTTGCCTGGCATTCGGCATCAGCCAGACCTGTTTTCGCTACCAGGCCAAGCGCCATTCTGAAAATGAAGTAATCGCCGACTGGTTGGTGCGTCTGACGAACAATCAGCGCAACTGGGGCTTCGGCCTGTGCTTTCTTTACCTGCGCAACGTGAAAGGCTTCAAATGGAACCACAAGCGCGTCTACCGTATCTATCGCGAGCTGGAGCTGAACCTGCGCATCAAACCGCGCCAGCGCCTGGTACGTGAGAAGCCATTGCCACTTGCGGTACCCACGGCGATCAATCAGACCTGGTCGATGGATTTCATGCACGACCAACTGGCCGATGGACGCAGCATTCGCCTATTCAACGTCATCGACGATTTCAACCGCGAAGGCTTGATCATCGATGTCGATTTCTCGCTGCCGTCGGAACGTATCGTCCGGTCGCTGAACCAGCTGATCGAATGGCGCGGCAAGCCGCGCGTGATCCGGTGCGACAACGGCCCGGAATACATCAGCGAGACGACCAAGACTTGGGCCGCGAAGCACGGCATCGAGATCGCGTTCATCCAGCCGGGCCAACCGCAGCAGAACGCCTATGTCGAGCGCTATAACCGCACCGTACGCTATGACTGGCTGGCGCATCACCTGTTCGATTCCTTGGACGAGATCCAGGACTTTGCCACGCGCTGGTTATGGACATACAATCACGACCGGCCACACATGGCACTCGGCGGCATCACGCCGATTCAGAAATTGGCCCTCGCCGCATAGCCTCTACTTCTGGCGCGCATCATTAATGGGGGGATTACCATAGGAGATCGGTTGAAGCTTACCCGGAACTGGGCACCAATATTCATGGGGACCTTGCGATGGATCTTCGCCCCTTGCTCCTTCAACGATTTCGTAGGCTTCCGATTTGTCGTTCATTGCAGGCAGACCGTAAGTAAATCCAACTATCGAATTATTTTCTGACCACGTTCAGCGATGGAGAAAATTCAAATGGATCCACTGCCGCCAATTGACTGTGTCAGCAGCGGTTGTAAACTGATACACGCAGCGATTGAAAACTGATACACCGTTTTGAGATGATGGCTGCTTTGCGGAGCAGCCTTGAAACCCAACGAGGTGTACGTGGAAATTCAGTTATTGAGTAAGCATGGGTTGAGTCTGCGGCGCATCGCCGCCGAGGTGGGCTGCGCTGTGAACACGGTGCGGCGACACTTGGCGTTGGAGGCAGTGCCGAAGTACGAGCGCAAGGTCAAGCGCCCTACGAAGCTGGCGGTGCACGAAAGTTATCTGCGCGAGCGGCAGGCGGCAGCGCAGCCGAATTGGATACCGGCCAGCGTCTTGCACCGCGAGATTGTCGAGCGTGGCTACCAAGGTGGACTCAGCCAGTTGCGTGCGTTCATGCGCTCATTGCGTCCGGCGCTGCCGGTCGAGCCTGAGGTGCGCTTCGAGACGGCGATGGGCGAGCAGTTGCAGGTCGACTGGGTCGAGTTCCGCAAAGGCAGCGCGCCGCTGCACGCGTTCTGCGCCACGATGGGCTACAGCCGCGCCAGCTACGTCGAGTTCGTCAGCGACATGAAGGTGGCCACGCTGATCGGTTGCCACGAGCGCGCCTTCGCCGCGTTCGGCGGCGTGCCGCGCAAGGTCCTCTACGACAACATGAAGACTGTGGTGATCGAGCGCGATGTGTACGGCGACGGCCAGCACCGCTACCATGCCGGCTTCCTGGACTTCGCCAAGCACAGCGGCTTTATCATCAAGCTGTGCCAGCCGTACCGGGCTAAAACCAAGGGCAAGGTCGAGCGCTTCAACGGCTATCTTCGCCGTTCATTTTACGTACCGTTGGCGAGCCGCCTTGCCCAGAGCGGTTTGCAGCTCGACGTCGTGACGGCGAACGCCGAGGTGGCGCGGTGGCTGCGCGAGGTGGCCAACGAGCGGGTGCACGGCACGACGCAGGAGCAGCCGGCGGTGCGGATGGCGTTGGAAGTGCCGCACTTGCAGCAACTGGCGCCGCCGTGGCGCGGCGACGTGGCCGCTGCGCGGACGCAGTTGGCCGAGCTGGAGACGCCGCTGCCGCGACCTGCCATCGTGGCCGAGCGGATCGCCGAAGCAGCGCCGGCGCAGCACCCGTTGGCGGTCTATGAGCAGTTGCTGATGAACGTCAAGCAAGGTGTGGCGGCATGAACCTGCAATATGAACGGATCGCCCAGATGTGCGAAACGCTCAAGCTGTCCTTTGTCGCACAGGGCTACGGCGCGGCGGCGCAGCAGGCGGCCAAGGATGAGATAGCCTACAGCGACTTCTTGGAGGGACTGCTGCGCGAGGAAATGGCGGGGCGGGCGGTGCGCAAGCAGAGCATGATGACGCGCCTGGCCGGCTTCCCAGCGATCAAAACGCTGGAGCAGTTCAACTACGACTTCGCCAAGGGCGTCAAGCGCAGCCAGGTCGAGGAACTGGCCGGATTGGGCTTCATCGAGCGCAACGAAAACGTGGTGCTCGTCGGCCCCAGCGGCGTGGGCAAGACCCACCTGGCGATGGCGTTGGGGTACAAAGCCACGCAGGCCGGCATCAAGACGCGCTTCATGACGGCGTCCGATTTGCTGCTGACGCTAACGACGGCGCACGCGCAAAACAGCTTGAAGACGGTGATGCACCGGGCCATCAAGACATACAGGCTGCTCATCATCTACGAAATCGGCTACCTGCCGATGAACCGCGAACAGGCCAACCTGTTCTTCCAGGTGATCGCGGCGCTGTACGAAAAAGGCAGCCTGATCGTGACAAGCAATCTGCCGTTCGGGCAATGGGACGCGACGTTTGCGCAGGACGCAACGCTGACGGCGGCGCTGCTGGACCGCTTGCTGCACCACGCCCATATCGTGCCCATAGCTGGCGAAAGTTACCGGCTGAAGCATCAGCGACAGGCAGGAATTGTGCAGAGTATCAGGGGCGACCAGGCTGCTTGACCGGGCTACGAAAAGAGGAAAATCCAGCGCGTGCTGGTGACGGAGGTGTATCAGTTTTAAATCGCTGCGAGCGCCAAAACTGTATCAGTTTTCAATCGCTGTTGACAAATGACGGCCTGGCGGTACGGCGGCAGATGATCGGCGAACTTTGCCACCAAGATGTGCGCCAGCAGGCCGGGGCCGGAGTGATACCGCGCTCCTAAATTTCCGAGACGATTCACTGTGCCGCAGCATCCTCGAATCGTTCCGCTTCACTGAATTCTTGCAGGCCGTAAGCTCAGTTGAGAGCAATGAAATACAAAGGGTAGTGCGAGGTCGAATCACCATGGTACACTCACACAACGACACTGGGCCTTGCAGTAAATTCAATAATCTCCGTAAAAATTCAAACAAAACAGAGCCACTAGGTCATGAGCCGTCATCACCAGAGTCTAGTAGGCGGGTGACGCGAACTACTGAAGGCGTAATTGGGATATTGTAATTATCAAAATAACATTTACATTTTTGAGTGCATCATTGTGCTTAGTAATAAATTATTTATCGTTCAATTCGTGCAACGTACTCCCTCGATGAAGGCTCCTTACATTGGAGCCTTTTTTCATGATTAAGCTTGCGGTACCTCAATGAATCGGAGATTTTCAATTGTCAGCTAAACTTGTGTCCATCATAAATATGAAGGGTGGTGTCGGTAAGACTACTCTGGGCTTCAACCTAGCCATGTACTTAGCTGAAATTAAAAAGAAAAAGGTTCTTTTGATCGACCTAGATCCACAAGCAAACGCAACAATTGTTTCAACGGATCCAGCTAAGTATGAACTACACTGTAAGTCGAAAAAGACTGTTGCAGATATTTTTGTCGCAGCCCATCGAACATATGGCCCTGTGCATGCGAAACCGAAGCCATTTCCGGCATTCGAGGAATTCATCTATGAAGTTATTGGTGGAAAGCAGGGTCAATTTCACATTATCCCCTCCGAGTTAATTCTAAGCTCGGTATTAAGGGGGATGACCTTAGGTCCATTTGACCTAGATAAGCTCATCACGGATGATGTAAAAAAACGTTACGACTACATTTTTATTGATTGTGCACCCACATACTCTTCACTAACAACAATTGCATTAAACACAACCCGATCCGTATTAATTCCAATGGTTGCAGAAACTTTTGGAGCTCATGGTACTAGTTTAATGAAGCAGGTACTTGATGAGCATAAGTATGACTTTGGTTTCGAAGTTAAGATAGTGGGTGTGGCATTTACGATGTGGGAGGACCAGACGGATCAATTTTCTCACTCGAATAATATTGTTACAAAATGGCCTCCAGGAACGGTTTTCCGAAGCAAAATATCAAAGAATAATTGGTATCGTGTCTCAAATGGCAAGCGAGAGACTATCTGGCACAGCAAGGCTCATCAGAAAACTAAAGATGAGTTTGAAGATTTTGTTACGGAATTTGAGGCTAAAGCATGAATGATTATCTTGTCGTAAATGATGCACTTTCTAGCTTGCATCGTGAATCGCGAAACTTACCTCCAGAGGTAGAGTACGCTCTCGCAAGGTTGTTAGATCAGCTTGCAGAAATGGTTGGCCGAACTGCACCCCAAGACATGCAATTACTAAGAGAGCGCTTGTCCGAAATTTCTGTATACACACTCCGTAAGCAAAAAGAAGCGGAAGTAGAGTCCCATTATTATGATTCGATGGCTCTGAAAGATATTCGCAATCTTTTCGCTCACGGAATGGGTCGAACAGATCGCGATCGAATGGCTCACTATGAAGAAGCAATTTGGCGAATACTAACGCGTTCTGCACATAGTTGGGAACCACTAGAACTAGACAACTTCCTTGCCTACTGCATTGGACAACACTTGGAGACCCGCGTTGACTACGATAGTCCCGAGAAAATCATTCGCAGCTATCGACGGATGTTCAAATCTTTAGATACGTTCGCTCGTCAAAAAAGTTTGGAAGAGATGGTAATGCGTATAACGTCTGATCCGAGATTACGAAAAATTGTAGGGGAATAATATTGAAAGTTCCTTTTCTTAATAAACGTATTGAAGCTGAATATCTAGATTATCTAGTTGAATTCAGAACCGCTGTGGAAAATTCCACAAAAACTGCCGAAGCCAACCCCAGCCATTCCAGAGCAGTTTTTGCAAAAATTTATCCTGTGTGCGCACTATTACGTTGTCTGGAGTCTTCCACATACACTCGTGACCCAGCTAGATCAGCAGTATTATCCGAGCTAGCAACAGTTGGCGATAAAGCTGCTTTCATTCGCGCGATAAATTACTTCAATCGTCCGAAGGAATTCCAAACTGAGCTTATAAATGGGGTTCAACGACAAATATTTAGTGGCTACTTCAATGAACTTTTTTCAGACATATTACTATTACTAAACTCTTTCTATACTAACAATTATCGCGGAGCTATGATTGCAGTGCGCTGCATGTTAGAAGATTTATATAGACATTTGTATTATAGAGATCATCCTCAAGAATTTTGGGCGCTGACCCATGGCAATCGATCTGAGCATGAGTTAGGAATCAGACCCTCGGTTCTTCGCAATTACTTAAAGCAAACAGAATATCTTTGTATTTTTACAAAACTTAACGAGAAATTTTTGCCAAAACAAGATAAAGAAAGTGATCTTTTTGATTTAAATGAAAAACTATATTCTGACTGTTCAGCATATGTACATGGATCAGCAAAATTTTCATTAAATTCATTTCGCACCAATATCGATCTGACCACAAATTTATCACGCGAATCCGAGACTATAAAAGTAATCTCATCATTTACAAAAATAGCGACCTCATTCCTGTTAGCTGCACACCTTGATCAATATCAAGCCATTAGTGAATATGAACGTTCAATCATTTTATCGATGTTTTCCTCGTCGGAGCGCGCAGCGTTGAGGAGGGTCCTAAATATTTAGATCTATACCGAAAAGATCATTCGGTATCAGGTATAAATTCTGGACTTGGGAAACAAAAAATAAGGCCGCTTGAAATCCCGCGATGAAACGTAAATTTTTTTGTCGCTATTAGCCGATTTAGGCCGGAGGCAAAATGATGCATAACGGGCGGTCTGTTCACTCAGGAAACAACCGAATGAGCGCTTTTATAGAAATACTAGTGCGCCTAGCGGCTAAGTATCAGCTTGCGCAAAAGTGATATGGTAATCCCAACTGCAAGCTCGGCTTACCCGGCAGGCTGCAATGCGTGCGAACCTTCCGCAACGTCACGCGCTCATTACTGGACTTGCCTTTCAAAGGTACGCTGACCGGGAAATAATCGCCGATGACATTTACCGTATCTGGCCTCGGCGAGCGGCAGCGCCCAGCTGCGTATGCTCGAAATGGAAGTGGCATGCACGACACTGATCAGCCGGTCACAGCAAGCTCGTGACGCGGCAGCCATTAGCCTGTTGGCACAATGGCAACAGGAGTCAGCACCAGAATTGCGGCAGGCACTGGCAATCACCATTGGCCGGTTCCGTTTTCCTGCCATCGGACAACTGACGTTGTGCGGTCAGTTGCGGGACCAGCCTTGAGCGCTAGGGCGCGTTGGCGATCGCTGCACGGTGACTTGAGATCACGCCGCTTCCCAGCGGTGTGGAGCCATCATTGATCCAAATCGCTCCTGCACTCAAGACGGCGCTGAGCGGACGCTTACCTTTAAGGCGCCTCCCGTATTTCAGATAAAACTTTACTGCCCGAAGGCGCTCTTCGTATGAACACATGGACTGCTCCGGTAATCCCCCCTGCAAATGATCGCCATCAGAAGTAGAATTTTCTCAATTAGTTTTTTTTGAAAGTTCTGCAATGAAGACTTCCCGATTCACCGACAGCCAAATCATCGCCATCCTGAAGCAGGCCGAAGCCGGCTCTCCGATCCCGGAGCTATGCCGCGAGCATGGCATGAGCACGGCAACGTTCTACAAGTGGCGCGCCAAATTCGGCGGTATGGATGCGTCCCTGATGGCCCGCATGAAGGAGCTTGAAGAGGAAAATCACCGCCTTAAAAAGATGTATGCCGATGAGCGCATCAAGGCCGAGATCGTTGCCGAGGCTTTAGCAAAAAAGTGGTAGCGCCATCTCGCCGACGTGAGATGGCTCGCTGGTACGTCGATGCTGGCCGAGCGACAAT
>Ga0308164_10000648_pt1 | contig 50789 bp, 21 predicted proteins | sample PhyTR2_FD_201031 | JGI IMG/M metagenome (GOLD analysis project Ga0308164, IMG submission 201031) | Phyllosphere microbial communities from UC Gill Tract Community Farm, Albany, California, United States - DLSLT.R2 | ecosystem: Host-associated > Plants > Phyllosphere > Unclassified | place: USA...
GAATGCAAGGTCTGCTGTGATAGCGTCGCTGCTTGAGTCATGTCAAAAGCCTTGAGCGATGGGATGCGCCAAATGAGACTGATTCTAATTAGTGTTATATCCCGAGTCCACGCTCTTTTTTTCAAAAAGCCCATCGCCGCTGCGTGAAATCGGGGCTGTCAGCCCGCAACACGTTGATCCGCGCTGCATCCGGGCGATTCACCCGGACGACAAATGAGCGCTGAAAAAGCGTCCTGCGTGTCCTGTTTGTACGTTTTCCGAGACAAAGCCTGCCAAGGATTGATCAGCCGTCCATTCAAGCTAGTGCACTCAGCGCCGCGCGATCAAGATATAGGTCTACGCCAAGCTCCGTCGTGAATGCTGACCGGGCGCGTGAAAGTGCCATGTTTGAGTTAACGCCGGGTGATCATAAGCGTCGGCCCACCGGTTAACGCACGGGCATTCTGTTAAAAGACCGCGCCGATTCAACAATTAAAAGTGCGGTCCTCATAATGCAGCGGTTAGGCGAGCTAGAAGCGTCAAGCTATCAGTCAAACACTATCTATAGCTTTTTTAAATAAATAAAGCTTGGATGTGGTCTTGATGACCTCAACCTCCACCTAAGAGAGAGAGTACTTGGGGCGGGCAATCCAGCGACATGTATTAACAAGGGCGCACTGTCTCGGAGCACGCGCAAAAAATGAGTGATACCTAAATAGATTGCTCGTGCTTTTATCGCATGGCCCCTGCGGTAATCCCTGAGTAGACATGATAATTTTCAAAAAACCCTTCTTGCACCACTTTGGTAAGCCAGGCACAAAAATAGAGCGCCCTAGTTCAAAAAAAATAATTAAAAAAATATTGACTTCGAATAATTCGCTACTCAATATTTAAGTCGCAAGGTGAGTACTCAACTGATACCCGAAAATGTTCGCGGTCTCTAGCGCTCACGCAGCCAAGGCAGGCAAGCGCTTGAACAATAAAGTTTTCAAGTGCCCAAATATGCGAGGGATCTATGTTCAAAAAAGTTGATGATGGCAGCCTTTCCTTAGGCTTTTCTATTGAAGGCTTACAGTTTGAGCCTAATCTCACATTGTTAGCTAAATCACCCACTAGTTTTTGCCATAAGAAGCTTATTTCCAGTCCCGGCCCTCTCATTTCAGACTTTGTAACTCACGAGAAAAATTTTCATTATTCTACTTATGGAATTCACGTCGGACAAGATGACCGACTCACGTTCATGGGAGATCCGACCGTTGAAATTGATGGTTTTTTCGTGGATTGTAGAGAAGGCAGTGCTACGCTTCATCGTATAGTTCGCTTGCGCTTTAAGCCCTCTTTAGAAAGACGATTGGTCATCCCCCGAGGCGTGGCGCATACATTTGATAATCTCGAAAGCATCGTGACACGCGATGAGCCTGTATGGTATGTGGATCACGACAATCCCGCATGGAATATGGACAATGATCTGGTTTCAGTTTCTCGCTCTTCAGCGCTAGACGAGTTTCCCATCATCAGACCAAACCGGTATACATTGCCTGATGAGGCTCATCTTTTTTTGTCAAAGATATCCCAATCACTTCTTGAAAATCCGAAGTCGTACCTCGCACGTTTTTCCGTGCAAATTGCTGGCGCCAAGAAATTTGTAATGCTTGAGCCCAAGCAATGGGCAAACGATGACCGTTCATTGGCGGCGGTTGTAGAAAAAGCTAAAATCCCAGGTGTTGAAGTCAGGCGCAATCGTTACGCACTGACAGGGGGTAAATCATTTACCCTCGTACCAAACACTAATGCTTGTGTTTCAGATGTTTTGCTGCTCAAGTCAGATTACGCAGAATCCGCTGCTTACCACTGGCATGCACGCACCAGAAAAATATACACCTTCCTAAATAATGAGGGTGCTGAAATCACTCTAAGCTTTATTGACCTGAGAGAGAACTCTGAAACATTTGGACAGATGACAAACCACACCATTATTTCTGATCCCAGGATAAACATAAGAATAGAGCAAGGTATCGCTTACCGTATAACAAGCACCCAAGACATATTGATTCGTTGCGAGCATGAGGTATTCGTTGACAAGAACGAGCCTAGAACGGACATCCCTATGTTTGGACAGGACCTTGTTCCATTATCAGATACTCTTCCTTACCCGAGAATTTCGCTCCCTACGCTACAGTGCCCGCACAGCGTAGTATACAAGATGGCAAAATTTGAACAGCATAACTTTACCTGATTGGGGTGTGCACACACTTGCTTTTCTCATAACGATGGAGATTCACTATGCAAGAAGTTATCACAACACACAGCATGTCGTGGAAAACCGAACTTGCCGCGTTGGTGGCCTCAGCCAAGGATGAAACGGAATGCGTTGCGCTGGAAGCGTTTCAAAAAGCACTGACTCCTTATTTAGATACACCTGACTCACTTCGAACGTTGCTTGGGAAAATTCAAATGTTGGCGCCCGCTGCTGAAGCGCTTGATTTGAAGAGTAATTTCGCAAGCCTCGATGAATTAAAGAGTGCGATACCTGAACACTTTGAAATCATAGCAGCCTGATGCGTTAACGCAAAAATAACGGATGGACACTGTGCACACCCTTCCCTATTCAAACAAAAAGGTACTCTATATATTTGCTTCGGTGGGCGTGCTGATTGCGCTCTCCGAAGCGGTATACGACTTGGCATTTGCCAACCTGGCCTACACGTTGACGGGCTCAACCCTGTCCGTCATGACGACGTATGCAATAGGTTACAGCGCTGAAATACTGGTCACCCTGCTAGGGGCGGGGTTTATTGATCGATTTGATAAATGGAAGCTGTTCATCGCCACGCAGATCATAAATATCATTGTTTTTACGGTGGCTGTGACGACCCTTTCGACGCCAGGCAGTTCTGTCGAACAGGTATGGTTATTTGCTTTCCTGGTTGACCTCGTACATCAGTACGTCCGGCTTATCATGTTTTCCTTTATTCCTTTCCTCTTTTCAAGGGAGGAGATAATACGGGTCAATGGCTTTCTTGCAATTATCAACGGCGTCGCCAGAGCGGTAGGGCCTGCCATTGGTGCGCTGGTGATTTTCCAGGTCGGCTTGTCCATGGCTCTTACTGCCTCAATCGTCTTCATGATGGGCGCTTTGTTTCTTGCGCTCAGTCTGTGGTCAGTGGCCGCAGGCACGTGTGTTACCCGCCCAGATGTCGAGTCTTCATCATTCAAAGCGCGTTTCCAGGAAAGCGTGACCGGCGCTTCGATGGCAACCGTGAACCTTCTAAGGTCCTCGCAGTGGCGTAATTTCCTTGCCTCTTACTCTACCTGCGTTCTGGTGATAAGCGTGCTGGCGCTCTTATGGATTCCTTTTCTCCGAGATTTCCATGCGTTTTCTCCCGAGCAAACAGGTTATCTTTATGCGCTCGGAACCACTGGCGCAGTGCTGGGAGGATTTACGATGTCGTCTTTCCAGGACAAAAGCCTAATCACCACCATACTGTCCGCCCACGCGTTAATGTTCGCCGGTATCGCAATCACCCTGTGGTTCCGAGGAAGTTTCTTATGGGTGGCTGTCGGTATGTTTCTATTCCAGTTTGGTACCACTGTATATTTTCGCAGTACAGCTAGCGCCATTCAGCTTACGTTACCCAAGGAGATCATTGGAAGCTGGTACGGCGCCATTGATTTCATGAGTCGTTTTGCAGGGCTGGTGGGCGTTATTCTGGCCGGTTGGTCATACGATTGGATCGGCGCGTACTGGGTGTATTCCGTGTTGTTGGGGCTCCTTGTCCTAAGCGGACTGGCATGGAAGGCAGGAAATCAGGTCGCCTGGTTGAGCCCTTCCTGAATGAGGCTCCCGGGTTGTTAGCTCTGTAACCGCACCCAGGCGACCAATCAAACCCCGCCCACAACCCCAACCCTTCTATCAACTGCCCGCCGGTGCAACAGCGCTATCAGGCACAAAGCCGATACCGACAGCCAGACGCTGACCAGCAGCACCGGTTGAGCGTTGTCGCCCGATACCCACTGCGACGCAAGCAGCGGCCCGAAGGCGCAGCCCAGCAGTTGCATGCCCGGAATGAGCCCTGCGATGCGTCCCGATGGATCGATCTGCAGCGCAATGCGCACCTGAAACGGCGTCAACATCAGGTAGATCAGGGCAAACAACGCGCACAGGCCCAGAAATACGTTAATCCCCTGATCGGCCGTTATGTACATGCCCAATGCAATGCCGGCCAGGAGAAACGCTGCGATGGCCAACATCGAGTAATCAGGCACCCTGCGTACCAGCAGAATGCCCAGGCAGCCGCCCAACACCTGCATGAATAACATCGCGGACACCAGCAATTGCGCCGCATGAGCGCGCAGCCCCGCGTGAATGCCCAGCGGTTCCAGATACGCCCACAGCCCGCCGACAGCCGAGAGTTGCATGAACACCAGCGTCAACAGCAGCACCTGCTTCAGATTCCATTTGAATCCTGTCGTATCCGGCTGCCTGTCAGGCTGCTGCGGCAAGCGTCTTGGTAGCCAGACGACCAACAGCACTGAGCCTGCGGTGAGCACTCCCAGAAACACGAACCCCGCATGAACGCTACGATCAGGCAGTATCAGGTACGCAAGCGCGGCGGCCATCAGTGCCTGAGCCAGGGTCTGGACGACCATGAATGCGCCAGCCACCCGGTCCGGCGCAGGCCCCTGAACGATAAGGCTGACGGCGCCCCATAACAGCAGGCCCTCGGCCAGCCCCGCCAGCGCACGTGCAGCGGTCAACGGCCCGTCGCCGGTGACATTGGCGGTGACCAGATCCATTCCGGCAGCGCAGAGGATGGCGATGACCGTCAGCAGGCGCAGGTTGAGCATCGACCGCAGCAGATCGCCCAGCACCACACCGAGCCCCAGCGCGACGATTTCACCCATTGCGACCAGCCCGACACCTTCCAGTGATACATGGTCTTGCGCCAGTAACTCGCCAAGAAGCAACGGTTGCAGCCCTACCATCAGCACTGCGACAGAGCCCAGTGCCAAGGCCGCACTCAGGTGCCTGCGAGTTACAGCGGATGACGTTTGCATGGCATGCGCCTCTTCGGAAGTTTCAGTAACCGCGGGTTTCGGGCGGAATCCGGCCTTCGGCAAAACACTGTGCCGCCCGCTTCTCGTCTTTCATCAGCCTTCCGTTGGCCACCAGCACCACCCACCAGGGCAGTAGCGTAAGGTGCGTGCCGCATGCCTTGGCCAGCGTGTAGGCCTTGGCGCATTTCTCGAACAACTCTGCATTGAGGACCATCCGCGCCCCTGTAGTGCCCATCACCACCGGGGTGCTGTCGATCACCGCAGCATTGCCCCCCCGCTTCAACAGACGCGCCAGCGGTTGTTCGGAACTGGCGGGCGTAGCCATGTGGCCTATATGGCGTGCCTGCTCATCAAATAGAATCGGCAGGACTCCGCCAAAATCCACCAGGCTTTTGGCAAAGGCACCGCCGCCGAGCAGCACGGCGCCGACGTCAGCTCGGGCCCGGTAGATCGCCGCGTGCGTCTGGCCGTCGTCCGCTGCCGAGTCGTTGCAATCAACTACCTGCGGCGCCAGGTCATCGAGTTTGCCCAGCCACATGCTCTGTTCGCCCGGCAATCGCAACGAAACACTGCTGTGCGAGTCCACCTGACCCATCAGGCGTTCACGCAGATCAAACCACTGCTGTCGAAGTGAATCGCGCATGCTGCTCACCTCACACCAGTTGAAAGACAGCGTCGAAGCGTTCAAGCGCGTCGTCGATGACATCGTCGGTGTCAGCCAGGCTGGTGTACAAACGGCTGCCGGCCAACGTGATCAGGCCGTGAGCGGTATACGCGGCGCCCATCTCTTCCATCATGTGCTTGCGGGTCTTGGCTTCATTGCGCGCCCTCAGCAGCTTGAGCGGGTTGCCGGTATCGAGCAGCAGGACGCCGGACGTCTGCAGGTGAACAATGGAACCCATGTTGTACGCCACATAGGGCAAGCCGCGCCGTTTGATGATCTCCTCCAGGCCTGCACGCATACGGTCGCCCGCCCTTCCCGCCAGCGCCGGCGCGTTCAGGCGGCGGGCTTCGACCAGGGCGTAATAACCAGCGACGCATGACAACGGATTAGCCGACAGCGTGCCGCCGACGAACGCCCGTCGCGAGGATGTGCCAATGCCACCGGCAAGCAGTTGCATCACGTCCCGGCGCCCGCCAATGGCACCGGCCATGGGATAGCCCCCGGTCAGGCATTTGCCCAGTACCGTGATGTCCGGCATGACATTGAAGTAAGCCTGCGCGCCGCCCAGACCGGCGCGGAACCCGGTGACCACTTCGTCGAAGATCAGCAGGGCATCGAATTCGTTGCACAGCGCCCGCAGCTGTCGGTTGAAGTCGGCGTGCACCGGACGCGTGCCGCTTTCCGGGCCAAAAGGTTCGACCATAATGGCTGCGGTGCCACCACGCAGACGGTTGATTTGCAGCCTGCGGCGCAAAGCGTCGAGATTATTCGGCGGACTTTCCTGAGTGTTCGCGGTGGCGCCTCGCGGGATCCCCACCGCTTCCATGCGCCCGGTGCCCGGCAAGCGCATGCCATAGACCAACTGGTCGCTCCAGCCGTGGTAGGCGCCGCCGATCTTGATCACCCATTTCTTGCGGGTATAGGCGCGGGCCAGGCGAACAGCGGCCATGACCGCTTCGGTGCCCGAGCCCAACAAGCGCAGCATGTCGACACCCGGCATCGATTCGCAGACCAGTTCAGCCAGTTTGACCTCGTATTCATGCAGCAAGCCGGTCACCGGCCCACATTCGTCGAGAATCCGGTCAACCTGTTCGCGAATAGCCGGGTGATTGGAGCCCAGCAACGTCGGGCCACCTGCCTGCAGGAAGTCGGTGTAGCGATTGCCATCCACGTCGGTCAGGTGCGCACCGTGGGCCTGGGCGAAGGCCAGTGGGAACGGATAGTTGAACGCCAGGTTGTGTTGCACGCCCCCCGGTATGACCTTTTTGGCGGCCTCGGAAAGGCGCTTCGATCCTTGGCAGCGCTCGTCGAAATAGCCCATGATTTTGTTCATCGCGTCGCGCTTGATCGGGCGAATCGGCTGTTTCACCAGCTCGTCGAAGCGGCGATAGAGTGAGTCGACATCGGGCCATTGCGACACGGCCGATGCCGGAATGTCAGGGATATTGGCGGGATCGATTGGTCTGTTCATGATTGAGTCTCTGAAAAAGGCTGAGGGCTGAGGGCGTGCGTGCCGGCGCTGGTCAGGGCGTCGATCAGGCGTGCTATTGCGACGCGCGATTCGGGTTTGCCACGGCTGTTGGCTTTGATCTGGTTGAGAAGATGGTCACGACAGAATGTTTCCAGGTCCTCCAGGCGTTTCAGGGTGGTTTCTATGTCCGGGCCACAGCACAGAACGCCGTGATTGCGCATCAGGTAGGCGTTTTGGTCAGGCCGGATGGTCTTTTCCAGCTTGCCTGCCAGCCAGCCGGAACCGGACGGCGCATAACCCACCAGCTGAATCCTCCGCCCCAGCGATTGCCATAGCGGCGGGTAAGGTACGTCCAGCGATTTGCCGAACAATGTGCAGGCGCTGGCCAGTGGCTGATGGGTATGAATGCTGCAATTGACGTCCGGGCGACTGCGCAGGACTTTCGCGTGCAGCTCGCTTTCAACCGAGGGCGAACGTTCGCCCGACAGCTGCTTGAGGTCCGTGAGTCGCAATACGCAGACGTCCTCTGGCCGCATGCTGAAGTAGTCGGTGGCCGACGGAGTGACCGCGATGTGCAATGCGTCGATACGCAGCGCAAGGTTGCCGCCGGTTGCGGCAAAGAAGCCGCGGCGTGACAGATGCCGCGACAGGTCGACGATCTGCTGTTGAACATTGCTCATGGTGCCGTCTCCTGCGATGGGTTCAACCTGCGATAGAGCGGCGCCAGACGTTTGCGGACTTCCTTGAACGTGGCGAAGCGGTCGTCATACAGGTTTCGGGTTGATTCGGAGGGTTCGTACAGCCGATGCGGCCGTTGCAGGGCCGGCAGATCGTTGAACTGCAGTTTTTCGAGCGCTACTGCAGCAATGAAGGCGGCGCCGCGTGCGTTGGTCTGAATCGGGTTATGCGGTTGCTGAATGACACGCCCGCAGACATCGGCCATGATCTGGCACCACACATCCGACTGCGCTCCGCCCCCCGTGGCGACGATCACTCCGCGCGACTGGCCGATAAACTGCGAGAACGGCTCCAGCATCCAGCGCGTGTTGTGCGCGACGCCCTCCATGAAGGCCCGGATGATGTCTTCCCGCGAATGCTCCAGTTTCAGGTTGATCAGGCCGGCACGCAGGCTCGGATCACCTACCGGAGAGCGCTCGCCACACAGCCAGGGCGTGTAGATCAGCCCCCGCGAACCCGCTGGCACTCGGGCGGCGATACGGTCCAGCAAGGCGTACACGTCCGGCTGCTGCTCATCGCTCAACAACTCGTCCGGGTGATACAGCACCTTGTCGCGCAGAAACGACAGATTGGCACCTGCCGCCGATTGCATCGCCATCGCCAGATACCGGCCCTTGACCGCACTGGGTACTGCAGCGATGTGATGGCGTACGCTGGATTTCTTGAACGGCACGTGAGCGCCGACCCACGACGAGGTGCCCAGATAAAGATGCGGAGCGAAGTCGCGCACGGTGGCGCCAACGGCCACGGCCGAGGTGTCCACGGCACCCGCCACCACGGGTGTGGATCGAAGCAGCCCCAGGGCATCGGCGAGCTCGGGCTTCAAGGTGCCGATGACTTCCGTCGAGCCCACCAGTTCCGGCAGTTTGCCGGCGTCGATACCCAGTGCCCTGATCAGGCTGGCGTCGTAACGGATGTGATGAGGATCGCGATTGTCGGTCACCCAGGCGGTCAGCATCGAGTCACCTGTGGCGCAGAAGCGCCCCGACAGGCGCATGTTCATGTAGTCGAGCACATTCAGAAACTTGTGCGTCTGGTCATACCTTGCCGGGTCGTGGTCAAGGATGTAGGCCATGTGCCCGGCCGAGTCCATGCCCGACAGTGACGCCACCCCGCCGGTCAGTCGCAGCGATTTCCAGAGCTTGAGCGGCCCGTAGCCACCCAGATTGCACCAGCCTCCGCCCATGCGTCGTTTGATCGAGCCGGCGCCGCGTTTGTCCAGCCACAGCAGCGCCCGGCCAATCGCGGTCCCCTCGCGATCGACACAGACCGTGCCTTCGCTTTGCGTCGAGCAACACACGGCCACCACCTGACGACGCCTGAGCGGGTCGGCTGCCAGCAATTCGTGGGCACCGAGCAGAAACGCGTTCCACCAGTCCTCGGGTTCCTGCTCGGCACTCAGGCCACTGACGTGCAGCGGCACGCCGTGAAACGCCCAGGCGCGGATGTCTCCCTCCATGGAGACCAGCGCGCACTTGCAGCCGGACGTTCCCAGGTCGATCGCGAGGACGAGTTGCTCCAGGCCGGTAGCCGCCTCAGGCGTCCGGGAAATGAAAAGCGAAGTCATAAAGGTCTACTCAGAATGTGCGGGAAATCGACGCTACCCAGCGACTGCCGTCCGTGGTGCGCACATGTCCGTCGTCCTCGGCCATATACAGCTCGCGCGCCCTGGTCTTGGTCGTCACCCAGTCAAGCCCCCAGTCGAAGCCCCACCAGTGGTGGACCAGACCTGCGCCATAATCGGCAAAGTCGGCTTCCGAGAAGTTTTCGATCTGTTGATAGCCGGCGTGCAGCTTCAGGTTGGTGTTGATGCCCAGCGCGTATTTGTAATCGAGGTCATAGAGCATGCTGCCCCGGGAGTTGCGGTCACCCTTGGCATAGCAATCGAGGCCTTTGGTCGGGTCATCGCGGAACTGCAATTGCGCGCCGCATACCCCGCCACTGTTGGCACCCCGGTAGTTTTTCGAGAGCACCCGGGCGATTCGCCCTTCGAGCGCGCCGTAACCGATTTCAAGCACGGCGAACTGGCTGTTGTAATTGGTCGAGTGCTCTTCACCTGGCGTGAACGTTTCGAAATCGAACCGGTTCGGTGCCTTGAACTGAGCCCCTGGAAACATCTCGGCCGCAAGCCCGACGCCATAGTGCCAGGCATCCGGATCGCCGAAGCGATAACCGCCAGCCAGCAATACACCTGCGCCGTCGCCATCGAGAAACTGTTTCTTGCTGACCGTGGTAAATTCGGCCAGCGCCACCAGGCCTGTTTCATGGGCGACCTGAATGGTCACTTTGGCCCCGGGCCGATTCAGCGAATCGGAAATCCCGCGGGTACGAATGTCCGAGCTGACCTTGGCGGTAACATCCACTGCGTAGCTTGATATTTCATCGGCGATGGCCAGCGTCGGGCCTGCTGCGGAGCACAGGGCTGCAGCCATTACATAACGGGTTGTATAAGTGCGCATGATTCTCTCCCACGCTAAAGTGCCGGATTTACGATTTGCAAACCGGGGCAGGAGGCAGTGTTGCGATTCGCTCGAATTGCTCGGTCTTGCCGAGAACTTCGGTACCGACAAAAGCCCTTACATTGAGGCGTCCGTCCTTGACTCGAACGGCGCCCTTATATTTTTTCTGGTCACGCGGGTCGTACACCCAGCCATCGCGCCAGGCATCCTGGTCGTAGCGGGTCAGCTGCAGAATCTGTACGCCGCAATCACTCGACGTCGAGGCCGCATCCTTGACCCAGACAATCTGCCCGCAGATAGCGCCGGCCTTGTCTGCGCAGTCGTCAAGTCTGACCACCGCGTCCTTTTCAGCCGTCAACCAAAGGCCCTTGGCCTCAAGCGGACCGGCAGCAGCATGAAGGCCGGTGGAGCACATCAGAACCGAAGAGAGGAAAAGCCACTGCCGTACGTTCATAGCGTCACCTTTTTTATTTTTTTGTTTTGACAGATCGTCACAATAACGACGCTTCAGTTATGATAGTCATCGCTACACGATAGTTATAGCTATCATTTTATCGTGCAGCAACTGTTTTTTTGATCCTCATGCTGGCGCCCCACTTTTCTTGACAGGTATTTATGGCCAGGCTGAAAACCGAAATCCCTCCCGAGCAAATCGTCGGGAAAAGCGTTGAACGCAAGAAGCTGCCCGCGCAGCAGCGTGCTACCGAAACCTACGAGCGCATCCTGGTCGCCACGGCAAACACCCTGTGCGAGGTCGGCATAGAACGCTTGTCGACCAATCTGGTATGCGAACGGGCCGGCCTCACGCCGCCCGCGCTGTATCGCTATTTCCCGAACAAGTACGCGCTGCTGACGGTTCTGGGTGAGCGCCTGCTCGAAAAACAGAACGAGCGGATCGATCACTGGATCACCCCCGAGCTGATCGCAGGCACGCCGCAGGCGCTGGAACAGGCGCTCGCCGAGCTGATTCTGGATACGTACCGGGTCACTGACGCCACACTGGGCGGTATGTGGACGCTCAAGGCACTGAGGGCGGTTCCCGCTCTGGAGCATGTGCGGCTCGACTCACACCGCAGGGTTTCCCAGGCTCAGGCTGCGATCATTGGCAGTGCTTTTCCAGACGCGGATCCCGAGCGCATCGCCATGGTTGCCCGCGTCGCGGTGGAAATGATTCACGCGACCATTGAGTTGTTGTTCGATGAGCCGTTGGAGCCCGCGAAAACCTGCGCGATGGTGGCGGCGATGATCGTCAGTCATCTGGATCGCCTGGCGCCCGAACCCGGGCATGGCAAGCGATGAGCGGCATGCAGGTTAGCCGGTTGGCCCCTTTAACCGGCCGGATCGTTCCTCCATCAGCCTGTCGGGGTGCTAAACGATTACGTGAGCCAGGAAATACACACTACTGCTGACGCCTCCGTACTAGCGGCAGGTTCCATCGCCGTCATGCAGCCCCTATAAAAACCACGCAGCCACAGGAGCAGCGTCATGAATCAATCCGCCAGGGTTTCGCCAGATACGACGTTTCACGCTTCCGGGCTAACCGAGCTGTTCGAGGCGCAGCAGGCTGCATTCCGTGCTCAGGGCGCGCCTTCCTTCGATCAACGAATCGCAGACCTCAACGCCGTTCTGCGTATGGTCAGCGATAATCAGGACAGGTTGCTCGAGGCGGTCAGCGCAGACTTCGGCAACCGCTCGTTCGACGAAACCCGCCTCGGTGAGTTGATGCCGGTGGTCAACGGCATCAAGCACATCCGCTCGCACCTCAAGGCATGGATGCGCCCCTCACGGCGCAAGGCGGGTATTGTTTTCAGGCCCGCCACAGCCCGGGTGGTTTATCAGCCGCTGGGCGTCGTCGGCATTCTGGCTCCGTGGAACTATCCGCTGACGCTGACACTGGTGCCTTTGATAGAGGCGCTGGCTGCGGGTAACCGGGTAATGATCAAACCTTCGGAACTGACACCCCGAACCTCCGAGCTGCTCAAGCAACTGCTGGGCGAAGCGTTCCCTGCCGAGCAGGTTGTCGTGGTCACTGGCGACGCCACGCTGGCGGGCCAGTTCAGTGAGTTGCCTTTCGACCATCTGCTGTTTACCGGCTCGACCCACGTGGGCCGCCAGGTCATGGCGGCGGCCGCACGCAATCTGACACCGGTCACACTGGAGCTGGGCGGCAAGTCGCCAGTGGTGGTCTGCGACGACTTTTCGATCACCAAAGCTGCGCGGATGATCGCTATCGGCAAACTGTTCAATGCCGGTCAGACCTGCGTAGCACCTGACTATGTGCTCGTCCCGCGCGAACAGGTGGACAGATTTGCCAGCGAGTGGCTCGCTGTAGCGAAAAAACTGTACCCGACCCTCGATGGCAATCCTGACTACACCTCGATTATTTCCCAGCGCCACTACGACCGGCTTATGGCGATGGCCAGTCAGGCCGTCGCGACAGGTGCCAAGGCATGGCAACACAATGCGCCCGCAACGGCGGGCGAACGCAAAATCGCACCGATGGCACTCACTCAGGTGTCCCTGCAAGCAGATGTCATGGGCGAAGAGATTTTCGGGCCGCTGCTGCCGATCCTCGCGTATGAGTCGCTGGATGAAGCCATCGCCTTTATCAACGCGCGTCCGGCACCGCTGGCGCTTTATTGCTTTTCCAACGATCAGGTGTCTGTAGACCGGGTGCTGAACCGCACGCAGTCCGGCGGCGTGACCATCAATGGCACCATGCTGCACGCGACTCAGGATGACCTGCCTTTTGGCGGTGTCGGCGACAGTGGCACCGGGGCCTATCATGGCTACGAAGGCTTCGTACGTCTGTCCCACGCCCGCGGTGTTCTCAAGCTCGGTCGTTTCAACATGTCCGACAAGGTCTCGGCACCTTACGGACGGCTTACGCGTCTGGTCACCCGATTCATGATCGGTAAATAGACGCGTGCCAAACGGTATGTCCCCGTCATGTCGCGACGTTAAGTGCACATTCGCGGGGATCTTCTCCACTCCCTACTTCCCGTAACAAGAGCAGGAAACACCCGCTAGCGCTAGTTCGCCCGAGCGCTTTCTGCGGCCTCCTTACGCGCCGTCCGACCGATGATCATCACTCTTTCTGATAGTGAAGTATTTAGGTAACCTCAGGGCGATACGCTTTGCTGTACTTCACTGCAGATGTTCTAGCGGGCATCTAACGCTGATTTTGTGGCGGAAACACCAACGGCCAAGTTGATGTGACTGCGCCATGCTTACAGCGTCTATACCATTGTCAGCAGTTTTAAATTCATGGATGACTACATGCCTAACACACTACTTCCGCAGATTGGCAGGGCCATAGCCAGCATCGGTAGCGGGAATTTTTCCAGCATGTTCCACAAGCTGATCGACACTCAGCTTGCGGTAGATGCCACGCACCTCTCCTCCCTGCCACAGCCCTGGCAAACGCCACCCGCCTCTGCACCGACGGTCTTTAACGAGACCGTGACGTCATCACGAGGCACGCTGTTGCTCAGTGACTCGATTCATCTTTACCCTGATCAGGCCTCGGAAAACTTTAGCTGTAAAATAACCGTATTTCGGGCGCTTCCCGCGCATGAATTTTCAGAAAAGGAACGCCGGCAACTAGGCGACATTTCCCCGCTGCTGTTTTCGATACTTGAAAAACATGTCAATGCCCTGCAATCAGCAATGCCCGGCATTGAGCATAAAAAGCCCGAAAGCATTGAAAAGCGCTTTCAGGAACGACTGCGCGAAACAGGGCTGACGTTGTCCGAACGCGAAACCCAAGTGTGCCTGGGGCTGCTCGCCGGCCATACCGCGCTTGAGCAGGCCGAGCGGCTCGCACTCAAGGTCAATACTGTAGGCAGTTACCAGCGCCGTGCGGCGATCAAGCTGGGCATCAGCGGTCGCAATTCCCTGATGCGCTGGATGTATGGCTCATCAGTGGGCGTTTTTTCAACCTGCTGACCGCCAGTCGATGCAACGGACGGGGCGATAAGGATCGCCCCTCCCGGATTCGCCCTCACCGCCTCCGATGCAGGACCTCCTTGCGCTTAGAATCACGCTCGATCAATACCCGCCGAGTCATTGCGTTTCCCCCACACCCACTGCCAATCCGTCATACCACCAGGCCGCCAGGCTATAGACATCCGGAGCTTTCAGGACGCTGAAGTGGTTGCCCGGCCCGTGCCAGAGTGAAAGCTGCGGTAGCAGGTGCTGCCATAGGCTCGCGCAAGCGGCATGCTCAAGTTGATTATCCAGCGCATCCAGTTGCGGATCATTCACCAATACCAGACTCGCCCTGCCGCTGTAGCCTCCTGGCTCAGGTCGATAGACCGTGCGCAAGGCGCTGGCGAACGTGCGAACAATCCCTTGCAGGGCCTGTGCCGCAAGACGCGGCGGCAATAGTCCGACGCGCACCATGGCTTGCTGAAGCAGGTGCATTTGCGTAACGGTATCGCTGCCGGCAAACGTCAGCGGGTCGAGCTCGAGGCTTCTTCCGCTGGACAACTGCAGCGCCTCGATCAGGCGTTCCAGCACGGCGGTGGCAGTATACGGTTTGCCGTCCAGGCCCTCGCCGCCAGGCGCTTCGCTGTCGATCAGGGTCAACGAGACAACCTCGCGGCCACGGGCCTGCAGCTTGACCGCCATGGCGTGCGCCGCCCACCCGCCGAACGAATGCCCGACCAGATGCAGCGGGCCCTTCGGATACAGCGCTTCGATGGCCTGCACATGGCTCTGCGCTGCCGCTTCCACGCGGCTGTGCGGAACACTGCGACCGTCCAGACCGCGCGGTTGCAGGCCGTGGATCGGCCAGTCCGGACCCAGTGCCTCGGCCAGGCCAATGAAGCTGGTGACGCTGTCCCCGGCGCCCGGTACGCAAAACACTGGCGCATGCCCGTCACGCCCGCTCTGGATGGCCAGCAGTGACTGATGAACCGGCGGTGGCGGTGGCGTGGCAGGCGCGCTGTGCAGCGCCTGAACGATGCTCAGACCAAGCACCGCGACTTGCGGTGCCTGCATCATCGTCATGTGGTCCCCCGGGACATCGACGCACCGCAGTAGATCTGCGGAGAGAATCTCCCCCCAGCCCAAGGTCGAACTGCTTCCAATCGGCGCCATTGGGCGCTGTTCGGCGCGGAACAGGTGAATCGGCAGGCTGAGTGACTCCAGCTGGTAATGCGCCAGGGCCTGACCATGCGCCACTTCACGGTCCAGGTAATGGTGCAATTGCTGATCGCTCGCCAGCGCCAGCTCCTCGTACAACAGGCCTTCGTCACGGCACAGTTGCAACAGCGTGGTGAAGTCCGGCAGCGGCGCTTGCTCGCTCAATGAGCTCAGACGCGCCAACTTCGCAGCGCCCTCACCCGCCTGGGCTTGCCAGTGCGCAGTGCAATGCGAGAGCAATTGCCGCTCAAGCAAATCAGGCCCCTGCCAGCGCGCCTTGCCCTGATCGGTCAGGCGTGGCACATAGCTGTCGATCAGGCCGAGGAATGTCACGGCCTCGTCCATGCCCAGCAGTTGCGTGGCCACTTCGTAGGCCAGAACCCCGCCAAACGACCAGCCGGCCAACCGATACGGGCCGCGCGGCTGGACCTGACGAATGCGCTCCACCATCCGCGCTGCCAGACACTCCATGGTGCGTAATTGCTGCTGCCCAAGGCCAATGCCCGGCAAGCCGTAAATCGGAAAGTCACCCTGCAGATGTTGCCCAAGCACCGGGAAATAAGCATCCAGCCCGGTGAAATCGTGCAGCAGAAACAAGGGTGACTCGCTGCCACCGGCGCGCACTGTGATCACCTCCCGAGCCTCGTCCGGCGATCCTGGACGCTGATCGAGCAATCCGGCCAGCGCTGCAACGCTAGGGTGCTGGAACAGCTCGGCCAGCGTCAGTGACACGCCGGCTTTTTGCAGCAGGCTGACCAGACGGATGGCCGACAGCGAATGGCCGCCCAGTTCGAAGAAGCTGTCGTGCCTGCCGATTTTTCCGACTTCAAGAACCTCGGCCCACAAGTCCGCCAGGCGCTCTTCCAGAGCCGTTGAAGGCGCCTGGTAAGCGAGGTTCGCCAGTGCCGCCAGGTCGGGCGCAGGCAACGCCTTGCGGTCGACTTTGCCGTTCTGGGTCAATGGCAGCGCATCAAGGCCTACAAACACCGCAGGCACCATGTACTCCGGGAGTTGACCCAACAGATGCGCACGCAAGGCGGCACTGTCGAGCGACGCGTCACGACGGGTGAAGTAACCCACCAGACGCAACGTGCCATCGTCCAGACGCTGGGTGGTCACCACCGCTTCGCCGACGCCCGGGCATTGCGCCAGGTGCTGTTCGATCTCGCCTGGCTCGATACGCACGCCACGAATCTTCACCTGATCATCGTTGCGGCCCAGGTATTCAAGCGTCCCGTCTGACAGCCAGCGCACCAGATCGCCGGAGCGATACATGCGCGCACCGGATCTGTCGCTGAACGGATCGTCGAGGAAGCGTTCTGCGGTCAGGTCCGCTCGGTTCAGATAGCCACGAGCCACGCCAGCGCCGCCGATGTACAACTCGCCGGGCACCCCGAGTGGCACGGGCTGTCCACGCGAATCCAGTACGTACAGTCGGGCATGGGTAACCGGCTTGCCGATGTGCAACACCTCGCCAGGCTGCATCCGGCCAGAGCTGGCCACCACCGTGGTCTCTGTCGGGCCGTAGTTGTTGACCACGGCAAAACCGGGATCACGGTTGAAATGGCGCAAGCGATCACCGCCAATCAACAGAGTTTGCAGCGTCGGATGGTGTAATTCACGGCTGAAGGCGTATTCGGCCACGGGGGTCGGCAGAAACGCCACCTGCAGCGGCTGGGCCAGCCACCAGTCGAGCAGCACATCGAGCTGTTCGTTGCCAATCTCCGCAGGCGGCAGGTGCAGCACCGCACCGGCACACAGCGCAGGCCAGACTTCCCAGGCCATGGCGTCGAAACCGAAACCGGCAACGCTGGCGGTATGACTGCCGGCACGCAGGTTGAAGGCTTCACAGTGCCAATCCACCAGATTGTTCAGCGTGCGGTGCTCGACCATCACGCCCTTGGGCAGCCCGGTGGACCCCGAGGTGTAAATCACGTAAGCCAGATGTTGCGTGGTCATTTCCGGCACGGACGGGTTGTCGGTGCGCTGTGACCAGTCCGGGCGATCAAGCGCGATCACCGGCACCTGCAGTTCGGGCAGACGTGTCAGCAGGTCGAATTGAGCCAACACCACCACAGGTTCGCTGTTCTCCAGCAGGTAGCTGATGCGTTCATCCGGGTGGCCCGGATCGACCGGTACGTAGCACGCCCCGGCTTTCAGCACTGCCAGCAGACCGGCCAGGGTCTCCAGGCCGCGCCGCGCGACCACCGCCACCCGGTCGTCAGGACGTACGCCCAGCCCGATCAGGTGATGGGCCAGTGCGTTGGCACGGGCGTTCAACTCGCCATAGCTCAAATGCTGATCGCCCGCCTGAGCAGCCAGTGCGTTCGGTTGCTCAAGCGCCTGCTGTTCGATACGCAGATGAACGGGCAGCGGGCACTCCGCCGTAAGGCGATCGGCATTGAAGCCATCGAGCAGCTCGTTTCGTTCGGCGCCTGGCAGAATATTCAGTGCCTGAATCGGTCCCGCAGGTGCCTGTTCAAGCGCGTCGACCAACCCCTCCACGGCGCAGGCAAGATACGCACAAACACGTCGGGCATCGATGCCTTTCGAGGTCAACGCAGTCAGGTCGAACGCCTCGCCCAGATCATCGACGCTGAGCGTCAACGGATAGCTGCTGCGCTCGCCCGACTGTAGCAGCTCGATGCCCTTCCAGGCCTTGCCGGCAGCCTCGTTTGCCTCACCGGGTGCAGCGCTGTGGCGGTAGTTCAACAGTGCACTGAACAACGGCGCACCTGCAGGCAAGGCGCTGCAACGCTGCGCGATTGCCAGAGAAGCCTGTTCGTGGGCAAGCAATCCGGTCAGGCGGCGGTGGGTTTGGGACAGAGCATCGCGTGCACTCTGATCGGCCAGGTCGATGCGCAACGGCAAGGTGTTGATGAACACCCCGAGTGTGCGTTCGGCGCCCTCGCTGCCGTTCAAGCGACCCAACAGTACGGTGCCGAACACCACGCTGTCACGCCCGGACAATCGGCCCAGTACCTGAGCCCAGGCCAGGTGCATCAGGCTGGCAGGACTGACACCCAGCTGCCGCACTTGATGACGTAACCGCCTGCTCAGGTCCATATCCAGACGCAGTCGGGCCTCGCCTGCAACGTCCGGCCCTGGCAACCAGGTCTGGGCGTACGCCAGGGTCGGCTCATCCAGATCGCCCAATTGCTCGCGGAAGAACGTCTCATGCGCGTCGTCACCGGCCCCCAGCAAGGTCTGCGCGATGTAGTTGCGGTAAGGCACTGGCGCAGGCAGTTGCGCTGCCTGATCGAGCAGTACCGCCTGCAATTCCTGGCTCAGCAGGTCCAGGGCAACGTGGTCCATGATCAGGTGATGGAACAGCAGGACCGCGACGATACGCCCGTTTTCCGGGTCATCGGCATGAACCAGACGCAACAGCGGTGCACGCACGAGCTCGAGCGGCTCGGGAGCATCCAGCGCCGCCAGCGGCACCTCGATCACCGGCAGATCGGCATGTCGCCAGACCACTTGCACAGGCGTTTCCAGGCCTTCCCAGCACAGTGAAGTGCGCAACACGTCGTTGCGGGCGATCACCTGTTGCAGCGCCTGGCTGAAGGCCTCCAGTCGCGAGCGGTCGGCAAAGGCGAAGCGTGCCTGCAAGCGATAGGGATCATCCTCAGCGGCGGACAGGTAGTGATAGAAAATACCCGCCTGCAGAGGCCCCAGCGGGTAGATGTCCTGAATATTGCTCGCACCGCCGGTAACGCTGGCGACGACGCGATCGATCCCTGCCTGGTCCAGTTTCACCAGCGGCAACAGGTCCGGGGTGATTGACGTGCAATCCGCACCGATCAGGTTGGCCGGAATCTTCACCTGAGCGCCGCTGCCAACAGCGCGTGCCAAAGCGGCCAGGGTCGGCTGGGCAAACAACACGCGGATATCGGCATCCATGCCACGGCGACGCATGCGTGCGATCAGAGTAACGGCGAGCAGCGAATGGCCGCCGAGTTCGAAGAAGTGATCGTTGCGCCCTACTTGCTCGACTTGCAGCAAATCGCTCCAGATGTCGGCCAGGGCCATTTCCAGCTCGCCTTGCGGCGGCTCGTATTCACGCCCTGGCATGGCGTCGCGATCCGGCACCGGCAAGGCACGTCGATCGACCTTGCCGTTGGCGGTCAATGGCCAGGCATCGAGGCGTACGAACGCACTCGGCACCATGTAGCCCGGCAGGCGGTCCAGCATGTCGGCACGCAACCTGGCGATATCAAGCGCCGGGCGCGGGCCTTGCTCAATGAAATACGCCACCAGACGTGACTGTCCAGGTTCGTCCTCGCGAGCCACCACCAGCGATTCCTCGATACCCGGCAACGAGGTCAGTTGCGCCTCGATTTCGCCCAGTTCGATACGCATACCGCGGATTTTCACCTGATCGTCGTTACGCCCCAGATAGTCCAGCGTGCCGTCTGCATTCCAGCGAGCCAGATCACCGGTGCGGTACATACGCGCCTGCGGGTGCTCGCAGAACGGATCGCTGAGGAAGCGTTCGGCAGTGAGTTGCGGCTGATTCAGATAGCCCCGCGCCACGCCTTCACCGCCGATGTACAGCTCGCCGGCAACACCGGTCGGCACCAGTTGCTGCTGCTCATCCAGCAGGTACACGAGGGTGTTGGCGATCGGCTTGCCGATGTCGAGGCTGCCGTCAGGCAACAAACGACCGGAGGTGGCGACCACCGTGGTTTCGGTCGGGCCATAGTTGTTGATCACGGCAAAACCCGGCTCACGGTGGAACTGCCGCAGGCGATCGCCGCCGATCAGCAGCGTGTGCAGCGTCGGGTGATACAGCTCGCGGCTGAACGCATATTCGGCCACCGGTGTCGGCAAAAACGCCACCTGTAGCGGCTGGGCCAGCCACCAGTCGAGCAGCACATCAAGCTGTTCATTACTGATTTCGGCTGGCGGGATATGCAGCGTTGCCCCTGCACACAGGGCCGGCCAGACTTCCCAGGCCATCGCGTCAAAACCGAAGCCGGCCACAGTGGCAGTATGGCTACCGGCGTGCAAAGCGAATGCCTGGCAATGCCAGTGAACGAGATTGGCCAGCGTGCGGTGTTCGACCATCACGCCTTTCGGTTGTCCGGTCGAGCCGGAAGTGTAAATCACATACGCCAGATCGCCGGGCGTCTGACCCGACACCAGCGGATTTGCAGGTTGTTCAGGCCATTGAGGGCGATCGAGCGCGAGCAGCGGCACCGTCAGTGCAGGCAGGCGCGCCATGAAAGCCTGTTCAGCGAGCACCACTACTGGCGCACTATCGGTCAGCAGATAGTTTATGCGCTCATCGGGGTGCGCCGGATCCACCGGCACATAGCAAGCACCGGACTTAAGCACGGCCAGCAGGCTCACCAGCGTGTCCAGGCCACGGCGCGCGACGACCGCGACGCGATCATCCGGGCGCACGCCCAGGCTGATCAGATGATGGGCAAGGCTGTTGGCCTGACGGTTCATCTGCGCGTAGCTCAGTGACTGCTGGCCGACCCTGGCGGCAACGGCCTCGGGCATGCCCTCGGCGCGTGCCTCTATCAGAGCATGAATGGTCTGACCTTGCGGCAGGCTCACCGCGCTGGCGTTAAGAGTGTCGAGCAGATACTCGCGCTCCTGCGGGCCCACCAGCGGAATATCAGCGAGCACCGCCTGCTGGTTACTCACCAGCGTACGCAGCAACTGTTCGAAATAACCGCAATAGCGCTGCACCGTTGCCTCATCGAACAGCGCAGTGGCGTAGTCCAGCGTGCCGAACAACGCATCACCCTGTTCGCCGAGGTTAAGCGACAGATCGAACTTGGAGACCTGACTCTGTTGTTCGACCGTTGCCAGCGACAGTCCGTCCATCTCCGGTAAGGTAGTTTCCCCGGCCAGCCAGTTAAGCGTTGTCTGGAATAACGGGCCATGGGCCAGACTGCGTGTCGGGCGGACGATTTCAACCACCTGCTCGAACGGCAGGTCTTGGTGGTCCTGAGCCTCCAGTACTCGCGTCCTGACCTGTGCCAACAGCGCATCACCGGTGGGTGCCGATGCTGTGTCGATGCGTATGGCCAGCGTGTTGACGAACAGGCCGATCAGCCCTTCCAGCTCGGCGCGACCACGGCCCGCGATCGGGCTGCCGACGACCACCTCGGCCTGACCGGACAGACGCGCCAGCAGTGCGCCCCACGCAGTCAGCAAGGTCATGTACAGCGTAACGCCTTGCCGCTGAGCCAGCGCACGCAGGCCGGCAGTCAGTTGCCCATCCAGCCGTACGTTCAGGCTGGCACCGGCGAAATCCTGCTGCGCCGGACGCGGCCGGTCGGCAGGCAGGGTCAGCAGTGTCGGCGCGCCTTCCAGCACCTGCCGCCAATAGGCAGCCTGGTGTTGCAGACGTTCACCGCTCATCCAGCCCTGCTGCCAGACCGCATAGTCGGCGTACTGGATGCCCAGCGCTGGCAGTGGATCGGTCTCGCCACGACGCAGCGCCGGATACAACGCAAGCAGTTCGCGGGTCAGAACGCCCATCGACCAGCCGTCGGAGACGATGTGGTGCACGGTCAGCAACAATACGTGCCGCGCGTCTTCCACCTGCAGCAGGCAGCCACGGATCAGCGGCCCCCGTGTCAGATCGAACGCTGCGGTAGCCTCTGCTGCGACGCGTTCGGCCAGGGTTTGCGGGTTTTGACGCAGGTCTTCGATGTGCAGGAACGACATGGCCGCCGGAGCTGTGAACACGACTTCAGCCCCCTCCTCGCGGGCAATGAAGCGGCTGCGCAGGGTTTCGTGGCGCTCGACGATTCGCCCAAGCGCGGCTGTCAACGCGGCGACATCCAGCGATCCTTGCAGACTGAGGGCCAGCGGGATGTTGTAAGCCTGATTACCGCCTTCCATTTGTGCCAGAAACCACAAACGCTGCTGGGCAAACGACAGCGGTAGCGACTGATCACGCGGCGCAGGCAGGATCAGTGACAGTTCACTGCGTCCCGCACCAGCCAGCGCACTGGCCACGGCTGCCAGTTCGCCCAGCGCGAAGAGTTCGCCCAATGGCAGTTCCATGCCCATCTGCTGACGCACCTGCGACACCATGCGCATGGCCAGCAGGGAATGCCCGCCCAGGTCGAAAAAGTGATCGTGGCGACCGACCCGCTCGAGCTGCAGCACTTCAGCCCAGATCTGCGCCAGAGCGATTTCAATCTCGCCCTGCGGTGGCTCGTAGGCCAGCCCCAACAGCGACGAATGATCCGGTTTGGGCAGTGCACGGCTGTCCAGCTTGCCGTTGGCGGTCAACGGCAGAACGGTCAGCTCGACAAAGGCCCCAGGCACCATGTATTCCGGCAGGTTAGCCTGCACGTGAGCACGCATTTGCTCCGGTGCAGGCGCCTCGGCGTCCAGCCGGCTGGTAAAGTAGGCAACCAGACGCACATGGCCCGGCTCATCCTCGCGCGCCAGAACCACAGCCTCGCTGATGCCCGGCAACTGATGCAGGCAATTGACGATCTCGCCCAGTTCGATACGGAAACCACGGATTTTCACCTGGTCATCGTTGCGCCCCAGGCATTCCAGCTGGCCGTCCTCCAGCCAGCGGCCCAGATCGCCGGTGCGGTACATCATCGCGTCGGGCTGATCGCTGAACGGGTCGGCGATAAACTTCTCTGCGGTCAGGTCCGGGCGATTCAGATAACCCAGTGCCACACCGTCGCCACCAATGTAAAGCTCGCCAATCGCCCCCAACGGTGTCAGGTGCTGATGAGCGTCGAGCACGTAGACCGTCGTGTTGCCGATAGGTGTACCGATCGGTACCGACTCGGCGTGATCGGCCAGTGTTCTTACATCACTGGCCGTAGCGAAGGTAGTCGTTTCAGTGGGACCGTACGCGTTCAACAGGTGCAGGCCCGGAGCCTGGGCAAGCAGCGTGCGGAAGCTCGCCGGATCGGCGCGCTCACCGCCGGAAAGCAACAGCCGAAGACCGCTGAGCGCCTCGGGGATCAGTTGCACGTACTGGTTGAACAGTGCGCTGGTCAAGAACAGCACACTGACATTGCCCTGACGCAGAGCCGCGCTGAAACGCATCGGGTCGATCAGCGTGGTGTGCTCGATCACCAACAGCTGTCCACCGTTGAGCAAGGCACCCCAGACTTCCATGGTGCTGGCATCGAACGCCGGGTTGGAGGCAAAGGCGATGCTGTCCTGCTCGTTGAAGTCGGCATAACCGTTGTTCAACACCAGCCTGGCAATGCCGCGATGGGCCACACGGACGCCTTTCGGGGCTCCCGTCGAGCCAGAGGTGTACATGACGTAAGCCGCTGTGTCGGATGCCTGTGGCAGGCCCGGGTCATGCGCAGGCTGGTCGTCAAGGTTCAACTGGTCCAGATCGATGCGTTGCACCGTCGAGCCCATCGAGGTGGCACTCTGCGTCAGCACACATTTCGCCTGGCAATCATCGAGCATGTAATGCTGGCGTTCGGCAGGCGCATTGACGTCCAGTGGCACGTAGGTCGCTGCGCATTTGCCGACCGCCAACTGGCTGATCAGCAGTTCCAGTGAGCGCGGTAGCAAAATCGCCACATGCTCGTTGGGCCGCACACCTTGCCCCAGCAGGTAGTGAGCCAAGTGGTTGGCGCGCTCGTTCAACTCACCATAAGTGAGTGAGCGACGGCCATGCACGGCCGCCACTGCATGCGGATGAAGCGCAGCGCGGCGCTCGAACAGACGGTGCACGGGCTGCCCGCGTGGGTAGTCACGCCGGGTATCGTTGAACGTTACCGACATCTGCTCGCGTTCTGCCTCCGGCACCACTGACGATTCAATCAGGGCTGCTGCCGACTGCTGCTCCAGGGCCTGCACCAGATGGACAACGGCTTGTTGCACGTAGGCGCAAATCCGTTGCGGATCAATACCCGGCGCAGCCTGGGCTGTCAGGCTGAAACTATCGCCGAAGTCATCGATACTCAAGGTCAGCGGGTAGTTACTGCGCTCCTCTGCGTGCACGACCTCAATCCCTTGCCATGCCGTGTTGTTCGCCGGGTCATCGACCTCAGGCACAGCGCTGTGGCGGTAATTGAGCAGCGTATTGAACAGTGGTGCGCCAGCCGGCAAGGCGCTACAGCGCTGGGTCAGAGCCAACTGAGCGTGCTCATGGGCGAGCATCCCGACCAGACGACCATGGAGGTCGAGCACTGCACTGCGCGCGCAGTGCCCGACCAGATCCATGCGCAATGGCAAGGTATTGATGAACACCCCCAAGGCGCGCTCGCCCCCCTCACCGCCGCGCAACCGTCCAAGCAGCACGGTGCCGAATACCACGCTGTCACGTCCGGACAACTGGCCGAGCACCTTCGCCCAGGCGAGGTGCATCAACGTGGCGGCGCTGACACTCAACTGCCTTGCCTGATCGCGGATCTGCCGGCACAGGTCGCTGTCCAGCGTGAGTCGGGCCTCGCCAGGAATCTGCTCTGCGGATGCCATGGCCAGGCCGTAAGGCAAGGTCGGCTCATCGATATCGCCCAACTGCTCGCGGAAGAACGCTTCATGGGCGTCCTCGCCAGGCCCTTGCACAACGTGGGCAATGTAGTTTCGGTAAGGCACAGGCGCTGCAAGCTGAGCTTCGTTGTCCAGCAGGATGGCCTGCAACTCATGGCTCAATATATCGAGGGCGATGTGGTCCATGATCACATGGTGGTAGCGCAGCACCGCTGCGATCCTTTGGTTGGCCGGATCATGGGCATAAACCAGCTGCAACAGCGGCGCCTGCGTCAGGTCCATGCGCGGCGCATTGAACAGGTCTTGCAAGGCTGCCTCTTCAACCCGCAGAGGCGCCTGGCGCCAGACCACTTGTACCGGTGCTTGCAAACCCTCCCAGAACAACCCGGTGCGCAGAATATCGTTGCGCTCGATCACTCGCTGCAAGGCATGGCAAAAAGCCTCGAGACGCGAGGCGTCGGCGAAGGCGAACTGCGGCTGCAACAGATAAGGATCGCGGTCCCCGGCGGTCAGGTGGTGGTAAAGGATACCGGTCTGCAACGGGCCCAGCGGGTAGATATCCTGCACATTAGCGGCACCGCCCGGCACCCGCGCCACGATACGCTCAATGGCGGGCTGATCCAGCGCTACCAAGGGCAGCAGTTCAGGGGTGATGCGCTGGCAGTGCGCATCGATCAGGTTGGCTGGCACATCGATTTCAGTGTCTCCACCGACGGCCTCGGCCAGCGCCGCCAGCGTTGGCTGGACAAACAGAACGCGAATGTCCGCACGCATGTCCAGACGACGCATACGCGCAATCAGGGTCACGGCCAGCAACGAGTGGCCGCCCAGTTCAAAGAAATTATCCTGACGGCCGACCTGCTCCACATGCAGCAGCTCGGCCCACAAGCTTGCCAGGGCGATTTCGATCGGTCCTTGCGGCGCTTCATAGGCCCGGCTGGCGATGCTGTCGCGGTCCGGTGCCGGCAGGCTTTTGCGGTCCAGTTTGCCGTTCGCCGTCACCGGCAGGCTGGCCAGCCGTACATAGGCCGCAGGCACCATGTATTCGGGCAGCAGGCCCGACAGCCAGGCACGCAACTGTTCGATATCCAGCCCGGCTTTATCTTCAGCCGAGGTGTAATAGCCAACCAGTCGTTTGTCACCCGGCACATCCTCGCGCGCCACAACCACAGCGTCGAGAACATCTGGATGATCGTTCAGGCGCGCTGCGATCTCACCCAGTTCGATACGGAAACCGCGAATCTTGACCTGTTCGTCATTACGGCCCATGTATTCCAGGCTGCCATCGGCCAGCCAGCGGCCCAGGTCACCGGTACGGTACATCCGCGCATTCGCTGCGTGGCTGAACGGGTTGTCGAGAAAGCGTTCAGCCGTCAGTGCTTCACGGTGCAGATAGCCCCGCGCCACACCGGCACCGCCGACATACAGCTCGCCAACCACACCCATCGGCACGGGCTCGCCGCGCGCATCGAGAACATAAAGCTGCAAATCCGGAATGCGTCTGCCGATCGGGCTGGCGCCGAGGCGCTGGGCGTCTTCGGGCTGCAACGGGTAATAGGTCACATGCACCGTGGTTTCGGTGATGCCGTACATGTTCACCAGTTGTGTGCCGGCGTTCACGTTGCGGGCATACCACGGCTTGAGTATCACGGTGTCCAGCGCTTCACCGCCAAAGATCACCTTGCGCAACGAATGCGCCTGGCCGTTCTCGCCCTGTGCAGCAATCAGCTGACGGAACGCACTCGGCGTCTGGTTGAGCACCGTCACCCCGGTGCTGCACAGTAATGCGTAGAAGTCTTCGGGCGAGCGGCTGACCAGTTGCGGCACGACCACCAAATGCCCGCCATGCAGCAAAGCGCCCCAGATTTCCCAGACCGAAAAGTCGAAGGCGAACGAATGGAACAGCGCCCAGACATCCTGCTGGTTGAAACCGAACCATTCTTCGGTGGCCGAGAACAGCCGCGCGACGTTGCGATGTTCGATCATCACGCCTTTGGGCTTACCGGTGGACCCGGAGGTGTAGATCACATAAGCCAGGTTGCCGGGCGTTACCGGCACCTGCGGATTACAGACGGATTCGTCCTGCAAGTCGTCGTCGAGACAGATCAGCGGCACTTCCGAGACCGGCAAGGTGCCCTGCACTGACCGCTGACTCAACAACGCCACCGGTGCGCTGTCGTCGAGGGTATAAGCCAGACGTTCAATAGGATAAGCCGGGTCCAGCGGCACGTAGGCGGCACCGGCTTTGAGAATCCCCAGCAGGCCGGCAATCATCTGCAGGCCGCGAGGCGTGCAGATGGCGACTCGGTCGTCCGCACCGATGCCCATGCCAATCAGGCGATGCGCGATCCTGTTGGCGTGGGCGTTGAGTGTCGCGTAGCTCCAAGACTCCTCTTCATAGCTCACGGCAATCGCATCCGGCGTGCGCTGCGCTTGCGCTTCAAACTGGCTGTGCAGCGTCTGCTCTTGCGGATAAACCGCATCGGGTGCATTGAAACCGTCGGTCAACTGCCGGCGTTCGGCCTCCGACAACAGCCGAATGTGGCTCACCACCGTCTGGCTGTCAGCCACCATGGCGCGCAGTATCGCCTCCAGATAACCCAGGTGGCGCTCGACGGTGCTGTGGTCGAACAGCGCTGTGGCGTATTCCACGATGCAGCGGAAATGATCGGCGCCATCGCTGACGCTCAACGCCAGGTCGAATTTCGCGAAAGCGGCCTGTTCATCCAGCGGCTCGAGCTGCATATCGCCCAGTTGCAATTCCAGCCCCTGGCTGCCATCCCAGGCCAGTGATGCCTGGAATAACGGACTGTGTGCCAGGCTGCGCGGCGGCCGCAGGCGCTCCACCACTTGTTCGAAAGGCAGGTCCTGATGATCCTGTGCTGCCACCACGCGGGCCTTGATGCGCTCCAGCAGCGTCACCACATCCGGCTCGCCCGACGTGTCGACACGCACGGCCAGGGTATTGACGAACAGCCCGATCAAGCCTTCGATTTCGGCATGACGGCGGTTGGCAACCGGCATGCCGACGACCACCTCTTCCTGTCCGGACAGCCGCGCCAGCAAAACAGCCCAGGCGCCCATGAACAGCATGAATGGTGTCACCGACTGCGTCTGGCAGAAGGCTCTGAGGTCGTTGCTCAAACGCGGGTCGAGATCCAGCGCGACGCTGGCCCCGGTGTAGTCCTGATGCGCGGGACGTGGACGGTCTGTGGGCAAGGTCAGCAATACCGGCGCACCCGTCAGGGTCTGCTGCCAGTAATCGGCCTGATGACTCAATCGTTCCTCGTCCAGCCAGTTGCGTTGCCACACGGCGTAATCGCCATATTGCAGTGCCAGCGCGGGCAAGGGATCCTCCTGCCCTTGACTGAGCGCCTGGTAGAGCGCGGTCAGTTCGCGGGTCAGCACGCCCAGCGACCAGCCGTCGGCAACGATGTGATGCACGGTCAGCAGCAAGACGTGACGGTCTTCAGCCAGGCACAGCAAACGGCCACGGATCGGCAGGTCATGCCGCAAGTCGAAGGGCTGCGCGGCCTCTTCCCTGATCACGGCCTGCAGCGCTTGCGGGTCCTGATCACGTAAATCCTGCCAGCAGATGCTCGGTACCTCAGTCACAGGCGCTGCCTGTACCCAAGCAATGTCGTCTTCCTGACTGAAGCGGCTGCGCAGGCTGTCGTGGCGGGCCACGATACGTTCCAGTGCACGCGTCAAGGCACGGCTGTCCAGTGGACCGGTCAGTTTCAGGCCCAGCGAGATGTTATAGGCGCTGTTGGCATCTTCCATTTGCGCCATGAACCAGATGCGCTGCTGAGCGGAAGACAAGGGTACCGGGCCGTTGCGTGGCTGTACGTCGATGACCGGCAATTGACTGCGCGCGGCAGCGCTCAGGCAGTGTGCGACCGCGATCAGCGAACTGTCGGCAAACAGGTCGCCAAGGGCCAGTTCCAGTGACAGGCGCTGACGTACCTGAGAAACCATGCGCATGGCCAGCAACGAGTGACCGCCCAGCTCAAAGAAACGGTCATGACGCCCTACGCGCTCGACCTGCAGCAATTCGCTCCAGATCAGGGCCAGCGCGCTCTCCAGATCGCCTTGCGGGGCCTGATATTCGCCGGTCGACAACGCGGTGCGATCGGGTACCGGCAAGGCACGGCGGTCGACCTTGCCGTTGGCCGTCAGTGGCCAGCTATCCAGGCGCACCAATGCGCCGGGCACCATATAACCCGGCAGGCGCGCCAGCAGCGCGGTACGTAATTGCTCCACGGTGCTGGAGGCAGCGCCGGCACGTTCCGTGAAGTAGCCCACCAGCCGCGCTTGCCCCGGTTCATCTTCGCGAGCCAGGACCAGTGCCTCCTCGATACCCGGCAATTGGCTGAACTGGTTTTCGATTTCTCCCAGCTCGATGCGCACCCCGCGAATTTTCACCTGATCGTCGTTACGACCCAGATATTCCAGCGTGCCATCGGCATTCCAGCGCGCTAGATCCCCGGTGCGGTACATGCGCGCCTGTGGCTGCCCGGCGAACGGGTCATGCACAAAACGTTCGGCAGTCAGTTGCGGCTGATTCAGGTAACCGCGGGCCACACTGTCGCCACCGATATACAGCTCGCCCGGCACCCCGAGCGGGACCAGCTGTTGCCGCTCATCAAGCAGGTAAATCGAGGTGTTGGCGACCGGTTTACCGATGTCCAGGCTGCCGTCGGGTAATAAACGACCGGAGGTGGCGACCACCGTGGTTTCGGTGGGGCCATAATTATTGATCACCGCAAAGCCCGGATCGCGATGGAACTGGCGTAGCCGGTCACCGCCGATCAGCAGCGTGCGCAGGGTTGGATGACGCAGATTGCGACTGAAGGCGTATTCGGCCACCGGTGTGGGCAGAAAAGCGACCTGCAATGGCTGGGCGATCCACCAGTCGAGCAGCGCATCAAGCTGCTCATTGCCGATTTCGGCCGGTGGCAGGTGCAGCGTCGCCCCGGCGCACAAGGCCGGCCAGATTTCCCAGGCCATGGCGTCGAAACCGAAGCCCGCCACACTGGCGGTATGACTGCCCGCATGCAGATCGAAGGCCTCACGGTGCCAGTCGATCAGATTGTTCAGCGAGCGGTGCTCGACCATCACGCCCTTGGGCTGGCCGGTCGAGCCCGAGGTGTAGATCACGTAGGCTAGATGGGTCGAGTCGAGCGTGTCGACGTGAGGGTTGTCTTGCTGCTCGGGCCAGTTTGCCAGGTCCAGTTCGATCAGTGGGGTGTTCAATCCCGGCAAGCCCAACCCTTGCAGGCGTTCGACAAAGACTGGTTGAGCCAATACCGCAACCGGCGCGCTGTCGCCGAGCAGATAGGCAATGCGCTCGTCCGGGTGCGCCGGATCGACCGGCACATAGCCCGCACCGGCCTTGAGCACCGCCAGCAAGCCAACCAGCGTCTCCAGGCTGCGCCGCGCCACCACCGCCACGCGGTCATCGGGTTGTACGTCAAGACTGATCAAATGATCGGCGAGCGCATTGGCGCGTGCGTTCAGCTCGCGGTAGCTCAGGTGTTGTTCGCCCACCTGTGCGGCAATAGCGTCAGGCTGCTGCTCTGCCAGCAGCTCAATGCGCTGATGAATCGTCAGCCTGCGTTCGTAGTCGGCACGTCGGTCATTGAAATCCAGCAGCAACTGCGCACGCTCGCTGGCGGGCACGATATCAAGCTGATCGACCGACATCTGCGGCGTCTGCTCCAGCGCATCGACCACGCTTTCCATTGTCCATTGCATATAGGCGCAAATGCTTTGCGGGTCGATGCCTGCGGCGGTTTGTGCCGTCAAGCCAAAGGCTTCACCCAGATCATCGACGCTCAGCACCAGCGGATAATTGCTGCGCTCCTGAGCCTGCAGCACTTCAATGCCTTGCCATGTTTCACCGGACGCTTGCGCCGGTGCACTGTGGCGGTAGTTGAGCAATGCGTTGAACAACGGCGTCGGCGCCTTTACCCCACTGCAGCGCTGCGCCAGTGCCAGCGGTGCGTGTTCGTGGCGCATCAGCGCGGTCAGGCGCTGGTGGGTGGCGCGCACTGCGGCTTGCACGCCTTGCTCGTCTAGATCGAGGCGCAGCGGCAATGTGTTGATGAAGATGCCCAGCGCCCGTTCTGTGGCCTCGGCACCCAGCAGGCGCCCCATCAGCACGGTGCCGAATACTACCCGCGACTGCCCGGCGAGGCCCGCCAGCACCCGTGCCCAGCCCAGATGAAACAGGCTGGCGACACTGATGCCCAGGGTTCGCGCCTGGGCGCGCAGGCGCAGACACAACTGCTGATCGAGCGTGACGCTGTGCTCTTCGATCGCATCACCCTCGCCGCTCAAATCCTGCAGGCCGTAGGCCAGTGTCGGTTCGTCGAGATCACCCAGCATCTCGCGGAAAAACGCTTCGTGCTGAGCTTCGCTGACGCCCAGCAGTGCTTGCCCGACATAGTTGCGAAACGGTACCGGTACGCCCAGCATTTCGGCTTGCCCCGACAGACAGGCCTGTATTTCATGGCGCACCACCTCAAGGGCACTGTGGTCCATGGCAATGTGGTGGAACAGCAACGTAGCCTCGACCCGCTGACCTGCTACGGGTGCATGGCAGACCAGACGCATCAGCGGTGCCTGGCCCAGGTCCATCGTCAGGTCTGCCGCGAGCGGCGAGCTGTCGACCTTCAGTTCAGCGTGGCGCCAGACCACCTGTAACGGGGTTTCCAGCCCCTTCCAGTGTATTGAGGTGCGCAGAATGTCATGCCGGGTGATGACGCTTTGCAGCGCCTCGGCGAAAGCGTCCCGACGCGCCTGATCAGAAAAGGCGAATTGCACCTGCATGACATAGGGATCGCCTTGGGTGGCGGTGACGTGGTGATAAAGAATGCCCTGCTGCAGCGGCGCCAGCGGGTAAATGTCCTGGACATTCGCGGCACCTCCCGGTATCGCGTCCATCAACAGGTCGATAGCCGCCTGATCGAGCTTTACCAGCGTCAACATTTCGGGAGTGATTCGCTCGCAACCCTGCTCGATGCCGTTGGCTGGCAATGCCGGTGCGCCGCGCTTGCCGTTCTGATAATCGCCCTGTTCGATGAGCTCGATCAGCGCCGGCTTATGCTCGCGCAGATGTTCCAGCAGCCCGTTCTCGGTCAAGGCACGGCGATTGCCCTGCACCACCAGTTGACCGTCCTTGACCGTCAGGTGGATTTCGTGAGCTTTGAGTGTCGCCAAGAGTTCGTTGATGCTCACAGGGTAATCTCCATGTTCTCTGTGATGGCTGCGTAGCCCGCCAGCGTAGGTTGTTCGAAAAGCGCCCGGACATCGGCCTCGATGCCTTCCTGGCGCAGGCGCGCAGTCAGGCTCACCGCCAGCAGCGAATGACCGCCCAGCTCGAAAAAGTTGTCGTGACGGCCTACCTGTTCGACCCCTAGCAGTTCGCTCCAGAGCCTGGCCAGCAAGGCTTCGGTTTCGCCTTGCGGTGCTTCATAAGGGCGGGTCAGGAGCGCATCTTGTCCTGGCGCAGGCAGCGCCTTGCGATCCAGCTTGCCGTTGGGGCTCAGGGGCATTTCATCCAGATGCACGAACAGTGCGGGCACCATGTAATCCGGCAACTGCGCACGCAGCACCTCACGCAAGGTCTCGACCGATAGCTGTGTGCCGGTGTAATAGGCCACCAGCCGCTGCCCGCCTGGTTGCTCGTCGCGCACCAGCACGACCGCCTGTTCGATACCCGGATGGCTGATCAGGCAGGCCTGAATGTCGCCCGGTTCGATACGCAACCCGTGGATCTTCACCTGATCGTCATTGCGGCCAAGGAACTCGAGGTTTCCGTCTGCGCGCTGGCGTACCAGATCGCCACTGCGGTACAGGCGGTCGCCTGCTACGAATGGGCTGTCGATAAACCGTTCGGCATCGGTCTTTGGCAGGTTCAGGTAGCCACGCGTCACCCCGGCACCGCCGATATGCAGTTGGCCGATAACCCCCTGCGGTACAGGCTGGTCATGGGCGTCGAGCACGTAAAGCCGCGTGTTGCTGATCGGACGCCCGATAGGCAATGCACTGTCCGGCACGGCTTCGTCGGGTCGCAGCGTCCAGACGCTGCAATCGACTGTGGTTTCGGTCGGGCCATACACGTTGTGCAGGCGTACCTCTGGCAAACGTTTGCGCAGCTGTGCGGCCATATCCACGGTCAGCTCACCGCCCCCGCAGACAACGTCGGTCAGGCTGCTGCACGCGCTGCTCTGCGGCAGATCGATGAACTGCTGCAACAACGCAGGAACGAACTGCACCACGCTGACCTGGCGCTCCTGAATCACTTGCGCCAGGTAGGCCGGATCACGCTGGCCATCAGGACGCGCCAGCACCAGTGTAATACCGCTGCTCAGTGGCCAGAAAATCTCCCAGACCGAGGCGTCGAAGCTGATCGGGGTCTTTTGCAGCATGACAGTGCCCGAGGTCGGTGGGCACAACACCGAGCTCCACTGCACCAGGTTGCTGACGTTGCGGTGCTCGACCATCACCCCTTTCGGCGTACCGGTGGAGCCCGAGGTATAAATCACATACGCCAGATGCTCCGCCGTCAAACCGGGAACGCGCGGATTCTGATCACGCTGGGTGTCCCAGGTCACGCTGTCCAGATCGATCCGCAGCGCGTGCTCGTCGTCAAGCAGATCGCGGGTGCCGGCCTGTACCAGCAAGGCGACCGGCGTGCTGTCCTTGACCATGTACTGCAAACGTTCGCGCGGGTAGCTCGGGTCCAGTGGTACGTAAGCGCCACCTGCCTTGAGGATCGCCAGCAGACCGATCACCATCGACAGGCCGCGCTCGACACAGATCGCAACCCGCTGATCAGGCCGCACGCCCAGATCGATCAGGTGATGCGCCAGGCAGTTGGCCTGTTCGTTGAGCTGGCGATAGCTCAATTGTGCACGCCCGGCGCGTAGGGCTATCGCCTGCGGCGTACGCACCGCCTGGGCTTCGAACAGCCCGTGCAGGGTTTGCTGAAGATCGTGATGGATCGCCGTGGCGTTGAACTCGACCAGCGAGCGCTGCCGCTCTTCAGCGCCGAGTACCGACAGATGCTGCACCGGCAGATCCGGCTGGCCTTCAAGGGCGTCAAGCATGGCCGTCAGCGTCTGCTGTACATAAGCACAGATACGTTGCGCCCCTACCCGAGGTGGCACGGTAACGCTCAGGCGCAGGCTGTCGCCCAGATCGTCAACGTTGAGGCTCAACGGGTAGTTGGTGTGCTTCTCGCTGGTCAGAATCTCCAGGCCTTGCCATGCGTCGAGCTGCGCATCCTGTCGCGCCTGGCCTGCGGCGTGTCGATAGTTGAGGATTGCACTGAACAACGGCAATGGCGCTGCCACCCCGCTCCAGCGCTGTGCCTGAGCCAGGGATGCGTGCTCATGGCCAAGCAGTGCTGCCAGTCGGGCATGCGTGGCGCGTGCACCGTCGCGCACGCTGAGGTTGCACAGATCGACCCGCAACGGCAGCGTATTGATGAACATGCCCATACCACGGTCGGCACCCGCACCGCCCTGCAGGCGACCCAGCAGCACAGTGCCGAATACCACGCGGTCATTGCCGGTGGCCGCGCCCAGCACCCGCGCCCATGCCAGATGCAACAGGCTGGCGACGCTGACACCCAGTTGCCGCGCCTGACTGCGCAGGCGCTGTAGCAACGCATCGGGCAGCATCTGCTGGGCTTCCTCGATGCAACTGCCGTCACCCTGCACATCGCGCAGATCGAATGGCAACGTCGGTTCGTCTATATCGCCCAGTTGCTCGCGAAAATACGCCTCATGCTCCGCTTCGCTGACACCCAGACGTGCCTGGGCCACATAGTTGCGATACGGCACGGCGGGCTGAGCAGGATCCGGCTCGCCGCGCAGATGAGCGAGCATTTCCTCACGCATGACTTCGAGCGCGGTGGCGTCCACCACAATGTGATGGAAGCGCAGCGTTGCCGACAGGCCTGGGCCGGTCGGGTCCGGGCAGTAGGCCAGACGAATCAGCGGCGCACAGTTCAAGTCCATGCGTGCCGCGCCCGCCGGGGTGTCGATTTGCGCCAGTGTCACCCGTTCAACAAGCAGATCCGCCTGGCGCCAGACCACCTGTTGCGGCGTTTCCAGCCCTTCCCAGACGATCGCCGTGCGCAGACTGTCGTGCCGCGCGATGACCTTGCGCAAGGCAGCGGCCACTGCCTCCAGACGCTCCGGGCTGTCGATGTTCATGCGCAATTGCAGCAAGTACGGGTCGCCCTGTTCGGCAGTCAGGTGGTGATAGAGGATGCCTTCCTGCAGGGGCGCCAACGGGTAGATTTCCTGAACATTGGCCGCTCCGCCAGGCACCGTGGCGACAATGCGCTCGATGGTCGTCTGGTCGAGCTGTGACAGGCTCAGCAGGTCCGGCGTGATGTGTGTACAACCGGCCGGAACGCGATTGAGCGGCGTCGGGATTTCACGCCCTTTGCCCACCGACGCGGCCAGCGCGGCGACGGTCGGCTGGCCGAGCAGGACGCGTACATCGACGCTGAGCCCGGCATTGCGCAGGCGCTCGACCAGACTCACCGCCAGCAGCGAATGGCCGCCCAGTTCAAAGAAATTGTCATGACGACCGACATGTTCCAGGCCAAGCACATGCGCCCATAAATCAGCCATGAGGATCTCTGTTTCACCCACGGGTGCCTCGTAGGCCTGACTGGTCAGCGCTTCCAGCTCCGGGTCCGGCAAGGCACGGCGGTCAAGCTTGCCATGGCTGGTCAGCGGCAGCGCGTCCAGGCGTGTGAAGGCCAGCGGCACCATGTGCGCGGGAAGGCGTGCACGCAACGCCTCGCGCAGCGCTTCGGGTTCGACGGGAGCGTTTTCGGTGAACCAGGCCAGCAAACGTTCACCGCGCACCAGCACCACAGCGTCCTGCACCTCAGCCTGACTGGCCAGAACCGACTCGATTTCGCCCAGCTCGATGCGCATGCCGCGAATTTTCACCTGATCGTCGTTGCGTCCCAGGTAGTCGAGGCTGCCATCGGCATTCCAGCGCACCAGATCGCCGCTGCGATACAGGCGCGCCTGCGTTGCGGCACTGAACGGGTCGGCGATAAAACGCTCTTCGGTCATTTGCGGACGATTCAGATAGCCACGGGCAACCCCCGCACCACCGATGTACAACTCGCCGACGACACCCACCGGCACGGGCTGCAACTGCTCATCCAGCACATACACGCGAGTGTTGGCGATCGGGGTGCCGATATGCAATGGCCCGCCCGGCTGAACGGCACCAGAGGTCGCCACCACGGTGGTTTCAGTCGGGCCGTAGTTGTTGATCACGGCGAAGCCAGGGTCGCTGTCGAACTGGCGCAAGCGGTCGCCGCCGATCAGCAGCGTGCGCAGCGTCGGGTGCTGGCGCGGGCGTCTGAAGGCCTGTTCGGCCACCGGGGTCGGCAGGAAACCGACCTGAAGTGGCTGTTCCAGCCACCAGTCGAGCAACTCATCGACGTGCTCGTTGCCGACCTCGGCCGGTGGTAGATGCAGTACCGCACCGGCACACAGCGCCGGCCACACTTCCCAGGCCATGGCGTCGAAGCCGAAACCGGCGACGCTCGCCGTGTGACTGCCAGCCTGCAGAGCGAATGCCTGACAGTGCCAGTGCACCAGATTGACCAGCGTGCAGTGCTCGACCATGACGCCCTTGGGCTGGCCGGTGGAGCCGGAGGTGTAGATGACGTACGCCAGTTTTTGCGCATCAAGGTCCGCAACACAGGGGTTATTGCCGGAAGAGCCCAGCCAGTCCGCCTGCTCGATGTTCACCCGCGCGGTATCGCCGGCCAGCTCGTGGGTCGAGTTTTCAGTCAGAACCACGCGGGGCGCGCTGTCCTGCAGCAGGTAGGCGATACGCTCAGCCGGATAGACCGGGTCGACCGGCACGTAGGCCGCACCGGCCTTGAGCACCGCCAACATGGCAACCAGGCGTTCGGGACCACGGTGCAGGCACAGGGCGATGCGCTCATCGGTTTTGACGCCCAGGTCAATCAGGTAGTGGGCCAGGCGATTGGCGCGCTCGTTGAGCTGAGCGTAGGTCAGTACATGACCATCCTGAATCACCGCAGGGCTGTGCGGCCGCCTGGCGGCCTGCGCTTCGATCAACGCATTGACGGTGCGGCCCTGCGGGAACGGCTGCTCGCTGCCGTTGAAATCGAGCAACAGATGGTTGCGCTCTGCCGCGTCGAGAATCGGTACGTTTTCCAGCCGCAGCGGCAGCGCCTGTTCCAGAGTGTCCAGCAGATGCTCCAGCGTGTTGAGCACCCAGCCAGCGATACGCTCGGCTCCCATACCCTGTTGCGCCAGCATATGCAGGTCGAAACCTTCGCCCAGATCGTCCACACAAAGGGTCAACGGATAGTTGCTGCGTACATCACCACCGAGCACCCGCACGCCTTGCCAGAGCCCTTCACCGTCCTGCGGTTTCACCTCCCCGCTGTGGCGATAATTGAGCAGCGCACTGAACAGCGGGGAACCCGATGCCACCGCACTGCAGCCCTGAGCGAGTACCAGCGAAGCCTGCTCGTGAGCGATCAGCGCAGACAGCTTGGCGTGGACCGCCTTGACGGCTGGACGAGTGTCCTGCGCCGTATCCACGCGCAGCGGCAAGGTATTGATAAATACACCGAGCGCCCGATCGGCGCCCTCACCGCCCATGCGGCCCAGCAACACAGTGCCGAATACCACGTCGCGACGATTGGCGAGCACGCCCAGAACCCGCGCCCAGACAACGTGCATCAGACTTGCAGCGCTCACCCCGAGCTGGCGTGCCTGTTCGCGCAGGCGCAGGGCCAGTTCAGGGTCGAGGGCCCGTCGCGCCTCCTCGATGCCACTGCCGTCGGCGTGAACGTCCTGTATGCCAAAAGGCAGGGTGGGCTCATCGACATCACCGAGCATTTCAGTGAAAAACGCTGTGTGGCTTGCGTCGTCATTGGCCAGGCGTACTTGCGCGACGTAGTTGCGATACGGCACCGGCGCCTTCAAGTCATAGCGGTGGCCGAACAGCAAAGCCTGCATCTCGCGGCTGACGATCTCCATCGCCGTGTTGTCCAGTACCAGATGGTGAAAGAGCAAAATGGCGACGGTTTCGCCGTTCGACGATTGCTGGGCATGCACCAGACGCATCAAGGGTGCCTGGGTCAGATCCAGTCGATGATGACGGGCGTCAAACTGGCGTTGCAGGCGATCGATGACAGCCGATTCGGGGTCTTCGGCCTCGAACTCGATGGCCTGTACCGTCAGCTCGGCATTGCGCCAGACCACCTGTTGCGGGCTTTCCAGACCCTGCCACGCCACCGAGGTGCGCAGGATATCGTGACGGTCAATGACTTCCTGCAAGGCCGCGGCCCAGCTGTACAGACGCTCTGGCGTATCGAACGCCAGACGCCATTGCAAAAGATAAGGGTCGCCCTGTTCCGCGGTCAGGTGGTGATAGAGAATACCTTCCTGCAACGGTGCCAGCGGGTAGATCTCCTGCACATTGGCAGCACCACCCGGCACGCTGGCGACGATGCGATCAATGGCTGACTGTTCGAGCGCAACCAGACTCAACATGCCCGGAGTGATCTGTTTGCAGCCTGCCGGAATAAGGTTTGCCGGCACTTTGAAGGCGCTGACGTCCGTCTGACATGCCGCCAGAGCAGCCAGTGTCGGCTGGCTGAGCAGCACATGCACATCCGCCTTGAGTCCGGCCTTGCGCAGTTGCTCGACCAGGCTGACGGCCAGCAAGGAATGGCCGCCCAATTCGAAAAAGTTGTCATGCCGTCCTACGCGCCCGATGCCCAGCACTTGTGCCCAGATGACTGCCATGGCGATTTCCACTTCGCCCTGCGGTGCTTCGTAAGCGTTGCCAAGCAGGTACGCCGGATCCGGATCGGGCAGCGCGCGGCGGTCAAGTTTGCCGTTGGCCGTCAATGGCAGCGACGCCAGCCGGGTAAACGCGCGCGGCACCATGTAGCCCGGCAGGCGTGCACGCATTGCCGGTGCCAGCGTGTCGGTGTCGACCGTGGCGGTTTCAGTGAACCAGGCCAGCAGATGGAGATCGCGAACCAGCACAACCGCGTCTTTCACCCCCTCCAGAGTGGCCAGCACCGACTCGATTTCGCCCAGCTCGATGCGCATGCCACGAATCTTCACCTGATCGTCGTTACGGCCCAGGTAATCCAGAGTTCCATCACCATTCCAGCGCACCAGATCGCCGCTGCGGTACATGCGTGCCTGCGCGACATCGCTGAACGGGTCGGCAACAAAGCGCTCCTCGGTCAGTTGCGGCTGGTTCAGATAACCCCGTGCGACACCCTCACCACCAATGTAAAGCTCACCGGGCACACCGACGGGCATCGCTTGCAAGTGCTTGTCGAGGACGTAGACACGGGTGTTGGCGATGGGGCCGCCAATGTGCAGCAAGCCGGTGGCCAGCACCTGACCTGAGGTGGCGACAACGGTGGTTTCGGTCGGACCATAGTTGTTGACCACGGCATAACGGCGGTTGTGAGTGAACTGCCGCAGGCGATCGCCGCCGATCAGCAGCGTACGCAACGTCGGATGATCCTGATCCTGGCTGAAGGCGTACTCGGCCACCGGGGTGGGAAGAAAGCTCACGTCCAGCGGTTGCGCGCGCCACCAGTCGAGCATGGCTTCAATGTCCTCGCCACCTTCCTGGACCGGTGCCACATGCAGGGTTGCGCCAGCGCACAGGGTCGGCCAGACCTCCCAGGCCATCGCATCGAAACCGAAGCCGGCCAGGCAGGAGGTATGACTGCCCGCCTTCACATCGAAAGCCTGGCAGTGCCAGTCAACCAGATTGGCCAGGGTTCGGTGCTCCACCATCACGCCTTTGGGCTGGCCAGTGGAGCCGGAGGTATAAATGACGTAGACCAGATTGTCGCTGCCCAGCCCCGCTACCTGCGGATTGTTCTCGGCGCCCTGGCCGTCGATGCAATGGTCCAGCTCGATCAGCGGCACTGCCAGCGGCGGCAGACGCTCGATCAGCGAAGACAGGGTCAGCACCACCACCGGCGCACTGTCACTGAGAAGATAGTGCAGGCGTTCGCGCGGGTGCGACGGGTCGATGGGCACATAAGCCGCCCCCGCCTTGAGAACGGCCAGCAGCCCTACCAGGGTTTCCAGGCCACGGCGCGAAACGATTGCCACGCGATCGTCAGGACATACGCCTTGGTAGATCAGACGCTGAGCCAGAGCATTGGCCTGACGGTTGAGTTGCGCGTAGGTCAGGTGTTGCCCCTGAAAAATCGCCGCCACGGCATAGGGGCGAGTACGGGCCTGCTGTTCGATGCGTCGATGAATCAGTTGCTCTTCGCCCGCAACGCTTTCAGTCTGATTCCAGACCTGTAGTTGCAATTGCTCGGCAGGTGCAGACAGCTGGAAGTCCTGAATCTTAAGCGCCGGGTTTTCCAGCCCTTGCTCCAGAACGTGCAGCAAACGCCCGGCAATCGCCGAAGCCTCGTCATCTTCGATCCAGGCACGGTGATGAACCAGGTGCAGCGAGGCATCGTCGTTGCAACTGTTGCTGCGCAAGTGCACGGCCAGCGGCGTCGCTTCGTAGCCATTGGACACCTTTACCGTCTGTGCCTGCGCATCGGTGTAGCAGTAACCATGGTCTTCCAGCTCGTAGGACACCGACACTTCAAACAGTTGCGCTCTTCCCTCACGTGACAATTCGAGGGTGCGATTGAGTTCGCTCAAGGGGAAGCGCTGGTGACGGAAGTCACGTTTCAGTGCGTCGCGCACCTCGACCACCAAGGCACCGAAGTCCAGCTCTTCGGCAAAGGCCATGCGCACGGCACTGACCTGAGCAAAGTGACCCAATGTCGCCTTGAAGCGCGCACCACTGCGATTGAGCAGCGGCAGCCCTACGATCCACTCGTCGCGTTGCGCAGTGCGTGTGAAATAGACATGCAGAACCGCCAGCAATACATGAAACGCCGACGCATTGTGGCGCTCGGCAAATTGTTTCATGCGCGCATGCAAGGTACCGGGAAGCGGCTGCACCCAGGCGTGGGATGGCGCCGGGTCAGTCGCACGACGGTTGTGATAGCGCGACACCAGCAACGGCTCCGGCAAATCACGGTATTTTTCCAGCCAATAGGCCCTGTCCAGCGAATAGCGTTGCGACGCCTGATACCGCGCGTCGTCGGCAATGAAGGCGCTGTACCCCGGTGCTAGCAGTTCGAGGTCTTTACCTGCGATCAATGCGCTGTAAAGCTCGCCGAGGGACTTGAACAACTGCGCAAACCCCCAGCCATCGATAATCAGATGGTGGGCCTGGCCTGCCAGCCAGTGCTGGTCATCAGCCAGACGGATGAGACAGAAGTCGAGCAATGGGCTGCCATCCAGCACGTACGGGCGGCGCATGTTGTCATTGATCAGTGCTCGCGCTGCCTGTTCAGGCTCGGAGTGACCGCTGACGTCGTGCAACGGCAAGGACACCGGCAGGCAAGGCGCGTACGACTGAAGCGGCATGCCGTCCGCTCCGGCACCGGGCATCAGGACCGTGCGCAGCACTTCATGTGCGCAAACCAGTTGCTCCAGCGCCTTGTGCAGGGTCGCCGGGTCGACCGCTCCAGACAGTTGCAGGTAGCCGCCGATGTTATAAAGCGGGGACTCTCCGCGACTGATCTGATCAAGCCAGACGTCGCGCTGAGCAGCGGTCAATGGGTAGGTTGCGGCGCTGGAGGCGAGCATGGCTCAAGATCCTTCTTGGCGGGTAGGCAGCGGATTAAGCACTGCCGTCCCACATGTGTATGGCCCCTTTAACCCGGACAGTGCCGTACGGCCAAATGCCACCGCAGATCCACTTTCAGCGGATTGCAATCCTGTCCCTGTTTTTTGTTACAGACGCAGGATGAAAGGTTAGGCTGAATACTCGGAGACCAAGTGCCATCATCAGGCTTATCAGTAAGTGCAATCAGTAGTTGCCGCGCAGCAGTCGACATGGTCCGTTTTTGCGCGGTCGGAATCAGGAAAGCTCAAGATGAACACGGCGCAACATTTCGAGTACCACGACGACCCACGCTTTTATCTGCAACTGGCCAAACTGGTGTCCAGTACGGGCGACGACACCTTTGCCGGGCACATGCTGCAGTTGGTGGATTCACTGGTGCCCATTCACGGGCTTGGCCTCAGTGAATGGACGCTGGACCTGCGTGAGAGCAGCATCAGTCGTATCAATCCGCTGGGCAGTGCGGGCCTGAAGCATGACCCTCCCGGCAGCGAGGCCACCGGCCATCCTCTGCTACCCAGCATTCTGCACATGCAGGACCCGTTGCTGATTCAGCTCAAGACCCCGCTGAGCGCGCAACATCCTCAGCACAACACCCACCAGTGCAATCTGGTGTCCAGCCACGGCGAACGTCGGCTGATCATCTGCTTTTATCGGCTGACTGCGTTGCGGGCGTTTTCCCTGACAGAATTGTCGCTACTCAAGAGCCTCTCCGACACGCTGTTGCCGCTGGTCGAGCACCACGCGCAGAGCCTCGCTCAGTCCAGCAACAACGCCACCCGCGTCGAACCTGAGCCTGGCTCGCTGGATCAGGCATTCAGTGGCAGGCTTGCACAGGACTCGGTCACACTTTCAGCACGCGAGCAGGAAGTCTGCCTGGGCTTGCTGACCGGTGGCACCGTGGCTGAAATGGCGCAGCGCCTGAAGGTCAAGAACAGTTCGGTGGAGACCTACCTCAAGCGCGCTACCGCCAAACTGGGCGTCAGCGGACGACATGGCCTGGCACGCTGGATGGCAGGCGATTGAAGCGCATATGCCCTGGTGAATGAACTGCAGCGATACGCGCCCGTAAAAAAGGGACACTAAAGGCCCTTTCGCACAGACGCTTCTGTTTCAATCAACCCGGAAGGCAATCACGCTGTCGCCCAGCGTAGTACCGAGCGATCCGTGACCGCCAGCAGCGATGACCACGTACTGTTTGCCGTCGTTGCCGGTATACGTCGAAGGAATCGATTGGCCACCCGCGGGCAACTCATGTTCCCAGAGCACTTCGCCATTATTGACGTCATAGGCGCGGAAAAAGTTATCCGCCGTCGCGCCGTGAAAGGCCAGTCCGCCTGCCGTCACCATCGGACCGCCATGGGCGACCATGCCCATGGGAAAGCCAACCGGAAAACGTCCCTGCATGAAGCTGGTCTTGAGGTTTTTGGTGGTGCCGACCCGGCGCATCCATTGGGTCTTGCCAGTTGTCAGATCGACCCCGGCCATGGTCCCCCACGGTGGCGCTGTGCACGGAATGCCAAGGCTCGAGGCGAATCTGGAAATACGGATGGCATAGTCACCGTCGAAGTTCTCGTTCCAGTAGGGCTTGCCCTCCTGGGTGAACAGGCGTTTTTCCTGGGCCTGCGCGGGGCGTTTGATCAGGTTGTAGACATACGCCAGACGTACCGGTGCGGCGATCAGCAACTGGCGGTCAGGGTCCACGGCCACCGAACCCCAGTTGAACACGCCTATATTGCCGGGATAGATCAGCGAGCCTGACTCGGTGGCCGGTGTCCAGGGGTTACCGTCATAACGAAGTGTGTTGTAAGCGATCCGGCAAGCCATCTGGTCAAACGGCGTAACGCCCCACATGGACTTCTCGGTCAGCACCGGCGGGATGAAGTTAAGTCGCGAGACCGGCTGGGTGGGTGCAAAGCGCTCGCCCTCGACACCGCCCTCGGTGCGCACACTGACCTGATCGACAGGCACGATCGGCTCCCCCGTCAGTCGGTCAAGCACAAAAATGTTGCCGACCTTGGTCGGCAATATCACGGCAGGCTGGCGGTTGCCGTCCTTTCCCAGATCCAGCAGTGAGGGCTGCGATGGGTTGTCGCGATCCCAAAGGTCATTGTTCGAGGTCTGGAATTTCCAGCGTAGCGCGCCGGTCTTCAGATCGAGAGCCACCAGCGAATTACGAAACTTTTCGGTGTTGCTGCCGGGGTTACGTCGGGTGCCGGTTTCGTCGGGCGAAGCGTTGCCAAACGGGACGTACACCAGACCGTTTTTAACATCGGCGCTCAGGGTTGCCCAAGCGACCGGCGTATCTTGCGGATAGTCCTGGTCAGCCGCTATGGGTTGCGTGTTGTCCGGGTTTTGCGGATCGAAATTCCATACCAGCCGGCCGGTGATGACGTCGTAGGCGCGAATCACACCCGACGGGTTGCCATCGTTATAGCCGTTATCCATGATCGAGCTGCCGATCACGATCAGTTCGCCGGCAATCAGTGGCGCGGAGGTCTGCATCAGCGCGTGCGGGCGGATGGTGCCCATGTTGACGCTCAAGTCGATCACCCCGCCACTGCCGAAGTCGCTGCACAGGTTGCCGCTGTCGGCATCAAGCGCTACCAGTCTGGCGTCTGCAGTCGCGGTGATGATGCGTTTGGCGCACTGAGCCGGCTGTTGTGGCTGACCCGTCGAGCTGGAGGCTGCGGAATAATAGCTGACGCCACGGCAGGTCTGATGCTGTTGCAGGTACGAGCGTTTTTTCTCGGGAATGTATTTCCAGGCCTGTTGCCCGGTCTGCGGGTTCAGTGCATGCACTTCGTTATGAGGCGTGCACACGTACACCCGGTCGTTGATCTTGAGGGGCGTCGCTTCAAAGGTGTACTCGCCAGCGTCCTTGTCCTCATCACGCAGGTCGCCGGTGTGGTATTCCCAGGCGACTGACAGCTTGCCGACGTTGTCCGGGTTGATCTGATCGAGGCTGGAGAAGCGCTGGCCCGCGTTGCTACCGCCATATGCAGCCCAATCACGGCCTGCCGACTCGGCGCTACGGGTGGTCGCCACGTTGTCGATCCGCCCCTGCTGCGGGTACGGATCGTGAAACATCAGCGCAATCACGATCAGCAGCATTGCGCCAAGCGTACCGCCAAGCAACGGATGAAAACGACGCTTATCGGTGCTCGAGCGCGCCTGATAAAGCGGCCGCACTACCCAGGGCATGGCCAGCCACAGGCCGATCAGTGCAAACAGATCGCCGCGAGGGATCCACTGCCATCTGTCGAGGCCGGCTTCGTAGATGATCCAGAGCAGAATCCCCCACATCATCAAGGCATACAGGGTAAGTGCCGATTTCCTTTTCAGGAATACCAGGGTTGCTGTGGCCAGCAAACCCAGGGCAATCACCGAGTAGGCAGGTGAACCGCCGGCAGCCACCAGTTGCGCGCCCATGAACAGCAGAATGAGGCTGAGTATCGCGATGACAATACCGGTCACTTTGAGAATCATCTTCCTTGCCCTTTATTGTTATCCGATCTTGCGCAGCGACGCTTTCGACCACGGATTTCGCCCGTAGTGTCAGTTTTTGCGTGTCGCGTCATCCAGGGCAAGGATGGTATGGGCGTTGGTGACGGTGGTTGCCAGGGTGTTGATCACGCCTGAGCGCAAGGCACCCAGCGTGGCGGCGGCCTTGGTGTTTTCACTGGCGATGGCCACTACATCCGGGATACGAAACAGTTCCTGCACGGTCAGGCCGATCACCCTGCCCTGTATGGCATTGACCGCAGGCTGACCGTGAATGTCGATGAAGTCATAGCCCATCATGTCGCCCACCGTGCCGGACAGCCTGGCCTGGGCGATTTCCTGCGGGGAGAACCAGCCCATGCGCACCATGTTGCTGTTCTCGCTCATGTCACCGATACCGATCAGCGCCATGTCGGCACGCCGCGCACGGTCAAGCGTCGAGCGCACGGTGTCGTTGCTGATCAGAACACTGCGCAGTTCGGGGTTGGCGACCAGCGCCGGGGCGTACAGGCTCTCGCTTTCGCCACCGAAGCGCAGCGCCAGACGGCGGCAGATGTGGTCGGGGTTCATGTACTCGCCCGCCTTGAGCGAACCGCCGATGGCACAGACAAATGTGCAGTTGCGCGTCACCGGCAGGAAGACGTTGTCCGCAACCGCACCCACATTGCGGCCCATGCCTACCGCGACGATCATGCCGTCGCCGAGGGTCTTGTTCAAGTAATTGGCAACCAGGCTGGCGACCGCCGAGCGCTGGGTGTCCGGGTCGCTGTGGTCGACTGCAATCAACGCCCTGTCCAGTTGAAAGCGCTCGACCAGCGCCAGTTCCAGCTCGTTGTTCATCGCCGGGTGCTGCAGCACCCGTACTTCGACAATCCCTTCATCACGTGCGCGTTTGAGCAGTCGGCTGACTTTTGCGCGCGACAGGTCAAAGCGTTTGGCGATGGCCTCCTGAGTGACGTTCTCAAGGTAATAGAGCATCGCGACTTCAGTCATTAGGTCGATGTCGCTGGCCATGCGCTGGGTACTGTCACTCATGTGAACGGGCTTCCGTTTCGGCGTCAAAGGCACATTCTCCCTACTCCCGCCCTGTCCCGTCCACTGACTATTGATGCCCGTCACGCTCTATCGCATTGATGCGTTCGACCTTGGCGCCGGAGCGCGCGGCTTCGAACTCCGACTCCAGAAACGATTTGACGATGCTTTTCGCCAGTTCAGTGCCGATCACCCGTGCACCGATGGAAAGAATTTGCGCATCGTTACTCTTGCGAGCCCGCTCGGCCGAATAGGTGTCGTGAGCCTGGGCCGCACGAATGCCGAAGACCTTGTTGGCGGAGATGGCCATGCCTATTCCGGTCCCGCAGACCAGCACGCCAAGCCGCTGCTGCCCGGCATTGATCGCTGTGGCTACGGCCAGAGCAATGTCCGGGTAAAGCACCGGCGCCGTGGAATGAGTACCGAAATCGGTTACCGGATAACCCAGCGACTCGATATGGCGCTTCAACAATTCCTTGAGTTCATAACCCGCTTCATCACATCCGATAGCCACCGGGAAAGGTGTGTTCATGGCATCAGGCTCCACTGCCGGGGTCTTATTATCTGACCAAATGTTCAATCGGTGAAATTCCGATCAGTCATTTCTGAAACATTAACCCGGTTCTGTCAAGCAAGTTTTCCAACGAATCCTGAACAAAAGCTCAGAACTGCCGCAGGACTGCCTTTAAGCGGACACTTGAAAACTTTTACAGGAAACAGATTGACTGATCAGAATTTCATTTGGTACACATATGCTCACTGAGCAACGCATCAGCACCTAATAAGAATTCACAGCACGAGGACACGCCAATGGCAAAGCCATTACTGCTCCAGGCTGAACACGTCACCAAGGCTTACGCTGGCATCCCCGCCCTGCGTGACGGGCGTCTCTCATTGCGAGCCGGAAGCGTGCACGCCCTGTGCGGCGGCAATGGCGCGGGCAAGTCCACTTTTCTGAGCATTCTGATGGGCATCACCCAACGTGATGCCGGGACCATCCTGCTCAACGGCGAGCCGGTGCAGTTCAATCGTCCCGGCGATGCTCTGGCAGCCGGGATTGCGATGATCACCCAAGAGCTGGAACCCATCCCCTTCATGTCCGTCGCCGAGAACATCTGGCTGGGCCGCGAGCCACGTCGGGCCGGGTGCATTGTCGACAGCAAGGAACTGAACCGACGCACCCGCGCACTACTGGACGAGCTGGAATTCGACGTCGACGCCACCAGCCCCATGCATTTGCTGAGTGTGGCGCAGATACAACTGGTGGAAATTGCCAAGGCCTTCAGCCATGACTGCTCGGTGATGATCATGGACGAGCCCACCTCAGCCATCGGCGAGCGTGAAGCGCAAATCCTGTTCAAGGCCATCCGCCGGCTTGCCGCCCGGGGCGCAGGCATCATCTATGTTTCCCACCGCCTCAGCGAGCTGGCACAGATTGCCGACGATTACAGCATCTTTCGCGACGGCGCCTTTGTCGAAAGCGGACGCATGGCCGATATCGACCGGGCACACCTGGTGCGCGGCATCGTCGGCCAGGAGTTGCAGCGTGTCGATCACAAGGTCGGCCGCGAATGCACGGTCGAATGCTGCCTGAAGGTCGAGGGCCTGAGCCGCAACGGCGAGTTCGAAGACATCAGCCTGCACGTGCATCACGGCGAAATTCTCGGCATTTATGGGCTGATGGGCTCGGGTCGTAGCGAGTTCCTCAACTGCCTGTACGGCCTGACCACACCGGACGCCGGCAGCGTCACCCTGCAAGGCAAGCCACTGCCGGTCGGTCTGCCCAAGGCGACCATTCGCGCGGGCGTTTCGCTGGTCACCGAAGACCGCAAGGACAGCGGTCTGGTGCTCAGTGGCAGCATCCTGTCCAACATCGCGCTGTCGGCTTACCGCCGGCTGTCGAACTGGTCGCTGATCGATGCCCGCAAGGAGCACAGGCTGGCCGAAGACATGGTCAAGCGCCTGCAGATCAAGACGACGTCGCTGGATCTGCCCGTCGCGTCGATGAGCGGCGGCAACCAACAGAAGGTCGTCCTCGCCAAATGCCTCTCCACCGAACCGGTGTGCCTGCTCTGCGACGAGCCGACCCGGGGCATCGACGAGGGGGCCAAGCAGGAAATCTATCACCTGCTGGATCAGTTCGTACGCGCTGGCGGGGCCGCCATCGTGGTCTCTTCGGAGGCGCCGGAGCTGCTGCGCCTCAGTGACCGAATCGCCGTGTTCAAAGGTGGCAAGCTGGTGACCATCAGCAGTGATGCCGATCTTTCCCAGGAAGTCCTGTTGAGTCTTGCCTCATGAATGCCAAAACCATTATCGCACCAGCCTCCACGTCTCCACGCAGCCGCCTGCGCCTGTCTCTCGACCGTTTCGGCCTGCCGCTGGTGTTCATTCTGTTGTGCCTGGTACTGGCGTTTGCCAGCGAATATTTCATGACCTGGCGCAACTGGATGGACATCCTGCGTCAGACCTCGATCAACGGCATTCTCGCGGTCGGCATGACCTACGTGATCCTGACCAAGGGCATCGACCTTTCCGTCGGATCGATTCTGGCGTTCGCCGGATTGTGCAGCGCACTGGTGGCGACCCAGGGCTATGGCCTCTTGGCAGCGGTCAGCGCAGGCATGTTTGCCGGCGCCATGCTCGGCGTGGTCAATGGCTTCATGGTCGCCAATCTTTCGATTCCACCGTTCGTCGCCACCCTGGGCATGCTCAGCATCGCCCGCGGCATGACCTTCATCCTCAACGACGGCAGTCCGGTGACCGACCTGCCAGAAGAATACCTGGCGTTGGGTATCGGCCGGCTCGGCCCGATTGGTGTGCCGATCATTATCTTCGCGGTGGTCGCACTGATTTTCTGGATGGTCCTGCGCTACACCACCTACGGCCGTTACGTGTACGCCGTCGGCGGTAACGAAAAGAGCGCACGCACCTCCGGTATCGGCGTACGCAAGGTGATGTTTTCGGTGTACGTGGTTTCCGGGCTGCTCGCCGGCCTGGCAGGCGTAGTGCTGTCCGCCAGAACCACCTCCGCCCTGCCCCAGGCCGGCATGTCCTACGAACTGGACGCCATCGCAGCAGTGGTCATCGGCGGCACCAGTCTGTCCGGAGGCACCGGCAGCATTGTAGGCACCCTGTTTGGCGCACTGCTGATCGGCGTGATCAACAACGGCCTGAACCTGCTCGGCGTGTCCTCCTATTACCAGCAGGTCGCCAAGGGCCTGATCATCGTGTTCGCAGTGTTGATTGATGTGTGGCGCAAGAAAAAACGCTAAACCGGCATGAACGACTGACTACAACAATAACGAGGTTCTCATCATGAAATTCGGTACATCCCTGGCCGCTGTCGCGGCGTTCTCCCTGCTCGCCAGCAGTATCTCCATGGCCGCCGATGGCAAGACTTACAAGATCGGCGCGGCGGTGTATGGCCTCAAGGGGCAGTTCATGCAGAACTGGGTGCGTGAGCTCAAGGAGCATCCGGCGGTCAAGGACGGCACCGTGAAAATCACCGTGTTCGACGGTAACTACGATGCGCTGACCCAGAACAATCAGATAGAGACCATGATCACCCAGCACTACGATGCGATCATTTTCGTGCCCATCGACACCAAGGCCGGCGTCGGCACGGTGGCCAGGGCGATGGAAAACGACATTCCGGTCATCGCATCGAACACCCGGGTTGCTGGCAACAAGGTGCCTTACGTCGGCAACGACGATGTCGAGGGCGGTCGCCTGCAGGCGCAGGCCATGGTTGACAAGCTCAAGGGCAAAGGCAATGTGGTGATCATCCAGGGGCCGATTGGCCAGTCAGCACAAATTGATCGGGAAAAAGGTGAACTGGAAGTCCTGAGCAAACACCCGGACATCAAGATCATCGAGAAGAAGACCGCCAATTGGTCCCGGGCCGAAGCCCAGACCCTGACTGAAGACTGGCTCAACGCGCATCAGAACGGCGGCATCTCCGGGATCATTTCGCAGAACGACGACATGGCTCTCGGTGCGCTGCAAGCGGTGATATCACGCAACCTGAAGCCTGCCGATGTGCCGATCACCTCCATCGACGGCATGCCTGACGCCATCCAGGCGGCGAAGAAAAATGAAATCACGACCTTCCTGCAGGACGCCCAGGCCCAATCGCAGGGCGCCCTCGATGTCGCCCTTCGCACCCTGGCCGGCAAGGATTACAAGCCGCAGTCGGTGATCTGGGAGCGCTATGCCAAAGACGTCAAATGGGGCGACGGCACCGACAAGAACTACATCCTGCCCTGGGTGCCGGTCACCGATGCCAACGCCGATGCACTGTACAAGCAGGTCAGCGGCGGCAAGTAACCGGTCTGAGATTCCCGCTTCTGCCCGAAGGGCGTGGGAGCGAAGCGTCGCCCGGTTCGCTCCCACGGCCTTCGGCCAGAATCAAAAGCTAACGTGTTTGAATCTTCAAAAAAACAGCGCTACAGGAGTCATCTTCATGTCTGAATTCTGGAACAAGGCGTTCGATCTCAATGGCCGTTGT
>Ga0308164_10000649_pt1 | contig 50773 bp, 49 predicted proteins | sample PhyTR2_FD_201031 | JGI IMG/M metagenome (GOLD analysis project Ga0308164, IMG submission 201031) | Phyllosphere microbial communities from UC Gill Tract Community Farm, Albany, California, United States - DLSLT.R2 | ecosystem: Host-associated > Plants > Phyllosphere > Unclassified | place: USA...
ACGAAAGAGGACTGCTCACGGTGGCTATGTTCACCCGTGCTGTCATGCCAGCGCGCGGTGAAGGTCACGAACGCGTGTTCCGGCTGGCCGCCGAACACCTCGGAGGCTTCCACCTCAAGACCCAGCCAGGTGCTCTGCGCACTCCAGGCGGCAATGGCGTTACGGTCCAGGCCGGCCTGTTGGGCGGGCAGGGTGGTGGCGACCAGGTAGTCCACCAGCCCCAGTACGTAGGCGCTGTAGCGCGAGCGCATTAATGCGGTGGCGCAGGGAGCCGGATGCCCGGCGTGATAATGACCGCAGCAGGCATCCAGCAGGTTGCCACTGCCGCAGGGGCAAATGGATGTACTCATTTGATCAGGTGCCCTGCTAACAGTTACATGAGTTTTATCTTCCATAAATCAGTCACTTATATAAATTAACTTTTTTCGCTTATCCCAAGCGCGTGTTGCAAATTAGCGACCGCCATTTGTCTCATTGCAGGTCCAACGCAAGCCTCTCCTCAAGCGTTCGTCATAGGTGAAGGTCAGTCTATGAGGTCATGCTATACGCGCAAACAAGTATGGGCGCACAACCGAAGCTTCTCTGTAAGGGGGCTCCAGTATGTCTGGCTGGTTGTTCAGTGCAAGCCAAAATCCGATTCAAAAAAACTGATGGAACTGCGTTCGGAGGCCCCGATGCTTGAGAGCCTTTTTCACCACTGTCACAGAGGGGAAAGGCATAACCTGAATCGCCCCGGGTTTCGTAGGCACCTCTTTGCCTTAAACTGGACTACCCCCGCTCCCGTAGACATTTTCCAGCCTCAAAGTGAGGCACTTTCAAAGGCCTCAGGACTGACGCCGCCCAGGTGACTGTGACGACGCGTTCGGTTGTAAAACGCCTCATTTTCTTCCTGATGCCCTGGCAAGGGGCCTCACGCTTCGTGAGTCCCACTCACTGGCCATGCTGAAAATGTTAGATAGGAGCGCGATCTCGCGGTTGGCACGGACCATCACTGAGCGGGCATCACGGTAAATGGTCATGTTGAACGGCGTAGTTGAATCGATGGGCGCCTCATCAAACGTAGGACGAAACTGTTTCAGTTCGGCCATGTTGTCCTTCTGGCGTCGCTCTCCCTTTTATACTGGATCGAAGATCCCCTTCATGATTGTCAGATCGGCTGGTTTGTCTTTAGCTTCCAGTTCGGCCCCTTTCAAGCGCGCCTTGCTTAGGTTCGTGCCCGGTGAGATTTCTTTGCCCGCAGAGTCCCGGTAGCGTTAGCCAACTCAAACTTTCCCGTTTTTCCTTGGTCGCTTGCGCCGGACCATCCCTGGCGGTAACCCCCTGTTTTCCGTGTTCCGCGGGCAAATATCAGTTGACTTTGGAGAAATCAGGCGTCCAAGCCTGTTGCGCCGGCGGCGTGTGTTGATCCGCAATTGTGCCGTTGACCATACCCAGCTTCATGCGCGTGAACATCCGGCCAACCAGCGGCTGGCCGTCTTTGCTCTCGACGAACACCCAGTTGCGAGCCTTGGCCATTTTCGCTGATCTGTCATGGTCTAACGAAACCGGACACCCATTTAACCGTAGCATCGTGTCGATGTTGCAGGAAGACGGTAAGCAAATGGGACGGTTCAAGGTGCGTGGCCCGATGCGGGAACTGGAATTGGTTAGCAAACAACCTGGATCACATGCCTACAAACAAGCGACGGTTGAGCGGCCTGACATTCCGAACATCTTGAATCGAGAGTTTGATGTGCCGGCGCCGAATCAAGCCTGGTATGACGACATCATCTACATCATCTGGGCTCAAGGGAAATAGCATTACCTGGCTGTCGTCTTGATCTCTACGCACGCAAAATTGCGGGTGGGGCGCTTTCAAACAAGCCGGATGCGGATCTGGTCCAAGGCGTTGTAATGGCTACGAACGACGTGGCAGGCCTCAAGGGCTAGTTAGTTTTCGTAGAGTTTAGAGAGCAGAGAAGGGAATAGATCTAAGTTCGGTATCTGTGTTCCTCCAGAGAGCGAACAGCGTTGCATTTGGGACTGGGAGGCCCGTCCGATAATCATGGTTATAGCTAGGCGTCATATCGTTGGGCCGTGCTTGGTTCTTCGCTCAGTCTTGAGGAAAACGGGACCCTGAACAGCATAGACAACAACAATCTCCACGGCTTGCGCAGTTAGGCCCACGACGGCTGATGCGCTCCATGACAAGCCTCTGCCGATTTCCAGTAAAGCTCTTTTCGTAGGAACTTTCCTACGGCCAGGTCGGCACTTGCCTACGGCTTTGCGGTATTAATTTTAATAAACTAATTCTGGAAAAAACGAATTGTCAGCAGTTCTTATATGTAATTATGGAATTAGTAATGAACAGGTCTTGTCTTGCAATTAGCATCGCCCTATCAACACTTTCTCTGGTCGGAAGTACCGCTTTCGCGAAGCAGAAAGAAGATATTGGCAGCCGAGAAATAAAAGTCGGAAACACTGCGGTCGGCGGTATGTTTGAAGTCATCAACGGCACTCGGACGGTCACGGATTACAATATTACGGTCTCAGGCAAAAATGCGGCTGCTGGCGCTTTTGCTCTGGGTGAAAACAGCTATATCACTTACGTCGGCGGAAAAATTACTGGTGGCGGCTACGACGCCACGGGGCTTTCAGCGAGAATGGGCGGTCAGATAACAGCATCGGAACTTGATATTGATTTTTCCGGCAGCCCACATGATGGTTTATACGCTGGCGACAAAAGTGCTATAAAACTTTCAAATTCAAATATCACCAGCAAAAGCGAATCCTCCGATCTTGACAGTTATGGCGTACGTGCTACGGGCTCGTCATCGATAGCTTTGGAAAATACTTCTATTCTTAAAACGGGCCGGGGAGCTGCCGTCGTAGCCCGAAGAAATAGCACTCTAAAAGTTAACAACCTAGACATTGAAAACGGACGTCGTATTGCTGCGGAAGGTATAGGCTCCCAAGCCGTTCAAATCAGCAACGGTTCAACAGCGGTCTTAGTGAACACTAATGTTAAAGCGGTGGGCGATAACACCTCAGCTATTCTTGTAGTCGGAGCGGGTAAGCCTGATGTAGATGGCCCAGAAAAGCCCTCTATACTTTTCGTTACCGGCAGCACCTTAAAAACTGAAGGCCTTAACGCTGTTGGTATCGATGTCGCCGACGGCGATGTATCAATTAATACAACTGATATTAGATCCTCTGGTGCTGCGCTGAAGGTATTTAGTGGTGAAGCATATAGAGCCAACGTTAAAATCAGTGATAGCGAAATTGTCAATGATACGGGCAGTGCAATTTTTGTCGGTGGAAATGGCTTGAGCAATATCTTGGTCAGTACTTCCAATGTGACGACCGGTAGTGGAAAATTGTTTGGCCTGTCTGATAGCACTAGTACAGGTGCTAGTGTTTTAGTCGGTGACTACGCCTACTTGAAAGGAGATATAGATATAGCCGCTGGCCAAAAGTACGATGCCAATTTCGAGTTAGCAGGGGAGACGCATTGGGTGGGGGCTGGTAACGGAATTAATAAGCTTTCGCTTAATGACAGTGATTGGTATATGGCCGGAAACTCTTCCGTTCAGTCTCTTTCCTTGCAAAACGATAGCCAAATAAAGTTTAATCTCGGCGATGGAACGTTTAAGACATTGACTACCGGTTCGCTGTCCGGTAGTGGCACGTTTGTGATGAACACAGATCTATCAAAACTTAAAGGTGACTTGTTGCTGGTCACCAACGCTAACGGTTTTACTGGCAGTCATACGCTAGTCATAGAAGATACAGGCTTATCACCTAAGAGCGAGGGGAAATTACGTTTGGTTGGAACTAACGGCGGCAACGGAACGGTCGTCCTGCACGGAGGCCATGTCGATGCTGGCGCGTTTCGCTACACACTCAATCCTGAGGGTAATGACTGGTTCCTGAGCAGTGCGGCGGCAACTCCGGCCGTTGAAAATCTGCCAACAGCCCCTGCGCCCACCGCGGCGCAGGCAGCCACTCCGATCTCTGGGGACCTGCCAACGACCCCTGCGGCCAACACCGCTCAGGCTGCCGCTCCGTCTGTCGAAAGCCTACCAACGACCTCACACACAGCAGCCCGTTATCTTAAGTACAACCCACAAACTCTTTCGAAAGGCGCAAATGCTGCCGTTGCAGCTCATATTGCGAGTGTGTCCATGTGGGACTCTCAAGTGAACGCGGTAGTGAGTCGTTTGGGTGAGTTGCGCTTGGGCAAAGACGAGGGTGGTGTATGGACCCGTGCAATTGGAAAGCAAGTGGATGTCAGCGAAAACTCCAGTCGTGCCTTCCACCAAAACATCAGCGGCTTGGAAATTGGTGCTGATAAAGCCATTCAGCTTAACGCCGGCAAAGTTTACGTAGGTGGCATGGTGGGTACGGCCAAATCTAGCCTGAACTTCGGCGAAGGTGCGTCCGGCGAAATCGATAGCAAAATGGTAGGTGCCTATGCGACCTATGTCGATGATAGCGGCGTGTACGTCGATAGCGCCCTTAAGTTTGACCGTTTGAATCACAAGATCAAAACGCCGACCAATTTGGGTAACTCGGTGAAAGGCTCCTACGACACCAGCGGCACAGGCGTCAGCATTGAATTGGGCAAACACATCGTCATTGACAGCGGATGGTATCTCGAGCCGCAAGTAGCGTTGAGTACATTCCGTATCGAAGGCGCGAGCTATACCGCGAGTAATGGCTTGAAGGTCAAGACTGACGATCTAAACTCGCTGCAAAGCCGAATCGGGTCGCGGTTTGGTCGAAATATACAATTCGAAAACGGCATGACCGTGCAATCTTACACAAAGGCCTCTTACATGGCTGAACATGCTGGCAAGAGTAAGGTTGCCGTCAACGGCACTGACCTTGATGCGGTGCTCAAAGGCAATCGTGTAGAGCTAGGGTTTGGTGGCGTTGCCAAGGTAAGCCAGAACACCAAAGTTTCATTGGATACCGAATACGCCAAAGGTAGTTTAATTGAGCAGCCGTGGGGTGTAACGTTGGGCTACCGCTACACCTGGTAACACGGTGCGTTGAAGGCTTCCCGTAGCTGACCAACATCAGCTGCGGTTTATTTCGTTTTATAAGCCACAAATAGCGAGCAGAGGATTCGACCGATTTGCCGAGCGAGTTAGGTAAAAGTCTTGATTAAGGAAGTCTTGCATGCCGGAGAGAGACCAGATGTCCGACAAATGCTCTTGAGTGGTCTCACAGCCGATTTCACGTAGAGCATCTAGGTCGGCTTTATTAGCTTCACGAATGTTAATCATATTTCTCACCGGTTCATTTACATACACACGAGCATCAGGCCATGCGTAACTAGTTAGATCGGATGTCACCTATGCGGCAGAAATTTGTCATTTCAATTGCCAGCCGCGTCAGTAAACGCGTGAGAACGTTTTTCAAATAGGCATATGGATCATGCCCATTGAGTCATGCAGACTGGATCAAGCTCAAGATCGCCGCCGCTCCTCTGCCGCTGCGCAGCGACCCAGCAAACAACCAGTTCGACCGCCCAAGGGCCCACAGGCGGATCAAGTTCCCGATCTGATTATTGTCGATGGGCGCAGCACCATACCCTAGGTAGCGCGTCATCGCTGCCCAGCGTTTAAGGCTGTAATCCAGGGCCTTGGCCGTAGCCGAGCCCTCCGGGATAAGTTTTCGTTGGCCAGCATCCACTCATGCAGTTTTCCAGCAAGGGGCACCGCCGTTTCCTGGCGTAATCGCCAACGGCCTTCGTCGCTCATTTCCTGGGCGTGTCGCTCGACTTCGTTCAGCCCGCCAATCGAGTGAAGCGCCTGCTCTGCCATGCACGATGCCAGGATAAAGGCACCGATCCGAATTCTATGGACGGCAGGCCAGTGCTGCCATCGATAACGCCAGCAAACTCCTTTCCACCGGAGTTGCCGTGTTCATGGTGATGCTCGTGGTTTTCAGTTGCAGCCACCAATGAGGCTGTCATGGCCATGGCAGCTGTTCCCGACTCACGGTGAACATCTAACCAGACTATTCCCGGCTGCTTTCAAGATCAGTCCCGTACCGACAGCTGCAGCTTGTCATTAGCATTTGAAGGCCCAGCATCTTGCGGGCCCATCAACTTTGGATAACAGGACCCACTCCATGAATCTTCTGAAATCAGCATTGGCCGCTGGCCTGTACTGCGTCGGCGCATCCAGCATGGCTGCTGACGGCGAGATCAGTTTTGTCGGCTCGATCGACGCTACCACCTGCTCCGTCAACGTCGGTGACGTGAACAACAGCGGCAGCCCCAGCGTCTCTCTCGGCAACGTTTCTTCCCTGTCTTTAAAAAAGCTCAACGACACGGCCGGCGCGGCTGCATTCGAAGTGAGGTTGCAGGCCTCGGGCGTCCAAGACGAAGACTGCGATCTGAGCGGCAAGACAGCCACGATCCGGTTCCTTGGCCTGAGCGGTGTCGCCGGCCCTAACGGCGAGTGGCTGGGCCTAGAAAATGCTGGAAGCGAAGGCGTGGCCCGGAACGTCGCGGTACAGATTCGCGACGCCGCTGGCAACGACGTCCAGATGGGACGGTCGTCTAGTGAGTACGCCGACCTGAGCAAGCCACTGCGTTTTACCGCGAACTATATTGCCACCGGTCCCGCCACCCCAGGTACTGCCAACGCCAAGGCCTCGTTCAGCGTCGACTACAAGTAACCTGCCCCATACCGGAGTCACGCTCGCACTCGTCATCGGCTCCGGTCCTTCAATCGCCAGGCTTATGCTGTCATGAAACTCCACCATCTCTTGCGTGCAGGCGCTTCCGTCCTGCGCCGAATTTGCTGCATTGCGCTCATTGTCTGCGGCCCGATGCTACCGGCCCATGCGGGCGTCATGCTCAATGGCACGCGTATTGTCCTTAGAGCCGACGAGCGCAGCGTATCGACTACCGTCTCCAACCAGACCCGCAACGACTACGCGGTACAGGTTTGGGTCAACGACATCGCCGACAGCCGCGACCACGCCAGTCCCTTCATCGCCATGCCCGCTTTATTCCGTGTGCGAGCTGGCGAAGAGCAGGTCGTACGGATCATCAAAACGCCTGGCGAATTACCCAGCGACCGTGAGTCGGTGTTCTACTTTAATGCTCAGGAAATTCCGGTGCAGGGCGTGAGTGAAGAGAGCTCGCTGAAGGTCGCCGTGCGTACCCGGGTCAAGCTGTTCTACCGCCCCTTGGGACTCGTTGGAACTGCACTGCAAACACCCGCGCAACTGGAATGGAAGTTGATCGCCCAACCCTCGGGCACATTGCTGCGGGTCACCAACCCCAGTGCCTACCACATCACGTTCATCGGCATCCGGGTAATGGACGGTCAAACGCCGATCGAATTACCCGATACTGACATGCTGGCGCCCAAGTCAACCTTGGATATTCCGCTCAGGCGCCAAGTCAAGTCAGATGGGGCGACTGTAGAATTCTCCACAATCAACGACCATGGTGGTTATCAGGACCCGCTCAGAGCGCACGTCGGGTTTTGACGGTATGAAGCACCCATTGATGGCTGGCGCCGCGACCGCACTGCTCCTCCTCATGTTACGCAATGCCGAAGCAACCTCGCAGTTCGATACCGGCTTCGTTGCCGATGTCGGCGGGATGGGCTGGCAAGGTGACCTGCAAGCGATGTTGCAGGAGCAGGAACTCGCAGCCGGGCGCTACCTAGTGAGCGTGCGCTTGAACCAGGTTGCGCTCGGGCAGCGTCAAGTCAGTTTCATGCGCAATGGGTATACGCTCACCCCATGCTTGCCCAAGGCAATGCTGGAAGAAATGGGGGTTCGCTTGCCCACCAATAACGACGGTACGGATTGCCTTGATCTGCAAGCGACGCTAGAGGGCGCGGCTGTGCATTTCGATAGTCGCAAGCTCACGCTTGATATCAGCGTTCCCCAACTCTATCTCCGGCACGATGCCCTGGGCTACGTGCCGCCGGAGGAGTGGGATGCAGGGGTCAACGCTGGTTTTCTCAACTACCAGCTCTCTGGCTCTCGTAGTCAGTATCAACAGGTAGGCAGCGACCAGTACAGCCTATACCTCAACGGCGGCGTCAACCTCGGTGCGTGGCGACTGCGTTTAAGTTCCTCGTATCAGAAGGACGGCACCTGGGAGCGCGCTACCAGCTACCTGCAACGTGATCTGCCAGGCACTGCGGGTCAGTTGCTGATTGGAGAAAGCGTGACCCCGGGTGATACGCTGCCGAGCCTTCCCTTCCGGGGCGTACAGCTGTCCAGCGACCTACAGATGCTCCCCGATTCGTTGCAGGGCTATGCGCCCGTGGTTCGGGGGGTTGCCCGGACTCAGGCCAAAGTCGAAGTACGCCAGCATGGATACTCCCTCTACAGCACATTCGTTTCGCCCGGTGCGTTTGAGATTCGGGATCTCAATGCGGCGTCTGGCAGTGGCGACCTGGAAGTCATCATTACTGAAGCGGACGGTGCCCAACAGCGCTTCATCCAGCCCTATGCGACCTTGGGCAACCTTCTGCGCGACCGGACTTGGCGCTACAGCGTCACTGCCGGGCGCTACCATGCGCCAAACTCGCTTGAAGAACAGCCAGGCTTTATTCTTGGCTCTTATGCCCGCGGGTTGCCGCGTGACTTCACCTTGTCGTTGGCCGGCTTACTGGGCGAGGGATACCGTGCGTATCAAGCCGGCGTGGGCAAGGGGCTGGGCAGCTTCGGCGCGGTATCGCTGAGCATCACCCACGCCCAGTCGGATGTCCAGCCCACTTCGGTCAGCGGACAGAGTTATGGCCTGCGATATGGTAAGGCCTTCTCAAGTGGCACCAACCTGCGCTTTGCCGGCTATCGTTATTCGACCCCAGGCTACCGTGACTTTAGCGAAGTGGTCAGTGATCGCGCCTGGCAGTACGAGCCGGATGCCGCCAACCAGCATCGTTCGGTAAGCCGGCGCAGTCGCCTCGAGGCCAACATTTCGCAGAGCCTCGCCAGCAGCGCCTCGGTCTACCTAAATCTGTCACAGCAGGACTACTGGAACAGCACACGTCAGCAGCGCCAGTTGCAGTTTGGCGTGAGTGGACAAGTGCAACGCACCAACCTATCCCTTTACGCCAGCAAGAGCCTGAGCGCGGAGGACCGAGAAGGGTTGCAGGTGGGGCTGACCCTCAGCTTTGCCCTGGGAGGGCAGAGTGCGAGGATCAGTGCGGAACGCGACTCTGATGGCATCCAGAGCCAGCGTTTGGGGCTGAGCGGGCTGGCCGGTGAGTACAATACCCTGAACTACAACCTCGACTTGCAGCGAAGCGAGCGATCCGCAAATACCGGCTCGGCCGCGGTCGGCTACCGTGCATCCTGGGCCGACCTCAATGCAGGTGTGACCAGTAGCAGTGATTATCGGTCAGTCAACCTAGGGATGTCCGGGTCCATCTTGGCCCATGCAGGAGGTATTCAGCTAGGACAGCAGCTTGGCGAAACCATGGCATTGGTCGAAGTCAAGGATACGTCGGATGTCGGCGTGCTAAACGCCCCGGGTGCTCTCACAGACACGAGAGGTTATAGCTTGGTACCGTACGTGCAGCCCTACCGACGCAACAGGATCAGCCTGGATACGCGTAATCTCGGTGCAAGCACCGACATCGACAACGGTGTCACCACCGTGATCCCGCGACGCGGTGCTGTGGTGCTAGCGCGGTTTGAGGCGAGGCGAAGCCAGAAGGTGCTGGCGACGATCTCCTTGCCCGATGGCAGCGTCGTGCCGTTCGGGGCCGCTGTGCTCGATGGCAGTGGGCAGCGTGTCAACGCGGTAGGGCCTATGGGACAGGTGCTGCTATCGGTAGGAGAAGACCGGCAGTTCCGCTTGGTCTGGGGTAAGGCCGCTGACCAGCAATGTGCGTTCAGATTGGATCTGGAGCAGACTCGCGAAGAGGACGGTTTCCGACTGGTCGATGTAGGGTGTACCGATGACTTAGCGGTCAAGGGGCCTCGAGCGCTGACGTCAGCGCAGTATTGAGCTTGTTCACCAACAGGCTGATTGCCCCGCATTGCGCGGCCAGTATTGCGGGCGACGTGCGTCTTTCGACTGAGTTTTCCAGTACTTCACATAGACTGAGAAGCGTGTGGGACTGCATCAGTTGAGCCGAGGTTTTGAGCCTGTGTGATAGGCGGGCCATTGCGGCGTGGTCGCTGTCGGCTACCGCGTGTTCCAGTGCGGCCAAGTCGTGCTGGTTGGACAGCACCAAGTTGCGCAGCAACTGCCTTCGCTTTTCCTCCGGTAGGCCGGAGAGCAGAGGCACTTGTAGGTCCAGCGGTTGGCTTACATTTGGGGGGGGGCTGGTCAAGGCAGGTACGTGTCGCGTTAGCGCCGACAATCTCAACGGCTTTAGCAGGCAGGCATCCATGCCCGCGGCCAGGGCCGCCTCATGATCTTCAGCGCGGGCACTGGCGGTGGTGCCAATGATGGTTACCGGGCGCCGGCGCTGTGCGTGCTCAAGGCGACGAACCTCGCAGGTGAGTTCCAGACCGTCCAGCTCTGGCATATTGCAGTCGGTAATGATTAGGTCGAAATCGTGTCGCTCCCAGAGGAGTAGAGCTTCTAGCCCGTCGTGGGCTAGTGTAGGCAGGTGGCCGAGTAGTTCGATCTGCTCTCTGAGCAGCGCTAGGCTTGGCAGATGGTCTTCTACGATCAATATGCTCAACTGTGAGCACAACGTATCGGAAGGCGCGATAGCAGGCGTCACAAGCGAGGCTTTGCTGGCGATGGCAGGCTCGACCTTTAGCGTAAAGCTCATGCGTGTTCCTTCGCCGAACGCCGTGTCTAGCACCAAGTCGCCCCCCATGATCCGGGCCAGGGAGCGGGCGATCGACAGACCGATGCCGGCGCCGCTGCTGCGCGAGATGGTCACGCGCGAGAAAGGGATGAATAGTGTAGGTATTTCCCGTCGGTCAATACCGGGTCCGGTGTCTTGCACGCTTATCGAGACCGCCAGTCCCTGTGTTTGTGAGGGGGGAACCCTGACGTGCAAGGTGATTCCGCCTTGTTCCGTGAACTTGATCGCGTTGCTGACAAGATTTGACAGCACTTGTTTGATTTTCAGTCGGTCGACCTGCACTTGTTTGTCCACGAGCCCGTCATATGTGACCTCCAGAGTCAGCCCCTTGCGCTGCGCCTGAAGGCTGAAGATCTGCATGACGCTGTCGACGACCTGCCGCAAGGTGTAGGGCGCGAGATGCAGCCGGGTCTGGCCCGACTCGATGCTGGAAATGTCCAGAATCCCACCCAACAGTTCGAGCAGGCTCAACGCGACATCGTATGCGACTTGGACCTGCTCGGCCGACTTGCCTTCGACATCCTTGCGCTGCAACACCAGTTCCAGCATTCCGATGATCGCATTCATCGGTGTGCGGATCTCGTGACTCATGGTGGCCAGGAAGATCGACTTGCTGGTATTGGCCCGGTCGGCAGCCTCCTTGGCCTGGCGCAGTTCAGCGAGCATGCCAAGGCGATCGCCGATGTCCAGCCAGCCACAGACTACGCCAAACACCTGTTGTCCATCTTCGCGCAATGGTTGCATCCAGTGGTAGATGTCGAGAGTTCTGCCGGCAATCGCCAGACGCTGGTCGCTCGCGTAGGGTTGGCCGGTTTTGGCAACACGTGCGCAGTCCCGTCGCCATTGGGCCAACAGCGAGGGGACGAGCAGGGCATCAAGCTGTTCGCCGCTGCTCGCCGAACTTGTCTGGGCGCTGAAACTGTGGGCATAGGCGGTGTTGAACAACAGCAGTGCACCTTCGCGATCGCGCACGTAAACAGGATGCGGAATGCTGTCGACAATGTTCTGAATCAGGCTCAAGCGGGCCTGTAGTGCCTTGCGTATAACTGCTTTCTTGAAGATCAACTTGCGCTGGTAGACGATCCACACGCCGGTGAAAACCAATAACACCAACAGCGCACTGAGTATTTGGTAGACCCGCTGGCTGAGCCCGTTCCAATAAAGGTTGTCGGTGGCTGCATTAGCCCGCCAGCGGCCGGAAATGATCGCAATCTCGTTGGGTGGAATACTTTGTAGGGACTTTTGCAATAAGGAAATCAGTGCCGTGTTTTCCGGTCGGGTAGCCAGGCCGACCCGAGCATAAACCCGCGTGAGCATATCGGCGACCTTCAACTGCCCTTCATATTTGTATGACAGGTAGTAACGCGCCTGGTTGGCCGACAGCAACGTGAAGTCGCTGTCGCCATTGCTGACGCTTTTCAAGGCGTCGGGGACGTTGTCGGTCAAGTGCAGGGCAATCGACGGAAATGCTCCGCGCACGTACTCGATCAGCGCATCGGACTCTGGTAATGCAATGCTGTAGGTAGAGCCGGGAGCTAGGTAGGGACGCTCCGGCGCATCGCTACGGGTGATCATGGCATAGGGCGTATTGATGATTGGCCGGGTGAACAGGTATTTGCGGTCCCGCGAAGTGGTCTGGGAGATGATTCCTAGGTCGGCCTCGCCCTTGTCCAGTAGTTTGAGCGACTGGTGGATCGAGCGGGTACGCAGCACTTCGAAACGCAGTCCGGAATTGAGCCGCACCAGTTCGAGGATGTCGGACATACTGCCGCCGAATTGCCCCTGACTATCGAACAGGGCATAGGGTGCGAGGTCTTCGCTCACAGCGATGCGCAGCGGCTGTCGCCGTTCGAGCAGTGCTTCTTCCTGAGGGTCTAGGGTACTGATCAGTTTGTCGTCGCGGCACTTGAGCGCCGCCACCCACCAGTTGACCTGGTTAATGATCTGACAACGGCCATGGGAGGTCAGTTGCTGGTTGAGAATGGACGCCAGCCGTTGATTGTCCGGCGAGTAGGCGAAGCCGATGCCGGTTTCTATGGCGTTCACGCTGGTGTTGGTGACCAAAAGGTTGTTGAAGCTTTGATCCAGCAGGTACAAGGTGCTAACCGTATCCCCCAAGTAAGCCTGGGCCTTGCCGCTGAGCACGGCGGCAATGGCTTCATATGGCGAGAGGTAGTTCTTCACTGTCGCATTGCGAAACAGTTGGAAGGTTTGTTGATCGATGAAGCCGTCGGCGGTCGATGAGATCTGCGCACTGGCTTCGCGCAAATCTATATCCAGCAGGCTTCCTGTGATCGAATACAGTGCTATCCGGGTATAGGCATAAGCGGCGGTGAGTGATACCTGATAGCGGGCTGCCTCAGGCTCGGTCGCGGCATCAACCAGGTCGACCTGATGAGTCTTCAGCGCCTCAAATGCACTGCTCCGACTGCCGTAGACCACAACCCGGAATTGGATATTCAGTGCTCGCTGCAGAGCTAGCAGGTTTTCGGTGAGGATGCCTTCAAGTTGCTGATGCTCAGTGATGATAGTCAGTGGCGGGTAGTCAGGACTGGAGATCGCGACGCTAACCACTTGCTTCTGCGCGAGCCAGTCACGGTCATTTGCGCCCAACGGTACAGAGAAAATCAAGGCCTGACCACGTGAAGAAAGGGTCAGTTCCTGGGACCACGCCGGGAGGATAATCACCAGCAGCAACGAGGCTAGGAGGGCACGGTGGATATTCACGGGGACAATGTTCAGATGAGGTTCATGTCTCTGGCGATATCGGCCAGCTCGATGATGTTTCGTACGCCCAGCTTGCGCAGGATGTTGACCTTGTGGCCGCTGATGGTCTTGTGGCTGAGATGCAACCGGTCGGCGATCACAATGTTGCTGAGGCCTTGGGCCAGCAATTGGAGAATGAGGATTTCCTTGTCCGTCAGGCTCGGCGTGTGTGGGTTCTTCGGAGGATTGAAGTCCATATAGTGCGCGAGAACATCCTTGGGGAAGTAGAGATACCCGTCGTGGATTGTCTTCAAACCGCGCAGCAGTTCGTCGAAGGTCGCACTCTTGTTAATGAAGCCGCAGGCGCCGGCCTGCATGCAGCGAGACGCGTAGCTGGCGGCCACCTGCGAGGTGAACACAAGGGTCTTCACTTGTAGGCCATCGGCGCGGATGCGCTGCAACACCGAAAGGCCATCCAGGCCGTCCAGGCCGATATCCAGAATCATGTAATCCGGGTTGAGTCGCCGCACGCTCGCCAGGGCGTTTATACCGTCGGTGCACTCACCCACGACTGTATAACCGGCCTGCTCCAGAAAGGCCCTGATGGCACTGGAGAAGATCGGGTGATCGTCCACGATAAGCGCAGTTTTGATCATTCAGGAGTGTCTCTTTTCAAGGGTTTCGTTTCTCTGGGGGGATTATAGCTAACAGTCGTAGCAGCAGGGGCTGAATCGGAAACTCTGAAATTCCAGATCAATCTGGCTTGGCAACAAGATCTCTCTCGGACTCTTCAGGAATTTACCAATGTACTCTATGCCTAATACAAGTATTCATGGCGAGGTCGCAAGTTGAGGGGGCTGATATGTGGATTTGCGTTGATTGCGCTGTTGCAAAGTCAGTTGGCTTTTTCACAGTGTACCGGTGGGGATGGTGAAGCTTATCTAACCTTTAACATCGGGGCTCAGTATGTACCACGTGATGCCCCCTTGGGCTCGGTAATAGGCACGGCCAACAAGACTTATGTGTATCGGCCCGCAAAGCCATACAATTGTGGCGTCTGGGACCCGTGGGAGGTACGATTCAGCGAAAATTTTCCCATTGTTTCCGGAATTACCCTGCCTTCGATGGAGAGCGGGATTTCAAATGCCACCATTGTAAAAACGAATGTTCCAGGCGTGGGGCTGATAGTTAGTTCCGAGCCTATGCGGTCTTATAATTTAGTAAGTGGGTCACCACCCTATGTACCTTACAAGGTGACCATTCCCGGTTGGGCGACAGATTATCCGAGTGTCACCGCAAGGTTTACGCTTGTTAAAATAAGCAATGACATTCCTGCTGGAAGTTCGAAGATAGAGAGCCCTTATTCCACGATTAGCTATTGGTCGGATGGCAGAAAACACAGCATCTTTCTAACCGGCACTGTTGTCCGTTCCGAGTGTTCCTTGGCAGAGACTCCCCAAACGTATATCGAAGTCCCCATGGGGACGATCAGACGCAGTGTATTCAAGGGTAAGGACAGCCACTCCCAGAGCAACGACGTGCTGATTCCGCTAACCAACTGTACACCTGGCAGTTATCCCTCAAACCAAGGCTGGAACTACTATCAGAACGCCAATGCCTGGCTGCGTCTCGACGGCGCCAGAGGATCGTCCGTTGTCGACGCAGGGCGTGGCATGTTAGGCCTCACCCCTGAATCAACCGCGAAAGGCATCGCTGTACAGGTGCTGCGCAACGACGGTGTGACACCGCTTCCGTTGGGCCAGACGGTTGCCATTTCGCGGCTAAGCGGCAGCAGCATGAACATTGAGTTAAAGGCTCGCTACATCCAGACGTCCGATTCGCCAATGGGCCCAGAACCGGGCTCCGCCAACGCACGCGCGGCATTCACCGTCACTTACAAATAAGCCGGTTTGCGGCTTCAGTATCAGGAGTTGCAAGCCATGCCAACAATGAGCGTGCTTTTACTTTGCTCAAATGCTTACCGTGTGGAGCGCTTCGTTGCTCTGCTGGGACGGCTGGACTACGTTCAACTGCAGGTCGTCACAGATGAAGGCGACTGGTCTCAATGTCCTTCCGAGCAGGAGGGGCCAGATCTTGTGGTCTGCGACAGCCTTCCCGCGCGGGGCGGTATACGCTATCTGCGTCGACTGTTCGAGAATTTCGGTTTCTTTTCAGTGATCGAATGCCAGGCACTGGAAGCGTCCATACGATGGGGGCTCAGCCATTTTCGTTTACAGGCCGGCAAGTATTTCGTGGGTAGCTATGATGAGCTAGCTGCACTGCAGATCGATGAACTCCTTTTCAAGGCATTGACTGTCAAGCGAACCGTGAAGCGCTATAAAGAAGGCACACTGCCACGTTCTTCGCCGGCTGTGATTTGCGACCAGACCATAGCGCTGGACATTAATCAGGCCCTGGATCAGCAGCAGATCGTGGCCTTCTATCAGCCGCAGGTGTGCTTGAAATCCCAGCGAATCAGCGGCGTTGAAGTACTTGCCCGTTGGCGGCATCCCCAAAAGGGAATGCTGGGGCCGCGGATGTTTCTTGACCTGATTGATACACCGCAACGTCATGATCAGTTGCTGGACTGCCTGCTGCGGCAAGGGTTGGCACTACAACGGCATCTACAAATGAATGTGTCAGGTCAGTCGCTGGTGTTTTCCTACAATATCGAACCCTGCCAGTTGGACCAAGAAGGGTTCGCCGGTAGGACGCTGCAGTGCATTGAAGAAGCCGGTGTCACTTGCCGTCAAGTCATGCTGGAGGTGACCGAGCGCGGCACTTTGCCGTTGACCCTCAGCAGTATTGAGAACATCAGCCAGTTGGTGAAAGCCGGCGTGCGATTGTCGCTGGACGATTTTGGCACGGGCCATTCGACGCTCACTAGGCTGGCAGGCATTCCTTTTGCACAGGTCAAGCTCGACGCCGGGTTAATTGCCCATGTGCTCAATCTGAGAGAAACGCGGATCGTCGAGGCACTTGTAGACCTGGCGCGTGCGTTGGACTTCGAGCTGGTGGCAGAAGGGATAGAAACACAGAAGCAACACGCGCACCTGCAACGGCTTGGAGTAGTGCTAGGGCAGGGGTTTCTGATGTACAAGCCGATGGGATGCAACGATCTGCTTTCGGTATTAGCCAATAATCATTCGATACTGCGACTGGGCTGAAGCAGTGAAAAATACTTGTCAGCAAAATAGGTGCTGCTTGCGTACTGTTTGCGCTGACACGATTTTGACCCGGCTGTTGATTTTGACTGACCCATATGCTGCTTCTGGAGTATGCGTCCGGCCAAGTCATCTACCCAACCTGCAAAGCCCATGCATGGTGTGCACTTAAATTCAAGTGGGCACCAGTTCTAGCTTTTTAAGCGGGTATTTCATGCAGCCAACACGCCGTTCCTATTCCAAATCCTTCAAGGCCCAGATCATTCAAGAGTGCGCCCAGCCCGGCGCTCCGATTGCCAGCATCGCGCTCAGCAACCGCCTTAACGCAAACCTCATCCACAAATGGATTCGGTTGCAGGCGCAGAAAAGCACGGCGCAGATACCTGCATTCATCCCATGGCCTATGCAAACAACAGCGCACCTATCTTCATCGAATATCAGCGTTGAGATTCTGCACCCACGCGGCACCGTCAAAGTAAATTGGCCAACCGATAGTGCTGCTGCCTGCGCCGCTTTCCTTCGAGACCTGGTGCGATGATCCGCATCGACGCCATCTGGCTAGCCACTGAGCCCATGGATATGCGCGTCGGCACTGAAACGGCGTTGGCCAGGGTGATCGCGGTGTTCGGTGCGGCGAAGCCGCACTGCGCCTATCTGTTTGCCAATCGCCGCGCGACTCGGATGAAAGTGCTGGTGCACAATGGGATTGGCGTCTGGCTGGCTGCACGGCGCTTGAACCAAGGTAAATTTCATTGGCCAGGCGTTCGTCAAGGTAGTGAAGTGCAGTTGGATACCGAACAACTTCAGGCCTTGGTGCTTGGTCTACCTTGGCAACGTGTTGGAGCTGGCGGTGCAATCACGCTGCTTTGAACGTCTTGGCTTGCTATCGCAAGGGGCCTGCTTTGGTAAAATCCAAGGCATGACTTCCTCGCCCAATCTCGATCAAATGAATCCCGACCAATTGCGTGCATTCGCTGCGCAGTTGCTGTCGCAAGTCGAGACCATGGGCAAGAAGATCAACCGCGATCAAACGGTAATCGATAAGCTGACCCACGAGACCGCACAACTCAAGCGTTTGAAGTTTGCCAAGCGCAGCGAGCAGATGAATCCTGAGCAGGCCAGCCTGCTTGATGACCTGATCGATACCGATATCGCGGCGATTGAGGCCGAGCTTCAAGCCTTGCAAATAGAACCTGCGGCGACCGAGCAAAAGAAGCAGAAGCCCAAGCGCACGGCATTGCCGGCAGAATTCCCATGCACGTTGATTCATCACGAACCGGAAAACACCCACTGCCTATGCGGCTGCGCACGTAAGCGCATTGGTGAAGATATCAGCAAAAAGCTGGACTACACGCCGGGCGTGTTTACCGTCGAGCGCCATGTTCGTGGCAAGTGGGTTTGCGATGACTGCGAAACGCTGATCAAGGCACCCGTACCGGCGCAGGTCATGGATAAGGGCATCCCGACTGCCGGGTTACTTGCCCACGTCATGATCGCGGAGTTCGCTGATCATCTTCCGCTTTACCGTCAGGAATCGATTTTTGGTCGAGCTGGCTTGGCCATCCCACGTTCAGCTTTCCGCGGAGCAGCGCCCTGATTGCCTGCGACAGTTTTAATTCTCTAGTGCTTGAGTTCGTATCAGCGTCTGGCCCTTCTGCGACAGTTTCGCGTTTCCTCTAATCAGGACTGCAGGCCCCGTAAACTAGAGCGAGGCTGCCACAGCTTTAATTCTCAAACTTCAGCTCTTCGCATAATATGGCGCAAGCGGGGGGGATAGGTATTCAAAGGGTTTAGGCAGTTGGCTGAGATCTTGGTATTAATGTACCTAAGTACTATTTTTTATACCGGTTTCTCTAACGATTGGCGGTGGAAGTAGTCTAGATATGTAATTCCACATTGCCGCTTCGGACAAGGTAGTAGTTCGCTGAAACCCTCTTTATGCAAACGATAGCAATGTGTCGTAGCGCCTACAACGCGGTAGCACTGAGTCTATTGCTTCCTTTGCTACAGGCAGCGGTAGACCTAGGCTATGGTTTGATGTGATTTTCTACGGCTTTTTAGCCATGACTAGCACGAATAAGGAGGTGTCCCTGTCGCTGTGGCCGCTTGCAGACTGGGCAGGGTGTAGGCAGTCATGCAACCGTAAATTTAGCTGATGTAACTGGGCGCTTTCCTGGCTGCGCTTACGCCAACCTGAGTGACCATTGGTTTGCCAGCCCCGTCGGGCATTTTTTTGGCTCGGGTTATCCGGGGATTTCCGCTTGCGGTGAATTTGCTAGAGCCACTGCGTTGCTTGCCAAACATCTGCGCGAGTGCAGGGGGCTGATTTCCTGCTTCATATTTATTAGCCAGAGCGTCAGTAGGTTACTGGACTCCGGCTCCGGTCCTGCTGCTGACCACTGCTCTGACCAACGATGAGTTGGAGTCTTGGGCTGCTGCTTGGTCTATACAATCGGATGGCCGATCGAGATCTGTATTCGTCGCTATATCGAACGACAGCGTGTTCAAGAGGTGCAACATACCGAGTCTCCCATAAGCGAGCTATTCAGGGCCTATTTGGTACTCATGCTGCTGGCGGTAGGCATGCTGACAATATCTACGTAAGTCGGCTACCTTATCATCTACATACCCATCTATGACGGCAGCATTTGGGGCTTAGGGCTTAGCTCGGTTATACCGGAACTTTGCTCAGGGGCTTGGTGGTGATGACGCCGTTGATTGGTGATCTATCCGATATACTTAGCGGCACACGGATCATGGTGGTATGGCGCAGATCGTCGTTGTCACTATCTGGCTGGCGTTCAACTATTTGGTCGCCATCCCGAGGCGCTTAGCTACAATGTTGATGCTACGCTGTTCGGCAGCTTTATACCTTACGTGTTCGGTGGTCGATTAGTGCTAACCACTATCACCTCGCACCCTAGAGCTTTACTGTTCCCCCCTACTTGGAAACATACCTTAAATGTTCGGGCGGCATACCAGCGTGCCGCAGCTTCGGTGATCTCGTCGCAGTTTTGATCAACTGCCAGCTAACGGGCCGCGGTCCTACTATCAAATTGCTCAAGAGCAGGCCGTGCAGTTGAAGTGTATAATAGGAGCCGTCGTGGCGGTCTTGGGGCCGCTACCTGTTGCGTGTAAAAGGTAGACGCCATAGACAAGATAGTCTTTGTGGCTGGCCATTTCTGTCTCTACAGAGGGGCTGGTGCAGTTTGGTCAGGACCTGGATGGGCAGTTTGCCTATTGACTCGATGGGAGAAATACGTTTTCTCCTGTTGGTGTTTTACGCATGCAGTCGGATTGCAGACTATTTTCGCAAAATGCATACCCAACGGACACGGAAAAATGCGTTTTTTCAAAGCGGGGTTGTAGGGCGGTGAGTTGTGATCGAACCTGGCGGTCGCACAATATGACTCTGCTCGACAGTTCGTAACTAGTTACGCTTGAGCCCAAGGAGATGAAGGAATCGTCCATAACGGCCGTAGGGCAGGGAGATTAACGGGCGCGAATCAACTAATCTCGAAAAAACTCACAACTTTGAGTGACCCTTCGAGATTGGCCAGCGGCATCTGGGACTTTGTCTGTTTCAGCTATAATTCTTTCCTAAATCTACCGGGGCCTATTTCTACGGCAAGCTGGAAGACATCCCCCCCCCCCCAGCATTAACAGTAGCTGTTGTAAAAGACGCTGATCGGCTCAAGCTACTTGCTCAAGATCGATCTGCGCTATTTCAATCATAAGGAAAAGAGTCTGGCGTTTCCGGGCTGATGACAAGCCCACGTACGACACTATGTTCAGACTGAACAAACGTATCCACACCGTCGGCCTTGCGCTCGATACATACCCGCGTTAAATTCCATTCAGTTTTCGTCGCAGTCGATGTGTTTTTTTTCATATGCAGAAATAGCTTCGCGTATCCTTAGGCATTCTTTTAAATTCCGCAAGTTGACACTGTCAATACTAAGATTTCCTGTAGGCTTGGGTCGGTTTTCCTTAAAGTTAAATTGAATAGATGGCTTTTCCTCTTCAATTGAGAAGCGACTTTTCGAACGCACTACTTCCTTAGCGATACTGGGATTTGGCTTTGGGAGCTGATCGCCTGCCACTCCATAGCGCTGCAGGAGCGAATCTTCGGGTAAATCGTCAGCTATGGATATACCTGAGAACAACCAACTGGAAAATATTATGAAGTACGATGTTATTTTATTCATGTTAATCTGCTGTTTAAAGTGTCTTTGAGCCATTCTTCGATGGGAACGGCCAAGGATTGTTTAAGGTTTTATGTCTATCATTTGACATTGGGTCGTATTTTTTCTGTTGGTTTGAATGAATTCCTTGTGGAAATATTATTAATGATAATTCGATTTGTATTGAGTTATGATTTTTTGGGGGGGTAAGTAGCTCTTGTGGTTTTGATTTAGTAAGCTAAGTTTTCTCATCATATCAAGTCCAAGCTTTGTGTCTCGCTACCCAGATTATATAGTAGACGCCCGATTTCATAAATATCTGGATGTTGAGCAGAGCTTAAGGTGACTCGCTTTTTAGCCTCAGTTTTCAGTCTCGTCAATTGATATTTCGCCACACCATAGATGAAGGCTTTTCGGAGAAAGTTATTTTCCATACAATACGAAGTAAGATTGAAACGAGAGTGTTTCACCAGTTGGGCGTTGATTAACACGAAATCGAAGCCTCTATCATCGTACTCAAGCAGCATTAGCATTTCTTTCAGACTTGCTGCCACTCCGATTGCATAATAACCATGATAATTGAGGCTACGCTCTAGCTGCAAGCGTTCGAAGTGCTGCGGATCAGCAATCATGATGCGTAAGCCTTTATTTGTCATAGCAAACCCCGAGCGGGAGAAGCACTTCGTTGCAAACAGCGCAGTAAGTCAGTTCCTGACATGGGTCGAGAGTGCCAGTAACCCTGGCCTTGAGTACATCCCATTTTCAGTAGTTGTTGCTGTTGAGCAGCAGTTTCAATACCCTCTACCACAACCGACATACCTAAGCTTTTACCCATCGCTAACGTACTGCTAATAACTGCGCGGCAACGTGGTTCGTTTTCAAGGTCGCGAACAAATTCCGCATCAAGCTTTATTTCGTTAAACGGCAGCTGGCACAAACGCTGTAGCGAGGAAAAGCCTACGCCAAAATCGTCAATCGATAAACGGCACCCCATCATGCGCAGGCGTACAAGATTTTCCAAGGATACCGCTGGGACCTCAATCAAGCCGCTTTCTGTCAATTCGAAAGTCAGGCTTGAGCCTGTCGCATGATGCGAAGCAAGTATTTGCTTGATCTTCGAAGCAAGCCGAATATCAGCAAGTTGTGATGCTTGTAGGTTTAAAGCTAAGTTCAGCTTCACACCCCGTCTCTTTGCCTGACCCTGTAAGTCCAGTGCCTGGTGCATCAAGCTGAACAACAACTCGTCCATCAGGCCGCACTGCTCTAACATCGGTATAAAAACCGCAGGCGTCAGCAACCCCTTTGAAGGGTGATTCCATCGCGCCAGTACCTCTACCCCCAAAACCTCGCCGGTGAGCAAATCGAACTTGGGTTGGTAATAGGGCTCCAGTTGCTGCTCTAAAATGGCATCCCGTATCTGGTCCTCGCTGATCTGCTCCACCGTCGCTGACAGGTGCTCACGTGCCGGTCGTCGGCTCAGGTAGCCATCCAGATGTTTACGCAAACTATCCGCCCGTAAAGGCACGGCCACATCCATGATGATGCTCAGCCCCAGCAATGCACCTATCTGCCGCACCGCGCGGCCGACGTCGTATGGCAAACAACTCGTTATAAGTACTGTTCCCAGCTGACCGGCCCCCCCTGCGCGCAAGATGAATTCAAGTCCTTCCCTATCCTCCATTTTCAGGTCGCAAAGCGCCACATCCAACGAACCAACCGCTTGCAGAATGGTAAGGGCCTCGCCACCGTTGCCAGCTTCAAGCACTTCGCGGCAACCCAGTTGCTTTAATAGACTGACCGTCAGGGAACGCTGGAATGGATTGTCTTTAACAACCAACGCACGAATCGATAGGTAAGGCATCATAGGAGCACTCGGTTATAAGGTGAGAGTGCCTATGTTCCGAAATCAGCACGAATGATTCGCGAAGAAATTGCGTACGTATCTGTAGGATATTTCTCAAGCATTAGCTTTGCTTGGAAAAAAAACGCGAATGGCGTTAGCCAGTGTGGGGGTTTTTCAGTTTATTGGACCTACCAAGCGTAGCGGTAGCCAAGAGTTATGCCCCACGGTTGCTCAACTAAACTTCCGTTAGCGTATTAGGCATCAAGTGATTTTACTGTTCCAACCAATTTTGGTAACGCTGCCGACCAAGATCTTAACGATTGCCTTTGAGTTCTGCATCAAGGCGTGTGCGACCTTGACTTTACTCTTGCCAGCATGCTCCGTGATGTAAGAGCCTTTTACGTATGGCTGCACTGTCATGCCGTTATCCAGTTGTATATTGCAACCCAAGAGCGACCCGACGTGGCTTTGTAGCGAGTCAAGACTGTCAGTCTAAACCTTCAGGCAATTGCACATTGTGTAATTTGCGCCTTGGGTGCGGGGTGCACCCAGCGCTGCGTACGGTTCGACATACCATCCGTTATCAAGGGTGACGTGCTTACCTATTTCGACTCTAATGCCGAGGCCGTCAGTGTTGTATATGTCTTTTACCGAGTTGCCAAAGTTAGTAGGCGTTTGATCTTATTGTTCCAATGGTTGTACTTAACTACGCTGTTCAATACACGCCGCTGTCATCGAGATAGGTAGCACAGGCACCTACTATCTTGCTATCGATTTCACCAGACGCGTTTTCTCTAAATTTCAGACCGGATTTGGCCGTGTCCATCATGCCGTCGACATAGACTTCACAGGAGCGCAGCTGAATCGCCTTATCAGCACCGATTTCTAAACCATTGATATCCTGGTGGTAGGTGCGGCTGAAATTTTCGTTAACGTTTATTTGCTTATCAATTGTCCGGACCCAGACACCACCTTCGTCCTTGCCCATACGTAATTCCCCAATATGAGTGACCTGCGCACTCGTTTGAGAGTCCCACACGGCTAAACTTGCAGTGTGAGCAGCGATTGCAGCATTTGCGCCTTTTGAAAGGCTTCCGGGGAATGAGTTGACAGTATGAATAGCTTGGGGCGGAGCTTTTTTTATTTATTGGATTGGGGTTGTGAGTAAGCACATTTGTATCTGGGATCTTTGGCGGGAATCGAGCTGCTATACCAGTAGCCTGAGTCGTGATGGTCGCGCCGATAGCTGTTGGCTGGCTATGAATTGCAGAAGTCACAGCCTGATCCACTATGGCAGCATCGGTAAAAGGCGGCGCATACAGCGATGTACTGGCCTTTACCATCTTGGCAAAGCCCTAGGAAACCTTCTAATGAGCGATCTCTCTGTTTATATCGCTAGGGGCATCCACCGGGCTGGTGGCCGGGGTGCTGAAATTGTCCTCGCGCAGAGTCACGCTTTACCTCCGACGAACCTCAAGGCGAACTATATGCTCAAAATATCGGCGACTCGCCATTGTATCGGGAAGTGGAACAGCTGCTAGTCCTTAATCCGGGGCAGGCTCCCGAGCGCTTGTTTCCCGTACATGACGTGCAGCGGCCAAGCTTGCTGGTCACTCCTGGTTGGCGGGTACTGGCACCCGGGCAGAAATACCGGATGACCTTGAAAGCCCTGAATATACCTACGCATAAGCAAGTGTGGCGCATTACCTCCAGGCCCCGAGAGCGAGTGATAGTCGAGTCCAGTAAGGACGCCGGACCGCCTGCCCCTTTAGCCGTGAGTGTGGGTTATGGCGTGGTGATTTATCAGCGGAATGCGAACAACCCGCTGCATCCCGTCATGGAGTAGAAGATGAACAAAACAACACAGGCCTGCTTGCTAACAGCACTGGAAACATTTCCGCTCCTGATTCCGGCGCAGTTGGTACTGGCAGGTAACACCAGCAGTAAGATTAGCGCGTACCTGAAACCGAACAACTTGTCCGTTACCTATGATCGGGGGAGGGGGGGCGACCAAGAGCTAGAGATGTTGCAAACCGGCGGCTGGGATGCTCCCGATGGCACGGCTGCGAATTGTTTCGTCTATGGAGTATTCCAGATGCGCCTGGATGCGCCTCTGCTGATCCCAAACGCCAGTCACGCCGCGCGGGTGTCCCAGCGTCCCCAAGTAGACCCGGGCGCGGAAGTCGAAGCGCACAAGCACCTCACCGTCGGTGTAGGCACGGAATTCAAGAATCCACCTCGGACAGTGCCTTGTGAGGATTCCGCCGAATATTACGGCCTGACAGTCTCGGCTTATCCATCAAGGTAGGCGCGAAAATGGCGCTGACCAAGGGCACGTTAGTTCCACTAAACTATTCTTGACTTTAATCGGGCAATAATAAAAGCAAAGCCATCAACCTAGGTTTACGTTTTAGCTTTTAATGTTCGAAAATCTGAAATCTCACCATTTATAAAGAGATTAAATGAAAGCGATAAAAAATTTAGATCAAGCCTTAATTAATGTGGTCTTGAGCTGAGTTTGCACGTCTGAAAAATAGTCAGCTTGAGAATATAAGTGTGGAAGCTTCGTGATTAAAGGCGGGGGTATTAGTAATTGGTTGGTGTTCCGGCTTTCATTAGTGCGTGAAGTAAGTATTGATGTTGGGTGTGCTTTATTTTTTTTGTTGTCGGGTCGTTGTGGTGTTCGATCAGGGTTTATAAAAAAGAATAAGGTAAAGGGGGCTGTAAGTTTTAATCTCGGGCTTTATATAATTTTATTGTTTAAGTTTTAAGTTTAGAGTGTGTTTTTAGTTTGTAGGGGGGGGGGGGGCGCAGCCGGAGTTTTCCTACGCGCTTGCAGGACGATTCCTACAAACAAGCCGCTATCGGTTATGCATTATTAAAAATGTTACGGGTTGAAAAAGTAGCGAGCACCCGGTTCTCTAAAAATAAAAATGAATCTAGCGTTGTATGTCGTAGCCAGTGCCGTGACTAGGTAACGTAAATTCCTAGAATATCGTGCGCAGAGGCAGGAACCTAAACGATAGGAGTGGCATGGATGAATGCTAAAAACACTATTTTCTCAGGCGTTTTTCCCTTGGGTGCGATGTTTTTGATATCGCTCTTGGTTGATGCTAAAGAGTATGAGCAAACGATCGCTGCAGAAGTAAATGCAAATGCAATAAAAAATAAATATCACCGAATTGTACTATTTGGCGATAGTCAGTTGGATACGGGTAACGTAACAAAGAAAATCAATATCTCTTCTGAAGGTATAGGATCATTTGAAGTCAATTTGCCTATAGGAGCGCCATTTACCTCTGGAAAAGGAAATATGGCTCAACAGCTATCTGAGTCCCCCTATGTTAATGGAAATCAAATAAGTTGGAAAAATGACTTTGAAATGTCGATGTGGGGTCATACTATCCATATCCCAATCAAAATTCAAACCGCTGGAGATAATGAAAGTTTAGATAATAGTCGGAATTTAAATATGGCCCAAGGTGGGGCAAAGATGGTGAGTCAGTTCCCGGGAAGTGAAAAAGCATTTCTTAAAGATGGACTCGTGAAAATAGTTAATGCATTTTTAGATAAGTCTCTGGGAGAACTGGGAGGTATTTTTAGTTCCGGCGCGAAATCGTTAGTTGATAGCGTAGTTGATCAACAAAAAAATCTCGATTTAGTTCTGATAGACAAAATCTCTAACCAGCCTGAAAAGTTCAAAAAATTCGGTGGGAAGTTTGATGAACACGACCTGGCGATCGTCATGGCGGGAGGGAATGACGTTATTGAGCAAGGATACACAGGTGCACGGAGTATTTTATTAGCTGGACAGGAAATTTGCAGCAGTCGGCAAAGGCTCGTGGAGGATGTCGCAGCGTTAGGAGCGAAAAATATTCTTTGGGGGAATATACCTGATTTGTCCGTAACACCTTTGTTGATTGATTGGAAGGAAAAAGAGTCGAATGTGCTACACGCCGGAAGTGCGATTGAAAAAAAAATGGCTGAGGGAAAGATAGCGGAGCTAACATCGGAGGTTAATGAGAAAACTAGTATTTCGGCTTTGAATTTGCTACGAGGGCATCCAGGTACGAATTTAACTTTATTCAATATTTTTAAGTTGTCTGGGCATATTGCTCGGAATGGTAAGGATTATGGAGTTGACGGGGATTTAAAAGTTTCCTGTAATTCAAGTTCGGACTGTAGTGAAAACAAAAGCACAGGTGTAAATTACTTCACGCAGGATGGACTGCACCCTAGTGATAAAACAAGTGAGATTTTAGCGGATGCTTTTAATAAGTACAGCCTCGACTCTGCTGAGCCGCTTAGATCTCGCCTAAGTGAAAAAAGACACTACGATCCTTATCTGGATTCGTTTGCTGATATCACGGGCGTTGAAGATAAGGGCGAGGTCACGGTTAACGTGAATGGTGGCGTTTTGGATCTCAGCTTGCAAACACAGGTTGACGCGCTATCTAGGAATATTGGGCTTAATGGGGCATTATTGTACTTTGGAAAGGTGGATGAAAAAAATAAAACCAAATCTAGCGCGCAGCAGCTAAGCTCGAATATTTTAATTAGTGACAAAACAGACGGACATGGAGGTGGTGGTATTGAAGTGTCCGATGAAGCCTCGCAGGTCATTTATACCGGTAGCGCCTCGGGTGGCGCACTGTTAAAAAGTGGATTGGGCGAGCTTGTGTTAACTGGGGATAACGATGTATTGGGGCTGTATATCATAAGTGGCACCCTAAAGGTTGGCGATGGCTATGATAAGGGTTGGTTGAAGGGTAATATATATAATAACTCAAGTTTAGTATTCGATCGCTCTGACGACAAGCAGTTTTCTTATGAAATCCATGGTAGTGGTTCTCTCGTAAAAACGGGGGGCGGGATGTTAGATTTAACGGGCTCTGGAGGCTTTAAAGGGCGTACGGAAGTTAAAAATGGAGGTCTTGGGTTTAATGGGGTATTCGAATCTACCGACGTTCTGGTGAATAAAGGTGCGCTTGTCTATGGAACAGGTAAAATTCGCTCTTTAAGCCTGGAGGAGGGGGCAATTATTTCCCCTGGTAATTCGATTGGAGTATTTAATGTCGCAGAGGACCTTACGTTTAAAAAAGGTTCGCTCTATAAGCTTGACGCAAGCCCAACTGGACTAAGTGATATGATCGAGGTTGGTGGTGTTGCGAATGTTCAAGGTGGGAATGTGCTGGTTACAGCACACGGCGGTGAATATAGTCCGAATAGTCTCTACAAGATTCTTTCCGCTAAAAAAGGGGTGACGGGTAGATTCGACGGTGCCTACGCAGACCTAGCCTTTCTCGAGCCTCGTCTGAAGTACGGTATGACGGATGTATCTCTTTTGCTATTCCGTAACGACATTCAGCCAGTGGACCTATGCCAAAATGGAAACGCCAAAGCCGCATGTGCAAGTTTGCTACCTCTGCAGGCCCCGATAACAGCCGTTAATTTTGTTCAAGAGACAGAGCCCCCCTCAGTGATAAGCGCTGCCGATTTTAGGCAAAAAATTGCGGTTGCATATTTACCCGCCACCGACAAGTCTGAAACCCTCGAGCCAATTGGTATTCCTGCTTCCGAGCCGAAGGCGAACTTAAAAGAGAGCAACCTCGACGTTGATCCGAAGGTCGCAGTGTCCGCTATCGGCAAAGGTTCTGAGCAAGCCTTGCCGGAATCAAGCATGGCCCCAGTTCTTAAACGTGAGGCTGCAGTGGAAACAGTCATTCCCAACTCCGAGGTTTTATTTACGGACACGGAAAAAGTTTCCGCTGAAAGATTTGAAGTTACAGTAACACCGTTGACAGCTGATATTGACCTTGCAGCCGCGTCAATCAAGGTTATCCTTGATACTAAACCGAATGTCGCACCGAGCCAAAAAGCCATAGTTCCTGAACTTATAAGTAATTTATCTATCGGGTCGACAGATACGCTGGATTCGAGCAAAGGGAAGCTTCAATCGCCATTATTTCCAGCTACAGAAAAACAAGTCTCTACTACTCAGCAGGCGTCATCTCAACAAAGTAGTGCTGTCCCCACACTAAGTGGCGAGGGTGAGCAAATAGTTAATCGGGCTGATTATAATGAACTTTGGGGAAGAGAAAGCTCGTTAATTTTAAATATGAGTCGACCAGAGTTTGCCGAGTTCTCAAAGTTATTATCTGGTGAGATTCATGCCGCACTCAAAACGGTGGTGATGCAGGAGACATCTTTTAATAGTGACTTCGCATTCAAGCGGATATATGAGACAGGGCTGGGGCTCGCTAATTCAGGTGCATGGGGATACGTGTATGGTTCAGAAGGTCACCAGCAAGGTGGTAACGGGATTTCCAGTCTGAGTCGAAATACCCAAGGGTTTATTTTCGGAGCTGATGCCTGGCTCGAAGATACTGACTTGAGTATTGGTATTTTCGGTGGCCATAGAAAAACATCAGTATCTCAGGGGGCATCCTCTGCAGACATTGGTACCTACAATTTGGGGGTATATGGCTCCAAGCGATATGATTCGTTGTCCGCTCGCTTTGGCGCAAGTGTCTTCTGGCATGATATCGAAACAAAGCGAAAAATTTTTCACTCAACTGGATTATCTACCCCCAGTGGTAATTATTATGGCAACACCGCTCAATTATTTTCGGAGCTGGCTTATGATGTAAGTTTTGATAAATTAAAGTTTGAGCGCTATATCGGGTTAATATACAATCATCAGGAAATCTCCGCTTTCTCCGAAAAAAAAGATCTATTTTCGCTTTCAGGAAGGCGAGGTGGTAAAGATATATACTCTGGTAAGCTTGGTGTGCGTATAAGCTATCTCGCACGATATAATGAAGATGCCAATATTGACTTTCGGGGGGGAATAGGAGTTTCTCACGCTTTCTCCGACGTTATTTCTGAAAGCGACATACGCTTTAACTCTCACGGTGAAACATTTCGTATATCGGGTCCGCGAACAAAAAAAAATGTAACCCAGCTAGAAGGTAAAGTTACTATGAAAGTAAGGGGTGACCTGTCTGTAGGCGTAGACTATATGCTTGAGAGTGCTAGCAATTTGCATAACCAGTCTGTTTCTGCATTTGGGTCATGGAATTTTTGAATGGTTCAGTAGGTATAATTTTAAAAGGGGAGGCAGGTATGTTCACGGCCTCCTTGTTTATACGCAACTTTTTTCTGAGAAAAGTATGAATATGGAGCTGACGGAAGAAGATATGCGGCGGGTATTATTCGGTGGATCTGAGACTTCTAAGCCTGCAACTGAAGTACCCACTCGAGCCGTCACGAATATCGCGATAGTGAAGCCAATTAAAGTAGTGAAAAACACACACTTTCCAAGGCTTTGCTCCTAAGATAAGAGTTACGCTGCGCGTCGGGAATGAATTCGAAGGTATAGCGTACGAGATGGTGCATGAGGTATATACGCTGAGCTTCCTGCTTGCGGAGCAGGAAGCAACAAAGACAGCTGGAAAGAAATTCAGGTTCTTGGAATTGATCTCAATTATATCGATATACGCGCGGATACTAATGTGGATCGTTCGCTTGGAGCTAGATGGCGCTTGGTCACCGCAGTGCTCGAAACCGGCCAGCACTTATCAACTATTTTCCGTCCTGCAAGTTATCCACACAACCCCACAATTCCAAAATGTGACATGCTCTAAAGCAGGGCGACTTACACTGGATTGGGAGAAGCTCTGAGGCCAAAATTCAACGTCATAAGTTGACGATATTTTAAGTAATAAGATCTAGGGGCCAGCTCTGAGCTTCGAGGGCGAAAGTCTCCTATCGAAGACAATCGAAAGAAAAGCCCATCATCCGATGGGCTTTTTGTGTAGCACTGTTCTTTCCTAAGTGAAATTTACGGCGTCTGACCGTAAGCGTCAGGTAACCTATCCCATTTAATATGATCGTCTAGAAAAGCCACGTGCCCGGTCCTAGCTGTTAGGGCAATGATTTACTTAATGATAAAGTTGGATGACGATAATGGTGCTCCTGCATGACCACGGGGTGCGATAAACATTGGGACTATGCTGCGTGTCGGGGTTTTTGTCCAGCCTGATTCAGGGAAAGTATGCTGACCTAGGAGGTGGGAAAGTACACCCGCCTTGAGCGCTCGAACTGGTTAATTTCAGGGTCGCTACGTAGTAGCAAATGGCAGCCGCAGTCATGAGCTTGATCCAGTCATGTACGCATGAAAGATCATGAACCGTTCGCATATCTGAAAGATGTGCTAACTCTTTTCCCGACTCAGGGGCGAGTGAGATTGCAGAGTTGCTGCAGCATGAATATGGTTGAAACTTAACTACACGCCACTTTTTTAACAATATTTATGGGCTTCGATCTGGCTCGGTTCAAACCTGGGCGAAAGCTTACTGATCTATTTACCAAAAGAGGAAAGAATTGTGCAGGAATTCGACTGTGTTGAGAGTCTCGTAACTATTCGTGCTGTCGCACAGGATGACTTCCACGCTTGGTAAATCTATTGGGGATATAACAATTTTTATGCTTGTTTTGTGAGTACGGTCTAATAAGCTGAAACCTCGCAAATAACGTGGTCTCATTTCTTTGATGCTTACGAAACCCTGAATGCCCTCGTCCCAGAATAGATGGGCGAGCGGGTCGAGCTTGCTCTTTTTCTCCTGCACCGTAGCATTGTCCAAGTACGGCCGAATTGCACCTTACCGGGTGTTTCACTGCCGAGATGGATAGAGGTACGGGCGTGTGCGACCATCTATTAACGAAGTCTATACACCGGAAATTTTATTTTGGGTTGGACGAGTGTACTAGCTGACTCATGAGCCGAATGCTGCTGTAATGCGGCTTTATGATCGAATTGCAGCGAAGTTTGGATTTGTTGTTTAGAGAGTTGTTGTTTTCAGAACTTACCATAATATATTTTGGAGGTGGATCTTGAACAGGCACCGCACGGTGTATTGCGTAGGGTCGCTGAGGCCCAAGAGGCCCGGACTATTCTGATGTCGTCCTTTCAGGCATCAGTTAGTTTTGTCCCGTGGGCACATATCTATCTTGGCCAATAGCGCTTCACTATCTGGAGCCTGAATTACTATCTGTAACAAGCCAAGGACAGCTGGACAAAGATCAGAACGCCTAAATGTATTTCAAGTGGGACCAATGAGTTGATAAAGTTTACCGCAAAAAAACCGATGTTTTTAAATGTATAATGCATGCTTTGAAGCGACAGATCTTAAAAAACCATCAGAGGTGGGTGCTAATCTATACTCCAGAAGTTCTTCGACTATTTCCGGAGTCTATTAAAAATTATTGTAAAATAAATAGTGGTGAAACATTTTGTTCGAAGTGTGTGCAGGGTTATCATTGGGTGTGGGAGCATTTAAAAAAAGAATGGGGTGTTGATATGCAACAAAAAACGTTAAGGTTTAGGAGTTCTTGATTTGTAGAGTTGTAGTTTTTTCTGAAGTGCTTCCATGGCTTGGTGAACCGCATCTACCGACTCAGTCAAAGATTTAGAGTTTAACTCACGACAATCGGTTTGCAATTTTTCGCAGCATTGAATCAGATGTTTTGCCTTGATGATTCGCGCTCCACCCTTAATTCGATGCGCGAGCTCCGATAAACCCTCCAGATTATTTGCGCTGAATAGCTCTAATAAATAATGTAGATCCTGCTCATTACTGAGTGATAAGTCATGTAGCAATTTTTCTACAAAGTCACTATTGCCCGAGCTCAGTTTTTCTAAACTACTTACATCGATGCTTTCATCGATTTGCCCGTTAACCTCCTCGCCCATTGAATTTTCGGGTAAAGGCTCTACTTTAAGTAGGCGCTCGTTAAGGTCATCCATACTGATAGGCTTGAATAGGCAGTCATCCATGCCAGCTTCTAAACAACGATCTATTTCTTCTAATTGTGCATTAGCAGTAAATCCAAGAATGACACAAGCATGTTTTTTTGAATTTTCTTCTTCAATTCGTATAGCTCTTGAAAGCTCGTATCCATTCATTGTTGGCATATTACAGTCCGTGATAACAACATCGAAATCGTTGCTGCGCCAACTTTTTAGGCCAAGCCTTCCATCTGACTCATCGCAAACGTTGTGACCTAGATAGCTCAATTGCTGGGAGAGCAATAAGCGATTGGCTGGATAGTCATCCACTACTAAAACATTTAATTTTCTAGCTGGTGAGACTACCGAAGCCTCAGTTTTCATAGGGGGGAGCGGATCTAAAACTGGAAGAGTAATTTGGACTTCGATGAGCGTGCCTAACCCAGGTACACTGCTCAAAGTTAACTCTCCCTGCATCATCGAACACAGAGTCCGGCTAATCATCAATCCCAGTCCCGCTCCCCCAGAACTTGAGCTGCCGCCAATGTTGACTTGGCTGAAGGCTGTAAAAAGTTTCGCTTGGTCTTCCAAGTTGATGCCAATACCCGTATCGCGAACTAACAAACGTATATCTAAAAGTTGATTTTCTTGGTCAATTTTCCCATCTACGCTTACCAACACTTTACCGGCTTCGGTAAATTTTATAGCGTTGCTGAGTAGATTGGATAAAATTTGCTTGAAGCGTAATGAGTCAATGAGGACTTCTTTATTAGCCAGCTCATCGAAATCGAGAACCAGTGCTAGATGTTTCTGGCGAGCCAGACCTTCGAATACTCGTAGCACTGACTCCACTAGCGCTTTGAATTCTGCTCTCTGAGGGTTAAGTGTAAGACGTCCAGACTCTATTCGCACGACATCTAGAATATCACCAATAAGTTCCAGCATTCCCTGAGCTGCGCCGGACGCGACCTCAATTGCAAAACGATCTAAAACTCCCTGCTCCGCTTTTTTCATCGCCAGTTCAAGCATACCCACTACTGCGTTCATAGGAGTCCGAATTTCATGACTCATGGTGGCTAGGAATGAAGTCTTTGCTCGATTAGCGTCATCAGCTTCCATCTTCGCATTTTTTAGTTCTTTAAGAAGATTTTCACGTTCTGTGATATCAATCCACCCTGCAATTATGCCTTTGATTTCTCCAGCACTGTTACGAAATGGAAGAATCCAATGATACACTGTAGTTAACCTTCCGTCCGGCATCATCATCTGACAATCTTGTACCCGCTCTTTTCCTTCTGCCATAACCTCATAGTACTGCTTTTCATAATCGAGACTATATTTAGAATCGATGCGCAAGCCTTCGGTTGGGCGAGTTCCGATAATCTTTTCTAGATGGCTTCCCGCGATTTCTAAATATTTACTGTTGCAAAGCAACATACGGGTCTGGCTGTCGCGTACATATATAGGGTGAGGTAAGCCATTGATCAATACGCGCATGAACTCCATCTGCTCGTTCAGTGCGCGCTCAGCTGCATCTCGATGTTTAATCAATCGACGCAAATAAAAGATCCAGCAAGTAGCAAAAAACAAAAGTACCGCCCCGATTGCAAAGCCTTTAAGTGTCACGAGTTGATTTTCTCTTATCGCCGTGTTGTCAACCATAACCTCTGCGCGCCAATTACTTATCAAGCCTTCCATCTCTTCCGGCGAGATACTTTTTAGTGCTTTTTCTAGAATGGAGTGTAAGTCCACAGAGGCACTTGCAGTACCTATTGCCATCCGTGATGGTTGCTTACCGATAATACCTGACACCTTGATCTTATCTTGATAGGTATTGGCTAATAAATAGTTGGCGCGTATCATATGAACGATTGCGGCATCAGCTATTCCACTTAATACTTTTTCCATGGCGTCAACGGTGCCCGACGTATTTATCAGGGTTATTTTTGGATTCTGATATCTTATGTATTCAAGGTCAGTATTGCTGAGGGCGAGGGCAAGTTTCTTACCATCCAAGCTATCTAAGTTGGCCGGCTGATTAGGGCGATTACGGGTTATCATTACATAGGGAGTTGTAAGGTATGGGCGAGTAAATCTTATGTCTTTTTCTTGCTCTGAGTGATGGTTGAACCCCATCATGAAGTCTGCTTTTCCAGTGCGTACTAACTCTTCGAGTTCGTTTGTATTGCTGCCGTGCAAAACTTCAAAGTGAAGCGCGGTAATGCTGCTAATTCGTTCTAGTATATCGAAGTTGATGCCGGTTAGTTGATTTTTTTTATTGAAGAAAGAAATTGGAGGTATGTCCTCGTTGACAGCTACTCTAATTTGGCGATGCTCAGTGATCCAGCGGCGTTCTTTAGCGCTTAACTCAAAATCTTCACTTGCTTGTAAATCGCGCGTTTTACGCCCCCATCGATGCATAACGGCTAAATTTTCTGATGTGGGAATTGCTGTCAACGCCACATTGATAACTCGTAATAACTGGGAATCCCTTGAGTTGAGAGTAAAGCTGATATTGTTGATTTTTGCGTTGTCCGGTGCCTCCAGCCGCAGTTTGCTCAGTAGGTTCCTACTAATTAGGTAGCGCGATGTAAGCATGCTGCCTATATAGATATCAGACTTACCAAATAATACAGAACTTATTGCTTCAATATCCGTTGGATAAGTATGTATTTTTGAAAGAGGGTAGTTTTCTTTAAGTTCAGAAATGAGTTGAGAATGTCCAGATATAGCAACTAGCTCCCCTTCGAGTTTGGCAGGAAGGGCTTTGGTTCTATCTCGATGAACTACAAAAATATTTGGATCCTGTATGTAGGGTTGGGAAATTACCAGGCTAGCATCACGCGTTTCAGAATTACTGGTCATCCCTATAAAGTCAATCTCTCCACGTTTGAGAGCTTCTATTGCCTGAGTTCTACCTGCATAGCGAAAAACTTCGACGTCAATCGTTAGTAGATTAGAAAGTATTTCGGCATAGTCGGCAGTGATTCCTTCATAATCGCTGCCAGTATCGACTAAGCTAAAAGGCACCGCGTCGGTTAGACTTACACCAAGTCGCAGGACGCGTTTGTTTCGCAGCCAGCGCCAGTCTGCTTCACTTAGTGATACTTTCGAATTTATATTGTTAGAACTCCCCCGCAAAGACAAATGCTCGTTGTTAATATCGGTATTAGCCTCGAGTGCGGTCCCGCCTACATGTGCGCTCAGTATTAATAGAGCAAGGCAAGCGCTGAGTGCCGTCTTCATTTAAATTAAGTTGTTGCGCTTAGCGAAATCGGCAAGATAAACTACCGATTTTACATTCAGTTTTTCAATTATTCTGCTTTTGTAAGTGCTTATAGTTTTATTGCTAAGCAGCATGGAGTCTCCAATTTCTTTATTGCTAAACCCCCGGGCGAGTTGTTGCAAAATTGCTAGCTCACGATTGGAGAGTAGTTGAATTAAGTCCCTTTCAGATGACTGATTATCTACGCGTTGTACCGAGCTAGTGTTCAGTACGGGGAAGTAACTATACCCATCCATTATTACTCTGACGGCGCGAGCCATCTCATCGAGATTACTTGTCTTTTGAACGTAACCAGATGCGCCTGAAAGCATGCATCGTTGCGCATAGAAACTGGCTTCTAGCGCAGTAAGCACCAAAATTTTGCAAGGCAAATTCAGCGAACGCACACGAGTTATTACCTCTAGACCATCGACTAACGGCATGGAGATGTCTAGCACAATCAGATTCGGTACCTGCGTACGAATCAGCTGCAACGCTTCAACGCCGTTATCTGCTTCGGTTATCTCCTCAAACCGTTCTGCCTGGAGTACCAGGCTGACTGAAGCACGAACGAAAGGGTGGTCATCGACTACTAACGCTTTGCGCATGATATTCTCTTTTTTAGATCAGTTGGCAACGCTGGCCTTCGCACCACAGAAAGCTTAAGAATAGTTTATATCAAAATCTGGAACGCTACTGCCAATTTTGGACACCCTTTACACCGGTAGCTGCCAAGCTACCGGTGCGTGCCTTTAAAGGGGGGCTGGCGTGTAAAAAAAGGCGACGTGTCAGTCAAACTCACAATCAAAGATTGGGATTTCTTGAGCTATTCGGCGATCTGCATATTGGATCGTCCTGATTTCCTCTTTGAACTGATGCCGCATATCGATGTGCTGGGTATCTCTGCTACTTCGCACCGGGCTCCGTAACGCTTGATCGATACGATCCCGCGACCGCTGTGTTGCAGTGCCTCAACCAAGCGACGGCGATGCTCGATCGAATCGCTACGGAACCCCAGTACCGAGACAGTGACATTCAAGATGAATTTCCCGCTCACTGGGAATATGGCCAGACGGCGCCCCAGGTGACGTCCTCATGGGACACACGACCGAAAAAGACCTGCGCGCGCACTATTTCATCATCGAAAAATCCGGCAAGAAGCGTGTACTCATTTCAAGCGACCGTGAAGAAACAGAAACGTTAGCATCGTCGTTGGGTGGGACGCTAAAGCCTTCAAGTCTTCGTTGCTGGCTGTTGAAAACCCATATCTCCCCGGCAGTACCAAAGGCCATGCCAGGGACTGTTAAGGAATTGTTTTCTTGGTTACGCACGTGCGATAAGACTCGCCACATCATCACAAAATTCTTGTAGAGGGCGCGCCTCTTCAGATCATGGATAGGTACCGCCAAGACCGAAGCGACAAAACCGAAGCGGGGGGGGGATTTTACTGGGATAGGGCAGCTGTCGGCCGATTCTGTTGAAGAAGTTGTACTCGCTTAGCCAAGGTGATCACCTGCATCAACGAATAGCTTGCGGAGTTCTTTTCGAGCCGCCTCTGAAAGACGCTGTGAATAGCGTTGAAACTCTTCTTCGGCTGTGTTGGGCTTGCCGTTCATGCCCAATACAAACGCGTATGCAAGAGGATGTTGTATGTAGTTGTAGAAACCCAGGCCACCAGTCGACAGATGCTGCTTGACCCGCTCGAAAGCACCAGGTAGGTCGGCTATCGAACGAGCCTCGCTCCAAAACGATTCAGTTTTTGGAATTGCAGCCCGGAGGATATTGGGTGCGTGGGTTGCTATGGCATTCGCTCTGAACGGCGCTTGTGTGAAGAGGCCCATTTGAACCTGGCGTATCGCTAGTTCTGCCGGTTGAGCCGTGAGGATGAAGTACCTAATCACTCGACGTTTCCCAAGAATCGACACGGTCGTTTCCGGGACAGCGATCTTTTTCGCTGGCTGTTTAATGAAGTGCTGCGTCGCTGCATGGACGCATGTCTGGTCAAGGGGGATGGCTTTGCCGTGGACGCCAGCATCATCAAGGCAGATGCGAGTCGGCAGCGCGGCGTACTTTGTGATGAGGCGGTTAACTGGAGCGACCCATCGCTCAGCACACGTGCCGTCCGCGAGTACCTCGAAGCAATCGATGAAGAGGCGCTGGCTGAAGCACTTTCCAAGCGCTTCTCGCTGACTGATCCTTTATCCCGTTGGACTGCCGCCACGGGCGGCCCAGCGTTTTCGCTTACTCCACGAACTACCTGATTGATGTCGAGCATAGCGTGATCATGGACGTAGAACCGACACCGGCTCATCGAACGGCCGAGGTCGAGAGCACCTAAGCCACGATTGATCGAGTCGAAAGTTTGTTCGACATCAAACCGGATCGCTTAGTCGACGACACCTCTTACGGCACAGCACCGATGTTGGCCTGGATGGTGGAAGAGAAAGATATTGAGCCGCATGTGCCGGTGTGGGATAAAACCGAGCACAAGAACGACAGTTTCTCCAGCAACGATTTTCACTGGAATGAAGAGGCGCAAGAGTATCGCTGCCCGTCCGGCAAGGTACTGCGCAGCGAGTGGCGAGCCTTCAAGAACGAACGCGCACACCTAACTATAGCCAACACCATCATCTTCCGATCCAGACAAACCGACTGCTCGACCTGTCCGATGAAAGCCAAGTGCTGCCCGAACACATCGGTTCGTAAGATCGCCCGTAGCGGTCATGAAGCGGCTCGTGATGGCTTCTCACGGGCCATGAAGTCTACAGCCCCGTCGCAACCTGTAAGGAAAAGGCCGACAGTCTCAATACGTGCTGCCTTCCCATTAATCGCCATTGGCAGGATAGGTGCATCATATGTAGTCACGAGATTCTGAGGCAACTTCTCCTCGACTTTCATCATGCCCCGATTAAATTCCACCAGAGCATTTTGAGCAAGTGGGTCTAGCCACAGCTGGATCTCGTCAAACAGTTTGCCTACCGATTCAATCCATTGAGCGAATCTTTTTTCTCGCTCTGATGCTATGGCGTTATCGGTGCTTGTCTTTTGATCTCTCTGCTGCTTCATTTATGCGGCCAGTTTCTCCATCTCATACATTTTGATTCCTCACTCCTTGGTTATTCTGATCTCTCGACAATAATGGCACTAAGCCGCTATCTCGAGTGGAGGAATAATCCCACGCTTTCAACTGTCGTGCCCACCATCCATTCGTCTTGTATGGATTGAAACGATCACTTCTGGCCGATTGCAACCCGCGGTTGCGAATCCCTACAACTGTCGAAGTCGCATAATCGCATCTGTAATCGCTTTTGCGTTCGTGTCTAAGGTTTCCATCGCCACGACTGCGTTATCTGCGACATCCACTACGCCATTTTCTGAAAGCCACTTCGTGACTTCTTCGATTGCCGCAGCCAAGGCATGCTGGTTGTGCAGGAGCAATGTCAGAGCGTCTGCTGTGGAGACGTTGGAGTCTGAATTATTTGGCACGGGTTCGTCCTTGAGTGATTGTGGATAGCGTAGTTCAGCTCTATCGAATCATTACCAGCGGCGCGTTCGCTGCACACCACTTTTCGCACTAGAACAGTGCGCCAATATCGCCCTCTGGGCGAGGGCTGGGTTGCAGCGCGGTAGGGCCCGCCACAGCCGGTGGAGCACCCGAGTGAGAAGCATCGTGAATTGTAGGGGCGTAGAAAAAAGGATCGAGAAGAGGCCAGGTCGAAAGTGCTGGATGCAGTGCTTTCGGACTGCCAGAGAGCTTTGAAACTTCATCCTGCCTGATCGCTTCGCATCGTCCAGCCAGTCTTACAGCTTCTGCCGTGGGATAGTGACGCAGCAGCTGCCTGGCTTGCTCGCGGACGTAGTCGGGCAAGGTTTTATCTCGGGAAATCCTCGCCAGAAATCCGCCCGTTTCAATTACGCTGCGTGTCCGCTCATAGGCAGTGGTCATAGTGCTTGCTCCCCACTAGGTAGGAGGGTGCACAGTTTGATGAAGATTTCGGTCGCTTTCCCAATCAGCATGAGCTCATTCTGCGAGCAGGTGCTGACATCCTCCGTGTTGACGTGAATCACCGTCGCACCGTACGACAGGGCAAGCCTGGGGATGTCAGCTGCGGGTGTAACGATTCCAGATGTACCCACGGAGATCAGAACATCGCAGCTTTTCACCAAGCTGATTGCCGACTTCCAAACGTCTGAAGGCAAGTCCTCACCGTACCAAACTACGCCAGGACGTAACTTCCCGTTGCACCTGACGCACCGTGGCGGTTCGACCTCGCCACCGATAGGAGACGTCATCTGCGATGGAGGTATTTCTGCCGTTCGATGGCACGCAAAGCACTTTGGCGTAGAAAGGCTCCCATGAAGATGCAGTACATCGACGGATCCCGCTCGTTCATGCAAGTCATCAATATTTTGAGTGATCACGGAGACGTTATACCCCGATTTGGCCAGTCGGCTCACCGCAAGATGCGCAGCATTGGGAGCGGCTTTAGAGACCTGTTGGCGCCGCCACAGGTACCATCCCCATACCAACGGAGGGTTTTCACGAAAGGCCTTGGCTGTTTCCATATTGCGCGGATCGTATGGAGCCCAAATACCGCTCAATGGATCGCCGTACGTGGGGATGCCACTTTCAGATGAAATTCCCGCCCCCGTGAAGACGACGATCTCGTGGGCGTCCGACAGGGCCTTCGCGGCGTTTCCAAATTCAGGCACAGAATATTCTCAATACTGGGGCCGGTAAGGTCAGGTGAATCTGGCGAGAGTCATTGACTATTCGCCCTAAGAACGGGTGCAGGCTTCAGGTATAGGGGAGCGTACATCTGGTGAGCTGTAGACTTATGGGCTGGCTCCGACATTCTGGGTTGGTGATTTTCTAGGCTCTTTTTAGAGAACCATACACGTGATGTTTTCTTCTTGCGGAGGTCTAGATCCCCCATTTTGTAAACGCCTTGCGAGGTGCGATACACCACAGCACTTTCCTCAGTTACGACACCTTGGAAACAAGTGATTCGATCTAGATCTTCGAGGCTCCATTTACCTGAGCGGCTGATCGCTGGTGGACAAAGTATTTGGACGTGACTGATCTCCACATTCGAGGCGGCAGTCATGTAGTGCTGAAGCTCGTACGCGCAACTGACCATTGCTGCGCGATCACACATCCCAGTCTGAGTGGAGGTGATAGTCAAGAGAAAAACCATGCCCTCCAACTCACAGTGTGTCTTGGTGAAGACAGTTCGTTCTGCAGGGTCAAGTACGTATATCAATTGCTGAACCACTCCCAATTCAGTCGGCGCCGCTGTATACCCTTCGTGGATAAACAATGGGTAGCGCCGCACATCGGTGATACGGAGACTCATGCCATCCAGACGTAAGCATCCCGCAATTTACGAGTCGTCAATCGTGTACGCCTTTTCTCGTTAAGCAACTCATACAGACTCCTGTCAAAGATGGAACGAGGCTGATTTCATTGGAGTACCAGGAGTGGATTTCCTAAAATACGGATTATAGTCCGTGGCTCGTGTGTCCGCAAACCCAGGATAGTCCCGCCTCAAGTGGAATTGAGACGGTCATGGACAAGTTGGCGAAAGCGCTAGGGAGACGCATCCGAACACATAGGAAATCCTGCCAGATTTCTCAGGATGCGCTGGCGCTGGCCTGCAATATCGACCGCAGCTATATGGGCCGGATCGAGCGTGGCGAAGTAAATATTACCGTCGAGAAGCTTTATCGCATCGCAGGTGTGCTTGCATGCGACCCATCCGACCTACTGCCTTTGGTGTCAGAGCTGCATTCCGCCTGAGCGACCATGGCGCTCAAGAAGGCTTTAGATTAATACTGCATTGAAAGGTGAGTTGGCCAGACGGTCTACGTTCAAGGCTAGCGCAACCGCGTAATATTTCGCGGCAGAGGAGACGCTCGGAATTTCTCCAGATCGAAGGTCAGATTCAAGAATCTTTGCATCGGCTTCCAGCAGTCGTGAACAAACTGCACCTCGCTGTGTTTTCAGGTCACTGATTTGAACGCGAAGTGGCCTATTTTTTTCGCGTTGTCGCAACTCAGATTGGCGCTTTGAAACTGTTGCAGGCTTATCGCTGTTGGCCAGCCACCCAGCGTTGGATCTCCGCCACGAGGCTAGGAAACCTAGCCTTTTTTAGGGCGCTTGGATCGGTACCTGTAGTGGTCTAATGAAACCGGACACCCATTTAGGCGAGTATGCTCGCCAGATCGAAGTGTCAGATGACCAAACAACGTGAACTGGTCAAGTAATCTTGAACACCGATTAAGGTTTCACGCCGCCAACTTCTCCCTGGCGACTGGTGACCGATAGTCGTTGTAGCTATGTGGCCTGGTGATTTTGTAGCGCGATACATAGCGCTGCACATCCGCTCGGGCCTCATGTTCCGATCCGTAGCCTGCTTCTGGCACCCACTCTGATTTCAAACTTCCAAAGAAACGCTCCATCGGAGCGTTGTCCCAGCATTCGCCTTTACGGCTCTGTTATTCCACTCCGCCCAATATGCAAGCCGACTCTTTCGCCAGCGGTTGTGGCGATACCGCATGCGCCAGAGCTTGAGTCGACGAGCTGGGATAATGCATCGATGGAGCGCGTATTCCGCAGCTTGAAGACAGAATGGATACCGACCTTGGGCTATCGAACTGCGCAGGAAGCACAGCATGATATCAGCTATTTTTTGATGCATCGCTACAACTGGATTCGGCCTCACCAATTCAACGATGGGTTGGCGCCGGCTCGGGCCGAGGAAAAACTTAACGTCGTGTCCGGGATTAGTTGACCACTACAAGCAGTCCACACAACAAATCGGTAGAGGCAAGGAGAATTGAGCAATAAAACGGAATCAACTTACCAGTGCGATTTCCTTGAGGCCAGATCTACCACTTTGCAATCGTTCATCTTAGTTTTGAGGGCGCGATTCTCATCCATTAGTACCTCGTTGATGGAAGCAAGACGGGCGATCTTGGTCTGCAGCTCTTCTATCTCTTGACGGTACGCTGCGGACTTTTTGCGTTCCACAATCAAGTCTTGCTGTTTCAAATCACGCATGACACGACTGGAGCGACCTTGAGCGTCTCGGATAGCCTCGGCAATTCGCGGATAGTGGTTGTGAATTAGCGCGGTTGATACGCCCGCCTCACGGGCGACCGCCGCGATAGTAACCTTGGATTCCCCAGTGCGGGCGCGCCCTTTCAGGATGCGGATGAGGGCGAGTTTCAGGTCCTTCTCGCGATCTTCGGCAGGCTTATAGTTGGTTGCCTTATCTTTGAGTTTCATGCGATTAGAGTCTCCGGGTCCATTCCCAACTGTGCCAGTACGTCACGGCAGCGATTTAGATTGCGCTCGACGCGTTGGCGGCCCCCCTCGCCAATGTCCGTGCAATGCAGCAGCCCTTTCAGATCATCGTAGAGTCTCTGGTAAATGGCTGAATGGCCGCGTCCAATTACAGCATGATTGCAGTCGCCGCAGCGGGTACGTTCAAGGGTGTTGCCTACGCAAGCGTCATTGTCCGCCGTGCACCAGGCGTGACCGTTGCTGCGGATTGCGGTGCTCTCACTAATCGATTTCAGCATCGAGGCATGATCCTTGAAAATCAGCAGGTTCTGAGGCTCCCGCTGCCACTTCTTCAGCGTGTTGCCATAGCCCCCGGCCAGGGATTCGTCACTAAACCATTTGTCCACGACACCAAGCTTAATGTCCTCCACCTCTCCCTGAATATCGATGTAAAGTTCCAGGTCTAGATGTTGTCCCCAGCAATCGTCCATGGCGTAACTCAAGGTCATGTCCAACGACCAGTGTGCGAAATGCTCCTTGAGGTAGCGCAGGTCGCCGAAACGGCTGTGTGCGGCGTAGTTGGCGAACTTGCGGCGGAACTGATGAGTAGTGAGATCCCAACTCAAACCGCAATCCTTCGCGAATGCTTTAAGGCGCCCATTCCAGGTTTTGTTGCTAAGAGTGCGTGTCTGATTAGTTTTTTTGTCCACCGCGAGGAAGAGCGCATGGCGGTGTTTCTGTGCCTCCACGATCTGCGGATCGTATGGGTTGGCGCGTCTCCGCTGCATGATTTCGGCGGCGAGCGTGGCCTGATAGGGCGAGCTCCAGCGCTCCATCAGGCGCAGGGCACGCACAGCGACTTCTGGGATCATCCAGTCATGTACACCCGCATTTGTCTTCTCCGAGCGAGAGCGCATCCAGTGGTATACGGCGCCTTCATCGTCCTCGGTGCGGTGGTGTGCGCCTGATTGTAGATTTGTCAATTCATGGTTACGGCAGCCGGAGGTACTGGCTACGATGATGTAACAAGATGTCCGCAGATCGAGTAGTGCCTTATTGAATGAGTTCAGACCGCTCTCCCAGCCGAGAGAGCAAAGTTTAAGGTTCAAAGTAGCATAGACCGCACTGGCAGGTTGCCCTTTTCGCTGCGTCGTTAGAGCATCCAATGTATCGCGGAGGTCGAGCAGGTGCTGACCGCGTTCAACTTGCAGGTAGGCTCGCTCGAACAGAACGCAGAACACATCATCGGTAATAAGTTGTGTTTTACTGTTGTAATTCAGTCTATTGCCGGTGAGCCCTGCCAATGCCGTTGATGAAGTCTCTGGCCATGGATGCGTCGGCATCTGGTCCTCGGTGTATTGGCTGAGTTCGTAGAGCGCTTCGACGGCTTTGAAGCGGGATTTCATCACATTTTGCGAAAGCGGCTTTCCCTTAGATCTCTTGGATTGCCAATACACCTTGCTCGCGTTCACATAGGTCCCGCAGACTATGGGGGTTGCAGCTCGGATGTGTTCGAGCTTGAGCGCCTGCAAATGGCGTAAGAATGGCAATGCGGTTTGAAATAAGACTCTCGTAGAGGCGCCTCTAGGCCGTACGCCGACCTTGCGGCCACGCCGTATATAGCGGTACAACATTGCTTTCATCACTTCTCGAAATGCCGACGGTATTTTATTGAAGTCCAGCCGTTTCCTGCTCATCTCCACGTTGCTGGCGAACCCATCTAGTCGCCAAATAGCATCGCCGTAGCGGCTAACGATGATCCACTTTCCATCGATCTGAGCGCTGCTGACAATTATTGCGTCGCGCTCGGATTCCGAGAGTCCACGCACATCACCAGGCTGGGCTGCAAAGAAGGCGCAGGTTGTTGCCACCGAGGTGTTATCGCTCATGCAAAGACTTCCAGATTGTCAATCAGATCAACTGACCAGAACGGATGCGGCAGGATGCGGGCACGCTCACGAGCGGCCTCCACGACAACTGCCTTGAACGTGCCGCGGCGAAGGCCCTCTGCAATGATGTAGTGGTCTATCAAACGGGGGATGTGGGCGTACTCTCTTTTCCAGCGCCGATTGTCCATACGCGAGCGCTCGTTTAGCACGCGGAAGTAGAAGCTGAACAACTTATACAGATCCTCAGCGGTTACTGCATAGTGACTGCACCTCAGGCAGTTTATGAAGTTCATGCAGGTTGCGCCCGCGCGCTTCGGGGCGTACTGACCGTTCACAGGGTCGGCGCAGCGGCCTAGGGGGGTATCCTTATAGGTCGTTCCAATGGTCTGGGTTAGCATCTCCTGCACCAGTACCTCGCCCATGAGTTGCCAGTTGCGACGGGCAGCTTCACCAGGCGCTAAGTAGTTGTGGTCGGCTACTTGAAGGGTATTGCCGAGGGCAGCGGCAGTAGTTACCAAATCGCCATCGGTCAGTTCGAAGATGCGGTTTGCGAAGGTCTTGCGCAGGCGTGAGATATTAATGCGTAGTGGCTTTCCGTCGCTGTCTGTCAGGTTATAGCGGGCTACAATGCTAGCTGTGGCCCCTAACAACGATCCAGGAGTCAACGCATGGACTTCACCGGCGTTACTCCTGGAACGAGAGCGATACAGCCACACGCGGCCCTTAAGATCGGCCGGTGCATCTGCATCCAGAGGCTCGGTTAGAGTCATCACGCGACGGATCAGCCGTTCCACGGTGGTTCTCACGCTCGGCGTGGACTCCAAAAGGCGTTCGGCGTCTGACGCGGCGCGGAGGGCAACCTTGCTAGAGTTGTAGCCCCGCCGTTTCCATAGCACTAGGAAAACGAAGTTGTCCTTGGGGTGCGAGCGCAGGCAGTCGCGGCCCATTTCCAGCAGCGGCGTGGTATTTCGTCCAGTGTGCAGTGCTACAACCAGCAGGATAATGCTCAGGAGTTCACCGCTTGCATCTACATCGTCATCCCAAATCGGCTTGATGGCCTGCCGCAGCGCCACCGTTAAAGCTCGCTGCTCGCGCATGGACAGCGCCGTCTCGCCTTTGACCTTGCGATTTATATTCGGAAAGGGATTGTCTGGGAAGGTCGCTGTATCGCCGGAGGTGACCAAGTAGACCAGCCCACGCCGCCCCAAGGCTAGCAGTACGGGCTTAGTCTTTGCGTAGGAGGTTTTTTGAGAGGTAGTTGCCACGCCTATCCCAGCAAGATGGCTAAGATAACCGTCGATCAGGTCCCGTGTTACATCGGCCAAGGTCAATTCTCGGCCAAAGGCCATCGCGTGCAGCGAGCAGTAGTCGAGAAAAAAGCGCAATCCTTGCCTGCAGTAAGCACTCACCGTGCTCGTCGCAACGATGGTGTCCCCTTCTGAGAGGAAGCGTTCGATCTGGCGCTGGCAAGCATAGGTTATAGGATCGATGTCAGCGTCATACCAGCGGGCAAAATCGAAGCTACGGGCCGCGGTGGCGTTCCGCCCGAACGCGATCTTGGTATTAATCGGCGGAATTACCTCGGGCAGAATAAACACATTACCTGCCTCATCGTGACTATGCTCGAATTGAGAGGCATTGAGGTCGGTCTTCGTAAATACCTTGCGTTTACCCATCAAGTAGCCCCTGCAATCGCGTTTAATTCATCGTCATACGCCAGTACCGCTTTGTCGGCCATTTCATTGACCAGATGCAGGTAGACCATGGTTGTCTGAATTGAACTGTGGCCAAGTTGTCTCTGAATGAAGACCAAAGGATCCAAACCATTCTCAGGAGTACGCTGGAGGCTCACTAAGGTCTGGGTGGCATAGGTGTGCCGGAGCATGTGGGCATGCACCGTGATTCCAGCCCGCTTACCGATCTCATTAATGATTCGGTTAAAGCTCTTGCCATTATCACCATAGGGTTCACCGGACTGATTAAGGAGCAAAGCCTTGTGTGGAGATTTGCTTCGAGAGTCACGCTCGCCCCGTATCTTCGTCGCATAGCGATAGAGTTCAGTCATGAAATGGCGGCTGACGTAAATATTTCGTGACCTGCTGCCCTTAGTCACCATCTCGCTGCCGTCGAACGGATCAAGCCGAAGATGGAGGTTGCGTTCGGGGCGACGAGCCTTGTCTGGGTCGAAAACATAAGCCAGCGGGAAGGCGGCGATTTCCGCGCGGCGCAGCCCTGTATGTAACGCGAGGCGAATCATCATCCTGTGATGAGGGTTCTCTGCTGCGGCCAAGAGAGATTTGATCTCTGCGATGCTTAGAAACTTGGGCAGGATCTTGTGGGAACGCGGCATCACATCATTTGCCATAGCCTGACCACCACGGGCATCGACATGTGCAAGAAAGCCCAACTCACGCTTTACGGTGCGCTCCTCATGACCGAACGGGAGGCGCTTCACCCAGCCACTATCCAGCGCAAATTCGTAGAACTTACAGATGTACGTCAGTCGTTGGCGTGTAGTGTTAAGAGCGAGGCCGCACGTGGCTAAGCAATAGTCTCGGTACGCAGACACAAGACTCTTGGCCTCGCCCCGATCTACGTCCCGCCAGTCCAGTTCGTGCGCTTGTAGGAAGCTGAAGAAATCGTAGAGCGCGCGTCCAGTGCTTGACCAGGAGTGTTTAGACCCTATAGCCCCGCGACGTAAGTAGTGGCGAAAAAAATTATTGGCGGGGACACAACTCTCCATTGAGTTCCATAGAAGAATGGGGAACCCCGGGTAGGGTTGCCCATCGATCACAAAATCTTTAGTTGCCTTCACGATCTCCATCTGCCATCCCCTACATTGACTAGATACCCAGTTGAATAAGCCTGCTTTAAAAGATTCAGGGTCATTAGATCGCCTCATAATCACCCGCTCAGGCTGGGAATATACAGGGGCTATCATCTAATACAATGAAGATCTAACGCTTGCAAGGTGTCAGATCATCGGGTTACCACCAATACTTTCCGAAGTTTTCCGGGTTGGCCCAGAAGCGGGCGTTGAGCCAGTCCGGCACCTGTTTATAGTCAAGCAGATCGTAGGTAAACAGCGTCAGAACCTGCTCGTCACGCTGGAAACGCTCGCCGGCCTGCAGGGCCAGGGAGAAGAAATCGGTGTCCTTCCAGCCGCAGGCGCCCAGGTCCACCAGCACCGCGATACGGCTGGCGTTGAGGTTGCGGATGCCGCCAAGCAGGGTCAGTCCTTGCGGTTTTGACAGATGCTCCAGGCAGTCGACTGCCAGTGCCAGGTCGAAACGCTGCGCCGCCAACTCCGCCGGCAGTGGGCCGGGTGGCGCGAGGGCGACCTGGGTGTCGGGGTGCGCCGCTTGAAAAGCCTCCAGCGCCGGGAACTGGCTGGCGCCCAACAGCAACAGGCGTTTGGGCTGGTGCAAGTCGAGCAAGGCGGCCAGGGCTTGCTGGGGTGTACGGGCAGAAATACCGGCAGTCATCAGAGATCCTCACATCAGGACCATAGAGACTAGCGCGGCTGAGCGTGCGGGCCTAGAGCGGGTGGCCGTGAAATGTCCGGTAAGCGCGGCGATCCTCAATGAATACAGGGGCGCGGCGAAGTGGCGCAGATGAAAAGAGCCGTCTTTACTCCACCCGTCGGCCCCCGCCGATCCCCTCAGGAGAAATCAGATGAGCATCATGCGGACAGCTCTACCCTTGGTTCTGCTAACCGGAGTATTGACAGGTTGCGCAGGCTTGCAAAAAACCGATTGGCCCACCTGCGCCGCGCTTGGCGGTGTGACGGGTGCGGCGATCGGTGCCACTGAAAGCTCGGCCTATGCAGGCTATGGCGCGTTGCTGGTCGGCGGCATGGCTGGTGCCTATTGCTGGGTGAACGGCGAAGGCGACGAGGATGGCGATGGCGTGCCGGACAGCCGCGACAAGTGCCCTGGCACGCCCAAAGGTGTGCAGGTCGATGCCAATGGCTGCCCACCCGCACCGCCTGCGGCCGTGGTAGAGGAGGTCGTGGTGGTCAAGGAAGAGACCATCGTGATCCGCGATGTGCACTTCCAGTTCGATTCGGCCCAGTTGACGGCCGCGGATAAAACCAAGCTCGATACCATCGCCACTCGCTTGAAACAGGAAGCACCGACCGCCCAGCTGCGGGTCAGTGGCCACACCGACAGCGTTGGCAAAGACGCCTACAATCAGAGGCTCTCGGAAAAACGCGCCCATTCGGTCACCGATTACCTGATCGGCGCCGGCGTGCCGCGCAGCAGCTTTGTGTCTGTGACCGGTGCGGGCGAAAGCCATCCCGTGGCCGACAACAAAACCGCTGATGGCCGTGCCTTGAACCGCCGTACAGAAATCCAGATCAACCGCTGAGGGCCCTTGCCCCTGTGGGAGAACCACAGGGGCATTGCTGCCAATCCTCCCCCTTTATTAACTTTTTTGATCCTTCACTGGCAAAGCGCCTGTGGAAGTCGTTACTGTGCGTCCAAAGAAAAACTAGACCTACTTTTTGAAGGCATTCAGGGGAGCTCCATGATGCGTAAGGTTTTACTGTTGGCCCTGTTGGTCAGCCCCGTTGCCCTGGCCCAGAGCGTCAGTGTTGAAACCAATTCGCTGATGCGCCTGCCCAGCAGCACCAGCGTGTTGCAACTGGAGCGCCTGGACGTGGCGGACTACGGCACTTTGCTGATTCCGGCAACCATCAGCCAGGTCACCGTGGATGAGCTGCATCTGGGCCGTGACGCGCGTATCGCGATCGTGCCCGGCAGCACCGCGTTGCAATTGCAGGTGCGTCACGCGCAGTTGGACCACGGCAGTCAAATCACCTCGCGCGGCGCTCCCGGCACCCACGAAAAACCGGCCAAGGCCGGGCGCGACCTGACCTTGCGCATCAACTCGCTGGCAGCGGAAGAACTGTCGGTGGACGCCCGTGGCGGCGCCGGCGCCCAAGGCTATGCCGGGCTGGATGGCGCCAACGGCGAGGATCCGGGTTGCACCTGGGGCGCGGCCGGTCGTGGTGCCAATGGCGATAACGGCGGCGATGGCTTGCCCGGCGCGTCAGGTGCACAGGTGCGGATCGAGTTGCCGCAGGACTTCCCGGCTCAGCAGATCAAAGTCTGGGTGGAGGGTGGTGCCGGCGGTTTGGCGGGCACGGCGGGCAAGCCTGGTAAAGGCGGACAATCGAAGGGTTGCCTGGTGTACCGCGCCGACGGTGGCGAAAAAGGCCGCCCAGGGTTGGAAGGGCAGCCGGGGCCGGCTGGTCCTGCGGGTACCGTGACTATCCAGCGGCTCTAAAGAGCCGCGGTTTCGAGCCGCGAGCTTCACGCTGCAAGTCAAAGGCTTGTAGCTTGAGGCTCGAAACGTGCGACTGTATTCAAAACATCGGCCGCGCCGAAGCAATCGCCACCACCACCAGCCCCACGATCAGATTGATCCCCACCAACCTGCGAATCTGCCCCAGAACCGCAGCCCCTGCTGGCCAATCCTGCGCCGCCACCGCCTTGCGCAGCTCCGGGAGCTTCAACGCCTGGATGCGGATAAACAGCGCCGTCATCACCAGATACAAACCCATCATCACCTGCACATAACGCGGCGCCGTCTCAAACCCGTTGAAGCGCAATTGCAGCAGGCCAATGCCGCTTATCGGCAAAACGGCCACCGCTACCCACACCCATACGAAAAAACGTTGAAACACATTCGTCCATAGCGTGAGCCGGGCGGGGCCTTCAAGTGCCGCCACAGCGGCGGGGCGCAGGATCATCCAGGCGAAAAACATACCGCCGACCCAAATCAGGGCGGCCACTACATGCAGGGTGTAAGCGAGGCTAAACGCGGTCATTGTGGTACTCCG
>Ga0308164_10000650_pt1 | contig 50674 bp, 46 predicted proteins | sample PhyTR2_FD_201031 | JGI IMG/M metagenome (GOLD analysis project Ga0308164, IMG submission 201031) | Phyllosphere microbial communities from UC Gill Tract Community Farm, Albany, California, United States - DLSLT.R2 | ecosystem: Host-associated > Plants > Phyllosphere > Unclassified | place: USA...
ATGATCTTCAGGAAGCGGAGTAATTTCAAAATCATTGGGTTCCCAGTTTCTGTTCCAGTTTGGCCAGGCGCTTGGCAGCGCGCTCGACGTCGTCGCGCAGGCGCGTGACGTCGGCCGATAATTCTTCCACCGCGTGCGGGCGCACCAGCAGTTGTTTTTCGTCGAGCAGGTATTCGGCAACGTTTTCGGCCAGTTTCTGGTGGCCGTTTTTCACCGCCTTGAGCGCGTCGCGCGCCCCTGCCGCCAGGCGGTTGGCCGCCAGCGGCCCCACCAGCTTTTCCAGGTCCACCTCGGCCTCCCAGCGCAGCGACTGGCTCAGGCTCGACAGCGCGTTGGCGAACTCGGCATCCCCCTCGATGCGCACATAGGAAAACGCCCGCGCGCGGTCCTGCACGATCAGCGGCAGGTCGGTGGGTTTCACGCGGATGGTCACGCTGGCCACCGCTTCGGCCGGGGCCGCTTCGAGGAGGCCGTCGGCGGTCACGCGCAGGCGCAGGCTTGCCACGCCGGCGTCGATGGCGGCCACCTTGCCGGCATGGCGCTGCAACTCGCGGAGCGCCCACGGCTCCTGCGCCAGCAGGTGATTGATCACGGCGCTGGCGGGCACGGCGGCAGAAAGAACACTGGGATTGGGGATCGTCATTCGGTACGCTATCAAAACAGGGCCACAAAACAAAACCGCCCATCTACGGGCGGTTTTGATCTTACCATTTTGCGGGGAAACCCACGGTTCAGGCCACCTGTTGGATACCTGCCAGCAGCCAGCCGGCCGAACCCGATACCGGCTTGCTCAGGTTCCACACTTCGTTGAGCGGCTCGGCCAGTGCATCGCGGGCCGGCTTGACCATGCCCGTGAAACGCACGCTGGCGAGGTAGTCGGTGGCGGTGGTTTCAATGCCCAGCAGTTCGGCGTCGAGGCTGACCACGTCGGTGTAGTCGGCCTGGGTGCGCTCGGACAACTGCAAACGCATTTCGGCAAACACTTCCGGCGTGGTGAATTCGCGGATATCGTTGGTATCGCCCTTGTCCCAGGCTGCTTGCAGGCGGATGAAGTTGCCTTTTGCCACACGCAGGAACGACGCTTCATCGAAGTCCGCCGGCACGCCCCATTTCTGGTGAGCAGGCACGGCAGCCGGCTGGTACTGGTAGTTCTGGCCCGATGGCAGGCCCGAACCGATTTCCGGCGTGGTGTTGCCGGTATTGAATTGCGCAGGCTGCTGGGCTGGCGTGAATGGCTTGACGTTGTCGTTATAACCACTGTTACCACCATTGTCGCCAAAGCCGCCGCCGTTACCGCCGAATGCCGACGGCGCCGGTTGCGGCTGCGATTTACGGCGGATCATGCGCACGATGAAGAACACCGCACCGGCCAGCAACGCCAGCATCAGGATGGTACCGATGGCGCTACCCAAAGCGCCACTCAAGCCCAGGTGCGAGAACAGTGCGCCCAGGCCCAGGCCCAGCAGCGCGCCGCCCAGGATACCTTTCCATGGGCTGGCCGGTTTTGGCGGTGTGGCGGCATTAGGCGTGGCGGCAGGCGCCTGGCGCTGCGCACCTTGCGGAGCCTGCTGAGGAGCTGCGGCCGGCGGCATGCGCTGGACGTTTTGCGACTGGCGACCGATCGAACGGCCACCGCCGGCAGGGCGGGCGATGGCTTCGGACACCATCGAGAAGACGGAGACGGCCAGCACGGCGGTCATCAGGAATTTTTTAACAGTCATGGTCTCTACCCTACAAAGTAATTGCTCGTTGCGGGGACCCGGAGCCTGTTGTGGTGCGCGTCGTTTTGTGCGCGACGCGCGGGCGGCCCGGTGTCCTTCGAGCCGCCAGCTTACCTGCAAAGGGGCTGGACAGGCTTAGTTAAAGCTTAATGCCGGTGTGCAACGCGGCCACGCCGGCCGTCAGGTTGTAATACTTGACGCTTTCCAGGCCCGCCGTTTCCATCATTGTCTTCAGGGTTTCCTGGTCGGGATGCATGCGGATCGATTCGGCCAGGTAGCGATAGCTTTCGGCGTCGCCGGCGATCTTCTGGCCCATCCACGGCAGCACCTTGAACGAATACAGGTCGTACGGCTTTTGCAGCGGCTCGATCACTTTCGAAAATTCCAGCACCAGCAACTTGCCGCCCGGTTTCAGTACGCGGCGCATTTCCGCCAGCGCCTGGTCCTTGTGGGTCATGTTGCGCAGACCAAAGGCCACGCTGACGCGGTCGAAATAATTATCGGGGAACGGCAGCTTCTCGGCATCGCACAACAAGGTGGGGGTCAACAGGCCGCGGTTCAAGAGGCGATCACGCCCCACGCGCAGCATCGATTCGTTGATGTCAGTAAGCCAGACTTCGCCGGTAGGGCCGGCCTGCTTGGCAAACGCCTTGGCCAGGTCGCCCGTGCCGCCGGCGATATCGAGGCATTTGAAGCCCGGACGCACGCCAGCGTTGGCGATCGTGAAGATCTTCCAGATGCGGTGCAGGCCACCGGACATGACGTCGTTCATGATGTCGTACTTGGCGGCGACAGAATGGAAAACCTTGGCGACTTCGCGGACTTTGTCGTCTTCCGCGACGGTTTTGTAACCGAAGTGAGTGGTATTGGTCATGGTGGCAGGCCTGTTAGTTTGCCTGCATTATACAAGGTAGGGAAACTTGTGAGCGCTGGGGAAACGTGGCAAACTTGGCAACCACCACCTGACCGGATGCTCCCGGATAATCAAAAATGAAAACAGTCATTGCCGCCCTGCTGCTGTGCGCATCGGGCGCCGCGTTTGCCAATTCCGCCTGCGACAAGCCAAAAAGCGATTTCGATGGCCTTTACTGCTTGAACAAGGTCTACCAGGAAGCGGACAAGGAACTCAACACCAATTACCAGGCCTTGAGCCCCAAGCTCGATGTCGATGGCAAACAGGCGCTCAAGAAAGGCCAACTGGCCTGGATCCAGGAACGCAACGACAACTGCTCGCGCCGCGAGGCCCGGGGTTTCTTCGTCAACCTCCAGTGCGCGACCGATACCACCATCAAACGCTCGCAGTTCCTGCAGGACCGGGTGCGCGAGTGCAATAGCTCGGGGTGCCAGAACAGCAAATTGAAAGAGTAGTTACCGGACAGGTGTCCCAAGAAGTGCGGCTGCGGCCGCTGCGCGCAATGAACAGTCAAACACAATCGTAAACGCCAATGCAGGTAGAAATAGTTGAAATAATCGACCGCTCGACCCAAGGAATGACGTTTCCGTTCATCTGCCGTGGCGAAGATGGGAACATTTATTTTGTCAAAGGCAGAGGAGCCGGGCGCAGGAGCCTTGTATGCGAATGGATTGCAGGCGCTTTGGCGCGCCACCTCGGCTTGCCGATTGCACCTTTTGAAGTGGTTTCCACCTCCGAGGATCTGATCGGACTTGCCTCCCGTCCTGATTTGGCAGATCTGGGTGCAGGCCTTGCGTTTGGTTCATGCCGACGGGCGATCACAGAACTGACTGTCGCCCATCGAGATCAGATTCCAGTCGCGCTTCAAAGAGACGTCTTGATGTTCGACTGGTGGATAAAAAATGGGGATCGAACCCAAACCGACGTGGGTGGCAATCCCAATCTTTTTTGGGATGTTGAAAGTAATAGTTTGCTCGTCCTCGATCATAATCAAGCCTTCGATCCTGAATTTTCTCCCAAAATCTTTGGAGAGCTTCACCCTTTCCGTGCGCACATCGATAGAATTTTCTCGGACATGGTTGACAGGGATGCGTATGCTACTCGCTTCGAAGCTGCTATGGCGACGTGGGATGCAATCTGCGATACTGTACCACCCGATTGGTGGTATCTGGACCAAGAGTGCACCATCCCTCTGGAATTCGACCGCCACACCCTCAAGCTGTTGCTGCTTGACTGCCGCAGCAATGCTTTTTGGACGATGCCATGAAAATGATCCCTTGCCTGTACGCGATAGTTCGCTTCTGCCCCTTCGTGGAGACAGAAGAATTCGCCAATGTGGGCGTGATTATTATCGCGCCGGAGCAAAAGGTATTCGAGTTCAAGCTGATGACCAAGAAGCATGCTCGTATTACCAATTTCTTCGAGCAGCTTGATGCGCAAGTGTTCAAGACATCGATACAAAATCTCAAAGGAGAGCTGGAGCGCATTCGCAAGCTTTCGCAAGACCAAGATCCCATGTTTGCGCGCGCGCTCTTTGAAGAAGTCGTACGCCCCCGTGAGGCGGTAATCAAATTCAGCAATGTCAGGGCTGTACTCATGAACGACGCGAAAGCGAAGCTCGATGAACTGTACGGCTATTACGTCGAGCGCGATTTCGTTACGCCCGAATACCGAGAACAAGTACTCGAAAAGACTTTGCGTAAGTGGTTCAACGAGGCGGGTGTGGGATCGCGGTTTGACCGGCTGGAGATCGGTAACGAGGAATATCATGCGACCTTCCCCTTTGTAGAGGAAAAGCATGGCGAAGCATTCACTGCGGTTAAGCCACTCAACCTTGGACAAGACCAACCGAGCAAAATTCTTGACCACGGCGGCGCATGGGTGTGGCGACTTGCCCAGCTAAAACGCAAAGGTACGCTACCGGAACGCGTTCTGGTGGCCGTCGAAGGCCCAACAGACTCGACTACTCCAGCGAGAACAAAGGCTTTTCGTGACGTGATCAATGAGCTTTCCGACGCTGGCGCGGCGGTCCTCACCTACGATCAGAAAGCAGAGATCCTCTCGTTTGTCGAATGAGAGGATCTGGTTTACTCACCGCGCCGGCAAATGCCGCCACTCCAGCCCCAGCGCAGCGCGTTTGGGGAAGCCTTGCCACAGGCCGGGGTCGGGTTTGATGGTGCCGTCGGCGGTCAGGGGCGGCAGGTCGAGGTAGCCTTGCAGCGGCTGCTGCTTGAGCTGGACGCCGAGGAAGGCGGTGACGAAATGCTGGTTGATGTTGTTGATGCGGCGGCTGTCCCACACCGGCTCGGAGTACGACTGGAAGTCGTCGGGGTTGCTCCACATGGCCGGTGATGGCGGGTTCGGTGCGCTGTTGTGGCGCCCGCCCACGTAGGTCAGCAGGTAGCGGTCGGCGTTGACCGTGCCTTCGAACAGGCGCTTCACGCCATCCTGGTAGCCGGCCACGTCGTCCTGGTCGCCGCTGATGAACAGCACCGGCGTGCGCACGCCGGCCAGGCCGTCGGCATCCCACACCTTGTGCGCGCCGCCCCATGGCGCGAATGCCACCACCGCCTTGATGCGGGCATCGCGCTGCTGCGCATATTGGGTATTGCCCTGCTGGTTGACGGCCAGCTTGCCGCCAGGGACGAAGGCCACCGCCGCCGCGCTCACGCCCGCCCCCACCGTGTTCAGGGCGCCGTAACCGCCCATCGAGTAGCCGACCAGCGCGGTTCGGTCCACGTCCACCAGGCCAGCCAGGAAGTTGCCGCTGCCCTGCTTGGCCCACGCTGCGACGGTGTCGAGCACGAACAGGTCATCAAACCGGCGGTTGAGCAGGGTGCTGGCAAAGCCGGCCTTGTCGGCGCGGGTCGATTCCGGGTGGTCGATGGCGACCACCACGTAGCCTTTCGAGGCCAGGTTCTCGGTCAGGTAGCTCATTTGCAGGCGCGAGCCGGGGTAGCCGTGGGAAACGATCACGAGGGGATATTTGACGTCCCGCGCGGGCGCCGAGGCAGAACCGGCGGCAAGCACGTCGGCCGCAGAGGTCGAGGCGTTATTGCGCGCAACCGACGCGTGAGCGGCGTCACGTGCGGGGATGAAAGGAGCTGCATCGCGCACAGGGATTAAAGGCGCGGCGTCGCGAGTCGCGCGGCCGTTGAACTGGAATGGCGTGTTGGGCCGCTTGGGGTCGTTGGGGCCGGAGCCCAGGACATCGGTATAAACGGTATGCTCGACCTGACCGTTGGCCAGGGCGGCCGGGTACCAGACTTCGAGCGTGAGCTTGCGCGTGGTGCGCGGGTTGGGCGTCTGCTCGGTCACGCGCAGCACGTCGAGCTGGTCGCGGTGTTCGGCCACCAGCGTGCGCACGCCCACCTTGGCGGGACCGCGCGCGGCCAGTTCCGGCGCGTCGGGCCGGGCATCGCCGAAGTACTCCTGGGCGTGCGGAGCGCCCATCATCATCAACAACGCTACCGCCACTACCCTGCTCACTGCCTTCATCAATACTCCTGTAATCCCAAGTGGTCGCGCAAGGTGGTACCCGTGTACGCGGTGCGGAACAAGCCGCGCCGCTGCAACTCCGGCACCACCAGCGCCAGAAAATCATCGAGGCCGCCCGGCAAAGCCGGCGCCATGAAGTTGAAACCGTCGGCCGCCCCGCCCTCGAACCAGGCTTCGATCTGGTCGGCCACCGTTTGCGCGGTGCCGATCACGGTGAAGTGACCGCGTCCGCCGGCGATGCGCTCGTACAGCTGGCGGATCGACAGGTTCTCGCCCTGCGCCAGGTTGGTCAGCAACTGCTGGCGGCTGCGCTGGCCATCCTGGGTTTCCGGCAGCTCGGGCAGCGGGCCGTCGAGCGGATAGCCGGACAGGTCGAAATTGCCGATCATGCGGCCCAGCAGCGCCAGTCCCGCCTTCGGCTCGATCAGGCTTTGCAGTTCGCCGAACTTGTCGTCCGCCTCCGCTTGCGATGCACCCACCACCGCGAACAGGCCGGGCATGATCTTGAGCGCATCGGGATGGCGGCCCTTGTCCGCCACGCGGCGCTTGATGTCGCGGTAAAAATCCTGCCCGCCTGCCAACGTGGGCTGGGCAGTGAACACCACTTCGGCGGTGGCCGCCGCCAGGTCGCGGCCCGCTTCCGATCCGCCCGCCTGCACCACCACTGGCCGGCCCTGCGGGCTGCGCGTGACGTTCAGGGGACCGGCCACCGCGAAGTGCTCGCCGCGATGATCGAGCTTGCGGATGCGGGATGGATCGGCCAGCACGCCGCTCGCCTTGTCGTTGACCAGCGCGCCATCTTGCCAACTATCCCACAGTCCTGTGACAACCTGATGAAATTCGCGGGCACGTGCATAGCGCTCGGCGTGGGCCACGTGCTGGTCGCGGCCGAAGTTGGCCGCCTCCGCCGCGTTGTCGGACGTGACCAGGTTCCACCCTGCCCGGCCGTCCGACAACTGGTCGAGCGAGGCGAACTGGCGCGCCACCGTGTACGGCTCGTTGTACGTCGTGGTGGCGGTGCCGATCAGGCCTATCTTCTCGGTCGATGCGGCCAGCGCCGACAGCAAGGTCAGTGGTTCGAGCGACGGGATATTGCCGGTCAGCGCCAGGCTGTCGGCAAAGAACACCGCGTCCAGGCACGCCGCTTCGGCGTTACGCACCTGCTGGCGGAACACCTTGAACGGATTGCTGTCCAGGTCCGTTTGCGGGTGGCGCCACGCGGCCACGTGGTGACCGTGGCGCATCATGAAGGCGGCGATGCTCAGTTGTCGGCGGGTGGCTGGTGCAGTCATCAGAACTCCTTGCGCGCGGTCAGGCCGAAGTAGCGTTCGTCGTCGCGCGGCACGGCGCGGGTGACGTAGCCGGTGGACGTGACCAGGTTGGTGGCATACGACTTGTTGGCCAGGTTCTTGCCCACCAGTGCGATGCGCCAGCCGCCGACCGGCGACGACAGCGCGATGCTGGCGTTGACGATGCCATAGGCGCCCTGGATTGCATCCGGCGACTGGAACAGGTCGAACTGGGTCTTCGACTGGTAAGCGTAATCGGCCGAGAAGTCGGCGAACAGGCCGTTTTGCAGCGCCAGCGCGTAATTGGCGCGGGTGAACGCCTTCCACTTCGGCGAGAACGGCAGCGGCTGGCCATTGAGGTTGCACGACGCAGTGGCCGCCGGCGGGCAATTGAAACTGTCGATCTTGGCGTCGGTGTAGGCCAGCGCGCCGGACAGCGTGAATTCGCGCGTGGGGCGGGCGGTAACATCGAGTTCCACGCCACGGGTGGAGACCTTGCCGGCGTTGATCAGGCGCGTGATCACGGTGCCGCCCACGGTGTCGAAGAAATTGGCCTGGTAGTTGTCGTACCTGGTATGGAACACGGCCAGGTTGGCGGTCAGGCGACGGTCGAAGGCGCTGGTTTTCAGACCCAGTTCGAACGAGTCGGAGGTCTCGGGCTTCAGCGCCAGCGTGTCGCGCGCCAGCATGTTGAAGAACACGTTGTAGGCCGGCCCCTTGTAGCCGCGCGAGTAGGTGGCGTAGGTGTTGACGTTGTTCGAGACATCGTGTTGCAGGCCCAGGCGGCCCGAGTAGCCGTCCTCGCTGGTCGAACCGCTGTTTTGCACGCCGGGCTGCACGCCGGGGAAGGCGGCCGTGGACGTCGAGGTGCGCACGTGGTCGTACGAGAGTTCATCGCGGGTGGCGCGCGCGCCGACAATCGCCCGCCAGTCGGCGGCAAAGTTGATCGTGCTCTCGCCGAACAGCGAGTAGCTGTCGTTTTTCACGCCATAATCGGCGCGGCCGGCATTGAACACATTGGTTGTAACCAGGCGCTGGTAGGTTTCGCGGTCCTTGCCGTGCAGGTAGTAGGCGCCCACCACGTAATCGACGAACTGGTCTTTGGGCGACGCCAGGCGCAGTTCCTGCGACACCTGGCGGAAGTCCACCGTGCCGATATCGCGCGTGGCCGGATACGCGGCCGTGATGCGCGACGGTTCGGCAGCGTTGCCAATGGCCGAGGTGCTGGTGTACTGGGCGTTGTCCCAGTCGCGCACCGCCGTGATCGAGGTCAGCGTGTGGCCGCCCAGGCGCCAGTCCACTTGTGCGGACAGGCCCTTGTTGGTGTCGCGGATGTCGCTCGGGATGTCGGTGAAGACCTGGCGGTTTTCCGCGCTGGCCACCACCGGCGCAATGCCCGCCACGAACGGGGCGCTGGTGGCAGCGGTTCCGGTGAGCTTGTATGGCGTGAAGGTGGGCGATGCGTTGGAACGCAGGTAGTCGGCGATCAGCACGATATCGACATCTTTATTGGGCGTGATATCGACGCGGGCGCGGGCACCCTTGCGGTCGTAGCCATTGACCTTGCCACCGCCGACGTGGATGTTATCGACATTGCCGTCGTAGTCGGCATACAGCGCAGTGAACGAGCCGCGCACCACGCCCGGCTGGATCGCGCCCGAGACGCCGGCGCGCACGCGTTTCTCGTTGCCTTCGTACCAGGATGCATCGACGTAACCGCTGGCCTGCTCGCCCGGCTTGCGACCGATGACGTTCAACACGCCCGACGACGCATTCTTGCCGAACAGCGTGCCTTGCGGGCCGCGCAGGATTTCGATGCGGTCGATATCGAGCAGGTCGAGCGTGGCCTGGCCCGGGCGCGCGAACACCACGCCATCGACCACGGTGGACACAGTGGGTTCCACGCCGGGCGACGTCGAGATGGTACCGATACCGCGCACGAAAATGGTGGAATCCTTGTTGCCGCCCTGCTGGCGGAAGGTGGCGCTCGGCACTTCCTGGATGATGGTGTCGATGCTGTTACGGTTGGATTGGGCCAGCTGCTCGCCGTCGATCACGGACACGGCCACCGGTACCGATTGCAGCGACGCGCTGCGGCGCGTGGCGCTCACCGTCACGGTGGGAATCGATGCGGTCTCGGTGCGGTCCGCAATCGGCGCGGCATCCTCCGCAGGGGTTGCCCATGCGCTGCTGACCAGCAAAGCGCCCGTCGCCAACACGCCGATTTTTTTAGTCTTGTTCTTCATTGCAGAGTCCTTGATTGAGAAGCGCGCCTTGCGCCATATGCATAAATTGACTTTTGATCGGTGAAGAACCAACTTAGCGAGGCAGCTGCTGTTTGCTACACTTTGGCTACACTTCGATGGTACCGATACCCTTTTTTTAGTGTCGTGGCATGCAGTTTTGAAGTCAAAGAATTAAAAAAATCATCGATATGTCTTTTTGGAATATGCCTTTATGAGCGCCATCCATGACTGAACCTGCAGCACCAAGAAAGCGCCGCGGCTCCGGCCGCGCCACCATTCACGACGTGGCGCGGCTGGCCGAAGTGGGCTCGATCACGGCCTCGCGCTACTTCAGCGAACCAACCCGCGTGGGCGCCAAGCTCAGTGCGCGCATCGCCGCCGCCGTCAAGCAGCTCGGCTATGTCCCCAACCTGGTGGCCGGCGGTCTGGCCTCCTCGCACGGACGCATGGTGGGCATGGTGATCCCGAATATCTCGGGGCCGATCTTTGCCAACACCATCCAGAGTTTCAGCGACACCCTCACCCGCCACGGCTACCAGCTGCTGCTGGCGTCGAGCTATTTTTCGGCCAAGCAGGAGGAGAGCGCGGTGCGCACCTTCCTGGGCTGGAAGCCGGCAGCGCTGGTGGTGACGGGCCGCTTCCACAACCGCGCCACCGACAAGCTGCTGGCCACGGCCGGCGTGCCGGTGGTGGAAACCTGGGACTACCAGCCGCGCCGCCAGCATATCCAGGTGGGCTATTCGAACCACGCGGTAGGCGAGCAGGCCGCGCGCTACCTGTACGCCAAGGGTTTTCGCCGCATCGCCTTTGTGCAAAACAGCGTGGCCGGCGACTTGAGCGCGGTCGACCGCAGCGACGGCTACGCGGCCGTGATGCGCGAACACGGCCTGGAACCGGTGATCTACGTGCCGACCATGGAAGCGCCATTCGACGCTGGCAAGCAGGCCATCGAAGCGCTGGCGCTGGCCCCGGTTAAAAAGAGCAAGGCGGTGGAAGCGATCATCTTCGCCAACGACAACCTGGCCGCCGGCGCGCTGCTGGCCGGCCAGCGCGCCGGCCTTGCGATTCCCGGCAAATGCGCGATCGTCGGCTTCGGCGACTATGCGTTTTCGTCGCTGCTGCTGCCGAGCCTGACGACGATACGGCCACCGGCGCGCGAGATCGGCGAGATCGCCGCACTGCGCATCCTCGAACAACTGGGCGTGCTGCCCGCTTCCACCGCCGATTCGCGCTTGAATCTGCTGGCCTGTGAATTGATAGAGCGCGAAAGCGCATGAGGAACAACATGAAGAAATGGATCGTTGCGATAGTCGCGGCAGCAGCCCTGCCCCTGGCTGCCCAGGGTGCTGAAATAAAAATCGGTTTTCAAAAGGGCAGCGGCTTGCTCAGCATGATCAAGGCGCAAGGCTCGATGGAGAAGGCCCTGGTGGGCCACCAGATCAAGTGGATCGAGTTCCCGGCCGGGCCGCAGATGCTTGAAGCGCTCAACGCCGGCAGCATCGATTTCGGCAGCACCGGCGCGCCGCCGCCCGTGTTTGCGCAGGCCGGCGGCGTCGATCTGCTGTACGTGGGCGCCGAGCCGGCGCCCGTCAACAGCGAGGCGATTTTCGTGCCCAAGGATTCGCCGCTGCGCAGCGTGGCTGCGCTCAAGGGCAAGCGGGTGGCATTTCAAAAGGGGTCCGGCTCGCACTTCCTGCTGGCCTCGGCCTTGAACCAGGCCAGCTTGAAGATGGCCGACATCGTGCCCGTGTACCTGTCGCCGTCGGATGCGCGCGCGGCCTTCGTTTCGGGCAGCATCGATGCCTGGGTGGTGTGGGATCCGTATTTCGCCTCCGTGCAAAAGGCCTACCAGGTGCGGGTGCTGGCCGACTACACCGGTCTGCCGCTGGCCAACGGCTTTTACCTGGCCTCGCGCCGCTTCGCGCAGCAGTCGCCGCAACTGGTGGCAACCTTGCTGGAGCAGGTGTCGGCGTCGGGCCAGTGGGCCAATGCGCATCCGAAGGAAACCGGCACCAGCCTGGCGCAGCTGACCGGCCTGCCGGCCGATATCATGGCCACGTGGCTGGCGCGCTCGCGCTTTGGCGCCACGCCCGTCACGCCCGAGATTGTTGCCAACCAGCAGCGCGTGGCCGACCTGTTTTATGAGCAGAAACTGATCCCCAAGCAAGTCAACATCGCCAGCCGTGTCTGGGCCTGGCAACCGAGACCGGCCGTGCGGCCCGATTGATGTAGCCGAAACTACCTGATGAGTTCGATGCTACGCTGGTCAATGCCGCCGGTTGCGCGGCATGCCAGAGCGAGGGCGACTCCATGCTCCAAAAGGTCTACATCGACACGTCAGTGATCCGCTTCCTGACCGCTCCGTTAAGCCGTGATCCGTTCGTGCGCGGATGCCAGAAACTCACGCGGCAATGGTGGGCCCGCCGCGACCCCTTGATGACGTACATCTCCGACGCCGTGCTCGATGAGATCAAGGCCGGCGATCCCAAGCGGATCGCCGCGCGGATGGCCATCGCGGAAAAGCTCATCTATTTTCGCCCCGATCCGGAGGTGCCGATCTTCGCTGAACTTTTGATATTGGGCGGCGGTCTAAACGCCACGGCCAGAATCCCGGCGCAACATATTGCCAGCGCGGCGTTTCACGACATGGATGTCCTGTTGTCGTGGAACTGTGTCGACATCATCAATGCACGCAACTGTGCGGTGCTGCGCAAGCTGATGATGTTGAAAGACCTCGAACTGCCGGAGCTGGTCACACCGTTCGCGCTGATGGAGAACAGTTATGAAGATCTACAATATTGAGATGCCGCCCGACTTTACTTTTCCCGACCTCGACAGCGACACCAGGGCAGCAATCGATGCCTTGCACGCCGCCATGCTGCGCGACAAGGCGGAGGCCGACGCATTGGTCGAGCGGCGCCGCGCCGAAGGCTATGTCATCCCCACCCACGAGGAAACCATAGCCCGCATGCGCTGCGACAATCGGCCGCTGCGCCCGCCGGCCCTCAATGTCGCCGCGCTGCGCGAATTGCCTCCACGCATGCAAGCGATCTTCGCCTACCTGTACCGGCACGATATTACCTATTAACTTTTGCAACCGCAGCTACCGCTCCCGCAACCACCACCCTGCTTGGCCGCTGACGGCCCGGTCAGCGAGATACCGCTGTCGCGGCCACTGTCGCCGTCGAAGCCGGACGCGTGCAGGCGATCCATGTAGGTGGCCCACAACGCGTCTTTCTCGTTGCCGAGCTTATACAGGTAATCCCAGGTGAAGATGCCGGTGTTGTGGCCGTCCGAAAAGGTCGGCTGTACCGCGTAGTTGCCCACCGGTTCCACGCCAGCGATGCCCACTTCGCGCTTGCCGGTTTGCAGCACTTCCTGGCCGGGGCCGTGGCCCATCACTTCGGCCGACGGCGAGTACACGCGCAGCAGTTCGAACGGAATCGAGAATTTGGCGCCGTCGTCAAACGCGATGTCGAGTACCTTCGACAGGTTGTGAACGGTCAGTTCGGTGGGGTTCCTGGTCATGATGATGCTTTCAGATTTTCAATAATCGCCGCGTGCAGGGCTGGCAACAAGGCGCGCCGCGCCGCCAGCACCTCGGGCGTGGACGCGCGTGCTGCCGGCGCCCAGGTGGGGTTCGGGAAATGCGCGTCGTCGCGGTAGCGCGGGATCACGTGCCAATGCACGTGCGGCGTCATATTACCAAAGCTGGCCAGGTTGATCTTTTCCGGCGCCATGATGGCGCGCTGGGCCGCTTCCACCGCCCACACCACGCCCATCACGCGGGTGCGTTCGAGCGGTGCCAGGTCGGTCATTTCCTTGACGTGGGCGTTCCACACCACGCGGGTAAAGCCCGGGTATTCGGTCTCATCGACGGCCACCACCGACAGCTGGTGATCGGCCCAGACCAGGGACGCGCCTGGCGCCTCAAGCAACTTGCACAGGTCGCAGGCCATTACACCAGCACCCGTTCGATGCCGCCGTCGTTGGCGCGCTTGACGTAGTCAGGCATCCAGTTCTCGCCCAGCAGGTGCTTGGCGATCTCGACCACGATGTAGTCGGCCGTGGTGCCGGCGTCGTCGCTGTAGCGCGATACGCCGCCCAGGCACGACGGGCAGGAGGTCAGAATCTTGACTTCGCCATCGAAGCCATCGGCGCGCAGCTTCTCGGCGCCCTTGATCATTTCCTCTTCCTTGCGGAAGCGCACTTGCGTGGAAATGTCGGGACGCGACACCTGCAAGGTGCCCGAGTCGCCGCAGCAACGGTCGTTCTTCTCGATCTTGACGTTATCGACCGTGGTGATCAGCGCGTTGATGGTCTTGCCCGACTCTTGCAGCTTCATCGGATTGTGGCATGGCTCGTGGTACATATAACGGGTGCCGTTGACGCCTTCAAGCTTGACCTTTTTCTCCAGCAGGTACTCGTGGATGTCCATGATGCGGCAGCCAGGGAATATCTTGTCGAACTCGTACGTGGCCAGCTGGTCGTAGCAGGTACCGCACGAGACCAGCACGGTCTTGATGTCGAGATAATTGAGCGTGTTGGCCATGCGGTGGAACAGCACACGGTTGTCCGTCATCATCTTCTCGGCCTTGTCGAACTCGCCGTTGCCGCGTTGCGGATAGCCGCAGCACAGGTAGCCTGGCGGCAAGACCGTCTGCACGCCCACTTCCCACAACATCGCCTGCGTGGCCAGGCCCACCTGCGAGAACAGGCGCTCGGAACCGCAGCCAGGGAAGTAGAACACCGCTTCCGTATCGGCATTGGTGGTCTTCGGGTTGCGGATGATCGGGATGACCTTGTCATCTTCGATATCGAGCAGCGCCCGTGCCGATTTCTTCGGCAGGTTACCCGGCATCTTTTTATTGATGAAGTGGATCACCTGCTCGCGCACTTTCGGCTTGCCCACGGTCGGTGGCGGCGCCTTGGTCTGCTTCTTGGCAAATTTCTTCAGCACATCGTGACCGAGGCGCTGGGCCTTGAAGCCCCAGTTCGACATCACCTGGCGCGTGGCGTTGATGGTGGTCGGATCGCTGGCGTTGAGGAAGAACATCGTCGCGGCCAGGGCCGGCTTGAAGCTCTTCTTCTCCATCTTGCGCAGCAGGTTGCGCATATTCATCGACACATCGCCGAAGTCGATATTGACCGGGCATGGCGTCACGCACTTGTGACAGACGGTGCAATGGTCGGCTACGTCTTCGAACTCTTCCCAGTGCTTGATCGAAATACCGCGCCGGGTTTGCTCTTCGTACAGGAACGCTTCGATCAGCGACGAGGTCGCCAGGATCTTGTCGCGCGGCGAGTACAGCAAGTTCGCACGCGGTACGTGGGTCGAGCACACCGGTTTGCACTTGCCGCAGCGCAGGCAGTCCTTGACGCTGTTGGCGATCGCGCCGATATCGCTTTGCTGCATGATCAGCGATTCGTGGCCCATCAGGCCGAACGATGGCGTGTACGCGTTGGACAGGTCCGCTTCCATGCCGGGCAGGTTCAGCAGCTTGCCCTTGTTGAAGCGCCCTTCCGGATCGACGCGCATCTTGTAGTCGCGGAATGGGCCGATTTCTTCTTCGGTCAGGAACTCGAGCTTGGTGATGCCGATGCCGTGTTCGCCCGAGATCACGCCGTTGAGCGAACGGGCCAGGACCATGATGCGCGCCACGGCCTGGTGCGCCAGTTGCAGCATCTCGTAGTGGTCGGAGTTGACCGGCAAATTGGTGTGGACGTTGCCGTCGCCGGCGTGCATGTGCAGCGCCACGAACACGCGGCCGCGCAGCACGCGCTTGTGGATCGCGGTCGCTTCATCGAGGATCAGCTTGTAGGCGGCGCCGTTGAAGATCTGGCGCAACTGGGCGCGGATTTCCTGCTTCCACGTCACGCGGATGGTGCGGTCCTGGACGATGTCGAACAGGGTGGCGTCGGGCTGGGTTTTCAGGCGTTCTTCGAACACCGGCAGCAGGCGCTCCATGCCGTGGGCGGCCAGCGCATTGGTGATGCCGGCCAGTGGCAGGTCGAGATTGGCCAGAAGATAGGTCCAGCGCGCGTGCACCTGCGTGAGCAAGGCGTCGGTTTGCTCGGCGCGGTCACCGAGCATTTCGGCGTCGCCCACCGCATCTTCGGCATCGTCGCTCTTGCCGATCGGCAGGTTGCCGGCGGCGAAGAAGGTCTGCAGTTCATCGACCAGTTGCAGCTTGTTCTTGATCGACAGTTCGATGTTGATGCGCTCGATGCCGTCGGTGTACTCGCCCATGCGGTTCAATGGGATCACGACGTCTTCGTTAATCTTGAAGGCGTTGGTGTGCTTGGCAATCGCAGCCGTGCGGGCGCGGTCGAGCCAGAATTTCTTGCGCGCTTCCGGGCTGACGGCAACAAAACCTTCACCGACGCGGGTATTGGCCAGGCGCACGACTTCCGAAGCGGCAATCGCCACGGCGTTTTCATCGTCGCCGACGATGTCGCCGAACAGCGCCATTTTCGGCAGCACGCCGCGCTTGGACTTGGTGGCATAGCCGACCGCGCGCAGGTAGCGCTCGTCCAGGTGCTCGAGGCCGGCCAGGCGCAGGGTTTTGAATTGTTCGCCGGTGGCCGGCAGGCCGTCGAGGTAGTCCTTGATTTCGACGATCGACGGAATCGCATCGCGGGCCTGGCCGAAGAACTCCAGGCAGACCGTGCGCGCGAACTTCGGCATCTTGTGCAGGATCCAGCGGCCCGACGTGATCAGGCCGTCGGTACCCTCTTTCTGGATGCCGGGCAGGCCCGACAGGAACTTGTCGGTAACGTCCTTGCCCAGGCCTTCCTTGCGGAATTTACGGCCTTCGATTTCCAGGATCTCGGTCTTGAACGGCGCGCCCTTGGCTTCGCCCAGGCGGTTCGGATGGGTCCACTCGAGCTGGAAACGGGCCAGCGGCGTATCGTGGATTTTCGACAAGTTGTGGTCGAGCCGCGTGACTTCTAACCAGTCGCCGTTCGGATCGACCATGCGCCACGAGGCCAGGTTGTCGAGCGCGGTGCCCCACAGCACGGCCTTCTTGCCGCCCGCATTCATGGCGATATTGCCGCCGATGCACGACGCGTGCGCCGAGGTCGGATCGACCGCGAACACGAAGCCGGCCTTCTCGGCCGCTTCCGACACTTTATTGGTGATCACACCGGCGCCGGTGTAAATCGTGGCGTATTCCTGGTCCAGGCCCGGCAGCACCTTCATTTCCACCGCGCCCATGTTGAGCAGTTTTTCGGTGTTGATGACGGCGGACATCGGCGTCAGGGGAATCGCGCCACCGGTGTAGCCGGTGCCGCCGCCGCGCGGGATGATGGTCAGCCCGAGCTCGATACAGCCCTTGACCAGGCCGGCCATTTCATCTTCGGTATCGGGCGTGAGCACCACGAACGGGTACTCGACGCGCCAGTCGGTGGCGTCGGTCACGTGCGAGATGCGCTTCATGCCGTCGAAGCAGATATTGTGCTTTTCCGTGTAGCGGCCCAGGACTTTGGTGGTGCGCTTGCGCAGGTCGTACACTTGCTTGAATTCTTCGCCGAAGTCGGCCACGGCCTTGCTGGCCGCGCGCAGCAGTTTGACCACATTGTCGCTGCGCTGGCGCGCGTGCGCATCGTTCTCTGCGCCGTCGTCTTCCACGGTCAGGCGGCGTTTATCGACCTCGGCCAAACGATGGTGCAAGGCGTCGATCAGTTCCTGGCGGCGCTTGGGGTTGTCCAGCATGTCGTCCTGCAGGTACGGATTGCGCCGTACGGCCCAGATATCGCCGAGCACTTCGTACAGCATGCGCGCCGAGCGGCCGGTCTGGCGGGCGCCGCGCAGTGCATCCAGCAAACTCCACGATTCCTCGCCCAGCAGCCGGATGACGATCTCGCGATCGGAAAACGACGTGTAGTTATAAGGGATTTCGCGCAGGCGCGTGGCCTCCGGACCGTGGGGCGTTTCCGCCAGTAATGCTTGGATTTGTGCAGGGGCATTCATTGTGCGATTGGACTAGTCTACTGAACCCGGGACTGCCATTTTAGCGTATTGCGGTGCACCACGCGGGAACAGCCTTGGTTTACCAAGGGACACTCATCGCGCAATCAATCCGACATTTCTACGTAAAAACCGCCGTTTATTGGCAATAAAATTCAATTTTGCAAGTTAAGCGGAATTTAATTCAGCATCCAGGCTCTGCCGCAGTAGGATCGGTTGCACCGCTTTAGCCCAGCAACTGTCCAATCCGGTGCCAGAAGCCGTCCGGCACATACAACAGCAGCGTGGTCATGGTCAGATACCGCAGGCACTTGCCCACCGCCATGTAGGCCAGGCTGGGCCAGAATGGCAGCTTGAGCCAGCCGCCCAGCGTGCACAGCGGATCGCCAACCACCGGCAGCCAGGCCAGCAACATGGTCTTGGCGCCGTAGCGCTCGAGCCAATGGAACCAGCGGCTCTTGCGCTCCTTGGCAAAGGTTTGCTTGGCCTGGTAGCCCATCCAGTAATCGACCGCACCGCCCAGGGTGTTGCCCACGGTGGCCACCGCAATCGCGCTCCAGAACAGTTCGGGATTGGCCTTGATCACCGCAAACACGGCCGGCTCCGAGCCCAGCGGCACCAGGGTGGCCGAAATAAAACTGATGATGAACACCGACGTCAGGCCCACTTCCGGCGCAGCGATCACGTTCAGCAGCCAGGCGATTGCAGATTCGATCATCGGTTTCTTTGAGGTCTGATAAGGGTGTCCATTATAATGATCCGCACACCGCACGATTGAACAGTTCGGTCCATGCCCATCCGCGCGGACCTGCGCCCCTGCTCCACCCGGTCACCCGCCGGATAGTTAGCATCGACCACTGCGGGGCTACCCAGGTAGCCTCACCGCTTTTTCTCTTGTTTGCAGACCATGACTATCGACTATCTGAAGAAAGTACTGACCGCGCGCGTTTACGACGTTGCCCAGGAAACCCCGCTGGAACTGGCGCCGACCTTGTCGCAGCGCTATGACAACCGCATTTATTTCAAGCGCGAGGACATGCAGAGCGTGTTCAGCTTCAAGATTCGTGGCGCCTACAACAAGATGGCCCACCTGAGCGAAGCGCAGCGCAAGCGCGGCGTGATTTGCGCCTCGGCCGGCAACCACGCCCAGGGCGTGGCGCTGTCCGCTGCCAAGCTCGGCTGCCGGGCGCTGATCGTCATGCCCACCACCACCCCGCAAGTGAAAATCGACGCGGTCAAGGCGCGCGGCGGTTCCGACGTGGAAGTGGTGCTGCACGGCGAGTCGTACACCGACGCCTACAACCACGCCCTCACACTCGAGAAAGAACAGAAGCTGACCTTCGTGCACCCGTTCGACGATCCGGACGTGATCGCCGGCCAGGGCACGATCGGCATGGAAATCCTGCGCCAGCACTCGGGCCCGATCCACGCGATTTTCGTTGCCATCGGCGGCGGCGGCCTGATCTCGGGCGTGGCCGCGTACGTCAAGGCGATCCGCCCCGACATCAAGATCATCGGCGTGCAGACCATGGATTCGGACGCGATGGCGCGCAGCATCAAGGCTGGCGAGCGCATTACGCTGGCCGACGTGGGCCTGTTCTCGGACGGCACCGCCGTGCGCCTGGTGGGCGAAGAAACTTTCCGCCTGACGCAGCAGTACGTCGATGACATCATCATCGTCGATACCGACGCCATCAGCGCCGCCATCAAGGACGTGTTTACCGACACCCGCAGCATCCTCGAACCGGCCGGCGCACTGGCGATTGCCGGCGCCAAGGCCTACGTGGAACGCGCGGCGCTGTCGAAAAATCCGGTCAAGAACGAAACCCTGATCACGATTGCCTGCGGCGCCAACATGAACTTCGACCGCCTGCGTTTTGTCGCCGAACGGGCCGAACTGGGCGAAGCGCGCGAAGCGCTGTTTGCCGTCACCCTGCCCGAGCAGCGCGGCAGCTTCAAGCGTTTTTGCGCGCTGGTCGGCCCGCGCAATGTCACCGAGTTCAACTACCGCATCAGCGACAAGGACGAAGCGCACGTATTCGTTGGCGTGCAGATCGCCGACCGCGGCGAATCGAGCGCGCTGGCGCGCACGTTCGAAGCGAACGACTTCCGCACGCTGGACCTCACGCATGACGAGCTGGCCAAGGCCCACGTGCGCCACCTGGTGGGCGGCAAGAGCGCGCTGGCCAACAGCGAGCTGCTGTACCGCTTCGAGTTCCCCGAGCGCCCGGGCGCGCTGATGCGCTTCCTGAACAGCATGGCGCCAAACTGGAATATCTCGCTGTGCCATTACCGCAGCCAGGGTGGCGACGTGGGCCGCATCCTGATCGGCTTGCAGGTGCCGCCGGGCGAGATGGACCAGTTCGGCCAGTTCCTGACCACGCTCGGTTACCGCTACTGGGATGAGACGGCCAATCCGGTGTACAAGCTGTTCCTGGGCTAAGGCGCTTCCGACAGCCGGGCGAACGGCAGCGGCCGCGATCGGTGCCCGGACGTGGGCCTGCCCAGCCCGTCTGCGGCACTGCCGGCCGCCTGGCGGGCGCCGGCAGCGCCATAGAGGGTGCAGTACAATGTGGCGCTTACATGCCATCACTGCACGCCACCACGCCCGCCATGACCAATACCGTCGACTTGTCCCCGCTGGGAAAAACTTCCGCCTACCGCACCGATTACGCGCCGGAACTGCTGTTCCCGATCCCGCGCCAGGGCAAGCGCGACGAGCTGGGCTTGTCCGGTACACTGCCCTTTTTCGGCGTCGATATCTGGAACGCCTACGAAATCTCGTGGCTCAACAGCCGTGGCAAACCGCAGGTGGCGATTGCCCGCATCACGGTGCCGGCCGATTCGCCCAACATCATCGAATCGAAGTCATTCAAGCTGTACCTGAACTCGTTCAACCAGACGCGCCTGGACAGCGTCGATGCGCTGCAGGCGCTGCTGCAACAGGATTTATCGAAGGCAGTGGGCGCGTCCATCCACATCGTGCTGACCCAGCCCGACGGCTTCGACAAGGTTGCCATGGGCGAGCTGGACGGCCTGCTGCTCGACCGCCTCGACATCGAGATCGACCACTACAGCCCGGCCCCGGAACTGCTCAAGGCGGCGCTGGACGAGGAGCCGGTCGAGGAAAAATTCGTGTCCCACCTGCTCAAGTCGAATTGCCTGGTCACCGGCCAGCCGGACTGGGCCAGTGTGCAAATCCACTACAGCGGCCCGCAAATCGACCAGGAAAGCTTGCTCAAGTACCTGATCGGCTTCCGCGAGCACAACGAATTCCACGAGCAGTGCGTCGAACGCATCTTTGTCGATATCCTGCGCCAGTGCGCGCCGCAGCAGCTGGCCGTGTATGCCCGCTACACGCGGCGCGGTGGCCTCGACATCAACCCGTGGCGCAGCAACTTCAGCACCGGCCGCAATCCACCCAACCTGCGCGGCGCCCGGCAATAAATCACCATCACGGCAGGCAAGCCGCACCGCCTCGCTGCGATGGTAGCTTCTGCATAAATCAGGCGTATGATGACGGGTCGGCCCGAGGTTTCGGTCCATTGATTGAAATACAACTCGGACGCGAGCGATTTCATGTTACACGGCGCACAAACAAGCCTATAATTCGGGCCGTGCGCCGCAACACTATTGTCGTCATATGAACAACCTGAGCAAAATTCTCTCTCTCGAAAACGTCTTGCTGGACCTGGAAGTGTCCAGCAAAAAACGTGCTTTTGAGCAAGCTGGTCTGATTTTCGAAAACAACTGCGGCATTGCCCGCTCGACCGTGTCGGACAACCTGTTCGCCCGCGAACGGCTTGGTTCCACCGGTCTCGGCCACGGCGTGGCCGTGCCGCACGGGCGCATCAAAGGCATGAAAAGCCTGAAGTCGCCGCTGGCTGCGTTTGTCCGACTGTCCGAGCCGATTCCGTTCGAGTCGCCCGATGGCAAGCCGGTCAACCTGTTGTTTTTCCTCTTGATCCCCGATCACGTGACCCAGCAACACCTGGAAATCCTGTCCGAGATCGCGGAAATGTTTTCCGATGATGCGTTCCGCACCGCGCTGACCGAGGATCCCGATCCGAAATCGGTGCACTCGCGCATCATCAACTGGCTGCCCAGCCTGCAAGCTGCGGGTTGATCCGCCGCCAGCAACTTGCAGTACACTAGGCTCCCCCTCTTTCGATTCGGACCACGATGCCCATGCTGCAAACCCCGCTGACGATACAACGCCTGTACGACGACAATCGCGAAAGTTTGCAGCTCGGCTGGTTTGCCGGCTTTCCCGGTGGCGAGCGCCTGATTTCCGGCGATGTCGCTTCGGCCGCCGACCAGGTGGGCCACCTGAACATGATCCACCCGGGCCGCATCCAGGTCTTCGGCCACCAGGAAATCAATTACTACCAGCGCCTGAAGTCGCTCACGCGCGCCCACCTGATCGGCGAACTGATCGGTGGTAATCCTCCCGCGCTGATCGTCGCGCAAGGGCTGGAAACGCCGCCCGACATCCTCGCCATTTGCGACGAAAAAAATATCCCGCTGTTCTCCACGCCACTGCCGGCCGCGCAGGTGATCGACTTCCTGCGCGTGTACCTGTCGAAGAAGCTGGCGCAGCGCATCATCATGCACGGCGTGTTCATGGACGTGCTGGGCGTGGGCGTGCTGATCACCGGCGACTCGGGCCTCGGCAAAAGCGAACTGGGCCTGGAGCTGATTTCGCGTTCGCACGGCCTAGTGGCCGACGATGCCGTGGAATTTTCGCGCATCGCCCCCAATATGATCGAAGGCCGCTGCCCGGCCCTGCTGCAAAACCTGCTGGAAGTGCGCGGCCTGGGCCTGCTCGACATCAAGGCCATTTTTGGCGAGACGGCCGTGCGGCGCAAGATGCGCCTGAAACTGATCGTGCACCTGGTCAAGCGCGGCGGCCAGGAAGAGGAAGTCGAACGGCTGCCGTTCCAGTTCCCGACCGAAGACGTGCTGGGCTTGCCGATCCGCAAGGTCGTGATTCCCGTGGCGGCCGGCCGCAACATCGCCGTGCTGCTCGAAGCGGCCGTGCGCAACACTATTTTGCAACTACGCGGGATCGACACCCTGCAAGAGTTCATGGAGCGGCAACGCCTTGCCATGAGCGGAGACTGAGTTATGCGTATCGTCCTCATCACCGGGATTTCCGGTTCCGGCAAATCGGTGGCCCTCAATGTCCTGGAAGATCTCGGCTACTACTGCGTCGACAATCTGCCCCCGGCCCTGCTGCCGCACCTGGTCTCCACCCTGGTGGGTGAAGGCTTGCGCTCGCTGGCGGTGGCGGTCGATGCGCGCAGCGCCGAATCGCTGGCCACGCTGCCCACCGATGTGGCCCACCTGCGCGAGGAAGGCCACGACGTGCGCGTGATGTTCCTCACTGCCAATACCCACTCGCTGGTGGCGCGCTTTTCCGAAACCCGGCGTAGCCACCCGCTGTCGCACGAACTGCGCCCGGGCCAGAACCCGGCCGCGCGCCGCACCCTGATCGAATGCATCCTGGAAGAACGCGAACGGCTGTCGGCCATCGAGCAGCTGGGCCACGTGGTCGATACGTCCGAGCTCAGCGCCAACAAGCTGCGCGCCTGGGTCAAAGACCTGGTCGAGCTCGAACACGCGCCGCTGACCCTGTTCTTCGAATCGTTCGCCTTCAAGCTGGGCGTACCGATGGATGCCGATTTCGTGTTCGACGTACGGGCGCTGCCCAACCCGTATTACGACCTGTCGCTGCGTCCGCTCACCGGGCGCGACGCACCGGTGATCGAATTCCTCGACGCCCAGCCCAGCGCGGGCGAGATGCTGGAAGACATCCGCGCTTTCGTGGAAAAGTGGCTGCCGTCGTTCAAGACCGACAACCGCAGCTACCTGACCGTGGCCCTGGGCTGCACCGGCGGCCAGCACCGCTCGGTCTATATCGCCGAAAAACTGGCCGCTTACTTCCACGCCACCGAGCGCGTGGTGATACGGCATCGCGAGCAGTAAAATTTGCGCACGATAGAGCTTGATCAAAGCCGGGGTGGTTGTCTAAACTAGCCTTGATGGATGATGCAGATCATCCAATCAGAAACATTCAACAAGTGGGCCACGGGGCTGCGCGATCCACAAGCGCGGGCACTGGTGGCATCACGGCTGCTGCGCCTGTCGCAAGGCACGGCCAATGACATCGCCGCGCTCGGTGACAGCCTTTTCGAGCTGCGCCTGCATGCGGGGCCGGGCTACCGGATCTACTTTATTCGCGAGGGAGCAACCGTGGTTGTGCTGCTCAGCGGCGGCACCAAGGGCTCCCAGGCACGCGACATTCTCAAAGCGAAACATCTTGCTCATCAGTGGAGACACCACCATGACTGAACATTTCATCCCATTCGACCCTGCCGAACTACTGACCAGCACCGAAGCAATCGACGCCTTCATGGCGGACGCGATCGAAACCGCCGACCCCGCGCACATTGCGGCGGCGCGTGAGGTCGTGCGGCGGGCCCGGGCGCACGTTGTCAGGCAGCGCCGTGAAAATGGCGCAGCGGATGCGCGTGGTCCGGCCACGCGGGTGCCAAAATCTGCCTGACCATGTCATCGGTCACATCGGCCAGCGCCGGTGGCGTCCAGCGCGGGGCGTGGTCCTTGTCGATCACCAGCGCGCGGATGCCTTCGATGACCTGGCCGTTTTCCAGCGTGCGGCGCACTGCGGCGCGTTCCATGCGCAGGCAGTCGGCCATGCTCATTGCCGCACCCTGCCCCTGCAAGGCGTGCGCCACGCACATCATCAGCGGTGAGCGCGTGGCCATGAGCGCCAGCGTCGCCCTGGCAAACTCGCTGTCGTCGTTTTGCAACGACGCGACGATGGCCGGCACCGATCCCGCACCAAAATGACGGTCGATGGCGGCACGGTCGCGCTCAAGCGAACCTGGCCCGACAGCGGCCCTGAACGGCGCGGCAAAGGCCGCAATCGCCGCCGGCAGGCCAGCACCACCACCCGCATTCAAAACCGCTCCCAGCGCGATTAAATCGGCCGCCGGCACGTAATGGTCGGCCAGTCCCGCATACAGCGCATCGGCCGCACCGATGGTGGCGCCGGTGATGCCCAGGTACAGTCCCAACCGGCCCGGCAAACGGGACAGGAAATAACTGGCGCCCACGTCCGGGAACAGGCCGATATTGGTCTCCGGCATTGCCATCCTGGTGCGGTCGGTGACGATGCGTGTGCGGCTGTGCGGGCCGGCCTGCGCCACGCCCATGCCGCCGCCCATCACCACGCCGTCCATCAGCGCAATATACGGTTTCGGGTAATGGTGGACCAGGTGGTTGAGTGCGTATTCCTCGGTAAAGAAATCCTCGACCAGCGCGCTGCCCTGCTGCGGCGTGGCGCGGCCCAGGTCGTGGAAGAAGCGGATGTCGCCGCCGGCGCAAAACGCCTTGTCGCTGCTGCTGCGCACGACCACCGCCTGCACGGCGTCATCGTCGCGCCAGGCCAGCAAGGTGTGCGTGATGGCGCGCACCATATCGAGCGACAGCGAGTTGAGCGCGCGCGGACGATCGAGCGTGATGACGCCGGTGCCGTCACTGACGGCAGTTAATACGTGTTCGCTCATGGCTGTCCTGTAGATTTGTTCGACGACGGTAAATGTTCCAGCGGGTTGGGCAAGGTTAAATCGCCGCCCAGGCGGGCTTGGAATTTTGCAGCGGCTGCCGGCGGGTGCCCCATGTGGCGCGCGTAGATCACGGCAAACGGCATGTCATTCACCGCTTCCTGTTTGAAGCCGGTGGACTGGTTCATGGCCGCCGGATTGCGCGCGGCGGCCAGCGTGAATGTCACCAGCCGGTCCAGCGTCGGCGATTGCAGGTCGAGGATGGACGCCATCATGGTCAGCGGCGCGGCAGCAAACGCGTGGTAGTGCAGTGCCTTGGCGCCGCGCGCCATCTCGGCCGGCAGCGCGCCGTCGGGTGCCACCTGGGCCATGGCGTTGTCGAACACGCCGTGGCCCCATGTTAACAAGCGCTGGTCGTGGGTGACGGCGCCGACGGCAGTCACGGCCAGCCCTTCCCAGTAGTAATGATTGTTGCGCTTGCCCTTGCGGGTGTCGGCGTGGACCAGTGTGGCGTCGGCCAGCGTGGACAGCCACGACTCGATCGCTTTCTTTTGCGCGGGCGTGGCGGCTGCCTGCACGCGCGCATAGCTGAGCGCCAGTCCGCCCAGGGTCCACTTGCGCACGAAATACGCCTGCTCACTCGACATCTTGCCCAGCATGGCCTGCTGGCCGGCCCAGCTCTCCAGCCAGTTCAAGGCGCAGGCGGCGTCTTGCGGCTTGCCGTTGGCCTGGTAGCGGCTGGCGTTGCGGGCGACACCCGACAAGAATTGTTCAACCGGCTCGGTGCTGGCGATGTTTTTGGCGCGCCGCGCCGGGTCGATCACGGAATGGTTGGCGTCGTTGTAGTAGCTGTTGGCGTCGATGTCGATGACGGCGGCCGGCGCCGGCTGGCAGGGGGCGGCGACGGCGGAAGCAGCGGAGGCGGAAAGGAGAACGGTATAAACCAGATAAACAATTTTCATGTAGCTCCAAAAACAAGAAAGGGCGCTCGTTCAGCGCCCTTAGTTGGTGTGTCGCGCCTTTGTTAAAGGGCGGCGGCAGCTGGTTCGAAGTTATCCGGGAGATGCTTGATCGCATCGTGGCCGTGCTGTTGGACTTTGCCTTTGTATTTCATGACCTGGCGGTCCAGCTTGTCGATCAGGGTGTCGATCGCAGCGTACAGGTCTTGCGACAGGCTTTCCACGTAGACCGTTTTACCGGACAGGCGCAGATTGATTTCAGCCTTTTGGCGCTTGGTTTTCTCTTTAAGGTTATCTACGGTCAGAATGACAGCAATATCAATCACTTGATCAAAGTGCCGTGTCACGCGTTCGAGCTTGCTCTGCACGTATTCACGAATGGCGGCGGTCACTTCGAGATGATGTCCACTGATGGTGAGATTCATACACACTCCTAAAGATAAATGTCGCTGACGGTTAGTGCGTTGCCCATTGATGCCGGGCACGCAGGAACCAGTGCACTACAAAGACTTGCGGAGACTGACTGGAGGGATTTTGAGGGCTTCGCGATATTTGGCAACAGTGCGTCGCGCAATCACCATGCCCTGTTCTCCCAGCATGTCCGCAATCTTACTGTCGGATAAAGGATTTTTAGGGTCTTCAGCTCCTGTCAGTTGCACGATCAGTGCCCGTATCGCCGTCGAACTGGCTTCACCTCCCGCTTCGGTGGCGACGTGGCTACCAAAAAAATATTTCAGCTCAAACATGCCGTGCGGAGTCAGCATGTATTTCTGAGTTGTTACCCGAGAAATGGTGCTCTCGTGTAAACCCAGTGTATCAGCAATTTCGCGAAGCACAAGGGGGCGCATGGCAACCGCGCCGTGCGAGAAAAAGTTCTTTTGTCGTTCTACTATCGCTTGCGCCACGCGCAGGATGGTGTCGAACCGCTGGCGCATATTCTTGATCAGCCACTTCGCTTCCTGCAGCTGCGCGCCCATGGCGCCCTCACCTTTGCCCTGCTTGAGCAGGTTGGCGTACATGGCGTTCACACGCAGGCGCGGCATGACGTCGTTGTTCAGGCTGACCTGCCAGCCGGTGCGCGATTTTTTCACGATCACGTCCGGCACCACGTAGTCGGAGACGTCGGAGGCGAACGCCGCACCGGGGTGCGGATTGCACTGGCGGATCACGGTCTGCGCTTCGCGCAGGTCTTCGTCGTCGCACAGCAGCGCTTTTTTCAGCTTGTTGAAATCGCGCTGGGCAAACCAGGTCAGGTGCTTTTCGACGATGGCCACAGCCATGCGCCGCGTCACCATCGGAATGCCGGGCAAGCGCTTGATTTGCAGCGCCAGGCACTCGGCCGCATTGCGCGCCCCCACGCCGGCAGGGTCGAAACTTTGCAGCAGCGACAATGCCGTTTGCAGCTCGTCGAGTTCGACTTCCAGTTCCTCGGGCAGGCGCGCGTGGATCTCGTCGAGCGCTTCTTCGAGGTAGCCGTTTTCGTCGAGTGCATCGATGATCAGTTCGACCAGCGCGCGGTCGCGCAGCTCGAGCACGGTCACCCGCATCTGCTCCATCAGGTGCTCGCGCAGGGTGCAGTGGTGCGCTTCGATTTGCGGACGCGCGTCTTCGTCGTCGGGCGCCTTGCTGCGGCCGGCGTCGCTCCAGTCCATGTCCGCCTCGGCGGTTGTACTTTCGGTATCGGCAGCAGGGCCGTCGTAGGTGTCGGCCTCGCCGGCGGGCGCCGCTTCCTGCGGACCCGATTCGGACGGCGCTTCGCCGGACGGCGCCTGCTGGCTGATGGCGCCGTCGGACAACAGCCGCAGCGAATGGTCGAGCGGATCGTCGAGACGCTCGAGCAAGGGATTGTCGGTCAGGAGTTGTTCGAGTTCCTGGTGCAGCTCCAGCGTGGAGAGCTGCAGCAAGCGGATCGATTGCTGCAGTTGGGGCGTCAGCGCGAGATGCTGCGAGGTCCGCAGTTGCAACGACTGTTTCATGGATTACATTCGGAAGTGTTCACCCAGGTAGACGCGGCGCACCGACTCGTCGGCGATGATGTCGTCCGGACGGCCCGATGCCAGCACCGAGCCCTGGTTGATGATATACGCGCGGTCGCAGATGCCCAGCGTCTCGCGCACATTGTGATCGGTAATGAGGACGCCGATTTGCCGCTCCTTGAGAAAGCGCACGATGCGCTGGATCTCGATCACGGCAATCGGGTCGACCCCGGCGAATGGTTCGTCGAGCAGCACGAAGCGCGGGTTGGTGGCCAGCGCACGGGCGATCTCCACCCGGCGGCGTTCGCCGCCGGAGAGCGAGAGCGCGGGGTTGTCGCGCAGCTTCTCGATTTGCAAATCGGCCAGCAGGGTATTGAGCCGTTCAGTAATGTCAGCCTTGGATAAAGGCTTGCCGTCCACTTTTTGAATTTCGAGGACAGCGCGAATATTTTCTTCCACCGTCAGCTTGCGGAACACCGACGCTTCCTGCGGCAGGTACGACAGGCCGAGCGAGGCGCGGCGGTGGATGGGCAGCGACGAGATATCGACGCCGCTGATGTCGATGGTGCCGGCGTCCGACGGCACCAGGCCGACGATCATGTAAAACGACGTGGTCTTGCCGGCGCCGTTGGGGCCCAGCAGGCCCACTACTTCACCGCACTCCACTTGCAGCGAGACGTCGTGCACGACCTGGCGCTTGCCATAGCTTTTTTGCAGGCCGCGAACGATCAGGGTGCTACCGCAACTAGGCTCCATGTCATTTCCCCGCAGGCTGGGTGGCCGGCACCGGCTGCGCCGGCGCGATCGGTGGACGCTTGGACGACGGCTGGATCACCATGGTGCCGCGACCGGCGCCCGGCTTGCTCTCGCCGCTGCTGCTGTTCTTGACCGCGAATACTTCGCGGCGGCTGTCGTACGAGATGAACTCGCCATCGACCTGGCTGGTGACCTTGCCCGACTCCAGCTGCTTGATGCGGCCCTTGGAGATCAGCTTGACCAGCTCGGTCTTGTCGTCGTATTCGATGCGGTCAGCCTGGCCTTCCACCCATTTATCGACTTCGCCGTCGAGCTTCTGGCGGAACGTGGCCTGCACGCCGGGCGTGCCGGTGAGCACCACGAACTGGTAGCCCTCGGGGTCTTGCGTGACCACCGCCTTGGGCGAGGTCATGCGGATGGTGCCGCGCGTGAGGATGACATTGCCGGTGAAGGTCTTGATCTGCTTGACGTCGTCGGAGTCGGCCTGGTCGAACGACACTTCGATCGGCTTGTTGGAGTCGGCTTTTTCGGCGTGCGCCGGAATGGCCAGTGCCGCCAGCAGCAGCGCTGCCGACCAGAAGGTTTGCTTGGTGATTGCTCTCATAATCTTCCTTTAGCGTGCCGCATGCGGCGGCACGGTGATCTTGCCGCGTCCGCCCAGTTGGGTTTGCAGCGTTGCGTTGTTGGCGGTCATGCCTACACCCGTGGCCACCGTCTTGCCCAGGTGCAGTTCGACCGGTGCGACGGTTTCCATCCGTTGTTCGTCCGGGAACACGGTGAGCGTGGACGTGGTCAGGCTCATGGCCTGGCTTTTGCCACTGGCCGGGCGCACCACGCTGACGTTGCCGTCGAGCTTGACGCGCGAGTTGTCCTGATCGACGCGGGCGGTGTCGCCGCGCACCGTCATTGGCGGATGCTCGGCCGACAAGGTGTTGATATAGGGCTTGATGATGTCGGACGCTTCTTCCGCCGGCAGGTGGGTGAGCTTGTCGCCGGAAATGATATAGGCCGGCTTGCCGTCCTTGGTCATGCGCACCACGCTGAACCGGTCGATGATGTAATCGGGCTCGTTGCGGAACTTGTCCTGCGCCGTATCCTGGTTCGATTCGTTAATCAACTGCACCATCCAGCCGGTACCGACGGCCACGAATACGCCGATCACGACCATCCAGGTGAGCGACCAGCGGTGGGCGGTTCTTTTACGTACGTTAGGCATCAGATCACCTTGGCGCGTGTGAGGTCGTGGATGTGCAGCGCACCGACCAGCTTGCCATCGGCGTCGGCCACCAGCACCTGGTTGATGCGGAACTGTTCCATGATTGCGACCGCATCGACCGCCAGCTGTTCCGGCGCGATGCTGCGCGGGTTGGCGTGCATGACATCGCGGATCAGGACCTGGGTGAAGTCCTGCACCTTGTCGATCATGCGGCGCAGGTCGCCGTCGGTAAACACGCCGATCGGCCTGTCGTCGGCATCGACCACGGCAGTCATGCCCATGCCCTTCCTGGTCATTTCCAGCAGCGCGTCGGTGAGCTTGACGTCGGCGCGCACCTTCGGTACATCGGCGCCGCTGCGCATGACGTCGCGCACGTGCGTTAGCAGGCGCCGACCGAGCGCGCCGCCCGGGTGCGACCGGGCGAAATCTTCTTCCCTGAAACCGCGCAGATCGAGCAAGGCCACTGCCAGCGCGTCGCCCAGCGCCAGCGTGACGGTGGTGGACGTGGTGGGCGCCAGGTTCATCGGGCACGCTTCCTTGGCCACCGCAACATTGAGGTGGACATCGGCGATGCTGGCCAGGCTGGAGCCTGGTTTGCCGGTGATGGCAATGACCTTGCTGCCCATGCGTTTGACCACCGGCAGGATGGTCATCAGCTCGGTACTTTCACCCGAGTACGAAATGGCAATGAAAGCGTCGTCAGCGGTGACCATGCCGAGGTCGCCGTGCGCAGCCTCGGCCGGGTGCACGAACATGGCGGGGGTGCCGGTGGAGGCGAACGTGGCCGCCATCTTGCGGGCGATGTGACCGGACTTGCCGATACCGGACACCACCACCCTACCCTTGCAATTAAACAACAGTTCAATCGCTTTGACGACGGCATCGTCGTCACCCAGGCGCAGCTCCAGCGCAGTAATGGCAGCAGCCTCGTTTTGCAACGTTTCACGGGCGAGCCGCAGCGCATGCGCCGCCATTTTTGCGTCAAAAGCTTTCAGCATTGTTTTTTCATGGGTTACACTCATACCCAAGTATAGCCGAATTAAGAAAGCAAAAAACTTGCCAGTCGAAACAATGCGCCTGTGTGGTGCGCAACCACTGAATAAAAAACTGACGGCTACGGCAACATGACGTTTTCCCCGCTCGAACTGACCCTGGTCTTGTTAGGCAGCGCCGTGCTGGGCGTGGTGGCCTTCCGCATGATGCATCTGCCGCCCATGCTCGGCTACCTGGCCGTCGGCATCCTGATCGGCCCCCACGCGCTCGGCTGGGCCATGGAAAGCGAAGCCACCCACGGCCTGGCCGAGTTCGGCGTGGTATTCCTGATGTTCTCGATCGGGCTCGAATTCTCGCTGCCCAAGCTGCTGGCGATGCGCGGCATCGTGTTCGGCCTCGGGCTGGCGCAGGTGGCGTTTACCATCATCGCCACCCTGCTGTTCGGCTGGCTCATCGCCAGCCAGCTACCCGCCCATTTACAGATCAGCTGGCAAGGCGCGTTTGCGCTCGGTGGCGCGCTGGCCATGTCGTCCACCGCCATCGTGGTCAAGATGCTGACCGAGCGGCTCGAGCTCGAGAGCGAGCACGGCCGCAAGATCATCGGCATCCTGCTGTTCCAGGATCTGGCCGTGGTGCCGCTGCTGATCATGATCCCGTCGCTGGGCCAGCGTCCCGATGCGCTGGCGGAAACCCTGGCCTGGGCCGGCGTAAAGGCCGTGATCGTATTGACCTTGCTGCTGTTCGTCGGCCACCGCCTGATGCGCGGCTGGTTCACCATCGTGGTCAAGCGCCGCTCGCAGGAACTGTTCATGCTCAACCTGCTCCTGATCACGCTGGGCGCGGCATGGATCACCGAACAGGCCGGGCTGTCGCTGGCGCTCGGGGCGTTTGTGGCCGGCATGCTGATATCCGAGACCGAGTACAAGCACCAGGTGGAAGAAGACATCAAGCCGTTCCGCGACGTGCTGCTGGGACTGTTCTTCATCACGGTGGGCATGCTGCTCAACGTGCGCATGGTGATCGACAACTGGTGGCTGGTGCTGATCCTGCTGATCGGGCCGGTACTGGTGAAGTTCGCCCTGATCGCCGCGCTGGCCAAGCTGTTCGGCTCGAGCGATGGCGTGTCGATCCGCACCGGCCTGGCGCTGGCGCAGGCCGGCGAATTCGGCTTCGTGCTGCTCAACCTGGCCAGCGGCAACAAGCTGATCGATCCGTTCATTACCCAGGTGGTGCTGGCCTCGATGGTGCTGTCGATGCTGGTGGCGCCGCTGATCATCGCCAAGTCCGACCAGATCGTCATGAAGCTGGCCAGCAACGACTGGATGATGCAGTCGCTGGCGCTGACCAAGATCGCCAGCCGCACCATGTCCACCAACAAGCACGTGATCCTGGCCGGGTTCGGCCGCAGCGGCCAGAGCCTGGCCACCCTGCTGTCCGAAGAAAAAATCGACTACCACGCGCTCGACCTCGATCCCGAGCGGGTGCAGGTGGCGCAGGCGGCCGGCCTGCAAGTGTCGTACGGCGACGCCGCGCGGCGCGAAAGCCTGGTCGCGGCCGGCATCTACCGCGCCAGCGCGGTGGTGATCACGTATGCCAGTACGCCGTCGGCATTGAAGGTGCTGCACCAGGTACATTTGCTGGCGCCCAATTTGCCGGTACTGGTGCGCTCGCACGACGACACCGACCTCGACGCCCTGAAAGCGGCCGGCGCCGCCGAAGTGGTACCGGAACTGATGGAAGGCAGCCTGATGCTGGCCTCGCACACCTTGGTCATGCTCGGCGTACCGCTGCGCAAGGTCGTGCACCGCGTGCAGGCTGCGCGCGAGGCCCGTTACGCGTCGCTGCGCGGCTTCTTCCACGGCTTTTCCGACGTCGGCGAAGACGCCGACCTCGACCGCCTGCACCCGGTCACCCTGGCCGAGAACACGCCCAGCGTGGGCAAGCAGCTGGGCCAGTGCCTGCTGGCCGACAGCGGCGCCGTGGTTGCCAGCCTGCGTCGCGGCAAGCAGGTCATCGACTTCGGTCCCGAAACCGTGCTGGCCGCCGGCGACGTGGTCGTGCTGCGCGGCGCGGCCGACGCCGTGGCGCGCGCCGAGAATTTGCTGCTGCGCTGATCCGGCGCGGCAGTTGCACCAACTTAGCAAGGCAGTCATGTCCGCAGGTTTTACCCCGCAAGAAATCGACACCGTCTATCGCGTCATCCAGGAGCGGCGCGACGTGCGCCACTTCGTTCCCGGCGCCGTGGACGAAGCGGTGATCGCGCGCCTGCTGCACGCGGCGCACCAGGCGCCCAGCGTGGGCTATATGCAGCCGTGGCGCTTCATCCGCATCGCCAGCCCCGCCGTGCGCAGCGCCATCATCGACCTGGTGGAAGCCGAACGGCTCAACACGGCCGCAGCGCTGGGCGAACGCGGCGCCGAGTTCATGCGGCTAAAGGTGGAAGGCATCCGCGAGTGCGGCGCGCTGTTCGTGGTGGCGCTGGCCGACGGCCGCGAAGCGCACGTGTTCGGCCGCCGCACGCTGCCCGAAATGGACCTGGCGTCGGTCGCCTGCGCGATCCAGAACATGTGGCTGGCCTCGCGCGCCGAGGGGCTGGGCATGGGCTGGGTATCGCTGTTCGACCCGGAACAACTGGCGCAACTGCTGGCCATGCCCGACGGCGCGCGGCCGGTGGCCGTGCTGTGCCTGGGGCACGTGGAGCAATTCTATCCACGGCCGATGCTGGAGATGGAGGGGTGGGATACGCGCCGTGAGCTGGCGCAGTTAGTGGCGGTGGATCGCTGGTCCAACACCGCCGGGTAGCAAGCTTATAAAGGACTAGACCGCCGGTGCGGTGCTGACCACGCGGTTGCGCCCGGCTTCTTTGGCGGCGTACAGGCGCAGGTCGGCGGCGGCGACCCAGGCGCGGGCGATGGCGACGGGGTCGCCTTCGGCGTCGCCCGGGTGCAGTGAGGCCACGCCGATCGACACCGTGACCGACACTTGCAACTCGGGCGTAAGGGCGATCATGGTGGCGGCCACGCCAGCGCGAATGCGCTCGGCAACGAAGGCGGCGCTGTCGAGCGGCGCATCGATCAGCAGCACCACGAATTCCTCGCCGCCGAAACGCGCCAGCGCATCCGACGCGCGCAGCTCGTTCTTGATGCGGCTGGCCACTTCGCGCAGCACTTCGTCGCCGCCACCGTGGCCCACGGTGTCGTTGACGCGCTTGAAGTGATCGACGTCGATGTACATGAATGAGATCGGATACGCCTGGCGCCGGGCGCGGGCGATTTCTTCCAGCAGGCGCCGGTCGATGTAGCGGCGGTTGTAGACGCCGGTAAGCGAGTCGGTCAGGCCGATGTACTTGAGCATCTCGTTGCTGATGACGTTTTCCAGGCAAATCGCGACGATCGACGCCATGTGCTCGACGAAATCGGTACCCAGGCTCGGCGTGAACCGGGTGGGATCGCGGCTGGCCAGGTTGAGGCCGCCGATGATGCGCTTGTTGCGCAACAGCGGCACCAGCGCCACGCTTTGCAGCCCCGCAGTCGCGTTGGGAAAGGCGGCGCCGTGACGGTGCGCATCGAACATGCCCAGCAGCGGCTTGGGCGGCGGCGAGGTCGCGGTGCGCTCGGACAGGTCGAAACCGAGCGCGTCGAGCTCCTCCACGAAAATCAGGTCGGGAAAATCCTCGAACACCACGTCGAGCTTGAGCATGACGGTGCGGATATCGGCGCCCTCGTCCAGCAGCGTGAGCGTGACCGCGTCGAGTTCGGAGATCACCGGCAGCACGCTGAGGATGGTGCCGACCAGTTCCGGGAAGTTGCCAGCGCTGACGATGTTCAGGTCGAACATCTGGTGGCGCGTCATGATCGAGTGATTGCGTTCAGCCTGCTCCAGCAGATAGGCCATGCGGGCGCGGAGAGCCTGGTTTTCGGCGGCCAGCTTATCGACCAGGTCAGCGTTGCGCGCTGTGTCGTCCGTATCCGTGCTCGGCGCCAACTTGCCGGTTGCAGTCTGCGTCATAAATAATTCCTTGCTCTTCACCCAATATCTGGTCTTGCATAACCTTACGCCAAGTTATGCCGCTTGGGAATGCCCCGCCGGCCGGAAGTGCATTAAAACGCCAACGCAACCTCGATTTCCTGGCCCACCCGCACCAACTGGCCGTCTCCAGCCGTGACGATGGCGTTCATGCCGAAACACAACGCTCCATCGAGCTCGGGTTTTGCGCGATAGCTTTGCAGTATTTCAAGCGGATCGGGACCGAACTCGCCGGTGGCCTGGTCCACCGATGGCATCGGGCAACGCGGGCACGGCTTGACCGGTTTTAATTCGACATCGCCGATCTGGAAGGTCTCAGTGTAGTCTTCCTCGAACGCTTCGATGCCGGCGATCACCACGTTCGGCCGGAAGCGGTTCATCGGCAGCGCGGCGCGGCCGGCGCCGCGCAGTTTGTCGTTGAGGTCGTCCAGCGAGCCCTGGCCGATGACCAGGATCGGGAAACCGTCGGAAAACAGCGTGGTGGCGGCAACGTCGCCGGTCCACTTCTGGCTGACCACCCGCACGGCGTCGGCATGGAACCGTACCAGCCGACAAGGCACGCCCAGTGCTGCGCTGAACCAGGCGGCAGTGGCGTCCTCGCAGTCATAGGCGCGCAGGCTGTCATCCCAGATGTGCACGCGGCGCGTGGGCGCCGACTGCGCATCGGGCCGCGCCAGCGCCAGCTCCAGCGCCGGCATGCCGGGGAAGGCCAGCGCCAGCGTGTCAGCGTGCAAGGTGGGGGTGATCAGCGCCATGCGCGGGAAATCACGCTGCGTCATGTAGCCGCCGTTGGCATCGACCACCATCCATTCTCGGTCGATGATTTTTGCATCGGCAGTGGCCAAGCCGGCCGTGGTCAGCAACGCTTGCGGCAGCGACAGGCCGGCGCAGGATTTGATCGGGTAGAGGATGAGTTCGGACAGGATGGGCATGGCACACACGGAAAGCTGCGCGACCAGTGCGCGGTTAGTCGGATTGCAATCTTGCGATATTGATTTACAACGGGGGCGCGTGGCGGCGCCCCCGGGGGTATTACTCTTCCGTGGCTGGCGCCTTGGAAGCTTTCGGCGCCCGTGGTGCCTTGGGCGCCCGTGGTTGCTTCGGTGCCTTGGCGGCCGGGGTTGCGTTGCCGGCTGCTGCTTCTGCAGCTGCTTCGGCTGCAATTGCGGCCGGTTGGGCAACCGTTGCTGCGGCGCCAGACGCGCGCTCGGCGGCCGGCTTGGAAACCGCTGCTGCAGCGCCTGGGGCGCGTTCGGCGGCCGGCTTGGCTTTCGGCTTGGCCTTTGGCTTTGCCGGACGGGCCGGCTTGGCGTTGGCGTTGGCAACGTTGGTACCGCCTGTCACGGCAGCCGGCGCAACTGGCGTAACGACTTTGCTGGCGACCGGTGAGGCTTCCGGCACCGCTGGCGTGACCACAGGGGCGACGACCGGCGCGGCTTTCTGCGTAGCTGGCGCGACCACCGGGGCGGCGGCCGGCGCGGATGCGACCGCCGCGGCATCCTGCGCCGCTGGCGCGCTCGTTACTGCCTGCTCGACCTGCGCTGCCGGCGCCTTGGCCGCAGCTTTTACCTTGCGTGCCGGTGGTTTGGCGCCGCTTTTCTTTTTGGCTGGGGCCTGTGGCTGAACCTGGCCTGGTCCTTCGCCGCTGACAACGGGCGCACCCTGCACCACCGGTAACTCCACTGCTGCTTCCAGCACGACCGGCACGGCGGCCTGCACTTCCACCTCCGCAGCCGGGTGACGCGGCTGGCCGGGCTGGTTGCGTTGGCCACCGCCGTTGCGGTCATTGCGATCGCCTCGATCATTGCGGTTGTTGCGGTCGCGGCCACCACGGTTGCGATTGCGGTTGCCGTCGCGGTCGTTATTGGCTGCCGGTGCAGCAGCGGTGCTGGCATTGGCAGCCGCTTGCGCAGCGTCGGCCAGTTCTGCCAATGGTTCGGCAGGCACGACGGCGTCGGTTTCCGGCGTGGTGTCGATGGCAATCGCGATTGCGCCCTGGTTGTCGTCGGCATGGCCTGTGCGACCCTGGCCTTGGCGGCCATGGCGCTCGGCCTGGCGTTCGGCAAAGCGTTCGGCGGCCGTGCGGCCACGGTTACGGCTGCGGCGCGATTCGTTGCCTTGCTCCGGCGCGTCGTTGCCGCCGTTCTCGTTCTGGCCGTTGTGGCTGTTCTCGCTGGACTGGCCTTCCGCGCGCGCCTGGGCCGAGCTGTTTTGCGCGCCGCTGCTGCGATAGACGTAGGCGCCCGATTTTTCGTCGCGGCCGAATTCCAGCAGGCCGCGCGCCTTGCATTCCTCGATCAGGTTGCCGAAGGTGCGGAAGCCGTAGTACGACTCGCTGAAGTCCGGCTTGCGGCGCTTGATCGCTTCCTTCAGTACCGAGGCCCAGATCTTGCCGCTGTCGCCACGCTCGAGCACCAGGGCTTCGAAGGTGTTGACGGCGATTTCCACGGCCTGGTCGCGGCGCTTTTCCATTTCGTCGCGGCGGGCGTTTTCTTCTTCCGGCGAGCGCTTGACGGCAGGCTTGGCCTCGCCTGCATCGCGGCGGGCACGGCGGCTCTCGCGCACCAGGTCGTCGTAGAAAATGAATTCGTCGCAGTTGGCCACCAGCAGGTCGGACGTCGATTGCTTGACGCCCACGCCGATAACCTTCTTGGCGTTCTCGCGCAGCTTGGACACCAGCGGCGAAAAGTCGGAGTCGCCCGAGATGATCACAAAAGTATCCACGTGCGACTTGGTATAGCACAGGTCGAGCGCATCGACCACCATGCGGATGTCGGCCGAGTTCTTGCCGGACTGGCGCACGTGCGGGATTTCGATCAGCTCGAAGTTGGCCTCGTGCATGGGCGCCTTGAAGCCCTTGTAGCGATCCCAGTCGCAATACGCTTTCTTGACCACGATGCTGCCCTTGAGCAGCAGACGTTCCAGCACCGGCTTGATGTCGAACTTGTCGTAGTTGGCGTCGCGCACACCGAGCGCGACGTTTTCAAAATCGCAGAACAGCGCCATGCTGACGTTATCGTTGGAAGATGCCATGAGGAATATTTTCTAGTGAAGAGTGATGCGGGGGAACAAACGCGTGGTCCGGCGGTCGGCTAATCCGACGATTATACCCAACAACGCCGCGCCCTCCATGTACTGATCCATGCCCTGATCTATAATGGCCGCTCTTCCCAATCACCGAGGTACTCGTCCGATGCGCCATTGATGCCGCCGTCTTCTTGACGGCCAGTCTCCACTGCTCCCCTTTCCATCGGGAGTTCCTGGCATCTATTGGAGTGACGTATGACGCAACCTTTGACCACGCACATCACGCTCGACGGCGTGACGTATAGCCTGCCCGACGGCAGCCTGCTGTTTTCCGATCTGCATGAACAATTCGACCAGCAGGCCACCGGCCTGGTCGGGCGCAACGGCGCCGGCAAAACCGTGCTCGCGCGCATCCTGGCCGGCCAGCTGGCGCCCGCCTCCGGGCGCTGCGTGCGCCACGGTTCCGTGTATTACCTGGCCCAGCAGGTGTCCCCCGTGCCCGGCGCCACCATCGCCGACCTGGCTGGCGTGCGGGCCGAGCTCGACGCACTGGCCCGCATCGAGGCTGGCAGCGTGGCGGGGCAAGATTTCGACCTGGTGGGCGACCGCTGGGATTTGCCGCAATTGCTGCAACTGGAACTCGAACGCAACAACCTGGGCCGCCACGACGCCAACACCCCGGCAAGCGCTCTGAGCGGCGGTGAGGCGATGCGCGTGGCCCTGGCCGGGGCCATGGTTTCCGGCGCCGATTTCCTGATCCTTGACGAACCGAGCAACCATCTCGACCGCCACCACCGGCAAGCGCTGATCGCCCAATTGCAGCGCTGGCCACGCGGCCTGCTGGTGGTCAGCCACGACCGCCAGTTGCTCGATACCATGGCGCGCATCGTCGAGCTGTCGCCGCAGGGCTTGCGCAGCTATGGCGGCAATTACGGTTTTTATGCCGCCGCCCGCGCGCAGGAGCGCCAAAGCGCGCTCGACCAGCTCGATCAACGCAAGCTCGAACGCCAGCGAGAAGAGCAGGCGATGCGCACCCAGCGCGAACGCCAGGACCAGCGCCAGGCCAGGGGCGCGCGCCAGGGCAAGGAAGCCAACCAGGCCAGGATCCTGCTGGGTCGGCAGAAGGAACGCAGCGAAAGCTCGGCCGGTAAATTGCGCCAACAACAGGATGCCGCGCGTGAGCAACTATCGGAACGGGTACGCGCTGCTGCGCAGCAGGTACGGGACGAGGCGGAAATCGTGCTGCATGCGTTGCCGGCAGTGCGCGGGGCGCGGCGGCGCGTGGTGCAGCTCGACGCGGCGGCGCTGCCATTCGTGCCGGCGGCCACGCGCCACATCACGCTCAGCTTGAACGCCGGGCAGCGCGTGGGCGTGATCGGCCCCAACGGCTGCGGCAAGTCAACCTTGCTGCAAGTGCTGGCCGGCCGCATCGCCGCGCTGACAGGCAGTTGCCAGGTGACCGATACCTGCGTGTACCTCGATCAGCGCCTGGCCGATCTGGATCCGGCGCGCACCGTGCTCGAACACCTGACGACAACCAATCGCACCGTGGCGCAAGGCACCTTGCGCACCTGGCTGGCCCAGCTGGGACTCGATGCGCAAAAAATCATCGCACCCAGCGGCATGCTCAGCGGCGGCGAACGCCTGAAGGCGGCGCTCGCCTGCGTGCTGTACGCCGATCCCCCGGCGCAACTGTTGCTGCTCGACGAACCCGGCAACCACCTCGACCTGCCGTCGCTGCAGGCGCTGGAAACCATGTTACGCAGCTACCGGGGCGCGCTGGTGGTGGTGTCGCACGACGATGCGTTCCTGGACAGCCTGGCGCTGACCGAGCGGCTGTCGGCTGGCGAAAACGGTTGGCGGCTCGATCCATGGTGAGCGCTTGACTTGGAGTGCGCTCGAAGTATTAGCCTGTGGTTGAGAACTTTCTCATCGACCAACCAGGAGCATACCAATGGCACTCATGACCACGCTGTTTCCGAAAACCCTGCTGCTGGCCGGCATCGTCTCCACGACTGCCGCCAGCGCCCAGGATCCGCGCGATGAACGCCGCGTGCGCGGCGAACACACCATTGCCGCCATCACCGGCAGCGCAGGCACGTCAGTGGTGGACTCGTTGCGCGACCTGTCGCCCGAGCTGGGCCACTGGATCGTCGATTTTGCCTATGGCGACGTGTTCTCGCGCCCTGCCCTGTCGCTGCGCACGCGCGAACTTGCCACCATTTCCGCCCTGACCGCGCTGGGCAATGCGCAGCCGCAATTGAAGGTCCATATCGAAGGTGCACTCAACGTCGGCTGCACGCCGGAAGAGATCGTCGAAGTCATCATCCAGATGGCCGTGTATGCAGGATTCCCCAGTGCCCTGAATGGCATCAGCGCCGCACGCGAAGTATTCGAGAAGCGCGGGGTTAAAATCACTGCAACAAAATGACATCCAACAGGAGCGGCCCATGGCATCCCACCTCAGCATCGACGAAGTCGCCAGGCGCACCGGGCTGACCGCCCACACGCTGCGCTATTACGAACGGATCGGACTGATCGCCCCGGTGGGCCGCGCCGAGGGGGGCCAACGGCGCTATGCGGTGGCAGACCTGGCGTGGATCGACTTCCTGCTGCGGCTGCGCACCACGCGCATGCCGATCAGCCGGATGAGAGCGTTCGCCACCCTGCGCGCAGCAGGCGATAACACCGTGCCTGACCGGCGGCGGATGCTGGAAACGCACTTGCAGGACGTGCTGGCGAAAATGGACGCGATGCGCCTGTCGGTGCAGGCGCTGGAGGACAAGATCGGGTATTACCGGGCAGTGGAACGTTCGAAATAGCAATGACAGATACAAAAAAGCCCCGCATCAGCAGGGCTCCTCGGTTCCATTCGATCAGACGTTGAACAGGAAGTTCAGTACATCCCCATCCTTGACCACGTATTCCTTGCCCTCGGCGCGCATCTTGCCTGCTTCCTTGGCGCCGGCTTCACCCTTGTACTGGATGTAGTCGTCGTAGGCGATGGTTTGCGCGCGGATGAAGCCGCGTTCGAAGTCGGTGTGGATCACGCCGGCCGCTTGCGGTGCGGTGTCGCCCACGCGGATGGTCCAGGCGCGCACTTCCTTCACACCGGCGGTGAAGTAGGTTTGCAGGCCCAGCAGGTTGTAGGCGGCGCGGATCAGGCGGTCGAGGCCCGGCTCTTGCATGCCCATGTCGGCCAGGAACTCGGTCTTGTCGGCGTCGTCGAGGTCGGCGATTTCCGCTTCGATCGAGGCGCAGATGGCGACGATCGGGGCGTTCTGGGTTTTGGCGTAGGCGGTCAGCTGGTCGAGCAGCGGGTTGTTGGTAAAGCCGCTGTCGGACACGTTGGCCACGTACATGGCCGGCTTGGCGGTGATCAGGCACAGCGGCTTGATCAGTGCCATTTCGTCGGCATCGAGGCCCATGGCGCGCACCGGCTTGGCTTCGTTCAGGTGCGGCACGATGCGCTCCATGATGGCCAGCAGCTTGGCGGCGTCCTTGTCGCCCGAACGCGATTTCTTGTTTTCGCGGTGGATGGCTTTTTCCACGGTGCCCAGGTCGGCCAGCGCCAGCTCGGTCTGGATGACTTCGATATCGTCGAGCGGGCTGACCTTGCCGGAAACGTGGATCACGTTGTCGTCTTCGAAGCAGCGCACCACGTTGACGATGGCGTCGGTTTCGCGGATGTGCGACAGGAACTGGTTGCCCAGGCCCTCGCCCTGCGAGGCGCCAGCGACCAGGCCGGCGATGTCGACGAATTCGACGATGGCGTTGACCATGCGTTCCGGCTTGACGATCTCGGCCAGCGCAGCCATGCGCGGATCGGGAACTTCCACCACGCCGACGTTCGGCTCGATGGTGCAGAAAGGGTAGTTTTCGGCCGGGATGCCCGCTTTGGTCAGGGCGTTGAACAGGGTGGACTTGCCGACGTTAGGCAGGCCGACGATGCCGCATTGGAGACTCATGGAAAACCTTTAATAATCATAGCGCCGGCAAGCGGCTGGTGAAAAACGGCCTGAATGGCGTTTTTTAAGTTCAAGGGGTCTATTGTACCTCCCCCGCCTCCCACGTTCAAAAAAACCGCGCCCGCCGCACGGTCGAACTCATGCTTTTTGGGAACAATTGCTTACATTTGATACGAAATCCGGGTCATACCAATGGCGCCGGTGCGCGTTAGTTGTGTGTACAGTGTCTACGTCAGGCAATCACTCAGGAAAGGTCTTACCATGAATAACAATACAACCAAATCCTCGCTGCACCCGATGGTTCTCGCCGCCGCCGGCGCAGTCGTCCTGGTCAGCGGTGTCGGCGTGGCCGCCATGATGGGCTGGCTGCCTTCCTCGAACAGCCAGACCCCGGAGATGCCGCTGGCTGCCAATGTTCCTCCCGTCATCGAGCAACAGGCTGCCTCGACGCCGCCCGTACCGGCCCCGATCGCGGCGCCGGTAGTAGCGCCAGCGCGTGAAACCGTGCGCGAGCCGGTCCGTGAACCAGTGCGCCAGGCCCAGCGCGAACCCGTGCGCGAAAAACCACCGGTGGCCAAGCCCACCCCTGCTCCCGAGAAAGCCGCTCCGGCCGTCTGCAACAGCTGCGGCGTGATCGAATCGATCACCTCGGTGGACCAGCGCGCCGAAGGCAGCGGCGTGGGCGCGGTCGGCGGCGCCCTGCTGGGCGGCTTGCTGGGCAACCAGGTGGGCGACGGCAACGGCCGCAAGCTCGCGACCGTTGCTGGCGCCATCGGTGGCGCGGTGGCCGGCAACCAGGTCGAAGGCCGGGTGAAAGGCACCCGTACCTATACCATCGCGGTACGCCTCGAGAACGGCAAGACGCAGAACATCATCCAGACCGAGCAACCGAATTGGCGTGAAGGCGACCGCGTGCGCATCGTCAACGGTAATCTGCGCGCCGACGGCTAAGCGACAAGTACGTTTCGTCGCAGCAAACAATACTTCAATTCTTTCCGCATGGACAGTCTTGCATTTGTGATACTTTGCAAGGCTATCCTGCGGAGGCTTCATGGAATTTGTGCTGCTTGTTTTTGGCCTGGTGACGTTCAACATCGCCTGGCGCGCACGTGGCGAAGCGCGCTACTTGCGCAAGCTGATCGATGAATTGCGCGCGGAAGTCGTTGCCTTGCGCGGCGGCCACCTCCCCGCTCAGCAGCCGGCCACGGCGCCGCCGGAGGCGGTGCTAGCGCCACCGGCGCCACGCCAGCCACAAACCTCGGCGGTGCCAGTGCCGATGCCAGCCTCGGTGCCGGCAACTGCGCCAGCGTCGGCTACAGCGCCGGTATCACCAGCGCCCACTTCAACGCCGGCCACAGAGCCTGCCCCAATACTGGCGCCGGTTGCAGCACAGGCCGCAGTACCATTACCGATACCTGTGCCGGCATCAACGGCACGCCCCGTACCAGCCCCGGCTGCCGCCGAGCGGCCCGCCATTGCACCGAGTGCGCCCCCTCCCGTCTTCGTCCCACCTGCTGCGCGTGCGCCACAACCGCCACCGCAATGGCTGGTCACGGCCAAAGCCTGGCTGTTCGGCGGTAACCTCGTGGCCAAGCTCGGCCTGCTGATCCTGTTCATCGGCGTCAGCTTCCTGCTCAAATACACGGCTGCGCGCGTCACGCTGCCGATCGAACTACGCCTGGCAGCCATCGTGCTGGCCGACCTGGCAGTGCTGGCCTGGAGCTGGCGCATCCGCATCAAACGGCCGGCGATCAGCCTGCCGGTCCAGGGCGCAGCGCTGGCGGTGCTGATGCTGGTCACGTTTGGCGCCTTCCGCGTCTACCACCTGATTCCCGGCGGCATGGCTTTTGCGCTGCTGCTGGTGTTGACCGTGTTCACCTGCCTGCTGGCGGTATTGCAAAACGCCATGTGGCTGGCCATCTTCGGCATTGCCGGCGGCTTTGCCACGCCGATCCTGGCCTCCAGCGGCGGCGGCAGCCATATCGGCCTGTTTTCGTACTATGCGCTGCTTAATTGCGGCGTGCTGGCCCTGGCGCTGTTGCGGTCGTGGCGCCCGCTCAACCTGCTGGGCTTTGCCTTCACCTTCAGCATCGCCACTGCCTGGGGCGTGCTGCGCTACACGCCAGAGAACTACCTGTCGGTGCAGTTGTTCCTGCTGCTGTTCTTTGCCTTTTACGTGTCGATCCCGCTGGCGTATGCGCGCCAGCAGTCGGTGCGGCTCAAGCACTACGTGGATGGCACGCTGGTGTTCGGCACGCCGATGCTGGCCTTCGGCTTGCAGTTCAGCCTGGTAAGCGGCTTCGACTTCGGCGTCGCTTATTCCGCCCTGGCGCTGGGCTTGTTCTACGTGGTGCTGGCGACCGTGCTGCGCCGCCAGCAGCACGCGCAGCGCTATGCCTTGCTGGCCGATTCCTTCCTGGCGCTGGGCATCGTATTTGGTACGCTGGCCATTCCGTTCGCGCTCGACGGCCGCTGGACGTCGGCCGCCTGGGCGCTGGAAGGCGCCGGCATCGTCTGGATCGGCTTGCGCCAGCAACAAAGGCTGGCGTGGACGTTCGGGCTGCTGGTGCAGGCCGGCGCCTTGGTCTCGTTCATCGGCTCGGCCACCGGCCTGTCGCCGGTTGGCGCGCTCGACGCCAATCTGTGGCTGGGTTTCCTGCTGCTGGCTGCGACCGCCTTCCTGATGGCCACGCGCTTTCGCGCTCACATGGCCGCCGAGGGCAACGACAGTTTCGCCTTGCTGGCCTGGGTGTTCCTGGTGTTTGCCACGGTATGGCTGGTGGCGGGCGCCTGGACCGAAATCCTGCTGCGGGTGACGGAAAACCGCCAGGGCACGCTGCTGGTCGGCAGCGCCATGATCGCTGTAATTGGCCTGTACCTGGTTGCCCGCAAGATGGCCTGGCCGCTGGCTGGCGGTATCGCGCTGGCGGTGCAGGCAGTGGCGGGGTTCAAGCTGCTGCAACTGATGGTTTCCGGCTGGTATGGCCCCGGCGCCGCGCCATCGCTGCTGGAGCGCCCCCTGCTTGGCGCCCTGATGATCGTCGGCGCGGCGCTGTTCAGCAGCTGGGCGCTGTGGCGCCGCCGCGAGGCAAGCACCAGCACGACCGACCTCACCGCGATTTACCGGCTGACGCTGATCTGGTCGGCCCTGTGGTGGTTCTGCCTGGCGGCGCCGAACCTGGCAAGCTGGCTGGCCGGCCACTATGCCGGCCTGTTCCCGCAACGATACCCGACCGAATACGGGCTCGATGCCAGTTTGCAGTGGTGCGCCTACAGCTTGCTGCTGGCGGCCACTGCTTTGGCGGCAGTCCGGTTTGCGCACCGCCTGCGCTGGCCATCCCTGCGGTGGTTCGCTGCGCCTGTGTGGCTGGCGCTCACCGGCGCCACGTTGCTGATGCTGGTGGACCTGTACGACAACGCATCGCGCCTGCCCCGCGCCGTAACCTGGATTACCTTTGCCGCACTGTGGCTGACCGGCGAATGGCTGCTGGCGGCCTGGCCGCGGCAAGGCTGGGCGCTGCGCCCGTTCGCGCTGCGCGTGCTCCACACCGTGCGCACCGCAGGTCCGTGGTTGATGATCTGGCCGGTCGTCGCCTACCTGATTGGCCGGTGGCTGGCCGGCGCCGGTAACGAGGTCTTTATTGCCGACTGGGGCACCAGCGCCAGCTGGGCACGCTTCGTGCCGTCGTGGCTGATGATGGCGGCCATCGCCTGGCTGATGCAACGCAGCCGCCAGGACGCCTGGCCGGTGGCGCCGGTCGCCGCGTGGTACCGCAGCCGCCTGATCCCGGCAGGGTGCGCCTGGTCGGCGTTGCTGGTCGGCGCGTGGAACCTGACGCAGGATGGCGCCATGGCGCCGCTGCCCTATCTGCCGCTGCTCAATCCGCTCGACCTCAGTACCTGCTTCGCCTTGCTGTTGCTGCTGGCCTGCCACCGCCTGCAAGCGCCGCCGGCGCGTGGTCCGGCGGGCCGGCCGGCCGGCTGGATGGCGCCGCTGCCGCTGGCAATTGACCTGCTTGGCTACATATGGTTCAACCTGGCGCTGCTGCGCACGGTATCGCACTACCTCGATGTGCCGTACGAGTTCGCCAGCATGTTTGCGTCGCAGTTCGTGCAGGCGATGCTGTCGCTGGTATGGAGCGTGACCGCGCTGCTGCTGATGCGCTACGCGGCGCGGCGCGCCATGCGCCCCATCTGGATTGTCGGCGCGGCGCTGCTGGGGCTGGTGGTGGCCAAGCTGTTCCTGGTGGACTTGTCCAATATCGGCGGCGTGGAGCGCATCGTCTCGTTCCTCGGCGTGGGTGCGCTGATGGTCGGCATCGGCTACCTGGCGCCCTTCCCCCAGTCCGAACCAACCGAACCACAGGCGGAGACGGCATGAAAACATTCCTGATCGGCGCCGCCTGCCTGGCCAGCGCCCTTGCCATGGCCGCCAGTGAACCCGCAAGCGACAGGCCCGGCGATTACACGCACCTGCTGCCGCTGGCCTCCAGCGCAAAGCAGGGTGTGCTGCAACTGCGCCTGCCACGCGATGTCTACCTGCATGCGCGCTCTCCTCTGCTCGACGATGTGCGCGTATTCGACGCCAACGGCGTACCGCAACCGTTCGCGTTGCAGGAACCGGTGGCGGCAGACAACATCAGTCACAAGGACTTGCCGCTGACGATCTTTCCGCTGATGGCGGCGGCCGGCAAGCAGTCATCGCAGCTCGACCTCGATGTCAGCACCGCGCCCGATGGCCGACTGGTGTCGGTCAAGGTGCGCCCCGAGCAAGGCGGCCAGAACGCTGCGGCCAAGGCCACGCTCCTGACGGGGTTGATACTCGATCTCGGCAAGCCGCCCACATCACAAACGACTGCGGCGCCGGCAGTTGACGCGCTGCGCTTCACCCTGCCGCCGGACCAGCGCGACTACAGCGCCCAGGTCTGGCTGGAAACAAGCAACGACTTGAAGCGCTGGGATGCCGTTGGCGCAGCCGAGCTGAACTGGCTGGTCAATCAGGATCAGCAAACCCTGGCCAACGACCGGCTGACCTTTGAAGCCAGACCATTCCGCTACGCGCGCCTGACCTGGCGCAGCGGCACGCCGCTGCTCTTTTCCGCCATCGTGGCCGAACAACCGGTGCGCACCAGCACCGCCGTGCCGAATGAGCAGTTGCTGCTGCAACCCGGCACCGGCGACCGGCCGCAAGACCTGGTGTACGCCATGCCGCCGGCCATCGCTCCCGCCACCATCGGCGTACAGTTCAGCGAGACCAATGTCGTACTGCCCGCGCAACTGGGCGTGTACGACACCGTGCCCGCGCGCCAGGCCGGCGCAGCCACCCGTCGCTTCGAGCCCATCGTCAACACCACTTTTTATCGCATCACGCAGGATGGCCAGGCGCGCAGCTCAGGCGATCTGGCCGTGACGCCACGGCAAGCGCCGCACTGGGTGCTGCGCACCGAGGCGGCAGTGACAGTCAAGCCGGTATTGAAGGTGGGCTGGCAACCGGCCACGCTGGTGTTTTTGGCCAGCGGCAACCCGCCGTACACGCTGGCGGTGGGACGCGACCGCGCGCCTGCCACCAGCCGTCCTGTGGCACAGGTGGCGCCGGGTTTCAGTGACGTGGAATTGCGCCAGCTCGACCGAGCTACCGCCGGGCCGGCCATCGCGCAGCAAGGTACGGGGGTGGCGCCGCACGACGACGATGCCGGCGCACGCAACCGGCTGCTGGTGTTGTGGGGGACGCTGTTGCTGGGGACTGGCGTGCTGGCATTAATGGTCTGGCGCCTGCTGCGCCAGAAACCTCAAGCCTGAAAAACCTCCATAGCGGCGTTGCAGCGCCTTGCTCTGGAGGTTTTTGCCAACCTCAATAGCGGCGTTGCAGCGCCTTGCTCCGGAGGTTTTTTAAGCTTACTTGGCCATCACGTTGATGACGGCGAGCGTCATGGCGCGGGCGGCGGTCTTGATCGACGGCTCCGGCACCGGCGCGTAGTACGGCGAGTGGTTGAAGGCGATCGGCTTGCCGCCCGGCTTTTCGGCCTCGGCCACCGCTTCCGGCGAATATACGCCGGTGAAGAAGAACATGGCCGGAATGCCGGCGTTGGCGAACTGCGAGAAATCTTCGCTGGCGGTCATGGCCGGCATGCGCCAGACCTTGTCGTCGCCGAACGCCTGTTTCAACACGCCCTCGGTCCGCGCCACCAGTTTTTCATCGTTGATGATGGCCGCGCCGCCCGGAATCAGTTCCACGTCCGGCGCGGGCGCATCGGCCATGGCGGCCGAGGCAATCGCCGTGCGGCGCACGCCGGCCAGGATTTTCTCGCGCACTTGCGGGGTGTAGCTGCGGATGGTGCCGCGCACCTTGACGCTGTCGGGAATGATGTTGCCCACACTGCCGCCGTTGATGGCGCCGATGGTCACCACACCGAATTCCTTGGGATCTTTTTCGCGGCTGATCACGGTCTGCACATCGACCACGAAGCGCGCGGCGATCATCACCGGATCGACCGCCTTGTCCGGCGCCGAGCCATGGCCGCCCCGGCCTTTAAAAGTAATTTCGATGGCGTCCGAGTTCGATGACACCGGCCCGCTGTTATAGCCGATGGTGCCGTAGGCGTGCGGCCACGAGTGCAGCGCGAACGCGTAGTCTGGCTTGCCGAAACGGGTAAACAGGCCGTCATTGATCATGGCCTTGGCGCCCGAGACGATTTCCTCGGCGGGCTGGCCGATGAACATCAACGTGCCTTTCCACTGGGATTTGAGCGCCACCAGCGTGCGCGCCGTGGCCAGCCAGGCCGTCATGTGGACGTCGTGACCGCAGCTGTGGGCCACCATGGTGTCCTTGCCGTCGAGCTGGGCGTGGGCTTTGCTGGAATAATCGAAGCCCGATTTTTCTTCCATCGGCAAGCCGTCCATCTCGGTACGCACCAGCACGGTCGGGCCGGGGCCATTCTTGTAAATGGCGACGATGCCGGTCTTGCCCACCTTTTCCGTGACCTCGAAGCCGATCGCGCGCATCTCGGCCGCCAGCTTGGCGGCCGTGCGCACTTCCTGGAACGCCAGTTCGGGATGGGCGTGCAAATCCTTGTAGATCGCATCGAGCTTGGGATACATGGCGTCGATTTTAGCGGCGACCGCGCCGTTATCCTGGGCGAAGGCTGGCAATACCAGCATGGAAGCGAACAAGGCGGCAAGCGGGCGGAGCGTCATCGATGGTGTCCTCATCTGGAGAAAGATTCCTCCAGCATACCATCGCAGCTTAGGCCGTATGCAACTTCATGGTGGCCGCTTCGAACTTGCCCTCAATAATGGACGGCATGACCAGCAACGATTTATCGATGGCCTGCTCGATCAGGTCCTGGTCTTCGCGGCGCGGACGGTGCAGCACGAAGTCGGCCACCTGCTGTTGCAGGCTCAAGGTGCGCGGGTGGCCGATGCCGAGGCGCAAACGCCAGTAGTCCTGGGTACCAAGCGCGGCGGTGATGTCTTTCAAGCCGTTATGGCCGCCAGCCGAGCCGCCTTTTTTCAGGCGCGCGATGCCGGGCATCAGGTCCAGCTCGTCGTGCACGACCAGCACTTCGTCGGGGTTGATCTTGAAGAAGCGGCACAGTCCGCCCACCGACTGGCCCGAGCGGTTCATATAGGTCTGCGGTTCGAGCAGGTACACTTCCTGGCCCGAGATCGAGGTCTTGGCCATCAGCGCGTTGTACCTGGTTTCGCGCTGCAGGCGGGCGCCGCTGCTGTTGGCGAGGTTGTCCACCAGCCAGAAGCCGGCGTTGTGGCGGGTTTGTTCGTATTCGGCGCCGGGATTGCCGAGGCCGACGATGAGGCGGATGGGCATAGTGTTCAGTCAAATAAGCGGGATTATCGCGCAAACGAAAAAAAACCCCGCCAGCACGAACGCTGGCAGGGTTTCCATGACGCGTAAAGCGTCAAGAATTACTTCTTAGGCTCTTCAGCAGCAGCTTCAGCAGCAACTTGGCCAGCTGGTACCGATGCGGTAGCAACGGTCAGGTCGTTACCGTGGGTAACTGCGGTCACGCCTTTTGGCAGGGCCAGGTCAGCCACGTGGACCGAGGTACCGACGTCAACGTTGGTCAGGTCAACGGTGATGAATTCTGGCAGGTCCGCTGGCAGGCATTCGATTTCGATTTCGTTCAGCACGTGGCTGATGGTCGCGCCGTGCAGTTTGACTGCTGGCGAGATCTCGGCGTTTTCGAAGTGCAGCGCAACTTTCACGTGCAGTTTTTCCGAAGCGGTCACGCGCTGGAAGTCAGCGTGCAGAACCAGTTGCTTGAATGCGTGGACTTGGAAGTCGCGCAGCAGCACTTTTTGTACTTTACCGTCGATTTCCAGATCCAGGATCGACGAGTGGAACGCTTCTTTTTTCAGCGCGTGGTACAGGGCATTGTGATCCAGCGAGATGGTCACTGGGGCTTCGGTGCCACCGTAGATGATGCCAGGGGTTTGGCCCGAATTACGCAGGCGGCGGCTCGCTCCGGAACCTTGCAATTCGCGTTTGAATGCAACAACTTTCATGT
>Ga0308164_10000651_pt1 | contig 50669 bp, 30 predicted proteins | sample PhyTR2_FD_201031 | JGI IMG/M metagenome (GOLD analysis project Ga0308164, IMG submission 201031) | Phyllosphere microbial communities from UC Gill Tract Community Farm, Albany, California, United States - DLSLT.R2 | ecosystem: Host-associated > Plants > Phyllosphere > Unclassified | place: USA...
TAATTTCGTCCGGTAAACTTACCCTTTACCGCTTGTGCAAAAAGTAAGTTCGGATTCATCAAAGTTTCCGAATTTATAAACCAGGCTTTAAAATGAACCAATGCTTGCTTAACGTATTTTTCATCGCCTGTGATTTTGTAAGCAGAAGCCAATGAGCCAATAATTTTACTTAAACGAACCATTGCCTTCCTATGCTCCAGAAAATTATCTGGATTGGTTAAACCATCTCTGTTTATATACGGACCATCCGGATTTTTCGGATCAGGCCAGAAATAATCCGCTTCAGAGAAAAAATCGTGCTTTCCGCCTGCACTTCTGGGAGATGATGCGGCAGTAACCGTAATCGGTTTCTGCTGCATTGCCCAAGCTGCCTCTTCTAATATTTGTTTTCTTAAAACGGCAGTTGCCTCTTTTTTAACATCGATCCGCTCCGGCGAATTATCGGTAACTGTAAACCCAGAGATACCAATATATAAAATGGCTATAAACGCGATTGAAATAATTTTTTTCATAGTTAGAGTTCTTTAAATACTGTTTCTAAACCGTCTGATTTCACCGAAACCACACTTCTGCCTTTGTTTAAATTGATACTAATTATTGCTCTGCCGTTGTAGGCCTGCACTTTTCTCGAGCCTGATGAAGTACCCGTATTGTCTATCAATTTCCCGTCGCCAGTAATGCCGAAATTAATCCAATTTGTAGCGTCAAGACATTGTACACCATTATTGTCGAAGAGTTTAACTTCAACAGTTGCCTTGTCGCCGTCGCCGCTAATTTTCCTAAGCTCCATTTTAGTCGGCTTTGTCCATTTTTCGGTTTGGTAAATGAATTTAATTTCGTCAGTAACGGTTTCTTTCCCCTTTTTGGCGATAACCTTAACTGTATTTTCTCCTTTCGCGAAAGGTAAATTCCACCGCAAACCTGCTGATGGATAATCCTGACTATTTCTTTTCCTCGAACCGAAAGATTTGCCGTTTAGAAATATTTCTGCCTCAGTACAGTTTGAATAAACCTTCACCATTTTTTCTTCTCCCTCATCGCCCCAACGTACCGGCCAGGTGTGCCCGTAAATATGAACCATTGGCTTGTCAGTCCAATAGGATTGAAATACATAAAAGGCTTCCTTTTTAGTAAGATCACGCTCGACCACTCCTTTTTGATTCATGTAAGGGACAGGATTATCGGGCCGAATAGCCGTAGAAAAATCTTTAAAAGGCCAATAAGCTGTTCCGCTTAACCATGGCATATTTTCTTGCTCTTTCAAGTGCCAATCTATCAGGTTGGTAATATAAGATTCACTCCAGTCTCCATCCTTGGAAATTCTAGCCGCACCGCCATAGAGCGAGGCATCGCCTGCCCTTTCATCTGCACTACCGCCTGTTTTAATTTTACTTAATGCCTTATCAGGATTTTCTGAGTGACGTAGTGCATGACTGTCGCCACCCCACTCGACATGTAAAAAGCGCTTAACTTTTTTAAACTCCTCTTCTGAAACCTGCTTGTAATCGGTATAGGCACCACGGTACCAACCCGCCCAAATAGACGGCGAATACACATCAACAATGTCGCTGCAAAAATCGCAGCGCCTGATGGCTGTGTAACGCGACGAATCCAATTTATGAGAAATATCGTTCAGCTCTTTCATAAATGTTCTGATTTTCTCCTTATCAAATTCAGGAAAATCTCCGGGCCAATCGTTTTCATTTCCAAGTCCCCAAATAATGATTGAAGGGTGGTTGTAATGTTGCTCTATCATGTTTGTAAGCATCCTTCGGGCCTGATTTTTATAAACGTCGCCGCCTAAACCACCGCGACACCACGGAATTTCTTCCCAAACCAAAATACCCAAACTATCGCAAAGGTTTAACACAATTCTGGATTGCTGATAATGACCCAGCCGGATAAAATTTACACCCATCTCTTTCATCATCGTCATCTCCTTGCGAATTAAATCTTCCGTCATGGCAGCACCCAAACCCGCATGGTCTTCGTGTCTATGGGTTCCGCGAAGCAACAAACGCTTTCCGTTTAACTTAAAAGGACCTTTCTCAACAAAATTGATGTTTCGGAAACCGATCTTTTCTTCACCCTTATAATTCCCTTCAGATGAAATAATCTCATATTGCAACGTATATTGAGCAGGTTTTTCGATTGTCCAAAGGATTGGTTTTTTCAAACTTATATTCCATAAATCCAGATCACCCGAAAGGGCATTTATTTTCCTTTCAGATTTAGAAACAAGCTTTCCGGACGGGTCTATGAGCTTAAAATTAACACTCGCATCTGCAACGTTCAAAGGATTATAAAATCGTGCTTTAACATTTAAATCGCCTTTGTTCCCCAAAGAATCAACAGTCGCTTTTGCAAACATTTTATCAACAGAAAGCGCAGGTGCGTAAACTAAATTCAGGTAGCGATAAATGCCGCCATAAACGTTGAAATCAGATAAATCGGAAGGAATCATTTCCAGATCTCTTGAGTTGTCTGTACGAACAGAAACTGGAACTTTTCCTTTAAACTGTTTGTTAAATAGTTCAGTCTTTTTAAAAGATTCAACGGCATCAGTAATATCAACTGTCCATTCATCATAGCCACCAACATGAGTTGCAACCTTTGTGGTGTATATGTACACTTCCGTTTTTTGCCCTGCACCTTCAAAATGCAAAATAGTTCTTCCTTTTTTGTAAGGATTGGCAATGGCTAGTTGCGTACGATACCAGGCCGGGCCTTGATAGTAGTTTACATCAGGATCTACAGCATCTTCTGCATTTACGCAATGTGGCAAATTTACTTTTTGCCAAAGCGGAACTGCCTCCGGATTACCCACACCAACAGGGCGTACAGCTTCCCAGATACCACCTAAATCCTGCTTCAAAAATTCCCAGTTATTATTTAACCTTACACTTTGCTGTGCCTTAGTTAAAAAACTGAATAACAGTAAACTTATAAACAATAAATATTTGGTTTTTATGAACATTTTTATCAAAATATTTAATAAATTTTTCTTAGTTGAATGGCATTTAAAACAGGCTTTCCTTCAATGGCCGAAAATTCGATTGTGATGCCTTTTCCATTTAAAATCGTTAACCGTGTTTTCTTTTGAACTGCTTTCGTATAGCCAAAATCTGCGGCGAGATTAAGCTTTTGCATAAAAGGAGAGCCGTTTATCGAGACATCAAAAATTCGCTGTTCAACAACTTCTTTTTTGTGATTGTTATCTAAATTATAAGCTAACGCTTCTTTTGCATCTCCACCAACCAATTCTGCAAAGTGCAAAGTGAGTTCGTATTCGCCATCAGGAACATCGAATTTAAATTGCCTTATGCCAACCCTTTGTGTTTGATAAACGGGATCATTATTGGTTTCGAGGATGTTTTTATCACTTCCGTATAAGATTCTGTTATTGGTTCCTTTATACGGCTCGCCACCTATCCAACCCCAGGCACCGAATTTATAAGGTTGTTCGGGCAGCCATAGCTGTTGCTGTTTTTCGTCTATATAAAACCGCTTGGATCCTAAAAGAATGTTGATGTTTTTAAACGGAATGTTATCCACAAATCTAAATGGCTGTACCTGAAAGAAAATATCTGCGTTATCGATAATTTCGCCTGAAACAACTTTTAATTGGTTTTTACCGTTTGCGAACGGAACCTGCCAATCACAAACATGGTCAACCGCCTGTTTAATGCCCAAACTTTTTCCATTAAGAAATAACTCAGCAGATTTTTGATTGGTAGCCACCTGAATATTTTGAGTGCTTACTAAAGCAGCTGAATCGGCATTACCAACCCTATTCTTCCACTGCGCTGATGTTATCTTTAAATAAGGTTTATCAGAAAGATAAGCCTGATAAAGAAAATAAGTATCTTTTGGTTCGCGATTGATATTTAATAAACCTTTATTATTGATATGTGGCATCGTTTCCTCTCGGGTTTCCGAATTAAAGTCAGCCAGATTCCAAGCCATTCCACCTGCCACGAATGGTCTTTCGAGCATGGTATTAAGGTATGTTTGATGAAATTTAACAGCATATTCTACACTTTTATCGAAACGAACCGGTTGGAAGGAGCGAATTCTCGGATCCGCATCGGCGCCATATTCCGTGACCATGAAGGGTATGTTTGGTAACTCTTTATGATGACGATCTAAAAATTTAGCAAAGTCTGCCGGAACGCCCGAATACCAACCGGAATATAGATTCCAACCTACAATCATCGGGATTTTCGTTAGGCCAACTTTGTTGTAAATATCCCAAGCGCCGTGGTTAACCAACATCGTGTATCTAGAAGGATCTTCCTTTCTTGTTAGGTCCTCTAACTTTTGAGCCAAGTCACGGATGTGGTCATAATAAACCTGTTGACGTGGTTTATCATTTGCAAACTTCGGGCGTAAAAGAATTTCGTTCATATAAGCCCAAACCACAATGCTTGGGTGATTGAAGTTTTGCCTGATCATTTCCTTCTGCATGTTTAGGCAATTATTTGTAAACCCTTCAGTTTCTGTAATTGTGTTAACTACAGGAATCTCCACCGAAGCAATAATCCCTAATCTATCGCAGGCTTCCAAAATCATCGGATCTTGCGGATAATGTGCAACCCTTAAGAAGTTGCCACCCATTTGTTTAAGTAGTTCAACATCTTTAATTTGTAAAGCATCGGGTACTGCGTTTCCTAAATTTTCGTAGTCCTGATGGCGACTTGCACCTATAATTTTGAGCGGCTTATCATTCAGAAAAAATCCTTTCCCGGCATCGAATTTAAACCATCTAAAACCCAATGGATTTGAAACTTCATCCAAAAGCGTCTTAGTTTTAACATCCAAAATCTTGGAAATTACACGATACAAATACGGACGTTCAGTCGACCAAAGCTCAGGTTGCTTGATTATTTTGAAATTCTGCAATAATACTTTGTGCTCACCTGATACCACAGTTATTGCCGAAATTTGCGATGCGATGGACTTGCCCGCTGCGTTAACCAGGCTGGTTTGAACTTGGATTTTTTTCGTTAACGATGATGAATTATCTATCAAACTCCTTACCTGAACACTTGCACTTGCAGCGGAAACAGCTGGCGTAGTAATGTAAACACCCGAACTTGCATTGTCATCTTTAGAGAAATGAACCGCATCTGTAATTAACAAACTGACATTTCGGTATATGCCGCCAAAAAAGGTAAAGTCGGCTGTAAGTGGCGGAATATCTTCGTTGAAACGGTTGTTCGCTATAACTTCTATTGTATCGTTTTTATAGTTTAAAAAATCAGCAATCGGCACAATGAATTTGGTATAGCTGCCAACATGTTTGCCTGCAGATTTTCCGTTAACCAAAACTTCGGCTTCTTGTGCTACACCATTAAAAATCAAAAAGACCTTTTTACCCTTAACAGATTCATCAAGCTTCAACCTTCTCTTGTAAATTCCAATTCCGCGGTAGTAACCTGGTTCATCATCCAATACATCGATAGCGTTCCAGGTATGTGGCAGGGTTACACGTTCTTTTACTCCGTTTTCCTTTTGAAACGCCCAGCCATCGTTTATACTAATGTTGGTTTGAGCATGAACAGACAGATCTATGGTAAGAAGCGTTGCTAAAATCAGCAACAAAACCAATTTTTTAAACAATTCGGGATGATTAATCTTTAACACGTTTTGGTTTTATAATTATCGTTAGGGAATCAGTTTGATAAATATTTAGTTGGTTAGCGTAAAATCTTTTTCAAGTTTGATGTTATCTGATGACGTTCCGATCATCAATTTAAAATCTCCGGCTTCTGTACCCCATTTTAGTTGTTGGTTATAAAATGAAAGTTTTTCTTTATCGATGGTAAAGCTGATATTTTTTGTTTCTCCCACTTTCAACATCACTTTCTGAAAATCTTTAAGTTCCTTTACGGGACGCACTACAGAAGCAAACTTATCCTGCAAATACAGTTGAACAACCTCTTCACCATCGTATTTGCCGGTGTTTTTAAGTGTAAAGTTTACGGAAATTTTATCGCCGGCGGCCATTTGGTTTCTACTCAAAGTAAGTGCACTATAATCGAAAGTGGTGTAACTTAAACCATGTCCAAAAGCGAATTTCGGACTGTTAGGAGAATCAAGATATGCCGATTTGTAGTTTCTGTCTTTGTCATTTCGCGACGGACGGCCAGTACTTAAATAGTTATAATAGATTGGAATCTGGCCCTCACCACGAGGAAAGGTAATTGGCAACTTCCCTGCCGGATTATAGTCGCCGAACAGCACATTTGCCATTGCGTTACCAGCTTCGCTGCCAAGCCACCAGGTATACATGATTGCGGGAACATTATCTGCTGTCCAATTAAAAATTAAAGGGCGGCCTGCCATAACTAAAACGACCACTGGTTTCCCGGTAGCCTGAATGGCTTTAATAAGATCTTCCTGAACGCCGGGGATGTGAATATTAGTCTTACTTTTCGCTTCACCGCTCATATCTAAGGTTTCGCCGACAGCCATTATAATAACATCAGCTTGCTTAGCAACGTCTACAGCTTCTGCAAACCCCGTTTTAGAAGAATCTGAAATGCCGCAACCTTTTGCATATAAAAGCTCTGTCTTACTACCTACTTTGTTTTTTAAACCGTCGTACAGTGAAACCAATTGATCATTTTCCCACGCTATAGACCAAAAACCCTGCATGTCTTTTTCTGATTTACCCAGTGGACCAATTACCGCAATTTTTTTCAGGCTTTTTGATAGCGGCAAGGTTTGTTTTTCATTTTTTAGGAGCACGATACTTTTTTCAGCCATTCTTAAAGATGCAGCCCGGTTTTCAGGCGAATTCAATTCCTTCTCCTGGCGTGCTTCGTTACTAAAGCGATAAGGATCATCAAATAAGCCAAGCTCGAATTTTTTTCGAAGAATTCTTCTTACTGCATCATCAATTAAAGCAAGCGGCACTTTTTTCTCGGCCACCAGCTTCGCTAAAGACGGTAGATAGCTTCTGCTTTCCATATCCATGTCGCTGCCTGCTTTAATGGCCAATTCAGCTGCCTCAGTTTTATCCTTCGCATAGCCGTGTGCAATCATTTCTCCAATAGAACCCCAATCGCTTACCACAAATCCTGTATATTTCCATTGTCCTTTTAATATATCGCGTTGCAAGTATGTACTCCCCGTTGCAGGGATACCGTTTAAGGTATTAAACGAGTTCATAAAAGTTGCCGCACCGGCATCAACTGCTGCTTTAAAGGGAGGCAAGTAAACCTCCCAAAGCGTGTGCTCGCTCATATCAACTGCGTTATAATCCCTCCCTGCAATAGCTGCGCCGTAAGCAGCAAAATGCTTCGCACAAGCCATAATGGCGTCTAAGTTTCCTAACCCGTTTCCCTGAAATCCTTTAACACGAGCCTTGGCAATTTGCGATCCCAGATAGGTGTCTTCTCCGGCACCTTCCATAACCCTTCCCCAACGCGGATCGCGGGCTATATCAACCATGGGCGCAAATGTCCAATGTACGCCCGAAGCAGCGGTTTCCCTGGCCGCAACTCTTGCTGCGTTTTCCATGGCGGCTAAATCCCAACTGGCCGCTTCGGCTAAAGGAATAGGAAAAGTTACACGATAACCATGAATAACATCTAAGCCAAAAATTAACGGAATCTTCATCCTCGATTGCATTGCAGCTTCCTGAACAAGCCTTGTCTCCTTTGCGCCTTTAACATTGAGCAAAGAACCAAGCTTACCATCTTTAACGTCTTTCAACTTATCAGGATTGTTCGTTATCGGCCCGGTTGCATCACCACCCGTATATTGGTTAAGCTGGCCGATTTTCTCATCCAGTGTCATTAGTTTTAGAACTGAATCAATCTGCTTTTCAATCTTTTTATTCTGCGCCAAAGCGCTAGAAAATGGTAAGACAAAAATCAATGCAAGCGGAAGGTACTTTCTCATGTTTATATTTGGTTATGCCCGGTTAAAACTACAGGTTATTTATATTTAGCTTCTATCTGATCGTAGAAGTTTTTCAGAACAAAATAGGCCTTCTTCTTTTTCCCGGTTTCTGTCATTACACCCTTACGATTCCAAAAATTTTGATAAACCGGATGTTGCCTTCTCGGCGAACGAAAATCGGTTAATATCCATGGAATAATCCCTCGAAGTGCAGAAATCTTACTCAGCATCGTAAGCTGATTTTTATAAAGGGCTTCCTGATATTCTTCACTCCATCTGGTATTCTCATCGGCATGGAAACCGCCTAATGCATCGCCACCAAACTCAGTTATAACGACAGGTTTTTTATATTTTATGTTGAAATCGTACTTCAGAATTTCACTTGGCACACCGCCGAAATACCAACCGGCATATTCGTTAAAACTTACCAAATCAATCTTTTCTCCCAAAGGATCGTTCAGAATCATGGTATTACCTTCGCGATGAACTTCCAACGCCGCAGCAACCAGTCTTGTATCATCCAGTGAACGTGCGGTTTCGGCAAGATTACTCATAAAGCTTAGTCTGGGCGCACTTAAAGGAGTTTCGTTACCGATAGACCAAACCACCACGCTTGCCCTGTTTTTGTCTCGCGATATTAAATCGGTAAGTTGTTGTTTCGCATTTGCGTAAGTAACGGGGTTTTCCCAACTTATTGTCCAATAAACAGGTACTTCCGCCCAAACCAATAAACCCATCTCATCGGCTAAGCGAATCATTTCTTCATTGTGCGGATAGTGAGCCAAACGAACATAGTTGCAATTTAAATCTTTAGCCCATTGCAGCATCATGCGCATATCGCCTTGCGAACGTAAGCGACCCTGGATAAGCGGATTCTCATCATGCATGGAAATACCCCGAAAAAAAACCGACTTACCGTTAAGTAAAATGCTGTCGCCTTTTACCTCAATAGTTCTGAAACCAATTTTATCTTCAATACTTTCATTCGCAGATTTTATGTTTACAGTATAAAGCTTAGGATTTTCGGGCGACCAAAGTGTCAAGTTGTTCCAGATAAAAACCTCGCTTATTTTGCCCTCGCTATCTGTTTTATAATCCTTCTTTAAATTGAGCTCAGGAATGGTAACCGAAACATCCTGACCGGCAAAAGCATCTGCAAGTTTTAGAGAGAAACTTAAAGAATTATTGCTTCCTTTTTCCAGCTGTAATTTATAATCGCTTATAAAATGCTCGGGTAATTCTGCCAAATAAACATCGCGTGTTATACCGCCGTAATTCCACCAATCTGTGTTAACCGTCGGAATTTCATCAGGTTTTCTGGTATTGTCGGCCTTTACAACCAAAGAGTTACTCCCCGATTTTAGCTTACCTGTAACCTCGAACTGAAAAGGCGTGAAACCACCTTTATGAATTCCGATTTTTTTTCCGTTGAGGTATACATGTGCTTCGTAATTTACAGCGCCGAAATAAACAAAGTACCTTTTTCCCTTTTGCGGCTGAGCCTCGAATTTCCTGCGCAACCAAACCGTTCCCTCGTAAAGCTCAAGTTTCTCTGATTGCGAATTCCAATCGCCCGGCACATTCATTTGAGGTGAACCATCAAAATTATACTCAATTAATTCTGATTTATCTTTCTGTTCTTTATCATCAAAAAAACCACCCGTTCCAGTTTTAGATTGATCATAAGGATCATGACGATAATCATAGTAGCCATTCTCGTAAGGATCGACAATGTAATTCCATTTACCGTTAAGACTGGTAATCTTACGGGCTTGAATATTTTGTATAGAGCTGACCTGAGCGAAGGAAACTGACGAAAAGAGCGTGAAGAAAATTATAAAAACTCTACCTTTTAATTTTAGCATAATTATTTTTTTTTGAGGAACGCATACTCTTTACGAAGCCGCGATTCAATGGATTAAAACAATAAATTTGGCTAGTTAAATAACCATTACCTACAGTTTTGAAGGTAATGGTTATGTATAACTGAATACCAAATATATTGATTTTATTCTCATTTAGCTCGTTGCAAAGGCGATTGAGTAACCAAGGTAACGAGTTTTCTACTTTGCTATTTCACCTCCAGAAAACGTTTGAAAGCCTGCGAAAAAGTTCCGACTGTGTATTGCCCGGTGGTGTTCTTAACCAAATCTATTTCAATTTTTCGCGTGCCTGCAACCGGGTTGTTCAAAACCTTTACATAAATGGTATCTATCTTCGCTTTAGCTTGTGAAAATGTTAGCGAATACAAACCATTTGAAGGGCTTAATTTTGCACCTGTTTTATCTACAATTTCAAAATCCTGACCAACAACTGCAGGATTTGTTATTCCAGTAGTTACCAGAGCATATTGCGCAACCGCATCATAGTCTCTAACGTAGGCTGATTGAAACTGGACAGGAAACTTAACAAGTGTTGTTTGTGTTCTGAACACAGATTCTGTCCCTGTATTATTCCAGGGCAGAAAGCCTGCATAGTAATAATTTTCATATTCGGGCAAGCCCTTAGTCGGCCCTTCATCAATCTTATCGCAAGATGTTAAAGCAAAACCAACCATGGCCATAATTGCTAAAACTATATTTGATTTTTTCATTTTTCTTAATCTATCTAATTAAAACAAGGTGTAATGTTATTGCCAACCTGGGTTTTGAGTTACGTTGCCGTTGCTAAGCGCAATTTCATTTAATGGAACGGGATACAGATAATCTCTTGCGGGATTCCATTTGCGCTTGGTTGCATCTTCTACAACCAAAACACCATCACTGTTAAGTGTTAACGCAGATGCGTTTGTACCCACCCATTCGGTTGCGGTGTATTTTGCACCCAAAATAGGTTTAGCCATAACCACCTCTGCTGTTTTCCAACGAATCAAATCGCCATAACGAAAGTTTTCTAGAGCTAATTCTACTGTTCGTTCTCTCCTAATTTCCTCACGCATACTTAAACCGTTTGCTGTAACAAACGCATTGGTAAGTTTTGGTGCGAAACCGGCTCTGGTTCTAAGAGCATTTATAGTTAAATTTAAATCAGCATCTGAAATAGATTCTGTTAATTCGAATTTTGCTTCAGCAAAAATTAGCAAAACTTCTGCATACCTAATCAGGTTTTTTTGTACGGTTGCGTTTCCGTTACTCGCCCAGTCAGCTGCATCGAAGAGCTTTTTGCCAGCGTAAGCCGTTCTCGAACCTAGCGATGTTTGCGGAACCCAGGCCCGTTGGTATGATTGTTCGCCCGAGCGATAAACCAAGGTTGCCAAACGAGTATCTCTGTTATCCAATATTGTATTGTAACTCGGCTCTGCATTTTCTGCGACAAACAAAGCCGATCTTTTAGCAGAAGGTGTTTGATCTGAATTCCACGCAGGCAAGCCGTCTGTATACAGGTATTGACGGATTAAATTCCTTGTCGGCGCAATGCGGCCGTTTTCCAAATCGCGGGATGTATTATGCGTTACAACTGTTAATGCATATTGTTTGATCAGAATATTTTCTGTATTTGTTGTTGCATCGCCTAAATGGGTAAATTCGCCGAGGTAGTTAGGGAATAAAGTATGGCCTTGAGCCATTACCAATGTTGCAGCAGCAACAGCAATGTTTAAATGGTCTTGCCAGCCGGCAACGTTATTAAATTTTGCCCTGGTTCCTTCTTCCAAACCTACTCTGGCTTTTAAGGCCCAAGCTGTACTTTTTGTTATTCTTCCGTATTGTGCCGCAGGCAGCGCTGCTCTGGCAGGTAACCACGTTGCAGCATAATCCAAATCATCATATATCGATTTTGCAACTGTTGCCCTTGCCGTTCTTGGCATGGTTAAATCAGGATCATCAACGGCCAGGGTTTTTAAAACCAAAGGTACATCACCGTATTTTTCTATCAACATAGAATAAGCATAGGCCCTAAAAAATCTGGCTTCGGCAAAGTATCTGTTTTTTATTGCATCAGATACATTGGCTTTCGTTCCTTTTTCTAAAATATTATTGGCCGTGAAAATCATATTATAGGGATTATTCCAGTTACCATCGGTACTCGGAACGCTTCTATTGCCCGTGCTTATTGCATCAATCGTTTGGTTGGTGTTATCGTCGGCACGGTTATCAATTGTATGACCTGCCATTTGCTGATACAGCCTGTTTGCAGCATTTTGTAAATCAGTTTCCGTATTCCAGAAAGAAGCATCAGAGAAGTTGGTTTCCGGCAATCTTTCTAATTTGGCGCAGCTCCCCAACACAACTATTATGGCAAGGAAGGGAATCAGAATTATTTTATTTTTTTTCATGATAATTAAAACTATAAAGTAACATTTAAACCAAACGCAAACGAACGATAGAATGGATATGCCTGTGAGTTTACACCATTCGGCACTTCAGGGTCGAACACGCTTAAAACTTTGGTACTTTCCCATAAATCCTGTCCTGATAAATAGACCCTTAAATTTTGAATGTACTTGGCGTTAACCGGAACCTTGTATCCGATCTGTAAATTTTTCAATCGAATATAGCTTCCGTTTTGGGTCCATCTATCTGACGGTTTATAATTATGGTCGCTGGTTTGATACATGCGAGGAAAAAATGCACCAGGGTTTTCGGGTGTCCATCTGTCCATGTGTATTGTCCAAGGCATGTTTGCAGTACCATTTAACGGTGCAAGCGTTTCAGTCGCGATCAGGAATGAACGCTTAAGCGTACCTTGAAATGCAACCGAGAAGTCGATACCTCTCCATGATAACCCGAAATCAAAGCCATAAGAATATCTGGCACTCGTGTTACCTAGATAAACCAAATCTCCAGGGTTTTCAGGAGTTCCGCCTCCTGCACTAATCACACCATCGCCATTTAAATCGAGGTACTTAATATCACCGGCGACAGGGTTTGCGAAAAACGGATAATTAACCTTTGCTTTATAAGCTGTTGCTTCTGCATTTGATTGAAAAATACCATCGGTTTTATAACCCCAAACACTATTTAAAGGAAAACCTTCTATGGCATTAACTACGCCACCAGTTCCGATAAGGTTTTTACCGGCCATTTTTATCAGCTTGTTTTGATTATCAGAAAAGTTAGCGCCTACATTATAAGAAACACTTCCTATTTTATCACGCCACTTAACTTCGGCTTCCCAACCCCAGCTTTTTAGTTCGCCTGAGTTGGTTTTAGATACATCGACACCAATAATATTCGGCTTATTTAATAAAATAAGCATGTTTTTGTTATTGTTGCGGTAGAACTCAACGGTACTCGTTAAGCGCTCTTTAAACATGCCTACATCAATTCCTATGTTCGCGGATTGAACAGTTTCCCATGTTTTATCTAAAGATGGAAGCACACTTTGATAGAAGTAATTGGTTTTTATACCATTTAAAGCCAAATTTGTACCGCTGTTCAGCGTAGCGATATAATCGTAATTACCAATTTCTGTACCTACAGCATTACCAACCTGACCCCAAGAGGCTCTAAGTTTTAAGTTTGAAACTACAGGAACATTGTTTTTAAAGAAGTTTTCTTCACTTATTCTCCATCCCGCAGAGAATGATGGAAACAGATTCCAACGTGCGGCAGACGATAATCTGGAACTTCCATCGTAACGAAGTGTCGTTTCAAACAAATATTTTTCATCATAATTATAGTTGAATCTTCCGAACAATGATGCAAAAGCGTAAGTTTCAACTTTATCAGAATTGGTTCTGTTTAAAAGATCAGAATAATTTAACGCAAAAGCATCATTGCTGTATAATGCGGTTGCACCTGCGGTAATTTCATCTTTACGGTACTGCTCGAAAGAGGCACCGCCTAAAATCTTAAAGTTATGCTTTTTAGCAAGTTGAAGGCTATAATCAACTGTAGATTGAAGGTTATCATGATAGCCACGATTTTTTGTCAGTGTTATTCCGTTTGGAACATTCGCATTGAAACGAGGAGCTTCCAGGTTACTTCTGCCATACCAGTACAAGCTTCTTCTATCTTGCTCGTAATTATAATTATCCTGATTCCTCCATGCAACGGCGTTAAACTCCAAGCCTTTTACCAAGTTTTTAACGGTAAGATTTACCTTCCCTGTAAAGCTTTCATACATTTCTCTTGTGAAGCCTGCATTTTTCTCAATATCTACTGCATTAATTTGTAAATCGCCATTGTAAGGTTGTCCGGTGGTATCTTCGGGAGGTGTAAATAACGATTGACGCGTACGAACACGATATAAAGCATTAACGATATTACCGGTAGAAAATGAATTTGAGTTTGTAATTTGACCAATATAGCCGGCCACAAGGCCCATACTCACATACTTATTTATTTCTGAATTTAAATTCAATTTAATATTGTATCGCGAATTATCGTCTGGTCCGTAGCGTAAAACCCCATCAGAAGTTTGGAAACCGCCGGCTACCAAATAATTGAGTTCTTTGGTGCCACCGCCAACCGAAAGTGAATAATTAGAAGAATGATTTACTTTGCTCATTCCTTCTTTTATCCAATCGGTATTATCAAAATATTCCCAACGATTAGAGGTTAAATTTGGGCGATAATTGAAGTTAGGGTTTTTTAACCATTCAATTTGCTCATCAGTAAACTCTCTGGCACCGGTCGCATTAAAACGAGCCTCATCAATAAGTGTTTGCTCATCCCAGGAATTCAATCTTTGGGGTTGGCGAGCGGTAACGTTAAAACTATAGTAAGAATTAAAGTTCACACGAGTTTTACCGCCTGTACTTTTCTTGGTAGTCACCAAAACGACACCTCCCGCAGCTCTTGCACCGTAAATTGCAGATGCTGCTGCATCCTTTAGGAAGGAAATGTTATCCACATCATCAGGATTAATCAGATTAAGATCCATTTCGATACCATCAACCAAAACCAGGGCATCAGAACCGTTTATTGAGTTTGTTCCGCGGATTCTTAAACCAAAATTTTCTTTACCGGGCTGACCGCTACCGCGGGTAATAACCACACCCGATACTTTTCCTTGAAGGGCTGCAGTAACGTTTGGCACTGGTCTGTTCATTAGTTCGGTACCACTTATGGCGGTAACGGCTCCTGTTAAGTTCACCTTTTTCTGTGTGCCGTAGCCCACTACAACAACGTCGTTAAGACCTTGCGAATCGTCGGCTAATGTTGTATTTAATACCGTCTTTCCTGCCAGAGGAATTTCCTTGGTTACATAACCTACATAAGCAAATATTAAAACTGCGTTTCCGTCATTTACTCTGAGTGAGTACTTTCCATTATCATCAGTAACGGCACCTGTTTGTGTGCCTTTTACTTTAACACTCACGCCCGGCATGGTTATGCCTGCAGCATCTTTTACGGTGCCTGTAATAGTTGTTTGAGCCAAAGCATCAAAGAAGCTGAACAGCAGAGCGAATGTTAAAACATAAAGAACCCTCGTCTTTTTCGACGGCAGGATTCTGAATCTCTGAACGGTTCTTATCAAAATGTATAGTTTATCCATAATTGTTAGTTATTTAGTTTGCTTGGTGTAATTTATCTCGATTGTTTTCTTGAAAAAAAAGCAACAAAAGTTAGCCTCAACTGTTAATTAGTCGACTACAATGAGATAAAAAATAAAATCTTGCTACTGCTAAGCCGGTTTTACCGTTTTGAGTAATGTTTTAAGCTTGCTTATCGGTTGTTGAGCTTGCCGCAGATTGGGCTGATAATGGGATGTGAAAAATAATTTAAGCATGGTTATTTGGTTAGTTGTTTTTAATAATAACGAATGTAGAAAACGGGAACTGATAAAATCTATCTTAAACCGCCAAAAAGGGCGAATATTGATTTGATTTGTATTTCAAACGTTTGAAATAATTTGCTTTTTTTTTCTTAACTATGCATAGAGATTGGAAAAGAAGATGAATAATTCGCCTGTTACGTTAAAGTTTTTGGCCGAGAAGCTAAAAATGTCAGTATCAACAGTATCAAAAGCCCTTAATAATTACCCTACCATTAATGAATACACCAAAAAGCGTGTTCAGGAAATGGCTCGCGATTTACATTTCACACCAAATAAATCGGCAATAAATTTAAAGGAACGTAAATCGAGGATTATAGGAATTATCCTTCCTAACTTGTTGGATCACTTTTTTACCAGAAGCATTTATGGCGTAGAGCAGTTTGCAATGGCTCACGGATACAATGTTATTATCGGGCAATCTCATGATGATTTAGAAAAAGAAATTCAGTTGGCAGATATGCTTCTCAAAAGCAGAGTAGACGGGCTAATTGTGGCCATTTCAAAACATACACAAGATTTTTCACATTTCGACCAATTTGAGCATATCGGATTACCTGTTGTTTATTACACCCGAAACCCGAGTTTTAACCTCAATTGCCACAAAGTATTAGGCAATACTTTTCAGGGATGTTACGAGGCAACTGATTTCTTAATAAAGCGTGGCCATAAAAAAATTGCTTATTTGGGCGGGCCGAAAATGATTAATTTCACCCACGATCGTTTTAACGGTTACATAAATGCCCTAAAAGATAACGGTGTTTCTTTCGATGCATCTTTGGTAGCTTACACTGATTTTGCTAAGGAAAATACAATCTCTGCAATTCAAAACTTATTTTCTGATCCCGATAACATGCCAACAGCAATTGTCGCATTTAAAGAACCTATTCTTTTTGATGCCATAAAATACCTGCGCAACATCAAACACCCGAAATTTAATGAAATTGAATGTGTTGGTTTCGGAAACAATTCATTTATAAGTTACCTGGATTCCCCACCGATCGCGTCTGTTGAAGAAAATCCTGAATCGGTAGGCGAAAATGCTATAAATTTGTTGCTTAAGCTAATTAACAAAGAAATTGATATCGAAAATTACCAAAAGATAATGGTTGATTGCAAGTTGATTATTCACGACAATTAATGTTAAAATCTATTTTTGCCGGAAGATTGAAATAGACTTATCTTGCAGCCGCAAATGGCATTATATTTTACATCGATAAATTCTGGGAGTAACGGCAACTGTTATTATGTCGGCAACAGCAACGAGGCCGTTTTGGTTGATGTCGGAATTTCTTGCAAGGAAGTTGAAAAGCGAATGGCCAGACTTGGCTTATCATTAAACAAAGTTAAAGCAGTTTTCATTTCTCACGAGCATAGCGATCATATTAAAGGATTAGCCGTTCTATCGAAAAAATATAACCTGCCCGTTTACATCACCACCAATACGCTAAGAAGCAGTCGTTTATTATTAAACGAGCAAAATGTATTTACATTCAATCATTTAGACGTCATCACGATCGGTAGCTTAAAAATTTCTGCATTTTCAAAATTCCACGATGCTGCAGATCCTTACAGTTTCACCGTAGAGTGTAATAACGTAAGGGTTGGTGTATTTACTGATATCGGTTCCGTTTGCGATAGATTAGTAAGTCAATTTAAAAAGTGCCATGCCGCTTTTCTCGAATCGAATTACGATTCACAAATGCTCGAAGGCGGCAACTATCCATATTATTTAAAACGAAGAATTACAAGTGGCAAAGGTCACCTATCCAATCACCAGGCTTTAGCTTTGTTTCAAAATCATAAACCTGAATATATGAGTCATCTTTTGCTAAGCCACTTATCAAAAGATAACAACGATCCCGTTTTAGTAGAAAAATTGTTTAAAGCCGTTGCGGGGAAAACATTTATCAGCGTGGCATCAAGGTATGAAGAAAGTCCTGTTCATTTTATTGATTCAGACTCGAATTCATCAACAGAGTATAATTTCAACCCCTCTTTATACAAACCCTCCCAATTAAATTTATTTTAATTTACAAAACTTGAAAAATACCAAATTCTTGGTATTGTTTTAACCCTATTATTTAAGGAGGTTTGTTCCGTTAGGAATAAATCAACGGGACGATTTAAATTAACACAAAAAGGGATTAATTAATTTTAATCTCTTTTTTTTAAAACAAATTATTTGGATGATGGTTGTATTAAAACTTCATAAATAGTTTGTTTGGTTTATTGGGGCTTATGGATTTAAGCCCCTTTCTCTTTTTAAGCCGGCGAGCTCCAACATTTCCCTTAAATTTATTGTCTTAGCCAGCTTTTCTTTGATTAACATTTCAATCAATTGAGATTTGACAAACATTTTGACACAATAAAAATTACATCTAGAAAGACCTAGGAATACAATACTTATGTTCGGTAACATATTTTATGCATGGAATAAATACGTTTTTACTATATTTGAATTATAAATTTTAGGCTGCGAACCAAACGAAAAAATGCTGTAAACAGCCAAAATACTGTTTAAATAAATTTTGAATACCCTATAACTAATATTCTTTAAAGCTTTTTTATTTGATCGCTTTAAAGTGAATTTAAGTCAACAACTCTCAATCATGACTGAATACAAAACAAACGGATTAAGCCATCCAACGGGCCGCATTGCCCGACAGCTTATTTACGCTCCAATTAACATATCATTTGCTGCTTTTAGCACGCACTGTTTTAAAGATTTGATACTTTTTATTAAATTTAATAACGGCGCAAATGATTTAAACACTGATAATGTACGAAACAGCTATAATTAAGATTTTCGGCTGCGTTACTATTTAATTTCATCCCAATTGTTATCACTCTGTTTATGAGTATAAAAAACACCGTAACTAATTTGTTTTCTGAACAGGTAAAAAAATCACCTGATGGCATTGCCATAATATTCGAAAACAAAAAAATTACGTACAAGGAGTTAGATGAAAAATCGAATCAACTCGCTAATTTACTTGTAGCAAATGGTGTCACTAATCAATCACTCATTCCGCTTTGTTTACAGCGTTCGGTAGATATGGTTATTGGCATTTTGGGTATACTTAAATCGGGTGCAGCCTATGTTCCTGTAGACCCTGAGTTTCCGACTGACAGAATAAAGTTTATGGTAAGCGATACTGCTGCCCCACTTGTAATCTCGGATAGTTACTCTTCTCATTTTTTAGCCGCAGCTAATAATAAAATAATTTTATTAGCTGATATGGATTGGAAGGTTCTAGAAAACCAATCTAAATTACCTACAGTAGCGCCGCCTGCTTTTAATAGTTTAGCTTATGTAATTTATACTTCAGGATCAACCGGGCTTCCGAAAGGGGTTTTAATAAGCCATTCTAATCTGGTCGATTATTTTGAAGGTTTGAGTAAGAACATACCGGTGAAGGAATGTAAATCGTTTGCATTGGGTGCTACCCTCGCAACAGATTTGGGAAATACGATTCTCTTTGGCTCCTTATTATCGGGTGGAGCACTGCATCTCTTCACGAAAGACAATTTTAACAATGTTGAATACATACATCAATATTTCGCTTCAAATTCTATAGATTTTCTCAAAATAGTACCCTCCCATTGGAAATCTTTGACCTTAAACGGTTCGGCACTAACGCCGAAGAAAATATTAATGTTTGGCGGCGAGGCTTTGTACACGTCGATAATCAAAAACATCTTAGCAGATGCGGATCGCAGCTACATTATTGTAAATCATTATGGCCCCACCGAAACAACTATCGGGAAACTGATTCACATTGTGGATAATGATGGTGACTATAACCATATAATCCCGATTGGAAAACCTTTTACAGATGCCGATATATACATTCTCCTGGCTGATTTATCGCCCGTTGAAGGGAAAGAACCGGGTGAGCTTTATCTTGGTGGTTCGGGGTTGGCTAAAGGCTATTTAAACAGGCCCGACTTAACGGATGAGCGATTTATAAATAATCCTTTTGATCCGAATCATAGTTCCAAACTATATAGAACAGGCGATTTAGCCCGCAGGTTGGATGATGGCAACATTGAATATTTAGGAAGAATCGACGATCAGGTCAAGATCAGAGGATACAGAATTGAGCTCGGAGAAATCGAAAATGTCCTTCAAAAAGCACCGAACGTTAAACAAGGCGTCGTACTTGCCAAGGATGCGGAAGAAGGCGATAAAAGACTAATAGGCTATGTTGTTTGTGATGGTGATTACGATAAAAAAGCTATAATAGGTTATCTGGAAAGCAAACTGCCTGCTTTCATGGTTCCTCAGCTTTTGGTTCAAATTAATGAATTGCCCTTTACATTAAACGGCAAAATTGATAAGAAAGCCCTGCCCGACCCAGATGCATCGACTTTACTTACAAATGAATATTATGCGCCGAATTATGAAACGGAAACTTTTATTTCGGAAATATGGAAAGAAATATTAAAAGTACAAAGAGTTGGCATTGACGATAACTTTTTTGAACTTGGGGGAAATTCGCTGCTTGCGCAGAAATTTATAGCATTGCTCAAAGATCGTTACCAACTGCAATTACCAGTAACTAAAATATATCAATTTCCTAAACCCAAAGATTTAGCCGCTTTTCTGGATGGAAGAAAGCAATCCAAAAAGAAAAAACGCAAAAACACTTTAAGCGAGAACAATGATGTTGCCATTATCGGCATGTCGGGCAGATTTCCTGGTGCAGAGCGTATTGAAGAGCTTTGGGAAATTTTGAAAGAAGGCAAGGAAACAACACGATTTTTTTCTGATAGTGAGTTAGATCCGAGTGTAACGCCTGAGCTAAGAAGTGATCCAGATTATGTAAAAGCCAGAGGCATTATTGAAAATGTTGAATATTTTGATGCGGCATTTTTTGGCATTCCGCCAAGGCTGGCTGAATTGATGGATCCTCAACAGCGTATATTTTTAGAAATTGCATGGGAAACACTGGAAAAAACAGGCTATGTTCCCGCTAAATATGAAGGGACTATCGGGGTTTTTGCGGGCGTTCGGGTGAACACCTATTATGCAAATAACGTTGTCTCCAATACTGACCTTATTCAAAACGCGGGTAAATTTCAGGTTGTTACGGTTAATGATAAAGACTATGTTGCAACCCGAACAGCTTATACTTTAGATTTAAAGGGACCTGCAGTTAATGTACAATCGGCTTGTTCTACTTCACTCCTCGCAGTTGCACAAGCGGTGCAAAGTATAAGAAGCGGACAGTGCGAAATGGCGTTGGCAGGCGGTGCCACTATAAACGCTCCCGTAAACATCGGTCACTTGTACGAGGAAGGCGCTATGTTAAGCAACGACGGGCATTGCCGTCCGTTTGATGCTGGAGCAAAAGGAACAGTTTTCAGCGATGGCGCAGGTGTTGTTTTATTAAAAAATAAGGAAGAAGCCATTAAGGACGGTGACGTAATATTTGCTGTAATTAGAGGTATCGGTTTAAGTAACGACGGTGGCAACAAAGGGAGCTTTACCGCACCGAGTGCTGAAGGGCAAGCGGCGGCCATTTCTATGGCAATTGATGATGCGGGAGTGAATCCTGCAGATATAAGTTTTATTGAAACGCATGGAACTGCCACTCCGCTTGGCGACCCTATAGAAATTGAAGGCTTAAACATGGCTTTTGGCAACCAAGGCAAAAAACAGTACTGCGCAATCGGTTCGGTAAAAAGTAATTTTGGCCATCTCACTTGCGCTGCAGGGGTTACAGGTTTAATTAAGGCAAGTTTAGCTTTACACCATAAGCAAATACCCGCATCAATTAATTACGAGAAACCCAATCCCAATATCGATTTTGAAAACAGCCCTTTCATCGTTAATACATCGTTAAAGAATTGGGAAACAGATCACAAGCGGATTGCAGGTTTAAGCTCCTTTGGCGTTGGCGGAACCAATGTGCACCTGATTTTAGAAGATTTCGAGAACAAAGCTAAGGTTGTTTCGAATTCTAAACCTGCTCAATTGATAACCTGGTCAGCCAAAAACGAGCAAAGCCTGAACAGCTTTACTTCTAAATTGGCAGAAAGTTTATCGCAGAGGCCTGCGAATGATTTTGCAGATGTTGCTTACACATTGAATTCTTTTAGGCACACTTTTACCCGAAAGAGATTTATAGTTGCAACCGATGTTGATGATTTTCTGTTACAACTTAAAAATACAACAGGTTTCCCTGCCCAAACAAAGCACACTAACAGCGTAAGAGAAGTTGTTTTTATGTTCCCAGGGCAAGGTTCACAGTTTTTAAATATGGGTAGAGACTTGTATTTAAATGAACCTGTATTTAAAAATGCCCTTGATGAATGTAATTCTATCTTCCAGCTTCAATTTAACGAAGATATTTTAGCGGCAATCTATCCCGAAGAGATGAATTCTGCGGCCGAAGAAAAACTAAAAAATACAAGATACAGTCAACCCGCATTATTTATGATTGGTTATTCGTTAGCCAAATTATGGATGAGTTGGGGCGTATATCCGTCCGCATTTATCGGACACAGCATTGGTGAATTTGTTGCCGCATATTTTGCAGGGGTTTTAAACCTTAACGATGCTTTATGCCTTATTTCAAAACGTGGGAAATTGATGAGCGAACTGCCTAAGGGAAGTATGCTGTCGGTTAGAGCTAAAATCGAGGATATATCTTCCTTCATTCCTGCCAATATATCAATCGCTGCTGTTAACTCTTCAGAGCTATGCGTTTTGGCCGGTTCTTTTGATGCGGTCGAGGATTTCATGAAAGTTCTGAATTCTAAAGAAATTCCGAACAGATTGCTTCAAACAAGTCATGCTTTCCATTCTTACATGATGGACGATGTGGTTAAACCATTCAGAGAACTACTGAACAATCTAACATTAAATAAACCTTCAACGCCTATTTACTCTACTGTTACCGGTAATAGATTGAGTGATGAAGAAGCAACAAATCCCGATTATTGGGCAAACCACTTAAGGGCTACCGTTCAATTCGAAAAGGGAGCAGCTAGTTTATTAGCTGAAAATAAAGAGAAAGCATTTATCGAAATGGGTCCGGGTAACGCAGCCGCTACTTTTATCCGACAACAACCTTTAGGAAAAGCAGCAGTTGTTTTGACCTCATTAGAACAACCTAAAAAAGAAGCGACAGGCTATCATTCAATACTCAAAGCCGTTGGCCAACTTTGGACTAACGGGTTTGAATTCGACTGGTCGCTATTTTACGGAAGCGAAGACAGGAAAAAACTTTATGATTTACCAACCTATGCGTTCGATAGGAAGCGTTATTGGGTAGAGCCGATCTCTTTTTCCAGGTCGGAATCAAACAATTCAGTTCCAACACAACAGATTACATACGATCAACAGACTAAAACATTGCCGATAATGAGAAAGCAAACATTAATTAATCAGGTTAAGGAAATATTGGAAAATGCTTCCGGCATCGAAATGAATGATGCTACACCAGATATGACCTTTATCGAAATCGGGCTTGATTCTTTATTGCTGACACAAGTTGCATTAACACTTAAAAAACAATTCTCGTTGCCGATAACGTTCAGGCAATTAAATGAAGAATATGGCACGCTGGATTTGCTTAGCGATTACTTGGATGCAAACCTGCCTGCCCACGTTGCTGCAACGCAAAGCGTTCAACAACCACAGCAATTTCAAAATTCGCAGCCGCTAGCATTTCCGCAAATAAACATGAACGGAAATACTGCAAATAATACTGCTCTTGATTTAATAAGTCAGCAATTACAATTGCTTGCAATGCAACTCTCTCTGGTTCAGGGAAACCAACACCCGCAGGCTGTACAACAGAATCTTGGTAATACAAATCATGTATTACCGCAAGCACCGAAGCCTTTTGAAACTAAAGCACCTATACCATCTTCAGGATTAACACCTGAGGAAGAAATCGAAATTAAAAAGCCATTTGGTGCCGCGGCCAGAATTGAGAAGCAATCTGCGGCTTTGAATGAAACTCAGGCAAAATTTCTCGCCGATTTAACGCAACGTTATAACGAGAAAACAAAGGGCAGTAAGGCTTACACTCAGAAATATCGTTCTCATATGGCCGATCCGAGGGTGGTTTCAGGCTTTAAGCCTGCCACTAAAGAGTTGGTTTATTCTATTGTGATCAATAAATCTAAAGGAAGCCGCGTGTGGGATATTGATGGTAATGAATATATCGATGCCTTAAATGGCTTCGGTTCCAATATGTTGGGCTATCAGCCCGATTTCATTAAAAATGCCCTAATAGAACAAATCGAAAAAGGATATGAAATTGGTCCTCAGCACGAATTAGCCGGAGAAGTTGCTGAACTGATTTGTGAATTTACAAAATTTGATCGAGCAGGCTTGTGCAACACAGGTTCCGAGGCAGTTTTAGGTGCTATGCGTATAGCTAGAACCGTAACCGGAAGATCGATAATTGTTGCCTTTACAGGTTCTTACCACGGAATAACCGATGAAGTAATTGTAAGAGGCAGCAAGAAATTGAAAACCTTTCCTGCAGCCCCGGGTATAATGCCTGAGGCGGTTCAAAACATGTTAATTCTTGATTATGGCACCGAAGAATCGTTAAGAATTATTGAAGAGAGAGCACATGAAATCGCTGCCGTTCTGGTTGAGCCTGTTCAAAGCAGAAGGGCAGATTTTCAACCAATAGATTTCCTTAAAAAACTGAGAAAAATAACTGAAGATGCCGAAACGGTTTTAATCTTTGATGAAGTAATCTCCGGATTCAGATTCCATCCGGCAGGGGTTCAGGGATTATTTGGTATACAGGCAGATTTAGGCACTTATGGTAAAGTTGCAGGCGGCGGAATTTCTATAGGAATTATTGCAGGTAAACGTAAGTATATGGACGCATTGGATGGCGGTTTCTGGCAATTCGGTGATGATTCGATTCCTGAGGTTGGTGTTACGTATTTCGCAGGAACATTTGTAAGACATCCGCTCGCTTTGGCTACAGCAAAAGCCTCTCTTAATTACTTAAAAGAGATGGGCCCGCAATTGCAGGAGAACTTAAACGCGAACGGAAGCTATGTTGCCAAAACAATTAACGCGTTATGTAGAAAATTAAGGGTTCCTTTATACATTGCACAATTTGGTTCTTTATGGCGTATAAAATTTATCGAAGAATACCCTTATACAGAACTTTTCTTTACCTTGATGCGTTTGAAAGGCATTCATGTTTTGGAGGGATTTGCATGTTTTCTAACTACAGCACATACAAATGCCGATATTCAGCAAATGATTAAATGTTTTGAAGAGAGTTTAATCGAGTTAAAAGATGTAGGTTTAATTCCTGATTATGAGCACCCTGAATCACAAATTGAAGACAAGAATTTAAATTTACCACCCGTGCCCAATGCAAGGTTGGGAAAAGATAAGGAAGGTAATCCTGCATGGTTTGTAAAGGATGAAGAGAACCCCGGCAAATACCTTCAAGTAAACTAACCGAATAAATTAATGACTACCATGCCGAGCTTTGTTCCTGTAGATTTTGATCCGTTTGGAGAGGTAAAGGAAATAGAAAAAATTATTCCGACTAATGAATCTCAAAGAGAGATATGGCTTTCTTGTATCATTGGTGGTGAAGAAGCAAGTTTATCATATAACGAATCCGTTTCGCTTGAGATTAGGGGTAATTTAGATTTTTCAGCATTCGAAAAAGCTATTAGTGATCTCGTAGTGAGACATGAAGCGCTTCGTGCTACAATTAGTCCGAACGGCGAAACCTTAATCGTTTACAGAGATTTTCCCGTTAATTTTCATCTCGAAGACCTTTCGCACTTGGGCTTAAGTGAACAAAAAATTCACTTGAAGCAATTTGTAAGAACTGCATTAGATACACCGATAGATTTATACGAAGGGCCGCTGTTTAAGGTATTCCTTCACAAACTTGGTGACAAAGAATATTTTTTTACAATCATTAAGCACCACGCTATTGGCGATGGCTGGTCTACAGGCATAATTCTTGAAGATTTAAGCAAGATGTATAATGCTTACAGCTCAGGAGAAAGCATTTTCCTTGGTAAGCCTGCTCAAATGAGCGATTATGCTGTAGCACAAAACATATTTAAGCATAGTTCTGATTACAAAAAAACCGAAGATTTTTGGCTTAACATATATAAAGATCATATTCCTGTTTTAGATTTACCAACTGATTTTCCCCGGAAATCGCCGAGAAGCTATACAGGCAACAGGATAGATTATCCTCTTTCTAAAGATTTCGTAAATCAAATTAAAACGATTGGCGCAAAAGCAGGCTGTAGTTTGGTAACAACTTTACTCGCAGCATTTGAGGTTTTTCTTTATCAAAAAACAAATCAGAAAGATATTGTTGTGGGGCTCCCTGCTGCAGGTCAGGCAGCTTCGGGTTTATATGATTTGGTTGGCCATTGCGTAAATTTACTCCCGCTTAAAAGCAGTATCAATACGGCAAAATCTTTTAACGATTACCTAAAGAAGAGAAAAGTTGAAGTACTTGACGCTTACGATCATCAACGTATAACTTTTGGCGAACTTATAAAAAAACTATACATACCGCGAGATCCCTCAAGAATAACGCTTGTTCCTGTTGTTTTTAATATAGATATGGGAATGGATAATTCGGTAGCTTTTGATGGACTTGATTATAAGCTGATAAGTAACCCGCGAGCGTATGAAAATTTTGAAATTTTCTTGAACGCAACGGGCTCAAAAGACGGATTGGTTTTAGAATGGTCGTACAATTCAGGTTTATTTACCGAAGAATCAATTCGTTGTTTTAATGAGGACTATAATTTAATACTGCAAAAAATAATTTTAAACCCTGATACCAGTATTGCTGACATAACAGGTCGTAATGATGTCGTAACTCCTCCTGTTGAAAACATTCACATTCCTGAAAATGAAACAATAAATAAGCTTATATCAAATATTGTACAGGAATACCCCAATAAAACTGCTGTAGTTTTCAATAATGAATCTGTTACGTATAAAGAACTCAGTGAAAAAGTAAATCAGCTTGCAAATTTTTTAACCGAAAAAGGTGCGTCTTCGGGAGACATCGTAGCCTTGGCTATCGACCGTTCGATGGAAATGTTGGTTTCGCTTTTGGCGATTCTAAAAACTGGAGCAGCATACCTTCCTTTGGATCCTGAATATCCTTTAGAAAGAATTCAGTTTATGCTTGAGGACTCGGCTTCGAAAATATTATTGGTATCTCAAAGCCATAAAGGAAAGTATCAAACACGTTCTACTGAGATCGTAGTAGACGAGATTTGGTCTGATCTTTCAAGTTATCAAACTCAGTTTAAAGGAAGCGAAACTTCAGGTAGAAATCTTGCCTATATCCTTTACACGTCAGGCTCAACAGGTAAACCAAAAGGTGTAAAAATAACGCATCGTAACCTGATAAACTTCCTGATCAGCATGCAAAGCATTCCAGGAATAAAAAGTTCGGATCGCTTGCTGGCGATAACAACCATATCTTTTGACATTGCAGGACTAGAACTTTACTTACCGCTCATTTCAGGAGCCGAACTTATAATTGCAGATGCAGAAGCAGCCAAAGACGGGCGGATTTTATTGAACATTCTTTCAGAGAAGAAGATAAGCATTATGCAAGCCACGCCATCAACCTGGCAAATGATATTAGATTCTGGTTGGGAAAATAAATTCAATTTAAAGGTGCTTTCCGGCGGGGAGGCATTGCCAAAAGATTTGGCTCATAAGCTGTTAAAGCTATCAAATGAACTCTGGAACATGTACGGCCCTACAGAAACAACTATTTGGTCTACAGTTAAACAAATATTGCCTACTGATAGCGTGTTGACAATTGGGTTGCCGATAAACAACACACAGGTTTACATCATGGATGAGAATGGGCAACCTTTACCTCACAACCAAATCGGTGAAATTTATATCGGCGGAGACGGTGTTGCCGAAGGCTATTTGAACAGAGCGGAATTAAGCGCAGAAAAATTTGTACAGGATACGATTTCGGGTAAGCGAGGTGCTAAACTGTATAGAACCGGTGATTTGGGTAAATTTTTGGATAACAACGAAATTCAGTGCCTTGGAAGGATTGATCATCAGGTAAAAATACGCGGACATAGAATTGAGCTTGGGGAAATCGAATCGCTAATTTCAAAACAAAAAGGCATCAAACATGCCGTTGTAGTGGCGAGAGAAGATACGGAGGCAGATAAACGGTTAGTAGCTTATGTAACTTTGGAAGATGAGTTAAGCCAAGAGAGCAGTTCTCATTGGAAAGATCATTGGAATACTTTGTACGAAATTGGGGCAGAGAACAAACAGCAACTTGCTGTAGAAGACCAAAATATAGACGGCGTTTTGTTAGAACATTTAGGCAATAGTGAAGATTTAAAAAAACAAGCTGCCGAGTGGATAAAAACATCTGTATCGAGACTAAAAGAATTAAACGCAAGGCGAATCTATGAAATTGGTAGCGGTGCTGGCCAAATACTATATGAATTAGCCCCGGATACAGAATATTACATAGCGACAGATTATGCTCAAGCGGCAATAGACAATATAAACCTGCACTTAAGTCATGATTCCGGCAAATTTGCTAATGTTAAAGCCTTCGCTGCTCCTGCTGATGATTTCTCGGCGATAGGTGATACGCCATTAGATTTAGTTCTGCTTCACAGTGTGGCACAATATTTTTCCGATGCAAATTATTTAATCGGCGTTATCAGGGAATCGATCAAATCGTTAACTGAAGGGGGTTGTATTTTCATTGGCGATATGCAAGGAAAAAACTCCTTGGAAATGTGCCATGCAATGGATCACTTACCTCATAATTCTGATCGAAATACACTCGGAGTATTTAAGGCGACAATCGAAAACCGCGTGCTGATTGAGGAAGAGTTTGTTGCCGATCCTGCTTTCTTTTATGCATTACCTAAAATGTTGCCCGAAATTAGCGGTGTAGACGTTCAATTACGAAAAGGAAAATCGATTAACGAAACAACGAAATATCACTATGATGTTTGGCTCTATGTGAATAAACCTGTAAGCGTAGCAAAATCTCAAATTGTAAAAAGCTGGGACGAGGTTGGGTCTGTTGCAGGGCTTGAAACATTGTTGAGCCAAAACCCGCATTCAATTATTGAGATTAAGAACATTCTAAATTCCAGAACCTCGAAAGATTACAAGCTTTTTCAGTTATTGAGTTCAGAAAGTGATGACACTTTAATTGTTGATATCAAGGAAAAAGTGAACGCTATTAGTGATGGCTGCCATCCTGATTTGTTTTGGGATTTAGGAAGCAAGCTTGGCCTGAACGCACACGTCAGATGGACTACAGATGCAACCGACGGCCTCTTTGATGTCGTTTTTATTCCTGCTTCAGAAGCCTTGATCGTTCCTGAATTTGCTTTAAAAGATGAATTAAATGGCGATATAACTGATTTTGCGAGAACTCCTGGATATCGGAATGAGGTTTATATTTCAAGAGAGACCATTCAAAATTGGAAAGATAGCTTGAATGAGCTTTTGCCCAATTATATGGTACCCGACGATTTTATCGTGCTAAAAAGTTTTCCGTTAACACCTAATGCAAAAATAGACAGAAAAGCACTTCCAAAGCCCCGAAATAAAAAGCTTGCGACAAAAACAAATAAAGAACAATCGCTAACAAAAAACGAAGCGCTTGTAAGGGATATTTGGGAAGATGCATTGGCGCTAACGGATCTTAAACCGGAAGATGATTTTTTCGAACTTGGCGGCCACTCGTTGATAGCCGTTAAAGTTATGGTTGCCATTGAAAAAAAGACAGGCAAAAGATTGCCGCTGGCTTCCCTATTCAACAACTCGACTATTGAGAAACTTGCAAAACAGTTGACGGATAATGAGCCTGCAGAAAAATGGGATACCCTGGTGCCGATAAAAACTGAAGGTAAAAAAGATCCTATATTTTTAGTTCACGGAGGCGGCTTAAACATATTGCTTTTCAGAACGATAAGTAAATATTTTGACAGCGAACAACCGGTGTACGGCTTACAAGCTTTAGGATTGAACCATGAGACGGAAATTCCCGAAACGATGGCAGAAATCGCAGCCAGATACATTAAAGAGATTCTGCAAGTTCACCCTAATGGTCCGTATATTATTGCCGGCTATTCTTTGGGCGGTTTCATAGGATTTGAAATCGCAAAGCAATTAAAAGCAATGGGCAAAGAAATCAAACTACTTGGCGTGATGGATACCTATGCAGGCAATAACGACGACACAGAAAGCAAACTATCGCACACGCTTCAAAAGATCAAACGTCAATTCAATAAGGTTCCGTTTTTCACCAAATCGTTTATTCAAAACCCTAAGGAGGCATTGGAATATCAATTGATTATTTCTAAAAAGAGGATCGATAAACTCGTTTCGTCTGATGCGATTGATACTAAAGATATCCTAACAGATTATGAACTGAAGATTTACAGAAAATACAATACTGCACATAACAATTATATTTTGCAGCCTGCAGATTTAAAAGTAACACTATTCAGAGTTTCGAAAAGGCTATATTATTTAGATGACCTTGTACATTTAGGATGGGGCAAATTTGCAAAGCAAGGTGTTTGCGTGCATGAAATACCCGGAGATCATAAAACGTTTCTTTATCCTCCACACGATAAACAGTTTGCAGAAATTTTGCAAAGCGCAATAAACAATCTTCAAAATTAATGGTGTTTTCAGAAACTGATCTCGTATGGCAAGATTTTACTTCTTTCGCCATCAATACCGAGAATTTTAACGTTTTTAAACTGGATATTGAGAAACATTTTAGGGAGATACAAAATATATTTGTCAACGTCTTATCAGAGTTTGAAATTTTAAAAGCAAGTAAATACAATAAGGAGATAGATAGAAAAAGGTATATAGTAAGTAAATATTTTCTGCGAATTCTATTATCAAAATTCTTGTCAACCGAACCTGATGAACTTAAATTCGGACAAACAGCCAATAAAAAACCATCGATAAATGGAATTGAGTTTAATGTAACGCACAGTCACGATTACGTTGTAATCGCGGTATCTCAGGCTTCAGTCGGGATTGATTTGGAGTTCATAAATCCCTCTTTTGATTTTAACCCTTTGCTGGCTAATTGTTTTCATCCCGAAGAAATAAGCTATATGGATGAAAGAGGAAATACTGTTAGCGATTTCTACACCCTTTGGACAAGAAAGGAGTCTCTGTTAAAAGCGACAGGAGAAGGACTTATCGACGAATTGGACCAACTTAATTGTACGAATTACAGTATTGAAAGGCTTAACAAAACGTACACGTTAAACAGCTACGTTTTCGAAAACAATTACATTTTAAGCATAGCAAATTCCGTTGGTTCGGATCCAGCTCTTTTTTGGAATTATTAATCTATTTTCTTTTAGACCTTTCCCAGGCTGCACTTTGATTCTTCTTATAATAACGAAGCATACCGGCTAAAACTGCGTAATTCATAATGCAAAAATAATAGGGTATAAAAAATGCTTTAATTTTTATGTTCTTACTTTCGAAAAACCAGCCTAAAGCGGATAGGGAATAGAATAATACCTGTGCGAAAAGGATTATTTTATACAGTAGAATGTTTGTTGATAAAACGATAAATAAGTTAAGAAGGAGAACTAAGATCAACAAAAAGGGTGTAATCGTCCACCGTAAAACCCGATGAGAAATATATTGAAACGTAAGTAAGGGGTTATGAAAAGGATTTGCGGCTTTCTTTAACCTCAGTATAGATTGAATTCCGCCTGCTGCCATTCTTATTTTCCTTTTTAACTCTTCCTTTACATTTGCTGAAGACGTTTCTGATGCATAGGCGTTTGGTTCATAAGCAATTATAAATCCTTTTTCGGCAATCCGCATTGCAATCATATGATCATCAATAATTGTATCTGTTTCTACCGGTTGGTAAAGAGCTGTTCTTATACTGAAAAGTTCTCCTGCCGCTCCCACGTTAGAGTACAATTCATAGTCCCATTTTTTAAGGCGTGATTCGTATTTCCAATAGAAGCCCTCCCCTGCCGAACTCGCATCAGCAAGATCGTCTACCATTATTCGTTTTTCGCCCGCAACCGCTCCCACTTTCTGATTTTGGTAATGTTTAACCAGCTCTTTAATGGATGCTTCATTTAAAAAAGTATTTGCATCGGTAAAAACAAGAATTTCATTTTCAACAAAAGGCATCGCTCTTTTAATTGCGGCCATTTTACCTGTTCTGATATTTTCGTGAAGCAGAACAACATCTTCGTATTTTTCTATTCTGGCAGATGTTTCATCTGTTGAACCATCCGTGATAAAAATTATCTGAATCTTATCTTTAGGATAATCGATCTTAAGCGTATTTAAGACCTTTTCATCTATGATATCTTCTTCGTTCCAGGCGGCAATTAGTACTGTAACCGATGGGAGCTCGGAATGCATATTGAACTGGAAAGGTTTAGCGAAAATTCTTTTAACTTTCACCAAAAAGAATAACAAAAAACCATAACCTACAAACGTGTAAATTATTAGAAAAAGAGAAATCCAGAAAGCTATGATCATTTGGGATGTTTAAATTTTAAAACCTAAGTTTTTACTGTTTTTTGAGTTTTTTAAGTTCCATATTATGCCGTTGAAGCTCCATTTAACTAAGTCAAAGCGGCCTTTCAAACTGTATTTAATAATCTGTTTGCTGCAAGCTATAAAAATATAATAAATACTAAACAACAATGTATTCAGAAATCCTGTATTTCTTCGAATGAACAACATTCGATTGCGGGTCATGAAGTATGTTTTGATTGCACTTTCTTTACCAACGCTCATCGACTCCTTATGGTAGATTTTTGTTCTACCTGTAAACCAAATTTTCTTACCTGCTTTCTTAAATTTCTCACACCAATCTAATTCTTCGTAGTATAAAAAAAACTCATCGGCCATATTGCCAACAAGCTCCAGGTCCTTCCTTCTGCACATCATTGCGGCACCATGGCAGTACCCTGTTTCTCGGCTGTCGTTATCAAATTGGCCCTTATTGGTTTCCATACTGCCAATCCCTTCATTTCTGCAGGTGAGGTAATTCATAGGCGTAAACCCTGCATACTGAATTATTTGAGGATTATCGAAAAATAAAATTAAAGGTGAAATTACCCCGATAGTCGAATCGCCCGCCATCTCTTCTACCAATTTATCGATAGTATCAGCTGTAACTTCGGTATCATTATTCAACAGTAAAAGATAATCGCCCGTTGCAGCTTGTATACCTAAATTATTTCCGCCGGCAAAGCCAAGGTTTTTATCAGAGCGTATGTATATAATTTCAGGATAAATAAGCTTGTACTCATCTTCAAATTCCTCAGCACTTCCGTTATCAACAAAAATAACCTCGACTTTGTGAGCAGAGGGATTTTTCTTGATGGAATTGAGAAAATCGATATTGATTTTGTGTTGATTGAAATTAACGGTGATGATAGAGACTGAATTCATTATGCGGTAAAAATAATGAATAAACCTAAATATTGTGCTATCTCGAAAACTAAACTGCAATTAAACTGGTTTTAATAGAATACAGCATATTTTTAAGATATGGTATCTGAAATTATACAAGAAACACCTGAGAATATGTTTGAAACGAACCTCTAATTTAATTTATTTTAATAAATTTGAACCGTATGATTTTGGTAATTTATAATCATACTAATTAAAAGATTTTAGTTTGTGCTTTTTCACAAAATGACAATCTAAATGCCAATAATCATCCTAAAACAAAAAAATGCGTATAGCCCATCTTATCCTAACGTATACCGATCCTCACCAAACTGAACGAATGATTAAAAACATGATGCACGAAGACTTTGACTTCTATGTACATGTTGATAAAAAATTCGATATTAATCCTCATCTTTTTCTTAAAAAACTTCCGAACGTTTATTTTATAAATAACAGAGTAAATGTTAAATGGGCAGGATACAATACGGTTAAAGCAACTTTTGAATGTATAAAGGAGATTGTAAGCAAAGGCATTGAATATAAATACATTAACTTTTTAAGCGGGCAGGATTACCCTTTAAAATCTGCCACAGTTCTAGCTGATTTTTTCGAGAAAAATAGTGGAAAAGAGTTTTTAAGTTACCGCGATATAAAAAATGATTGGAAGGAAGGTCTGATCAGAATGGAAAAATACTTTTTAACGAATTATACTTTTAAAGGAAAAAACACAATTGAACATATATTAAACTTTGTTTTACCAAAAAGAAAGTTGCCCTACAACCTTCATCCTTACGGGAAATCAATGTTTTGGATGTTGAGTCCCGAAGCTGCAATGTATGTAGTTAACAAAGTAGAGGGCGATAAAAAATTGATTAATTTCTTTTCACTCTGTTGGGGAAGCGATGAATTTGTATTTCAAACCATCCTCTTAAATTCTTCATATAAAGATAAAGTCGTGAACGAAAATTTCAGGTATATCGATTGGTCTTTAGGCGGTGCAAATCCAAAAGTTCTTGATGAAAGCGATTTTGAGGCTATAGAAAAATCTAATTTGCTTTTTGCAAGAAAGGTTAATGAAACCAAAAGTGCAAAACTAATGGATTTAATAGACACTAAACTTTTAACACTTTTAGGCATATTAACATGGGTCATATAATTAATCTTACCACATTTAAAGATAGTCGTGGAATTTTAACTGTATTAGACAGCGTTGTTGATTTCGAAATAAAACGCCTTTTTTATATTTATGCAGTCGACGATTCTGACCGTGGCGGTCACAGGCATCATAATACTTATCAGGCTGCAATTTGTATACAAGGTTCTTGTAAAATAACAAACAACGACGGCACCAAAACAGAGATTTTTGATTTGGACTCGCCCGAAAAATGTTTGATTTTGGAGCCACAGGATTGGCATGTAATGCATGACTTCTCAGAAGATGCAATTCTATTAGTTTTAGCCTCAACCGCATTTGACCCAAAAGATTATATCTATGAGCCATACGAGAATACCTTATGAGAATTTAAAACTTCTCAATAAAACTTTTGAAGAAGAATTTAAAGTAAAATTCAACGACTTTTTACAGAGCGGATGGTACATTTTAGGTAATGAAGTAACTCAATTCGAAAAAGAATTTGGAAATTACCATAATGAAAATTTTGTGGTTGGTGTTGCAAACGGGCTTGATGCACTTATACTTTCACTAAAATGCTGCAATTTTAAAGAAGGAGATGAAATCATTGTTCCTTCGAATACCTACATAGCCAGTATTTTAGCAATTTTACACTGTAATTTGGTTCCTGTTTTTGTTGAACCAGATATTAACACGTATAATATCGATCCAGGAAAAATTGAAGATGCAATTTCGCCAGATACGGTGGCAATTATGGTTGTTCACTTGTATGGTCAATGCTGCGAAATGGATACGATTAAGGCGATAGCCGACAGGAAAAAACTGAAAATAATTGAAGATTGTGCGCAAGCTCATGGTGCAAAATATAATGGTAAACTAGCAGGTACCTTTGGCGATTACGGCTGTTTTAGCTTTTATCCTACTAAAAATCTTGGTGCTTTGGGTGATGCCGGTGCAATAATTTGCAAATCAGAGCAAGACTACATCAAACTTCGCCAATTAAGAAATTATGGATCCGAGAAAAAATACCATAATGGTATAATTGGTTATAATTCGAGGTTAGATGAAATTCAGGCTTCATTTTTAAGGGTTAAGCTACCGCACTTAAATAATATAAATAACCATAAAAAGTCTTTAGCATCAATTTACCAAAGCAATCTGAAAGATATATTTATTAAGCCGTCTGTTGATAGCAGATTTGATAATGTTTATCATATCTACAATATAAGGCACCCCGAAAGAGATCGTTTAAAATCTTATCTTTCAGAAAATAATATCGATACTGAAATACATTATCCTGTTGCCCCGCACAAGCAAAAAGCTTTGTCTAATTTGAATAATTTATCTTACCCGATTTCAGAGGAAATCCATGCGACGACATTAAGTTTACCATGCTCATTTGCACACACCAAGGAAGATATTTATCGGGTTGTAGAAATTTTAAATGAATTCAATTAATAAATGTTTATGCATTATCTAATTAAACAATTCCTACCTCCGGTACTTAATTCTTTACGTTGGTTTAGTTTCAAATACGGGTGGAAAGGAGACTATCATTCTTTTGAAGAAGCTCAAAAAAAATGTACTGGTTATGATGAAAATCATATTCTAAATACAATAATTGCAACGACGGGCAAGGTGAGAGATGGAAAGGCTGTTTATGAGAGAGACGGTATAATCTACGATGAAGTAAATGTTAATCATAACTTATTAAGCGTTTTGCTTCTGGTTGCGGGTCGAAATGATAACAAATTAACTATAATAGATTTCGGCGGATCGCTTGGTACATCGTATTATCAAAATATAAAATACTTATCGCATTTAAAGGAATTAAATTGGTGCATCGTAGAGCAATCTACTTATGTTGCTGAGGGTAAAAAATCTTTTGAGAATGAACACGTTAAGTTCTATTACTCTATGGAAGAGTGTTATGCGGATAATAATAACCCCGATTTGGTATTAATTTCGAGTGCGCTTCAATACATTAAAAATCCTTATGAAATGTTAAGTCATATCCAATCCTTCAAGGCTCCTTATTTTATGATCGATCTGGTTGGATATAATGACAAAAACGAAGATAGGATAACCATTCAAAACGTGCCACCGATTTTTTACGGCGTTGAGGCCTCCTACCCCTGCACTTTTTTTTCAAAAGAAAAACTAGAGGCCCAACTGTCTAAGAATTATGATAAGGAATTCGAATTCATTTCTGAATATGAAAAATATTACATTAATTTAAAGCCATTTAGGTATGAAGGCTCTTTTTGGCAACTTAAAAATTAACTCGCGAAACTCCCTTTAAGGCCTTTTAAGAATTAACTTTATTACGATGTCTATTTCCTGAGTTGAAGTTTATGCGGCACTCAAAAATAAGTTATCTAGCAGGCGACGGTACGTTTAGAGCGTCATTTCCGATTCGAACTAAGTAAAAGGTAACATCATAAGTCTTTACCGTTTTGAGAATGGTTCCAATTTTGGTCAACTGCGCTCTGAGGTTTCCAGACGGGACATTTTTATTGTCATAATACCAACTCGGAGAATTTATCGGATCTCCAACATTCGAGAGGTATTTATTATTGAAAACAACCCAAACCCTTTTATGCCGTTTAAACCTTTCAAAATCTTTACTTAGATTGGAATTATATTCTGTAAGGTTTTTTGATTCACTTCTAAAATCTTTTCCTTGTATTGCATGAAACTTATAATTACTGAGTTTGCGCAACACATTATAACCCGACAATTCGTTCCAATAAATATAAACTGCATCTCCCTTCCTAAAATCTGTGTCGATTAATTGAAATAACTCTTTCTGAAACGACTTTTTATGAACGTAAAAAGTTTCCTGATTCTTAACTGAATCGAAGGCTTGAATGATGGGCGAAATTAATAACAGAACAACTATTGCCGATTTTACCGTTGTTGAGCCTTTTTTAATGTTAATTCCGTCTACACTAATGCCGATAAACACCAAAAACACAGGCGATATGAATAACCAAAATCGCTCCGTTAAAGGATAATATTCTAACCCTGAAGCAAGAAATACCAATAACAGCGGTGCAATCAATAAAGCAAAGTTCTCTCGAGAATGTTTGTAGCAAAAATAAATTCCAACGAAAATAATGATCATGGGAAGGAAAGGCATTTTTATAACTATATTATAGAGATGTCCATGTTCTGCCGAACCGGCAAAATTCCAAAGCAAGCCCAATGGATAGTCGAGCATCCGATAAAAATTAATAAAAATCCAGTTTAAATCGGAGAGCGATTTTGGGGGCAATGGCAGAAAGTTATCGTAAAACCTAAACCACTTTACCACCCAATCTGCATCAGGAATTTTATTTATAAACAAAACGAACAAAAATATAAAGCTGATAAGCCATATAGAAAAAGGAATGAAACTTTTAAAAAGAAGGCCCCATTGCCTGGTTAAAGAGTAGTGAACAGACAAGCCAATACCAATTCCGCCGAGAATGAAAATTGCAGAATATGAGAACCACAACATAACAGCTCCGCCCAAGCTTAAAATAATATAATCTTTTTTATGTCGAAAATTCTTAAACTTTAAAATTAGATAAAACGAAAGAACAGAACAAAGTAACTCGGTTGAATATTGCTTAATCTCGACCGAGTGATAAATGAATGCTGGAGATAAACAAATAATGGTGGCAGCTGTAAAAAGCCCCCACTCTTTCAGAAAATATTTGGCCACGGGAACGAAAACCAAAATTGATAAAATGCCTGATAGTAAAGGCACAATTCGTAAGCTATACTGATTATTCCCCAAGAGGGTTAAGAAAAATTTAACAACCAACAGGAATCCTACAGGTGCCTTTTGTTGGTAGTCTAACGAGGTATTTAAAAGCTCATGATAGTTTAATCTTAGCAAACTCGATACTAAATATCCCTCGTCTAACCACAGTGACCTGTTACTAAAATAATGAAACAATCTTAAAAAGATGCCAACAACAATTACTAAGAGCAGCAGATAATCAACTAACTTGTAATTCTCTATTTGTTTTTTAAAGGGGAGCATGCGAATAAAACATCGGGATATATGCAATATCGGATTTTTTAATAATTTTACACAAATAAATCTCCCATTCCTGTTGAAAAATATATCCTTCGATAAATTAGAATTAGTAATTTTTGATGTTGACGGCACACTTTATAACCAAAGCCAACTGAGAAAAAAAATGCTTTTTTCATTGGCATCATATTTCATGCTCCACCCATGGAGAATATATGATCTTTATATACTTTACCACTTCAGAAAAGAACGGGAGAAAAAAGCGGGCTTCAGCGGCCCAAATCTTGCCGAAGAGCAATACATGTGGTGTCAGAAAAAGATTGATAAACCTTTAAAAAATATTAAAGAAGCTGTAGATAAATGGATTTTTAGCTTTCCGAACCGTTTTTTGAGAACCTGCAGCTACCCCGACGTACAACTATTTTTTAAAACATTGGCTGAAAAGAATATTCCTATTGCAATATATTCTGATTATGACTCTACGGATAAATTGAGTGCATTGGGCTTAAGCGCCGATCTTATTGTGAGTTCCACCGATCCCAATATTAACGCCATGAAACCAAATTCTACCGGATTGAATTCGATACTGGCATCGTTTAACATTCATGATGGCAGCAAATGCCTCTTTTTTGGCGATAGAGAAGAGCTTGATGGAAAATGTGCTGAAAACGCACAAATCCCGTTTTTTTTAGTCGAGCGAGCTACTGCAGCCAAATCCTTATACAAAAATCTTGCCGACAAAATGCTTAATACTGTTAGAATATGATTGATAAAATTACTATTCCCGGGAGCCACACTACTGATGAAATTTCAGAAGAAAGGGAACTTCGTCCGGCAGGATTACGAGAATACATTTCAATTGCCAGACCCGATAATTGGGTAAAGAATCTTTTCATGGTCCCCGGAATGCTTTTTGCGTTATCGATTTTCAATACGCCGTTAAATACTGCCTTACTTTTAAAAGTTTTTATCGGTATTATTAGTATATGTTTGATTGCATCAGCAAACTATGTAATTAACGAATATCTTGATGCCGGTTTTGACAAATTTCATCCGCTTAAAAATAAACGTTCATCCGTAGTTACGATCGTAAACCCTTCTATTGTTTACACCGAATATGCAATACTTGCTGTTGTAGGAATTGCAATTTCTTTCTTCGTCTCTATAAAATTTATGTCCGTTGCCGCTTTTCTGCTTTTGATGGGTGTGATATATAACGTTAAACCGTTTAGAAGTAAGGATCGGGTTTTCTTGGATGTATTGAGCGAGTCTGTTAACAACCCTATTCGTTTTGCTGCCGGTTGGTTCATATTTAGTCCGGCATTAGGCATTCCCACCAGTAAATGGGATTTAAATTGGATTAACACTTTTCCGCCTGCAAGTATAATAATTGCCTATTGGATGGGTGGTGCTTTTTTGATGGCCACAAAACGATTTGCAGAATATCGATTAATAGATGACCCGAAAGTTGCGGGTTTATATAGAAAATCTTTCAAATTTTACAGTGAAAACAGCCTTTTGGTATCAATGTTTTTTTACGCAATAACATGCGCCTTTTTCATGGGCATTTTTCTGATAAAAGACAGGATTGAACTACTAATAAGTTTTCCTTTTTTCGCATTGCTTTTCGCTTGGTACCTCAAAATTGGGTTGCTTGATGATTCGCCTGTTCAAGGATCGGAAAAACTTTATACCAGAAAATGGTTTATGCTTTATTTGGTACTCTTTACAATCTTGCTATGCGTATTAATGTTTGTTGATATCCCATGGTTACATTGGTTTTTAAATAATGCTAACAATTATAATTACGGCTCTTAATTTCGATGAAATACGATAAATACGATTTGATTATTGTTGGAACAGGATTCGCGTCATCGTTTTTTTTACAGAAATATCTTTCCAAAAACAATTCGAGCAAAAAGGTTTTGGTTTTAGAAAGGGGCTATTTCTATAGCCATGAAGAAAGGTTGAAGGTTCGACGCGGTGAAAGTTTGCCTGATGAGAGATATGAACAGAAGTGGGACTCGCTTGTTCAAAATTTCAATCCTGATAAGGATTGGCATTTTACTACGGGTTTCGGTGGAAGTTCAAATTGCTGGTGGGGTTGCACGCCACGTTTCATGCCTTCGGATTTTAAAATGAAATCTCTTTATGGAGTTGCTGAGGATTGGCCGCTTTCCTACCAGGATATAGAACCCTACTATGATGAAGTTGAGGAAATTATGAAAATTTCCGGTCCTGATGCAACACCTTTTCCAAAGAAAGGTAAATATCCGCTGCCTGCCCACAGATTTAGTAAAGTTGACGAAATTCTCCATGCAAAATTTGGTAACCAATATATAAGCCAGCCTACCGCCAGAGCAAGTATGGCGACAGAACACCGCAATGCCTGCATGGCATCGAGTACTTGCGGCACTTGCCCGGTGGATGCAAAGTTTACGATAGAAAATTCGGGCATGACAATTTACCAGGACCCCAGAGTTGAAGTAATTTACGGGGCTGAAGTTTATAAATTGGAGATTGTAAACAATGTTGCTAGAAAAGTCTGTTATGTTAAGGCAAACAAAGAGTATACCGCAGAAGGCGAACTCATAGCGCTTGGTGCAAATCCGTTTTTTAATTCTAACATCCTGTTAAATTCAGGAGATGATAATCCCTTTACTGGCAAAGGTTTTGGGGAACAGCTAGGTATTCAAGTACTGATTTACCTGGATAACTTAAGCAACGCCGGCGGAAGCACTTGGGTTAATGCCAACGGATACATGCTGTACGATGGTAACCACAGAAAAGATCATGCTGCTTGTTTGATTGAGGTAAATAATGCGCCCTTTATTAGATTCGAAGATAAAAAATGGTTGAATATCGCCAGCTTCAGGCTAATTTTTGAAGACCTTCCGCTTAATGATAATTATATAACAACATCACCAAATAAGCTAAAACCCGAGGTGCATTTTAAAGGAAGATCTGAATATGTTGAGAAAGCTTTGAAGAATGCCAAAAAGAAATTGCCTGAATTATTATCTTGCTTGCCAGTAGAAAAGCTGAAATACTTAGATCCGTTTCCTAATGAAGGTCATATCATTGGAGGAACAAGAATGTCCAATAATGCAGAATCGGGCGTTGTTGATAAGCACCTAATTCACCATAAATTCCGAAATCTGTTTGTGTTAGGCGCTGGCGCCTTTACCACATATAGCGCATCTAACCCGAGCCTAACCTTGTCTGCCTTATCGTTGTACGCGGCAGACAAAACGTTTTAATATGCAAAGAAGAAAATTTTTACTACTAACAGGTGTGTCAGTTGGAATGGTAGCAATTCCACCTTCACTGTACTTTCTATCACCCGACATTAAGAGATTTGCAGAGAAACTTATTGAGAAGGAATTATCATATTTGAAGCTTGATAAGCAAGGTGTCAGCTCTTACATTAATGATTATTTCGGGAGGTCACGGAATGATGTTATTTCGAATATGAAGTGGAAGTTACTTTATTATGGAGGTTATAATTCATACAATTCAAATAAAATTAACGACCTTTTGAAATATTACCTGCTGTCTACCGATTTCTTTTTAAATAGAATGGATACCACTAAACCGGTTAACTATTTAGGAATGTTTGATCATTACAAAAGCGCAATTCCAAACCCCTTTTCGTATTTACTTCTTCCTAACTTAAAGCAATAGTTTTAGAGCATTTCATTAAAAATTTGCTTGTACACTTTCGAATTTAGCGGACCTCTTGAAACAATCTTTAAAGCCTGTTTAAAAGCATAAAAATAATTTTTCTGACTTACAGCGATATTTATTTGCTCTAAAGAGAGGTCATTTTCTATGTCGATCTTTAAATTTCTACAAATTTGTTTAAAATCCTTATCATATAGGTTATCAAAGGAGTTATGCGAAAATAACTCATCCAGATATTTATCCATGAACGCTTTTTGCCTCTTTCCCCAATAATGATAAACGATATTTTCCGCAGATCTTATTTCTGTCACTTTTTGGAGAATAAGAGAGAAAGCTAATTGCTCGCTGATAAACCACCGGGAATTCTCATAAAACTGAATCGTTAGATCGGTAACGTTATCCATTAGCTTTGCAAAGCCGTTGCTCACGGCGATAACGCCTGTATTCCAGCTGTAAAAACTACCATCAAAAACTTCATTTTTGCCGTCGATGTTAAATTCTCTATCGGCTATAAAATTCATGAACGAAGTAGGAAACTGGCCCTGATTAAATAAGGAAAATTGTCTAACCGAATCAGACAACTGATATTCCCTCTTATGCAAAAAACATTTACCATCTTCAAACTCATTAAAAATGTTCGCCGGATCTTGAAGAAAGAACGTATCAGTATCAATGAAACAGAGTTCATCATTCGGATATTTCCTAAATGTCATGTCTATTACGCCGACTTTTTTGAGGTGATTAAAATCAGTGTTCCGTTTTAATTGTCTATCTAACTCAGGCGTTAACAATACATATTCTACTACTAAATTCTTTAAGTATTTTTCAAAAAACACATCCGAATCCGTATAAATTATGATACGGATATCTTTCAAATCCATTTTCCAGGCTAAGAAGCTGTAAATACAAAATATTGCCCGGCGATATTCTATTACTCCCCCGTACGACAGCAAAACTAAGTTCTTTTTCATTAACAGATTAATGTCTGTTCTAAGCCATGGTTATAATAGCCTGAATTGACTTGTTATTAAATTTTAATGTCTGTAAAATTACGGAAATTTGTAGAGGTAAATTGTCTTTAAACCTTTTTCTTTCCAAACAGTCCATTTATAGTGATCGCTATTTAATCTGAAATGTAATTCATGTTTAGGCTACCAAATCTTAGGTAGTCGAACAAGTAATATTTTGAAGAAAGAAAACCTTCGTTAAATTTTCACCGTATATAACGATTCTTTTGATTGAGTGAAAAAACTTTATCAAACTCTAAAAAAAAACAGAACAAATCAAAAAACAAGTATTAATAAATAATTTAAAGAGCTTTTGTAAAACCATGTTTGAATCATTTACAGCAGGGATAGAAATATTAACCCAAAATGTTTGTTATCGTGCATAATTCTAACGAAATATTAGTTTTTTATAATAAATTTATAAACTTATTGTCCCGCTAATTTAAAATCTATTCATCCCAATTTTATGCGCATCGCTCATATTATCATGGCTCACAAAAATCCGAAGCAATTACTTCGACTAATTGAGAGACTAAAGCATCCCAATTGCGATTTTTACATCCATGTTGATAAAAAAGTATCCATTGATAACTTCAAGATAATTACAGAATTAAAATACGTTAACTTTATTAAGAATCGAATTAACTGCAATTGGGGAGGAAACAGTTTGTTTACCGGTATACTTTCATCGCTGAATGAAGTTGTAAGCTCGGATAAGGCTTACGATTTCATAAATCTATTAAGTGCGCAAGATTATCCACTAACTTCGGCAGAAAATATTTACAGCCATTTAAAGGCTAATCCTGGAACAAATTTTATTTCTTATGATGAATCGAAGGAAACCGATTGGTGGAAAAAGGCGGTTTCAAGGTACGAAAAGCACCATTTAACAGACTTCAACTTTAAGGGGAAGTATTTTGTTCAAAATTTGATAAATAAAATTTACCCAGTTAGAAAATTTCCATTACCGATGGAGCTTTACGGCAGCTGTAAATCAACCTGGTGGACAATAACCGGTGAATGTGCCAAGCATGTAAATGAGATCTTTTCCGGTAATAAAAAACTAAAAACGTTCTTAAAATATTCTTGGGGTACAGATGAATTTGCGTTCGCGACGATCGTTATGAATTCACCCTATAAAAATTCTGTCGTGAATAACAATTTAAGATACATAGACTGGTCTGAAGGAAATGCGCACCCGAAGATTTTGTTAACAGAAGACTTTGAAAAAATTGCTGCTTCAAACATGTTTTTCGGTCGCAAGTTTGACGATGAAATTGATGATAACATATTGGATAAACTTGATGCGCAAGTTGAATAGATTTTAGACCATAAATATCAAAACATTTGTTTTCAATGAAAAATGACATCAGGAGAACATAAATCACGAATTCTGCCATTTTAATAAGACATCCAAGATAACAATACTACTATAACATAGCTCAACCCATAGATAATCAATTAGTTAAGCAACCAAATGAGCGAGATTGTGTTTTGTCATTTAATTGTAATCATTTAAAATTTTTAAAACATGTCGGCATGACGTTTATTGGGCTATCTGGGGCTCTCGTGGCGATTTTGTGAGATTTCGGAAGTTTGACGCCGCATCATCGAAATTTGTTAAACTATTAAAGTGTATAATATTTATTACAATTGTCGTTAAAGTGGCAACGAACAATTAATCACTTTATATTTAAGCAAATTTAATGAGAAAAGATTTTAGAATGCATTTCGTATTATGCGTATTGATTGTGCTAGCTGCAGCATGCAAAAAAAATAACAACGTTGCAGAACAACTGGCAGAAGCCCCAGTAACACCAGTAACCCCGCCTGTAAGTACTACTCCCCCACCAGTTACGATTCCTTCTTATGAAGTTGGCACCGGCTCCGGCTATTTAACAATCGATGGAAAATCACTTGACTTATCAGCTGTCAAATTAATCAAAGTAAAAGCTGGCACCTATAAAGGCATCTACATCAAAAACATAATTGCAACAGCTGCAAGCCCTGTAACCGTAAGAAATGTGGGGCAAGTATTCGTAACTGAAGGTATGGAGACTGAAAACATCAACTATGTTAATATTTCCGGCGATGGCGACGCATCTATTACATTTGGGTTTTCATTCGAAAATGTAGCATTTAGAGCGATTAAAATGTCGGGAAAGATGACCGGCGTCGTTTTGAATAAGTTAAATTTTAAAAACGTTGGAGATTACTGCATCGCCGGAGAGGCAAACAATGGCAATGCTCTAAAATATACAGGTTCAGCTGAAAGCAGAACGGATAATTTTAAAATACTAAATTGCTCTTTTGAAAATACAGGACCCGTAATTTTCGGTGGAAATTTAAATAAAGATTCAGGTGAGGACACTGGTTTCTTCAAAGATGTTGAAGTTGCCTATAATGTTTTTAAAAATTCACCTAGTCTTGGGAGTGCAATTATATTTACAAATGTTCAGGATTACAACATTCATCATAACGTTGTTGATAATGTAAATCAAAATAATAATAATCATAATGGAATTTTTTACATGCAAGGCAATGGCAAATTTCATGATAACAAGTTAACCAACTATCAGGGTAATTCTATAAGAATGTGGTTGTACTCTAGAGGTACCACGCCAGCAACGAATGAAATTTACAATAACATATGTTATAATACCAGAAAATATGGCGGATTTGAGCTGCAAGGTTTTGACAGGTATATAATTAATGGCAAAACAACGTTTGCAAACGCTAAAGTGTATAATAATACAGTTGGACAGATGAACACGTCTAAGGATTGGGATGGGCAGATATTAGATTTATACAACACAGGTGGTACATTGGAGTATTATAATAACCTTGGTTTCAGTTTGTACAAGGGATCAGGCGGAGGTATTACCAACATGATTAATAATATGAGTGACATCAAAATTCTTAAAGAAGAAAATAATAAATATGCATCGAGTCCGTCAAGTGCCGTAGACAACTTGACCAGATTTACGTCATTATTTACCGGAGTTGGAGCTCCTGCATTCTAAGAGATATTAATATAGAGAACAAAAGCCTTGGCAAACCTAAATACCCGATTAGAATCTATCTTTCGAAGGGTGTTGTGAAGTTGCCAAGGATTTTTCAGGTACAAGAAGTACAATTTATCGTTTCAATTCACCTGTTTTGAAATTAAAAGAATCGTACCCCTCTTTTATATTTGAAATAACGATTTTATTTGAAAAACTTAAATTTTAACTTTTCAATAATATTGATAATTTTCTTAAAATATCTACTTGAAGCGCCAATCTGCTTAAAACCTTTCCATTTGGTTTGATCTAAATAGTAATAGAATTCCTCTTTGTAGTTATAGGCATAAGATTTAAAAATTGGTTTTCTATGAAAATAATGTATAACCTTTGGATTTGGGTCATCGTTTACAGAAAAGCAATTCCAAAGCCTGTCAATCTCGTACCAATTGCCAACTAAAGCAACATTTAAACCATACTGATCGCCTAAATAAGCATATTTCTTGTTTTCATTAATTACAGAAATAGTCTTAATGGTGATGTCTTGCTCCAACCATTTTTTCGTGTTTATTATCTGTAGACCAGCATTAAAATACCCCTCATTTGGATCCAATCCTAATTCTTTATAATTCTCTATCTTATTCCCGATAGTCGTCACCATTTCTCCCATGCTATCGCTTGCGGCCCCAATTACGTAGTCACCAATATCTATTTTTAACAAGTTTGAGATATCGTCTATCATGATCATATCAACATCCATAAAAATAACCTTTTCAATCTCCTTTGGAATAAAATAAGGAATTAGTAATCTGATGTATGTGTTTATCGGATAACCGTTATTCACAATTGGAAGTTGAATATCTTTTGGAATAATTGAATTCATCTTCAGCCAAATCAAATTCATTTTCTTTAGAGCTAAAGATTGTTCGATTTTAGCTTTATTTTTCTTTTGAATTTGATCATCAACAATATAAACATCAATTATAGAATCATCTTTATGATTCATCTCAATTGATTTTAAAAGTGCAGCAAGTAAGACAACGTAGTTGTTATCGCAAACTAACACAACACTAATTCTTTTAACTTCCATTTACAGGTATTTTTTTTGATTTGATTATTATTCCAAATTTTATTTATTCGCCGTTTTCAGACCTTTCCATTAGAATCTATTATTGCGTTACGGTTGGCAAGTACAATATTCTTTTCAAAAATCTTATCCATCAATTGAAAAAAATTTATTTTTTTTTAGTAATAAAACAATCTCTTTGAAACCAACTTTATAAATGCTGAGAAAGCCAAAATTACAATATTTATTTAATGGTTTATAGGTTATCCAAATGGCAACAATAGTTGGTATTATTGACGCGATAGCAATAGAGTAAATTGAGTGATAAATCCATACTCCGATAAAAACAAAAAGTAAATTACTGAAAGACATAATTATAATCTTGTAAAAATTAATTTTTGGCTGATGAATAACGTCCACTCCAATTGCAAAGAAGCGGTCTGCAGGAAATAAAAGTGCAATTACAATGAAAATCCTAAATAGATTAGGGGCTTCATTAGCAATATAATTTTTCCCGCCCAACAATTGGATAATAGGATTTGCAAAAATTAGAGATATAATTACAACAGGGACTAAGGCCACGGTAAGCATTCCTATAAGCTTTTTGAGCGTATAGATCATGCCTTCCTTTTCTCCTTTGTTATAATGACTGGAAATTAGTGGCATACCGCTTGTAACAAAGCTCAACAGAGGAATTTCTACTATTTGAATTAACTTACCTCCCAAATTGTACATTGCTAGAGCGCTTGGTCCAATCAGGAAATTTATAACGAAGGTATTGGTTACACCAAATAGATTTGAACTTATATTGGTTCCCATACTGTATTTTCCAAAATGAAACAATTCTAAAACTGTTTCTTTTTTGGCGTTATATATTGAAGAGACCATTGTCCACCTCAAAATTACCACCATTAAACTTGCAAATAAGTTTGAGGCGATATATGAATACAATAAAGACGTTAAAGTAAGCTTGTTTAAAAATGCTAAAGCGAATACCAATAAAGTATAAGACCCTTGATTAAATATTCGTAGCCACAGCATTCTGTCAAATCGTTTTTTGGCCTGAACAAGGCAATCCGTCATAAAACACGGCAGAGTTACTATGGAGATAGCAGAAAAATACTTTAAAATCAATACTAATCCTTTATCTGTAACATAATCTGCAATAAAATAAGTGGGGATATTTATAATTAAAAACATTCCTGCGATAACAATCGATAATAGCCAAGCAGAACCGGCTACTTCCTTACCTTTTTCTGTACTTGTCCCAGAAAAAAACTTAACTATGGTAATGGTCAAAAATCCCGCCCTTAAATTATCTATTAACCCTATTATACTTAAGAAAAAGATATAGACGCCAATATCAACTATACTTAAAGATCTGTACAAAATAGATAATGTTATTACCCCGAACAATGACATTAATCCGTTCGCCATTAGCGACTGAAAATGCATGTTTTTAACCACGGAGAACATTCTTTTAATTCTTTGAATCATCAAATAAGTTGAATAATAGGTTGATTTTAGTTTATAAATTTCCGCTTTTTAATTGTTCAGCGGCAAAGTCGCAGGCACGAGCTGTTAATGCCATGTAGGTTAGTGACGGATTCTGACAAGCTGATGAAGTCATACAACTACCATCAGTGATAAAGACATTTTTTACTGAGTGTAGTTGATTATTCTTATTAAGTACTGAAGTTTTAGGATCAAGTCCCATCCTGGCTGTCCCCATTTCGTGAACTGTCGCTCCACCAGGTTTTCCATAATTGAATGAAGATACATTTTTAAATCCAGCATCTGTAAGCATCTGTGCGGAAGTTTCCATTATATCTTTCATCATTTTATCTTCATTTTCACCAAAAGAAAAATCAATTTTAATTAAGGGAATACCCCATTTGTCCTTTTGATACTCATCCAGCGAAACTTTATTTTCATAATAAGGTAAACATTCTCCCCAACCAGCCATCCAAACCGTCCATGAGCCTGGCTTAGTTAAATTATCCTTGAAGGCTTTTCCAAACCCGGGTGTATTTTTCAAATCCGTCCAACCTTGTCGTTCACCATCTCCTTGAATGTTATATCCTCTTAAAAAGCTTAAATTTTCTCCTTTATTGACATTACGAAATCTTGGAATCAAGAATCCACAGGGTCTCCGGCCCTTATAATATTCATCTTTAAACCCATCATATGTACCCGAAGCTCCTGCTGAGCTATGGTGATCCATTAAATTATGACCAACCTGACCGCTATCATTACCAAGACCATTTGGAAACCTATTAGATTTTGAATGAAGCAAGATTGCCGCCGTGGAAATAGTTGAGGCATTTAAAAAAATTATTTTCGACTTAAAAATAAAAGTTTCACTTGTGTTTGCATCAATAACTTTTACACCTGAGGCTTTGCTCATTTGCTCATCGTATAAAATTTCAGAAACTATAGAAAATGGCCTTAATGTTAAATTCCCCGTAGCAACAGCTGCAGGAATTGTAGAGCTATTACTACTGAAATACCCTCCGTATGGGCATCCTAACATACATAGATTCCTGTTTAAACATGGGCCACGTCCATCCCAGCCTCGTGTTAAATTAGCAACTCTGGCAATGGTTAATACTCTGCCTTGTTTTTCTTTAATTGAGTTAGCTAAATGATTTTCAATACAATTTAGTTGCATTGGGGGTAAAAAATTTCCGTCTGGCAATTGTGGTAATTTTTCACTTTGGCCGCTAACGCCAATAAAAGATTCTACATAGTCATACCAAGGTGCTAAATCCTTGTAACGAATCGGCCAGTCTACAGCTATTCCATCTCGCTTATTTGCTTCAAAATCTAAATCGCTAAAACGATAGCACTGCCTGCCCCAAGTTAGAGACCTACCACCGACTTGGTAACCCCTGAACCAATGAAAAGGCTTTTCCTGAATGTAAGGTTGTACTCTATCGCCGACAAAAAAATGTCGAGTTGAAGGATCGGTCATAGAGCTGAGCATAGGATCATTTTCAATATCGGCAATTGTATTGTTAAGTCCGTTTTTATATTGCCAAGGATGAAGAGTTGATGTTGGGTAATCTTTAATGTGCTGTACATTTCTGCCCCGCTCTAAAAGCAATGTTTTTAATCCCTTTTTACATAATTCCATTGCCGCCCAACCACCACTAATTCCCGAGCCGATTACGATAGCATCATAAGTAATATGTTGGTTACTATTCTCGTTCATAATTATTTTGTTGCCCAAGACTTTTGGTTAAACTTTAACGGGATGCATGGCTCGTAATTTACAGGTACGTAATCGTAACACAAACCTTGAGTTGCTCCAACTTCAGATTGACAATAACCTTCGATTGCAAGTTGTTTTAAGTGTACAAAAAATGATTTTCCAAAAAGCTTATTATTGATCTTATTCATTATATCCGTAGCATAGACATCCTTTTCTGAGAAATAATTCAAAACACTATTTTTTTCGGCATCACTGCACTGTAAGAAAGATTTACCTAAATGCTTTGAGGTGTAACCTTCTACTCTATGCAATCCCTCTAAAAATTTGTTTTGTTCGAGTTTAGTACAACAGTTAGCTAAAACATTTATAATATAATGCTCTACTCCGGCTTTTCGGGCACCTGGCGTGTCTGTTTCTGGAATTATTGTTTCTGC